>Ga0209751_10001013_pt1 | contig 29442 bp, 30 predicted proteins | sample RifCSP13_1_FD_184019 | JGI IMG/M metagenome (GOLD analysis project Ga0209751, IMG submission 184019) | Soil microbial communities from Rifle, Colorado - Rifle CSP2_sed 13_1 (SPAdes) (version 2) | ecosystem: Environmental > Terrestrial > Deep subsurface > Rock core/Sediment | place: Rifle...
GTGATCCAGACAGCGCGCGAAGTTTTACCACACATGATCAAGCGCCGGAGCGGACATATCGTCAATATGGCCTCCATGGCGGGACAGGTAGCCACGCCGACCTACACGGTGTACGCTGCCAGCAAGTTCGCCGTGCGGGGCTTCACGGAGGCGTTGCGGCGCGAAGTGGGGGTGTATGGCGTCCATGTCTCGGCGATCTATCCGGGCGGTGTGAGGACCGAGTTCGACGAACACACCGGGGTCAAACGTAAAACGGGCAGGACCACACCAGCGGCCCTACGGCTGGATGCAGCAGAGGTCGCCCAGGCGGTGTTGAGCATCGTCCGGCGGCCGCGGCGAGGGTTGGTCATCCCCTGGCCGATGCGTTTCTCTGTATGGTTGAACGTCTTGTTCCCGGGGCTGGTGGATCGGATAATCGAGCGGAACTTCACCCGGCCAGAGAGGGGACTTTAGGGAGCAAGGGAGCAGGGGAGTTAGGGGGTAGGGGAGGAGGTCCATGCTTCAATCTCCTGCCGGTGATCCTGGTAGTCATCTCCCAAAGATTTGACCGTCCTGGCGACGGTCGCTGCGCCTCCCCGGTGATGTTGGACGCCATAGTCTGCATCCCAAATGGAGGCATCGAGCGACACCAGGTATTGGATCAATTCCTCCTTGGAGGTGCTCAGCTCGGCGAGCATTACGTCTTTATCCTGGGATGCGTAGCGGGCGACGAGTTCTGCGTTGACGTTTTGGAAGTCATTCGCTGCGTCGGCATAGTAGAAAGGCGTTTGGCCTTGCTGGAGTCTCAGGCAGACTTCTCGCATGTACCGGTTCCATCCGATCAGGTGTGCCACGACGTCGCGGGGTGACCAGCCATTCATCGTTGATAGGAAAAGCGTCTCCGGCAGGGATTGAATCAACGCTGCGAACTGCGTAAAGACTGCTTCGAACTGAGCTAAACGAAATTCGGAGGCGGCTTCCTTGAACTCAGCAAGGGTCAAATTGAATATCTTGCCGAACCCGGCGACGTAGCGCGCCTTGACGGGTTGGATGCGGAACAACGAGAAATCTCCGAGTCCGAAGTTGGAGGCCGCCTGTGGAAGTTTCTGCAGGTAGACCGATTTAGCCTGATCGTAACCTGCATCGGTCCTGGATACCTCGATTGTTTCGCCTTGAATGGATACCCGCGCCAGCGTCTGCGGGTCTACCGCCCCGCGGTCGGTTTCGGCGATCATCAGGCTGGAGCGAGAATCTTGCAGGATGTCGCGTGTATGCTGAGCCAGGCGGCTGATGTGAATGTAAAAGGAGGCGAAGTCGGGAGAGGCGGCGAACAAGACCATCGAAACGAACGGCGCGCTGTCGCGCAGTGTGCCGAAGGCGGCAATGCGCTGTTCTTGAATAAGACGGGCGAGGGTTTGGCGGGATTGGGTGTCCATTTTCAAAGTGTCTATCCGAGTCATCTCACAGCAACGAAGGTTCTCACTTCACGTTCGAGCCGATCTCCTAAGGTGTCCGCAGCCACATCCAGATCATAGTCCGTTTGCAGGCCCAACCAGAATTGAGGAGACGTGCCAAAGTAGCGGGCCAGGCGGAGGGCGGTATCGGCGGTGATCCTGCGCTTACCTAATACGATTTCGTTGATCCGGCGCGCATGGACGCCGATATCGAGCGCCAGGCGATTTTGGCTCAAGCCCATTGGCTTCAGGAATTCCTCTAGCAGGACTTCACCGGGGTGAATGGGATGTAACGTTTCTTCAGTCATACCTCGATCTTCTATTCTTGATATCAGTGGGTCATCGAAGCAACCGCTGCTTCTAGAAGAGATCGTACACCGGGGGACTCAATGTCCGTGGCGGTCTTAATTTTGACATGCCGGGCCCGCTTGCCCGTACCGGTAAGCAATCCTCGCGGATCGGGCAATTGTGCCCCCTGGCTGAAGATCAAATTCACGTAGGATATATAGGGCGCGATGGCGCAGATCAGGTCGGCGTATTTGAGACCGAAGCCGTAGGCGATGATCTTAGACGGCGAGTCGACCTGTTCGATGGCATCCGGGATGACCGCGAGCACTACGGCGCGGGTCTTCAGCACGAGCTGGCGCATTTCAGGGTTGTATGATTTTAGAAAATCCTCAACGGTTGAATCGCTCATCTTGGTTCCTTGGAGGTAACCTATTGTATGTGTTGCATCAACTCCAAAATCTCCAGCGGCTCCCCTTTCGCCGGGGCGCGCCGTAGGGACAGTGCGCCTTGCTCACAATGGCTGACGCACACCCCGCAGCCCATGCACAGGGTTTCGTCGACTGCGGCATAGCCACCCATGACCGTCAAGGCAAAGAACTGGCAGGTTTCTATGCAATCGCCGCAGCCAATACACAGGTCTTTGTCCACGGTGTTGAGGTAGCCTGAGGTGGCCAGCATGGGGGTGCCGCGCTGGTGAGCCTGCATGGCTCCACAGCAGCAGGCGCAGCAGTTGCAGATGGCGTAGAAGCGCCCCAGCATGGCGTCCTTGAAGAAGGCGTGGTGCACGTGGCCGCGCTCGTCTTCGGCGCGCAGGATGTCGACCGCTTCCGCCGGGCTGATCCAGCGCGAGCGCTGCGGGATGTGCTCGGCGACGAAGCTGGCGAACGGCTCACCCACTACCAGGCAAACGTCGAGCGGCAGGCAGGGATCGGAGCGCGCCGAGCGGCAGGGGCACTGCAGGGCGATGATATGGTCCGGGTTTTGGAGCACGATGTCACGGGCGCGGGCGTAGGGGATAACCTGCTCCAGGTTTGTCAGGCGAATGTTTTCCCGCACGGTGACCAGCTGGGTGGCGGCAGACAGCGGCACCACCTTGCCGTGGTAAGTGTCGGCGAAGGCCAGGTTGGCAGGCTTCGGGGAGGCGCCATTGTCTGATGGGCGGGGTGGGAAGAGGCGCGACCACCAGCCAGCAATGCGGGCGATAGTCGGGGAGAGCGGGTGCTCTCCGACGCCGATGCCGATGTATAGATAAGGCCAACGCCCATAGACATAGCCATGCAAGAAATCGAACAGGCGGTAACCGGGGGTGTGGCGGCCAGCGTGGGCGAATGAGCGGGTAGAGGGCTGGATCAGGGAAAGCCGTTTGCGTTGCATTCTCATCTCAAAGGGCAGTTGATCAATACGCCCTCCAGTAGGGGAGGGCGTTGATCCAGGCGATTATGCTTCTGGTTTTTGGGAGTCATGCAAGACGCGGATGCCGTTACGTACCTCGTTAATGAGACGCTCGAGTTCCATCTCCAGATTGGTCAGCTTTTCGATGGTATAGTGATCTGCCTCGCGGCGGGTCTGCTCTGCATCAGCAATGATTTGGGCGGTCATTAGCTCGGCGCGCCCCTGGGCAGACTGCACGATGGCATCGCGCTCGACCATTTGCTCGCCCTTCTCGCGCGCCAGGGCCAGCGTGCGGTTGGCTTCCTCCTGGGCCTGTGCGAGGATGCGGTCGCGTTCTGACGTGACTTTCTGGGCTTTTTTGACTTCATCCGGGATCGCAACCCGCATTTGGTCGATCAGATCTAACATGCGATCCTCGTCCACGATCACGTTATGCGTGAACGGGATGGCGCGGCTTTCGTTGAAGAGTTCTTCCAGGCGGTCAATCAGGTGCAAGATGTCCATCGGGTCCCTCCGCGAGCAGCGGATGCTCTTTAGAAGAGTTTGAGTGAATTAAGGTTACACGCGATTAGTCTTATAGTCAAGTGGTCGTTAATCACGCATTGAAGTGGTCGGGACGATCTGCTGGCTGTCACCCAGCTCACCGAAGCGCGCCCGCAAGGCGGCTTCAACATGGGCCGGCACCATGCTGGTCACGTCGCCTCCCAGGGAGGCGATCTCGCGCACTGTCGAGCTGGACAGGAAGGTGTGCTCTTCGTTGGTGATCAGAGCCACTGTTTCGATGCTTGGGGCCAGGCGGTGGTTGGCAAGCGCAGAACGGAACTCGTACTCGAAATCAGAGAAAACGCGCAGGCCGCGCACGATCACCTGGGCGCCGATCCGCTGGCAGAGCTCCACCGTCAGCCCGCTGTAGCCCATGACGGAGATCTTGGCATCGCCGGCAAATGTCTGGCTGACCAGCGCGATGCGCTTCTCAGGCGGAAAAAGCAGGGATTTGAGGGGACGGTCATACACCGCCACGATGACTTCGTCGAAAAGATGCGCGGCACGCCGCGCGATATCGATATGTCCAAAATGGATGGGGTCAAATGTACCCGGCAATACGGCTCGAACCATAATTCCTCGTTGATGTTAGGGTGCAATTATTGGGCCAGAATTGTCAAGGTGGAACCTATTCGAATTAATCTGTTTTAACTGATATCCCCTTTAGCGGCTTGCATACCGCCACTTTCGGAGCCGATCAGGAGCGCGGCCAAAGCCTGGTGTTCGGGGAGCACCAAGTCAGGGTCGTGTTCAAACAGTGCCCGGGCGGAGTGCTGGGCTTTTTCGATCAATTGGACGTCGGTCAGGCTGGCCAGGCGCAGTCCTTGGGTGTAGCCGGATTGGCGCGTGCCCAGGAAATCACCGGGGCCGCGCTGCTCCAGGTCGCGCTCGGCTAAGACGAAGCCATCGTTGGTCTCCACCATGGCGGAAAGGCGTTCGTTCTCGGCGGAGTCGTCCGTTTCAGGGATGAGCAGGCAATAGGCTTGCTCCTGGCCGCGCCCCACTCGCCCGCGGAACTGGTGCAGCTGGGCCAACCCAAAGCGGTTGGCGCCCTCGATCAGCATGACAGTGGCATTCGGCACATCCACGCCAACTTCCACGACTGAAGTAGAGACCAGGATGTTATTCTCTCCATCCCGGAAGCGGGTCATGACCTCATCTTTCTCGTCCGGCCGCAGGCGGCCGTGCATCAAGCCCAGTTTAAGCTGCGGGAAGACCTGGCTTTGCAGGCGTTGGTGTTCTTCCACCGCAGCCCGGCCTCCGTCGGGAGAGCCTTCGACTGGCTCTTTATCCCCCTCCTCAACCAGGGGATAAATAATGAAAGCCTGACGCCCCTGCTCCACCTGGCTGCGGATCAAGGAATAGGCGCGTTCTCGTTCGCGCGGGAGCAGCACATGGGTGTTGACTGCCTGACGGCCGGGAGGCATTTCGTCCATCACCAGCAGGTCCAGGTCGCCATAAACAGTCAAGGCCAGCGAGCGGGGAATGGGGGTGGCGGTCATCACCATCAAGTGTGGATCGCGACCCTTCTGGCGCAGGGCGGCGCGCTGTTCAACGCCGAAGCGGTGTTGCTCATCGATGATGGCCAATTGCAGGTCGGCAAAAGCCACCGGCTCTTCGATCAAGGCGTGCGTGCCGATGACAAGTTTGATCTCGCCATTAGCCAGGCCATCGCGGATGGCGCGCTTCTCGCTTTCTGGTGTATAACCAACCATCAGACACATCTGGGTTTCTGACAAGACACCATCTTCGCCGGTAAGCAGCCGCTGCAGGTTAGCGTAATGTTGTTCCGCCAATACGCTGGTGGGAGCCATCAAAGCTGCCTGTGGACCGTGAGAGACCACCATGGCGATCGCCAGAGCAGCGATCACCGTTTTGCCCGAACCGACATCACCCTGCAGCAGGCGGTTCATTGGGTGTCCGCTGGCCAGGTCTGTACGCACCTCTTCCAGGGCATGCTGCTGGGCGTTGGTGAGCGTGAAGGGTAGACGTGCCACCTGGGCCTCCAGCCAGCCCTGGGAGGTTTCGAAGACGCGCGCCGTGCGCTCTTGCCAGGCGCGTTTCTGGCTGAACATGCCCAGCTGCAAGAGGAAAATCTCGTCAAAAGCCAGGCGGTGTCGGGCGACTTTGAGCTGCTCCCACGAGTCGGGGAAGTGGATTTGCAGCAGGGCGGTAGTCAGGTCGACTAAATCGGCGGAACGGCGCAAGCCCTTAGGTAAAGGGTCTGGCACGCGCGGCGCCCAGTAGGTAACTACCTGGTGCATTAAGCGGCGCAACCAGCGCTGAGTGATATTGGCAGAGAGAGAATAGACCGGTACGATGCGGTTGGTGTGCAGGTTCTGCTGTTCCAGTTGCTCGATCTCGGGGTTGTTCATCACCAAGCGACCCAGGTATTGGTCAACCTTCCCAGATAGCACAACCTGCACGCCGTTGCGCAGGCGCTTACCAATCCACGGCTGATTGAACCAGGTGAGGCGCAGGGCTCCTGTGGAGTCACTGACCACGGCTTCGGTGATCGTGGCGCGACCGCTGCGCACTGGCCGGTTGGCAACACTCTGCACGCTGGCGATGACAGTCACCTCTTCGCCATACCACAGGCGGTTGATCGGCTTGAGGCGAGAGTAGTCATCGTAACGGCGGGGGAAGTAATACAGCATATCCCCCAATGTCTCGAGTCCCAGGCGCTTGAGAGTCATTCCGTGGCGCGGACCCACGCCGGGCAGGACGGTAACCGATGCGTTGAGCGCGGCTGGTGGGGAAGCTGGTGGGGGTGTTGGCTGGGCATGCCTGGGTTGGAGGGCAGGTTCAGCTGGCTCTGCCTTTTCCAGAGCTCCTTCTTTCACCTCAACTTCGATATCGATCTCCACCTGTTCATCGGCTGGAGCAGCCGCAGCGGGCTGTTGCTCTAGTTCGGTGACAGGGGAGATAACCGTTGAAGTTTCCACTTCCGTTCCACGTTGGATGCGCCGCCACAAGCCTTGTAAGACTTCCTGGCGGGAAGCGGCGCTCAAGTGATGGTAATCTCGCAAGCGGGAGATGACAGCCGAGATCAATTCTTCTGGCAGACCGTCGGCGCGCGCTTCCGCCTCCCAGGGATCCAGCATACGTCCCAGGCCGCCTACTACGGCGCGGTTGTCGTAGCCGCGTTCGGACTCCAGTTTGAAGAATTTTTGTAATTTTTGCAAAGAGGGATTCATCTGAGTTATTTTACCAGGATAGTATCCCCCACACTTAGCCAATTCGTCAGACGGTCAGCGCGGCAAAGCCAAGTCCATTGGGTCCTACATGAGCGCCGATCACGGTGGTGATGTTGACCAACAAGGGCTCGGTGGGCAGCTGTGGAGCGAAGATTTCCAGAATTTGGCGGGCCTCGGATTCGGCGTTGGTATGCAATAGGGCCAGGCGCTCGAGCGGGCCCAGGTCATGCAGGATGGCCAGGAGGCGGGCGATGCCTTTACCCCGAGTGCGGACTTCCCCCAGGCGTTGGACGAGGCCATCTTTTACTTCAACCAAGAGTTTGATGTTCAGCAGGGAGCCAATCCCGGCGCGCACCCAGGAGACACGCCCGCTGCGCCGCACATACTCGAGTGTATCCAAAAGGGCGATCACTCGCGCACGGGGGCGGATATGTTCCAGATGATCCAAGACCGCCTCCAGGGAAAAGCCGGCGGTTACATCTTCAGCGGCAGCCAGGGCCTGGAATCCCAACCCGAGAGTGACTGTTTCACTATCGATGACATGGATGCGGCCAGGGAAAGCCTGGGCTGCCACGCTGGCGGCGTTAAAGATGCCGCTCAGGAAACGGGAGGCGTGGATAGAGATGATATGGTTGGCACCCAGTTGGAAGAGTTTTTCGTACAGGGCGTGGTAAGTCCCCGATGAGGCCGTGGCAGTAGTTGGAAAGGTTTTCATTCCAGGCTGCCGGATATAAAAGTCGCGGCGTGAGAATCCTTCGTCATCCGCGATGCTTTCCCCATCGATCACCAGGATATTCGGCACGATCTGAATCTGGTAATGATGGGCGATATCATAGGGGATATCACAAGTGCTGTCGGTGACGATGGCGATCTGCATGGGTTAGTCTGGCCAGGCTTAACTCAGTCTTCCATAACCACCAGTCCCAGGCTACACGGGCCGAGGATGGACGCCAGACCGGTACCCAGGATGTGTTCACTGAAGGTGGTAGTGGGGAAAAGTTCGTTAATCCGCTGACGGAGATGGTGGATTTCGCTCTCGAAGGGCAAGGTGCCTTTGAGTAGGGAAATGTGTTTTAACTTTCCGAACTCTCCAAGGAATTCAACCAGTAAATCGATCAGGTGGCGGGAGGAACGGGCTTTCTGAACTGGCACCAACCGGCCGTTCTCCAGCAAGATGATCGGAGTCACCCCCAACATTTCACCCACCACAGCCTGAGCCGGGTCGATATGCCCGCCCAGCGACAGGTAAGAGAGGCTTTGCACATAAAAAACCGTGTAAATGTGGGCTACCAGGTGGCGCACCAGCTGCTTGATCTCTTTCACAGTCGCGCCGTCTTGAGCGGCTTCGGCGGCTGCCTGGACCAGCAACCCCAGCCCGACACCGGTAGTCTGGGAATCAAAAATAGTCAGAGATATCCGGCCCGGGAGGGTCCCGGCGGCCTGGTGGGCATTGGCAATGGCCGAGCTCAGACGCGCCGAGAGCAGGATAGCGAGGATCTCCTGGTGTTCTTCTCCCAGGGAGAGGAAGGCCCGCCGAAACTCCTCTGGCTGCGGTGCGTGTGCCTGGGCGGATTTACCGTCGCGTGCGGTAAGCGGCAGGTCGTAAATAGACAAGCCCAGGCCGTCCAGGTAGTTCACGCGGTTGAGATTGATCCTGAGGGGGATGACTCTCACCAAATCCTGCCCTGGGAATGGGGAGATTGTAAACTGGGCAGTGCTGTCGGTGAGGATAGAGACCCCGGGCAAGTAGGTCATTCGATGGATATGATAAACTGGTAGTGTGGCTGGCCGCCATCCTGGAGTTCAACATCCAGATTGGGGTAAGCGATGCGTATGGTGTCGGCGATTTGGTTGGCATCCTGCTTGGTTACATCGGAGCCGTAGAAGAGCGTGACCAGCTCGTAGTCCGCGGCGTTGGCTTTTTCGAGTAAGCCCAGGCAGGCTGCCTCTAAATTGTTCGTCGAGTGGACCAATTTCCGGTTGAATAGTGCGATAATCTCTCCCTCCCGGACATGGACGCCGTCGATATCAGCATCGCGGATGGCGGTAGTGATCTCACCGGTCTGAACCTCATCCAGGGCTTCTGTCATTTCCGCGATCACCGCATCGAAATCGCCCTCAGGAACCAGGCGCAGCATTGCCGCTAACCCTTCTGGGATAGTGCGGCTGGGGATGACAGCTACATTCTTTACGGTGAGCTCTGCTGCGGAATTGGCAGCCAGGATGATGTTCTTATTGTTGGGGAGGATGATCACCTGATCTGTGGGCAGATTTTCGAATGCACTCAAGATGTCCTGGGTACTGGGATTCATCGTCTGCCCGCCTTCGACGATGGCTGCTACTCCCAGGCTGGCGAACACGCGGGCAATGCCTGGTCCGGGTGAAACAGCCACCACAGCGATCTGGCCTGGCTCGATGCGCGCCAGGTTAAGCCGGCCGCCGCGCGCCTTGCGTTCGATCGCCTCCATTTGTTTGATCAGATTCTCCATCGAGACCTTGGTGATCGTGCCCAGCGACATGGTGTAATCGACCGGTTCGTGGAGTTTCTCGGTGGGAACGTGGATGTGCATGCGATAAATGCCATCCCCCTCGCCTACTTGAATGGAGGTGCCCATTTTCTGCAGGTCATCGTAAAATTTCTCCAGGTTAAGCGGTGCCTGCGGCTGGAAGTCGACCACGACTTCGTAATCCTGGCCCGGCTCGATCGTTTCCAGGGTGTCCTCCAGGTTCATCGCAGAAAGGGGCTGGACGGAGGTGACCGGAGAATCGATCTGCAGACCGTTGATGTAGCGCAACATGCCTTCCATGAGGAAGAAGAGGCCCTTGCCGCCGGCATCGACCACGCCGGCTTTTTTGAGCTCGGCCAGCAGTTCGGGCGTGTGTTCGACAGATTTATCTGCCGCCGCGACCACTCGTTCCAGGATCCTGATCGGGTCCTCGGTTTCCTGGAGGGCTTCCCTGGCAGCCGTGGCAGAATCTTTGGCGACGGTCAGGATGGTGCCTTCTACCGGGCGTACGACGCCTTTGTAGGCTGTGTCACGCGCTTCGGCAAAAGCCCGCGCCATGGTTGGCCCATCCAGCAATTCCAGGTTATCCACGCCGCGGGCAAAACCGCGCCATAATTGCGAGAGGATGACACCGGAGTTGCCACGCGCCCCCATCAGAGCGCCATGAGCGACGGCATGGGCTATTTTACCGAAGTTGCGTTCGGGTGAACCGGCGATCTCGTCGTAAGCCGATTGCATGGTGAGCACCATGTTGATGCCGGTATCGCCATCTGGGACTGGAAATACGTTGAGTACATTAACTGTCTGCTGGTTAGTCCTTAGCCACGTCAGGCCGGTTTCGATCAGCTTCTTCAAAGCCTGCCCGTCTATGGGGGCGATGCGGAATTGCTCCTGTCGCTTCGCGATTAATAAAGATTGCGATTCTAATTTCATCAAGAGATCCGTGGTCTTAGAGTAGAAAGTCGAAGGGGGAATTAATCCAGATCGCTGATCCGCAATCCACTCACGTGGACGTTGACCTGGTTCACTGGCATCCCCAGGGCTTTCTCGACATGGAACCGAACGGTGTTGGCAACACTGCTGGCTACGGTCTTGATGCGTGTCCCGTATTCGATGACAATATAAATATCGATGTTGATGTTCTGGCTGTCGTAAGTGACTTCGACTCCTTGGGTCGGGTCTTTGACCAGGACATTGGTCAGGCCGTTGATCAGGTTTTTGGGAGCCAGTCCAACGACACCGTAGGATTGCAGGGCAGCTTGATAGGCAATGGTGGCGACTGCCCTGGGTGCGACATGGATGCTGCCAATGGGAGTGGTTTCTCCGGTCATATCAACCTCTGTGATGATTTAACACTTAGCTTGTAATCAGATACGATTTATGGTAAGATTGCGCGGCCCGTTTCCGGGAGGTATTCCGAACGCAGCTGTCCTGGTGAAACAAAGAATGCTGGCAGTTGGTACCTCGCCTGGGGTTGGTGCAATTATCATTCAAGAAAGGAAGACAAGCAATGGCAATCTGCGAAAATTGTGGGAAGAAAACGACTTTTGGTCGTAATCGTCCCTGGTCAAAGAAAGCTACGCGGCGGACTTTCCATCCTAACCTGCAAAACGTCTCCGTGTTTGTGAACGGGCGCAAGGTTCGTAAAGTATTGTGCGCCAAGTGCATCCGTACGCTGGTAAAAACTGACTAGCCAACTTTCCTGCACTCGAACTTCAGGAGGCTCTTGAGGCCTGGATTTTTGCACAGAATAATATCACGGCGCTGGCCGTGATTTTTATTAGCTGAAGAACTACCGGATGGGGGGGTTATAAACAAAGTATATCCACAAGAAGAAGGGAATTAGCCCTCCAACGGCGATAAAAGCGATCAAGCCCAATGCGATGGTGATCCAATCGATCTCTAAGGGGTTCACTTCTGAGCTGGCTGGCAGAACTTGCCCTGGTGTACTGGGGGAAGGGGCGGGCCGGGGGATGGGGCTTGCCCGCGACGGAAGGCTTTGGGGCGGGGGAACCCCCTCAACTGCAGCGGCCGCATGCGGGACGACGGTCATCAGCACCCTTCCGAATTGGTCGGCGGTGCGGTAGCGTGCAGCGGGTTCCTTGGCGAGGACTTTGTAAAGAATCTGTTCCAGAGGGGGAGGGATCGCCGGGTTGAGCTGGCGCGGTGCTTTGAGAATGCCCTGGCGGTGCAGGCGGGCCAGCTCGGTGGAGGAGGGGGCAGTGAAAGGCAGTTGGCCGGTGAGCATTTCGTACATCATAACTCCCAGCGAATACACGTCCGACGCAGGGGAGGGAGCTAACCCGGCTGCTTGCTCTGGCGAAAAGTACTGCGGAGAACCCCAGACTACCTCGGCCTTCTCGTCGGCGTGGATGGAAGCCAGGGCGCGGGCGATGCCGAAATCGACGACTTTCAGGCGCTGGTCAGGGGTGATCAGCATGTTCTGCGGCTTAATATCGCAGTGAACCAGGCCAGCCCGGTGGGCATACCCGACTCCAGCGCATGCCTGGATGAGCAGGGAAAGCGTCTCAGCAACGCTGAAGCGGCCACGTTTCTGAAGCAAGCTCTTCAGATCGGTACCAGATACATGCTCCATAACGATGAACAGGCGACCGGCATCTAGCCCAAAATCGTGCACCGTGACGATATTCGGGTGAGACAGGTTGGCTGCCGCCCTGGCTTCCTGGCGAAAATGTTCGCGAAACGCCGCATCCTGTGAGAAATCTGCGCGCAGGACTTTGATCGCTACCGTGCGTTCGAGCATCAAATCACGCGCCCGGTAGACAACCGCCATCCCACCACTTCCCAGAGGTTGCTCGAGTTGGTAGCGATTGTTCAAGATGTTCATATCTGGCATAACACTTTTCCCACGCAGCGGACTAAAGCGAATTTTACCACGCTGATCTTTGAATTCAGTTGTAGTAAAATCATGCCATTCTCCGTACCCAGATGAGAAGGTAGAGCGATGCCGAGTGCATTATTGGTTTATAACCCGGTCGCCGGGAGATACCCCTCCCGGTTGTTGACTGAGCGGGCAGCCAGCCTGTTGCAGAAGCACGGCTGGCAAATCCAGATCGAGACGAGCAGAGGAGGGAAGCATATCACCCAGCTTGCTCATCAGGCTGCTGCGGAAAAAATGGACGCTTTCTACGTGGTCGGTGGAGATGGCTCACTTGGCCACGCTTTACCGGGCTTGATCGGCACCGAAACCGCTTTGGGCGTTTTGCCAGCGGGGACAGCCAATGTCTGGGCGCAGGAACTTGGCTTGCCGGGATTGACCTGGACGCGCATCATGGCGCTCGAAGAAAGCGCCCGGCGGCTGGCGCAAGCCCAGGTGTGGGAAGTGGATATCGGTCTGTGCAATCAGGTCCCATTCTTGCTCTGGGCGGGTGTAGGCCTGGATGCGTTTGTCGTCCACCACATCGAACCACGCAGCCAATGGGAGAAAAACTTTTCTATCGTCCAGTACTTTGCCTCGGCAGTCTGGAATGCCACGATCTGGCACGGCGTTAATCTGGGTGTCATCGAGGGGGGCGAATTGATGCAAGGCCATTTCATGCTGGCTGTGGTAAGCAATATTCACCTTTATGCAGGAGGGATTGCAAACATTTCACCCAACGCCTTGCTCGACGATGGCTTGATGGACTTGTGGTTGTTTGAAGGGAAGAATCTGGAGGATGCTGTGCAGCAAGCCTGGAACCTGTGGGCTGGGCGCCACATCCAGTCGAACCGGGTACAACATATCCAGTTCGAAAAAATCTCCCTGGAGTCAGATTCCCCGATCTATTTTCAAATTGATGGGGAGCCGGAGAAGGGGAGTGAGCGCCTTACTATCGAAGTGCTCCCCCGCGCCTTAAAAGTTCTGGTGCCAGACATCACTCCCCGGACTCTTTTCGCCAGAGCCCCGCTTGGAGAGCCAGGCGATTGGCCGAATAAAAGGTAGAGATTAACTCATGATGCCTCTCTTTAGCTTTCTACGTAAGAAACCTCTTTCCATACTTGTCCTGGCCTTGCCGCTGGCATTGTTGGCTGAATTTGGGGATTGGGACCCGGTCTGGGTGTTTGTGTTCTCAGCATTGGCGGTTGTCCCCCTGGCTGATTTCATCGGCCAGGGTACGGAAGCGCTGGCTGCACGCACCAGCCCGCGCATCGGCGGGTTGCTCAACGCTACATTGGGAAACGCCGCCGAGCTGATCATTACCATAGTAGCCATCCGCGAGGGCTTGCTGGAGCTGGTCAAGGCTTCTATCACCGGGTCTATCCTCGGGAACCTGCTCCTGGTGATGGGTGTGGCGATGGTGGTGGGTGGAGCCCGGCATGGTGTGCAGACCTTCGAGCGCCGCCATGCCAGCCGCAACGCCATCCTGCTCGTCCTGGCGGTGCTGGCCTTGTTAATCCCGTCGATTCTCAGCCACTACCTCGGCCAGCCAACCGGGTTGCGAGTGGAAGCCCTCAGCCTGGGTGTGGCGGCTGTGATGATCGTACTGTATGTCCTGGCTTTATTATTTAGCTTTAAGTCTCATGGCGCTCCTTTGGCTCACGAACCGGCCGAGGTGTCAATCCATGAACCGGAATGGAGCGTGCGGAAGGCGCTGTTCGTCCTGGGCTTCGCCACGCTAGGAGTGGTTATCGCCAGCGAACTCCTGGTGGGCGCGGTGGAATCGGTTGTAGCCAGTCTGGGGATCTCCGAGTTTTTCTTGGGAATTATCCTGGTACCTATCGTCGGTAACGTAGCCGAACACCTGGTTGCAGTGCAGGTGGCGGCGCGCAACCAGATGGAGTTGAGCGTGGAGATCGCGGTTGCCTCAAGTTTACAGATCGCCCTGTTCGTCGCCCCGGTGCTGGTTTTTATCAGTTTGCTGCTTGGCAACCCGTTACAATTGGTTTTCAATCAGCTGGAGCTGGTAGCGTTAGTGGCTGGGGTACTGATCACGGCGTTGGTTTCGGAGGATGGCGAGTCGAACTGGCTGGAAGGCGCGGAATTGCTGGCGATTTACATCATTCTGGCCTTAACTTTTTTCCTGCTTCCCGGGTGAGCTGGCTGAATAGGATGGATCTACGTAATTTCGCGCGCTGGTTGTTTGATCCCTGGCTGGTCTTGGGTGCCATCGGGTTTGGGGTGGTCTTGTCAGCCGCCACCCTGCTGTTATTATGGGTGACGCGCTCCCCCCGGGCGGCGGAAGGCTTACCGACTGCAGCGGTGACAGTCGTCGCGCTCCCGACAGCGACGCAAACTGCGCCCTCGCCGACTCCCACCACGCCGGTCACCCCAACGCCAGTCCAATTACTTCCGCCGGCGCCAGGCAATATATCTCTGGATGCCTACGTGCAGATCTCAGGGACAGGTGGGGATGGTCTCCGGCTGCGCACTGAGCCCGGCCTGGGGAGCGAAGTGCGCATGCTTGGCCTGGAGGCAGAGGTCTTCCAAGTCAAGGATGGCCCGCGCGAGGTGGATGGCTACAACTGGTGGTATCTGGTGGCTCCGGTTGATACGACGCGGCGCGGTTGGGCGGTTGCCAATTACCTGGCGGTGGTGCAAAACCCTTGAGGAACCTATGATGGATAATCTTAAACCAACCGGCGTCACCGCTGACCGGCAGGCTCGGGAAATGAGCCTCCAGTGGAGCGACGGACATACCAGTGTTTATTCTTTCACATTATTGCGGAGCGCCTGTCCTTGTGCGGAGTGCCGCGGGGGACATGCGAATATGAGCGCCGATCCGGACCTCCAAGTCTTCGTGCTGCCGATAGAGGATACCCCTGCAACCCGCATGCAAAGGGTAGAAGCCGTCGGGGCCTACGCCTTGACCATCGAATGGGAAGATGGCCATCACTATGGCATATACACCTGGAATTACTTACGCAAGCTTTGCCCGTGCCCGATCTGCCGGGTAGAAAGAACTTAAAAGTTAGAGATAGTCTTTTAAGTTATGCTCCACAGCGTAAGCCGCGGCCTCGGCGCGATTGCTTACCCCCAGTTTCGAGAGGATGCTGCTGACATAATTGCGCACCGTACCTTCGCCCAGGAAGAGGGCTTTGGCGATCTCGCGATTCGTTCTACCTTCCGAGACCAGCAATAACACGTGTCGCTCTTGCTGGGTGAGGGCAGAGAAGGCCGAGGCTTCTTCTTCTTTAGCCGCTTTGCGGACTTCCTGGAAGATGCGCTGAGTGACCGCCGGATCGAGCAAGGCCTCCCCCCGGCCTACGGCTTCAATCGCCCGCACCAGGTCTTCTCCTCCTATTTGCTTGAGCACGTATCCGGATGCCCCGGCCCGGATGGCCGAGAAGAGCATTTCGTCCTCGGCATAGGAGGTCAACATAATTACCTTGGTTTCCGGGTGTTTTAAAGCGATTTCCTCGCAAGCTTCGATCCCCGAACCACCGGGCAACCGGATGTCCATGACGACAACGTCTGGGGTGTAAGCCGCCACCCGTTCGATGGCCTCCCTGGCAGTGCTCGCTTCGGCGACGACTTCAAAGTTGGGGTGGCGATCGAGGAGGGCTTTTAAACCCAGCCTGACGACCTCATGATCGTCTACCAGCAAGATGCGTTGCTTCGGCATTGGATGACTATCCTCAGGGGGAGAGTATAGCCTAGAGTTCGCGGACTGGCAAGGTCGGAATAAGGAACCAGAGGAGCCAGAAGGATGAGGGGTGAAGGCGAACTTCGAGTGGCCTGATCCAAACTTCGCTGGGCTACATCTCTGAGTCTTTTTGACCGCGACGAAAGTCTACAAAGCGGTATCCGACGCCTCGCTCAGTGAGGATGTATTTCGGATTGGCCGGGTCTTGCTCGAGCTTTTGGCGCAGGTAATTGATATACAGACGGACGTAGTGGGGTTCGTCGCGGTACTCGTATCCCCAGACTTTGGTCAGGATTTGATCGTGGGTCAGCACCCAGCCAGAGTTTTTCACCAGATGATACAGCAAGCGATATTCAGTCGGACGGAGCTTGACCAACTTGCCTTCAAGCCATACCTCGTGCCGGCCGAAATCGATTTTCAGACGGTTGTCGACTTCGATCAGGCCATGCGTGCTGACCCCGGTCATCTCCGTGCGGCGCAGTACGGCTCGCACGCGGCTGACCAGTTCGCGCGGGCTGAAAGGCTTAGTGATGTAATCGTCGGCGCCCATTTCCAGGCCGCGCACGCGGTCCTCCTCCTCGCCTTTGGCAGTGAGCATAATCACCGGCACCGTGCTGACCTCGCGAATCATGCGCAGCACTTCGAAGCCATCGAAATCCGGCAACATCACGTCCAACAAAACCAGATCAGGCAGGTTACTGCGGATTTTGTTGATCGCCTGGGATCCGTTAAATGCTTCGATCACCTGGAATCCGTCATATTCTAGATTCAGCCGGATGAAGCGGACCATCCGCTCTTCATCGTCGACGATTAAAATGCGGCGATCCTTGAAGCTCTCTTCCATGGGTTTACTCCCTGACAAAACCAAAGACATCCTCGTCTTCCTCTCCGGAGAGGACTTCGATGAAGGTAATCTTATCAAGTGGCCAGAGAACTGTCACGACTTTATCCATCAGGTAGTCGAGGTCTTTGCCCTCGACACTGCGCGGGTTGTTGAGCTTGATCAGCTGGTCGCGCGGGTCGGGTAGCTCGTCGATTTCGGCGAGCACCCGACCTCCGCCTTGAATGTGGAGCACAACTGAGATCGACATGTTGGGTTTCCTGTGGGCGTGAAAAATGCCTGGACTTATGGTGTCGGCCCGGTCAGTCTGGCAAGCGGATAAGGATGGCGGTGATGTTATCCGGCCCTCCAGCGGCGTTGGCGGCTGCGACCAGACTTTGGCAGGCCTGGGCTGGGGAGGGAGCGGAGGTGACCAGATCAAAGACTTCCTGCTCGGCAACCACCCCCCATAACCCGTCCGAGCAGAGCAACACATAACCGGATTTCGGCGAAGGCACGGTGACGATCTCGGCGTCGATCGGTTCTCCCTGACCCAGGGCGCGGTAAAGCACATTTCGTTGGGGATGCACGGCTGCTTCGGCGGAGGTGATCTGGCCAAGTTCGACCAACCGCTTGACCAAGGAGTGATCCCGGGTGAGCACCTGAATACGCCCATCTGGATGGATGGTATAGGCGCGGCTGTCTCCAACGTGAGCGATGGTCATCTGATCGCCCAAGATGAGCACACCCGTGAGGGTGGTTCCTCCTCCTGGAGTTTGTTTGAGGATGGCCAGGTGCGCCGCCTGGATCCCTCTCCGCATGATCTCTTGCAGCGATTCGGTTGGATCGGTAGGGGGCAGGCTGATCAAGGGGGAAAATACTTCGTTGATCACAAGGCCGGCCATAGCGCGCACGGCGATCCCGCTGGCAATTTCCCCATGCTGGTGGCCGCCCATCCCATCGGCGACAATATACAGGCCAAAAGGCAGGCGGATTTCGTCGCTGAACAAGGTTGAAGTGAGGGTGAACAACGAATCTTCGTTGTGATCGCGCTGCTTGCCTGCAGAATGGCCGATGCCGACGATCAGCTGTGGGGGCTTCAGGAGCGTTTGATCGGGCGATCTTTCTCCGGCCGTCTGCTCCGCCAGAGTCTGCTCCGCCGGAGTCTGCTCCGCCGCGGTCTCCGCCAGCGGCTTCGAATGCGGCTGGGTCGGTTGATCCGTTGAAGTTTCTGCGAGATTCGTCTGCGGTGATGTTCTTCTTTTCCTGAATAACCTTTGGAAAAATCCTGGCACGGTATTTATCTCTCCAATATTTGGGAAGGATCGCTTTCAACCAGGTTTCATGTGGCTGGGAGGGCGTAGAAGCTGTGATCGGTGGAGCCGATGTAGATGACATCATCATGGATGGTTGGGGTCGCCGTGATGGGATTGCCTGTGGGGAACTTCCAACGTAATTGGCCGGTGCGGTATTCCAGACAGTAGATAAAACCATCGACCGACCCACAATAGAGCGCATCTTTATAGATAACGGGTGAACCGGTGACCTGGTGCTCGGTAGAAAAGCGCCAGGCTTCCTTCGCCGAATGGATATCTACACAATAGATGTTGCCATCCACGGAGCCGGTGAAAATCAGGCCATCCGCCAGGCAAGGAGTAGAGATGGAGCCTTTGTCCAGGTGGAAGCGCCAGATCACCCAACCTGATTTCGCTTCGAGAGCGTAAAGCATGGCATCCAGGGAGCTGATGAAAACAAAACTGTCAGAAACAACCGGTGAAGAGGTGATGGCGCGCTTGGCTTTGAAACGCCATTTGATCCTGCCATGGAAATCGAGGCAGAATAATTCACCCGCTTCATTTCCGAAGTAAATGTCGTCCTGGTTTACCAGAGGGGTGGATCGAATCAAGGCTCCGCTATCCATCTTCCAAATCCCCCGGCCATTTGCCAGGTTGACGGCATGCAAAGAGGCATCATCCGAACCGATGAAGACGTGTCCGTGGGCGATGTACGGTGAAGAGCGTACCGGACCATTGGTGAAATAGGTCCAGGTCACGGAGCCGGTGCGGGTAGATACGACGTGCAGGCGGTAATCTTCGGATCCAGAATAAACATAATCGCCAAAGACCGCCGGTTTGCTGACAATGCCGCCATCGGTGGCGTATTTCCAGAGCAGTTTTCCGGAGGAGGCGTTGAGGGCATACAGGTGATGGTCGTATGAACCAAAATAGATGACATCACGCACATAAGTAGCCGTGCCGCGAATTTCGTCAGCACAGGAGAATGTCCACAGCGGCGTGATGCTGGCCTGGGGGACTGCGACCTTGGTGGTATAAGGGGAGGTTGGTTGGGATAGTCCGGTCTTTCTGCTCACATCCAGCAGCGCGGCTTTCATCCCCTCAGCGGTTTGGAAGCGTTCGGAGGGATCGTATTGGAGAGCGGTAACGAGCACGCTTTCCAGCTCTGGGGAGACCTGTGGGTTAATCTGGCGAACCGGGCGTTCATTGAAGGAGAATGGCGGTTCAAACCTTGGATCGCGGCGGGTGAGCAGATGGTGCAAGGTTGCCCCCAGAGCATAAATATCTGCCTGAGCAGTTGCCTCGCCGCGATATTGTTCAGGCGGCGAGTACCCTTCTGTGCCGATTATTGTGCCTCGTTCACCAGTCTGGAAGGTCTTTGCAATGCCGAAATCCACCAATACCACGTGATCGTGCTGGTTGATCATCACATTAGAAGGCTTCATATCTCGGAAGATGATCGCTTCCGGTTGGTGAGCATGCAAGTATTGCAACACGTCGCATAGATCGACGGCCCAACCCACCACCTTACCTTCGGGGAGGAAGCCAGTCGTTTCCTTGAGGATAGTTTCGAGGTCCTTACCGGAAATGAACTCCAGGATCAGGTAAGAGCGTTCTTTATGGGTGAAGTAATCGTAGATGCGTGGGATGGCGGGATGAGATAGGGTTGCCAGGAGGTTGGCTTCACGCTCAAAATTGCGCAGGATGGTCTCCCGGGCGAGCGGATCGCGCGCCTGGTTGATCATTTCCTTGACGGCAACCAGTTTGATTACATTCGGGAAATGCAGATCGCGGGCGCGATATACAGCTCCCATCCCGCCAATCCCGATCGCCTCCTGGATCAGGTAGCGATTCGAGAGGGTCGTGCCGGCCTGTAATTGCCCAGTGAAACCTGTATCGATATTACTATCCAAGCTCTGCGCGGCAGCGTGGTTTTCCAGACGGAACCATCCTTGTGTTGGCGATAATATCCTCTAAAATCCACCCCATTATAGCCAGCATAAGACGAGATTGCAAATAAAAATGGGTGAACTTACCTTTTCGTAGGTTGGAAGATTCCGCTCAGGGATTCTGCCCACCCTTTCGCCGTTCTTTAATTCCGCTTCGCCGCTGAATGCCAGTATAATTCTAGCAGGTTGTTGAAGGAAATTTTATGTCAGATTACGAGACTTACCTTTCCCCGTTCAGCTGGCGTTATGCCTCGCTCGATATGCGCCGCCTGTGGTGTGAGACCTATAAACGGCGTTTATGGCGGTCGATATGGGTCGAGCTGGCCGAAGTGCAGAGCGAATTTGGCCTGCTGCGCCCAGAACAGGTCGCTGACCTGCGCGCCCATGTCGAGCAGGTCGACATCAGCCGCGCTTTAGAAATCGAGGCCGAGATCCAGCACGACTTGATGGCCGAACTGAAGGCTTTCGCCGAGCAATGCTCGCTTGGCGGTGGAGCGCTTCACCTGGGAGCCACATCCGCGGATATCGAAGACAACGCTGATGCTCTCCGCGTGCGCCAATCCCTGGATTTGATCCTCGAGAACCTGCGTTCCCTGCTATTGCTCTTCGCCGAAAGAATCGAAGCCTGGGCTGAGACTCCCCTGATCGCCTTTACCCATCTGCAGCCAGCCGAGCCTTCTACGCTGGGATATCGTCTGGCACAGTATGCCCAGGACTTGCTGAGCGATTGGGAAGACCTGCGCCGGGCGCGCCGCCACCTGCGCGGCAAAGGGTTTAAGGGCGCGGTGGGGAGCGGAGCGTCTTATGCAGAATTGATCGGCGCGCAGAACCTGGCCGAGTTCGAGACGCGCCTCTCCACCCGCTTAGGCCTGCCCTTTTTCCCGGTCACCACCCAGACTTACCCACGCAAGCAAGACTACCAAGTGATCAGCGCCCTGGCTGGTTTAGGCGCCACTCTGCACAAGTTTGCGTTCGATCTGCGCCTGCTGCAGTCCCCGCCGATTGGGGAGCTGGCCGAACCTTTTGGCAGGCGTCAGGTTGGGTCGTCGGCAATGCCCTTCAAGCGCAACCCGATCAACGCTGAGAAGATCGACTCCCTGGCGCGTGCCCTGGCTCAGATGCCACGCCTGGCCTGGGACAATGCAGCGCATTCATTGTTGGAAAGGACGCTGGACGATTCCGCCAATCGGCGGATATTGTTGCCAGAAGCCTTCCTGATCAGCGATGAGCTGCTGCAGGTCAGCCTGCGGATTTTACGGGGTTTGCAGGTGAACGAAGCAGCCCTGGCGCGCAATCTGTCCATCTACGGGCCATTCGCCGCTATGGAACGGGTGCTGATGGCCTTAGGGAAGGCTGGGGCAGACCGCCAGGCGATGCACGAACGCTTGCGGGGGCACACCCTGGTCGCCTGGGAAGCCGTTCAGGCCGGGCAGTCGAACCCCCTGGTGGAACGGATTTGCCAGGACGATGTTTTCCTGGAATACATCAAAGAGCCTCAGCTGCGGGACTTGATGGAAGCGCGCCATTACATCGGCGACGCGCCACAGCGGGCGCATGCCCTGGTAGAAACCATCCGCCAGGCGATTGGGTGATCCGTTCGGCATAGCCTGAGCCTGATCCCAGGCTGTGCTGGCGTGGCTGGAGATTATTTTTCATCAGTTGGAGGTAGAAAATGACTAAATTCGACTATAAAAAGGATTTAAAACAGCTCTATTTCCCTCCGGCGAAGGTGTTCACGTTCATCGAAGTGCCGCCCATGAATTTTCTGATGATCGATGGGCATGGCGACCCGAACAAAGTCCCGGCTTTCCAGGAAGGGATGGAAGTCCTGTATGCTATGGCGTACACCATCAAATTCGCCCTTAAACCGCGGGGCATCGAGTACGTGGTACCACCGTCAGAGGCGCTGTGGTGGATGGAAGATATGTCCCAGTTCGGCCTGGAAACCAAAGATGACTGGGACTGGACGATGATGATCATGCAACCGCGGGAGGTTTCGGCGGAGGTGGTCGAGCAGGCGCGAGCGACGGCGGCGCGCAAAAAAGAGTTGCCGGCGTTAAGTAGATTGCGCTTCGAAGGCTACCACGAAGGACTTTCGGTTCAGATCATGTACTTTGGCGCGTACGCCGACGAAGGCCCTACCATCGCCAGGATGCACGCCTTCATTCATGAGGAAGGCCATGAATTAACTGGCAAGCACCACGAGATCTACCTGGGCGACCCGCGCCGGACGGCGCCGGAGAAGCTCAGGACGGTGATCCGGCAACCGGTCAAGTTGAAGACTTAGCGGAAGTCCTCTTCGGGTTCAGGCCGGTTGTCCAGGATGAGGTCGATGCGCGCCATCACCTCCTCGGTCAGGCCTGGGACCATGTCAAGAGCAGCCATGTTTTCGATCACCTGTTCAGGGCGAGAGGCGCCGGTGATCACTGTGCTGACATGCGGGTTATTGAGACACCAGGCCAGGGCCAGTTGCGCCAGACTGCAGCCAAGCTCGGCGGCGAGCGACTTTAGTTCTCTGGCTTTTCCTATCTTGTGCTGGCCATCTTCGCTTTCGAATTCCTCGCGCAACCAATCATAGCCTTTTACTGTAACCCGACTACCCTTGGGGATCCCCCGGCTGTACTTACCGGTCAGCAGGCCGCTGGCCAGGGGGCTAAAAGTGGTCGTGCCCAGGCCGATCTCGTGGTACAGGCGGGCATACTCACGCTCCACGCGGTGGCGGCTGAACATATTGTATTCGGGCTGTTCCATCAGCGGCGGGATCAAGCCCGCGCGGCGGGCAATGCCATAAGCCTCCATGATCCGTTCGGCGCTCCATTCGCTCGTCCCCCAGTAGAAGGCCAGACCCTGGTCGACGATAAAGTTCATCGCCCGCACGGTTTCTTCGACCGGGGTATAGATGTCAGGGCGGTGGCAGAAGATCAGGTCGACGTAGTCCAACTGCAGGCGGGCCAGGGAAGCGCGGATACCCTCGACGAGGTGCTTGCGCGATAAGCCAGAGTTGTTTGGGTTTTTACCGCCCCAAAAGATCTTGGTTGAGATCACCAGGTCGGAGCGCTTCCACCCGGAGCGCCTTAGCACGTTGCCCATCATGATCTCGGCCTCCCCGTGGGCGTAGGCCTCGGCGTTGTCGAAGAAGTTAACCCCGGCCTGATAGGCAGCCTGCATGCACTCGTAGGCCACGTCTTCACCGACTTGCTGGCCAAAGGTCACCCACGCGCCTAATGATAGGGCCGAGACCTGCAGGCCAGATTTCCCTAAGTAGCGGTATTCCATTTTCTACCTCCCTATGTGTCATGGTTCAATTCTGGACATGATAACATCCAGTATATCGGTCAAAACATCATCTCGGCCTGATCTGCTCCCGGGCTTTTATTGCCAGTTCCGGTGTGGCGGCGGCCAGGGTGGGGAAGTCCTGCGCCCGGTAGTCGAAACCGGGGATCAGCGGGAAAGGCTGGGACCCGTCAAACGTCTCGATCACGCCCCGGGCTTCACTCACCAGCAGCCAGCCGGCGGCGATGTCCCATATTTTCGGCGTGGCTTCGAACCCGATGATGGCCGCGCCGCGCGCCACTGCGCACCAGGTGTAACTGGCAGAGCCCAGGATGCGCGTTTTGTAGCGCAGTTCCACCGCGTACTTGCGGTGTGTGCGCGTGCAGCATGAGAAGAAAGCAGTGGGCTGGCCTGGGATGGGGGGCTTGACTTGAATGGGTTCCCCATTCCGAAATGCACCTGCGCTGGTCTCGGCGGTGTACAGCTCGTCCAGGGCGGGAAAATACACAGCCGCTACGCTTGGTTGGCCTTCAACCAGGCGGGCGATGCTCACCCCCCAGATGGGCAATCCTAGGCTGAAGTTGGTGGTACCGTCCAGCGGATCGATCACCCACACCGTCGAGGAATTTTCGCCCAGCGTGGTTTGGAGTTCCTCGCTCAACAAGCCGTCGCCTGGGTAAGCCTTCCGAATGGTGTCTGCGATCAGGCGGTCTGCAGCCAGGTCGGCCGCGGTGACCACACTGCGATCGGATTTAAAGTTGGCATGGGTGCCGGTCGGTTTGAAGTAATCCATCAGCAGGCCACCGGTCTGGCGGGCGAGTTGAGCGGCAAACTGCTGGTTGGGATTCATGGGGGGATTTTAGCATAAAGGGTAAAGATCGGGGAAAGGGTGGGATATAATTATTACTCAATGAAAGCCGAATCTGAAACTCAGAGCCTTCAAGGTGGGTAAGAGTGAACTTTAAGACAGTAGACGATGTAGCTCTGATCCACCTGATCGCCCAGGCGTACCCAGAAGCCTTGAGTGAGCTGTATGACCGCTACGGCCGATTGGTCTACAGCCTGACGCTGCACATCCTGGGTGAGGTTGAAGCCGCTGAGGAGGTGACCCAGGATGTTTTCTTCCGCGTTTGGGAGAAGGCTGCATCGTACCGCGCCGAGCAGGCTAAGGTCAGCACCTGGCTGTCCAGCATTGGACGCAACCGGTCGATCGATTTGCTGCGGGCGCGTGGGGTGCGGCCAGAAGGGCACAGCCTGGGATGGGAAGAGTTGACTCCCGGCGCTATGCCGAGAAATGAAGGCCTTGACCCAGAGGACAGCGCCATGCAGATTATGCAGGGCGAGCGGGTGCGGGCTGCCATCGCCAGTTTGCCGGCTGAACAACGGGTCGCATTAGCAATGGCATATTTTCGCGGTTATTCCCACAGCCAGATTGCCGAGGAGTTGCACGAACCCTTGGGGACGGTCAAAACGCGCATCCGCATGGCGATGCAGAAGTTGCGCAGCTTGTTGGTGGAGGAATTGTGAGCATGCGAACAAATCCAACGATTAACCTGCTGCGTATCAATATCCAGGAAGAAAGTACTACTTAATGGCGAACAACATGCATGTAACTGAGTTAATCCCGGCGTATGCCCTGGCTTGCCTGGAGGCAGACGAGGCCAAGCTCGTCGCCGAACACCTGGCGACCTGTGGTCTTTGCCGCGCCGAGTTGCACAGCTACCAGGAGGTCGCCGGGCAGATGGCGTATGCGCCCCCTCAGGTAGAGCCGCCACAAGCGTTAAAAGCTGCATTGCTGGAGCGCCTGCCGGCTGTTTCGGGAAAGCCAGGGGCGAATGATCGGCGCGCTAGCTGGTGGCAACGAAATGTTTGGCCAGCAGTTCAACTGCCGGCTGAACGTGGGACGGCTGGACAAAGAGGTGGGTTGCCCCGCTTGGCGCCAGCGTGGGCGTTAGCCAGTTTGGTCCTGATCTTGTTCCTGGGGGCAAGCAATGTGCTGCTCTGGCAGCAGATCGGGGATCTGCGCGCCAGCCAACCGACACCCCTGAAGGTGGTAACGTTGACCGGCAGCCAGGTTGCTCCAACCGCTTCCGGTTTGATCGTGATCAGCAAAGATGGTCACTATGGGACCCTGGTGGTGGATGAACTGCCGGCGCTAGACGAGGCGCGCCAGTACCAGCTGTGGCTGATCCAGGATGGGCAGCGCACCAGCGGGGCGGTGTTCTCGGTTAGCCCGGAAGGGTACGGTTCGGTTTGGATATCTTCCCCGCAGCCGTTGATCGATTACTCGAGTTTTGGCATCACCATCGAGCCCAAGGGGGGCAGCCCGGGGCCAACCGGAGACAAGGTATTGGGGGGAGACCTGTAAAACAAATCGGGGTTAAGACGCTGACACCAGCTCAGCGTAATCTTGAGTCACCGTCTCCTGCGGGGAAATCCCCAGGACTTGCAGCAGATCGCTGGCAATTAATGCCTTGTGTTCGGCGTCCCTGCGGCTCCAGGTGCGGCTTTTGACTTCCAGGAAATGTCCGAGCGCGGGCTGATCGACGCGGTCCAGGTTGATATAGAATTCGGTGCCCTGGTAGAGCACACGCCAGCGCAGGCGGTGTTTTTCGATTGAAATTTCCTGTGCAGGTTTGAAATACTCTCTGTAAAACCGCAGGCTGTGCGTGGCGGGGGCGATGTAGCGGCTGCGAGAAAGCAGCACGTCGCTGGCAAAATGGCCCTCGCGGGCGGGTCCGATCAGGGTCAGGCGGTAACGGACATTGGTGATCTGGTCTTTATCGTCGATATATTCGTCCTCCCGGTAGCGCAGATAACCTTGGGAGGGATCGGTAAACAGCAAGTAGACATCGTATTCGTGGTAATGGCGCGAATATAAGATTTCGAGCTGCGACGCTTTGATCGCCGCGAGAATGGGTTCCGGGTTGGTGATGCGGACTTTGACCTGCACTTCGAAGCTCTCACCTTCCTCCGCTCCCCCAATGGCGATCAATTTAGATAACATAGATTGCTCGCGTTCGATCAGGAAAGCGTCGATCCGCCGGGCGTACTCTCTGGTCTGGTCGACCAACTCAGCCTCGTTCAGGGTTGTCAGCTGGCGGTGGCGCATTAACCACCGTCCGTTAACCATTACATCGCTCACATCGGAGGATTTGGCTGCATAGGTCAATTGGGAATAGAGGCTGGAAGCGTCGCGGTTAAAGCGTGGAGAGTTGTGCAGCGGAGAAATGTCTACCAGGATCAGGTCGGCGCGTTTGCCGGGTTCCAGCGTACCGACAAGGTGATCTAGATACAAGGCTCTCGCCCCCAGGCGGGTCGCCATCGCCAGGGCGGCGTGGGCAGGGACAGTCGTCGGATCTCCGGTGACGCCCTTGGCCAGCAAGGCAGTCAGGCGAATTTCCTCGAACATATCCAGGTCGTTATTGGAGGCAGGGCCATCGGTGCCAATGCCGACGTTCAACCCGATCTCCAGCATTTCGCTCACCGGGGCCGCTCCAGAAGCAAGTTTCAGATTAGAGGAAGGGCAGTGGGCCACGCCAGCGCTATGATGGAGCAGGGTGTGCATCTCGCCTTCATCGATGTGCACGCAGTGGGCGGCCAGCAGCTTGGCCTCAAAAAGGTTCTGTTTCTTTGCATACGGAATAACGGGCATGTCGTGTTCGGCGCGAGAATTCTCCACTTCCAGAACGGTCTCGGCCAGGTGAGTGTGCAAGGGGACGTCGAACTCGACTGCCAGCGCCGAGGTGGCGCACAGAATTTCTTCTGTGCACATGTAAGGGGAGTGGGGGGCCACCGAAGGCACGATCAGGGGGTGTCCCTTCCAGCGCTGGATGAACTCGCGCGCCGCGGCCAGGGATTCTTCGTAGGATTGAGCGTCTGGGGAGGGGAATTTCAGCACGGTTTGGGAGCAGACTGCGCGCAGGCCGGCTTCGGCTGTGGCGCGAGCGACCTCTTCTTCGAAGTAGTACATGTCAGCGAAGCAGGTAACACCGGAGCGGATCAGCTCCACGCAGGCGATCTGCGTCCCCAGGCGGACAAAGTCTGGGCAGACGAACTCGCGCTCGACCGGCATCATGTACCCCATCAGCCATACATCCAGGCGCAGATCGTCCGCCAGGCCGCGCAGCAAGGTCATCGGGACATGGGTGTGGGCGTTGATCAGGCCGGGCATGAGCACTTTTCCGGCGCAGTCCACGGTTTCCTTGGCGGAGTAGGCCTGGCGCAGCTGCGCATCCGGCCCGACGGCCAGGATGCTGTCCCCGGAAACAGCCACGGCGCCGGGCTCGAAATGGGTCAGGCTTTCGTCCATGGTCAGGACGATGGCATTCGTCAGGAGCAGGTCGGTGGGGGTGGGTAAGGTCATTGGGTTGATGCCTGATAATCGTGAAAAGTGAAACGTGAGGCGTGATATGTTGATTCACGCTTCACGTTCAGAAGATGTCCATCTCTCGCAATACTTCATACCTGATTTTACAATAATATTGGGATTGAGTCACGCTTGGGATGTGTGAAATGTGGAGCGTGAACCGTAATTGCGGGGATTGGATCCTTTAGAGGCTGCGGAGCAAGTCCAGGCTGTGGTGAACCGCCCAGCGCGGAGCGTAGCCAGGCGGACCGCCGTAGGGGCGGGTGAAATGCTGCAATCCGTCTGGAGTGATCAGCACCAGGTAGACCTCCTGTCTCTCCACGCCCGGTAGGATGGTGGCGCCTAAGCCCACCTCTGCCCCACGCGCCTGGCGGTAGGCTGCGGTGAGCGCGGCGAGTTCTTCCTGGCTGACAGGGGCCGGGAATACCTCGCCTCCCAGGTAAGCCTGGCTGGAGGTAGCCAGCCGGCGCGCCAGCTCCCCGCCCAGGCCGGCTTCGACCACCGCCAGCTTCCAGCCCCTGGTTTGTAAAGCCTGGAGGGCGACCTGTTCGAGTGTTTCCTGGTCGGCGCCATAAACCCAGTCCCCCAGACGTTGGCGCAAGGCCTGTTCCACCGGAGAGATCAGAGTGTCGGCCTCGGCCTGGGAGTTTGCTTTGGCGGTGATGCGCACATCCACCTGCCCGGAATGAGCCGCCAGGCCAACTGTGGGGTTGCTGAGCGCTTCCAGGTCACCGATCAGATCGTCGATCTGGGATTCTCCGACCCCAGCCGTGTGCAGAACACGGGCTTTGATCACCGAACGGAGGTTGAAACGGTGGCGCAGGTAGGGGATAACGGCGTGCGCCATGAGATGTTCCATCTCGTGCGGCACACCGGGCAATGCGATGATGGCGCATCCGCCGGTTTCAACGATAAAGGCCGGCGCGGTGCCAACCGGATTCTCGACGACGCTGGCACCCTGGGGAATATAGGCCTGGCGACGGTTGTTCTCGGTGGGAGTGCGCCCAAAACGCTGGAAGCGGGCCTGGATCTGTTCCCACAGTTCAGGACGATACTCGGTCTCGACGCCGACTGCCAGGGCTACGGCCTGCCGGGTGGGATCATCCACCGTCGGCCCCAGGCCGCCCGTGGTGATGATAATATCGGAGCGTTCCATGCTCTGCTGGATCGCCTGGGCGATGCGGGCTACGTTGTCTCCCACGGTCGTTTTGCGGTAAAGGTCAATCCCCTGGTCGCGTAGGGTGCGGGCCAGGGAACGTGCGTTCGTGTCCAGGATCTCGCCGAGCAAGATCTCGGTGCCGATGGTGATGATCTCCGCGGTTGGCATATCTTTTTCCTAGCTTCCCGGAAGTTGTGCAACTTCCGGGAAGTTCATCTGCTCAGACGACATTGTATTCCTGGATCAAGCGACCTTCCGCGAAACGCGCCAGGTCCAGCATGGTGACGTCCACGGTGTGCGCTTGCCCATCCAGGATGAACTCACTCATCAGCTGGCCGGTAACCGGGCCGTGCATGAAGCCATGGCCGGAGAAGCCGGCGCAAACGTAAAAACCTTCCACCGGCGTCTTTCCGAAGATGGGGTGCGCATCGGGGGTGACCTCGTACAGCCCAGCCCAATGGGAGACCAGGCCGGCTTTCTCCAGCAAAGGCAGGCGCGCCGCGGCTGCCTCCAGGTGCACCAGCTCCCAGGCCGGATCGATCTCCTGGTCGAATGCGGGCTGCTCGTGCGGGTTAGACATGCCGGTCAGCAGGCCTTCACCCTCGCGGTGGAAGTATAAGGACTGGGTGAAAT
>Ga0209751_10001014_pt1 | contig 29439 bp, 30 predicted proteins | sample RifCSP13_1_FD_184019 | JGI IMG/M metagenome (GOLD analysis project Ga0209751, IMG submission 184019) | Soil microbial communities from Rifle, Colorado - Rifle CSP2_sed 13_1 (SPAdes) (version 2) | ecosystem: Environmental > Terrestrial > Deep subsurface > Rock core/Sediment | place: Rifle...
CGCCGCGAGCGGGGGCAGGTGACCGGCCCCCGCTCGCGGCGTCTTTTCCGTCCGGGCCCTCGGCCTTTCCCGCTCCGATTCAGTCCGCTCGCTTGAGGTCCCTCCACATGAGGTCACACCGCCCGAAACGTCCTCCCCTACCTCCTTGAGCTCCTCGCACACATGGACCGCAGAGGCTGCGCTCGCCTTGAGTTCGGAGTCCATTCGTGGTAGCTTGTCAGCACCGGATGCTCACCGGGCCGTTTCAGCGGAGGATGCGATGTTCGATGCCCAGCAGGAGGCGGTGATACGCGAGGTCGATCGCCTCAAGCCCGAATTGCTCGAGATCAGCCGCTTCCTCCACGCCCATCCGGAACTGTCCTTTGAAGAACACCAGGCGTCCGAATTCCTCACCCGGACCATGGAGCGGCACGGCTTTGCCGTCACGCGGAAAGTGGCGGGGCTCCCCACGGCCTTCACCGCGTCGGTCGCCGCGGGGGAGGGCCCCACCATTGCCTTCCTGGCCGAGTATGATGCGCTGCCGGGCATCGGCCACGCCTGCGGTCACAACCTCATTGCAGCGGGCTCGGTGGGGGCCGCCCTCGGCATCAATGCGCTGCTCCAGCACGTCCCCGGCCGGGTGCTGCTCGTCGGATGTCCGGCAGAGGAGAGGGGAGGAGGCAAGATCCCGCTGGTGGAGTCCGGCGCGTTCCGCACCGTCGATGCCGCGATGCTCGTTCACCCGAGCAACCGGACCGAGATCGTGAAGAAGGCCCTGGGGATGCGGGATGTGCAGGTAGAATTCTTCGGCAAGGCGACGCATGCGGCCGCGACGCCGCATCTTGGAATCAATGCGCTCGACGCCGTGATCCTCGCCTTTAATAACGTCAATGCCCTTCGGCAACAGATCCGTCCGGACGCCCGGATCCACGGGATCATCACCCACGGAGGCAGGGCCCCCAACATTATCCCGGACTTTGCCGCAGCCCTCTTCTACGTTCGGGCGCTGGACATGGACTATCTCGAGGAGCTCTACCAGCGGGTGCTCGCGTGCTTCGAGGCAGCCGCCGTGGCTACGGGGTGTCGACACCAGGTCAAGCGGGCCGGCCATGACTACCACCCCCACAAGGTGAACCACGCACTCGCCGGGCTCTTTCGCCGGAACCTGGAGGCGCTGGGGGTTGCGGTCGATCAGGGCCCCGAGGACCGGGAACTCGGTTCCACTGATGTGGGAAACGTCAGCCAGGTCGTGCCCACCCTGCAACCCATGATCACCATCTGCGGACCGAACGTGAGCTGCCACATGGCCGAATTCGCCGTCGCCGCTGCCTCGCCGTCGGGAGAGGAAGGTATGGTCGTGGCGGCCAAGGCCATGGCCCTGACCGGGCTCGATCTGCTGCGGGACCGGGGTGCCCTCCAGCGCGTCAAGGACGAATTCGCAGGAGGAGGGATGCGCTCCTGAAGGTCATCGGGCTCATGTCTGGGACCTCGGCTGATGGGATCGACGCAGCCCTGGTGGAGATCACTGGGGAAGCTCACCAGCCGTGGGTGACCCTCCTCCATTTTGCGAGTCGTCCCTATCCCCCGCGCCTCCGCGATCGGATCCTCGGCCTTCCGAACCGCCCGGATGCCCTCCACGAGGTCTGTCACCTCAACGTGCTGTTGGGGGAACTCTTTGCGCAGGCGGCCCTCGATCTTCTCGAGACAGCCCATGTGTCCTCCGCCGACGTGGACCTGGTCGGATCCCACGGCCAGACGGTGTGTCACCTCCCCACCCCCGTCGCCGAGGGGGATCTCGCCGTGCGGTCGACCCTGCAGATCGGCGAGCCCTGCGTCATCGCGGAGCGGACGGGACTCTTCATCGTGGCCGACTTCCGTCTCCGGGATATCGCCGCCGGAGGCGAGGGGGCGCCGCTCACCCCGTACCCCCATTTCCTCCTCTTCGGACACCCCGAACGATGCCGGGTGATCGTGAACCTCGGGGGGATCGCCAATCTCACCCTCCTCCCCCCCGGGGGGTCCACCGGCGACCTCGTGGCGTTCGACGCCGGCCCCGGCAACGTCCTGATCGACGGGGTGGTCCGGCAGTTGAGCGGGGGGCGCATGGAGTACGATGCCGACGGCGCCTGGGCCGCGGGAGGATCCGTCAATACCGCCCTCCTGGCGCGCCTGCTCGCGCACCCATTTTTTCGCCGGTCGCCCCCCCGGAGCGCGGGTCAGGAGGAATTCGGCCCCCGGATGGTGAACGAGATCCTCGCCGCCGCGGAGCGGGAGCGCATCTCGCCGGCCGACCTCGTCGCGACCACCTCGACCCTCTCGGTCGAGGCGGTCGCGCAGAGCCTCGAGACACATATCCTGCCGCGGCAGGCGGTGGACGAAATTCTGCTGTGCGGTGGCGGTGCGCGGAACGCGTGGATCACGCAAGCCCTGGGAGCGCGCCTGGCGCCGCACCCGGTGCTGACGACGGACGACATCGGATTTCCCGCCCGCGCCGTCGAAGCCACCGCCTTCGCGCTCCTGGCGTATCTGACCTACACGGGACAACCGGGAAATCTTCCCGCGGCGACTGGCGCCAAGCAGGCGGTCCCGTTGGGCAAGATGGTCCCGGGCAAGGGCTATGCGGGAATGCTCGCATGAGGGGGTCATGGGCCGACATCCGTACACCGCTGCCGTCCTCACCCTGCTGACGCGCATCGAAGAGACCCAGCGCGAGGCCATCGAGCAAGCGGTGGCCGCGATCTTTGGTTCCCTGAAGCGGGGCGGCATTCTGCACGTCTTCGGCACCGGGCATTCCCTCACGGTCGCGCAGGAGGCCTTCCACCGGGCGGGCGGGCTGGTACCGGTCAACCTCGTCCAGGACGCGGTCCTGTCGGCGCTCACCCCGCCGGCCGTGAGCGGGAAACTCGAGCGGCTGCCCGGGGTGGCGGCGATCCTCCTCGATCGCCACGATCTGCGGCAGGGAGAGGTCCTGATTGTCGTATCCAACTCCGGGATCAACGCCGTGCCGCTGGAGATGGCGCTGGGGGCCAAGCAGCGGGGACTTGTCGTGATCGCCCTGACCTCGCTGGCCCACTCGCGGGCCGTCCCGGCCCGGCACCCGAGCGGGAAGCGGCTGTTTGAGATCGCCGATCTCTGCCTGGATAACTGCGGAGAGGAGGGAGATGCCGCCGTGGGCTATCCCCGATGGGAGGGCAAGGTGGGCGCGACGTCGGTCGTCGCCGGAGCGTTCCTGATGAATCGCCTCGTCTGCGGCGTGGTGGAGCGCTATCTCGCCGAGGGGCTCACCCCACCGATCTACATGAGCGCAAACCTCCCCGGCGGCGACGAGCACAACCGCCGCCTGGAGGAACAGTACCGTGGGCGGATCAGGCTGCTCTAAACGGCCCAAAGGGCTGGCGGCCGTCCTGATCCTCGGGGCGCTGCTGTCCGCCGTTCCCGGGAGGGGCGGGGACGAGGGCGCCACGATCCGGGCCGTGATCGACGGCGATACGGCCGTCCTGGCCGACGGCAGGCGCGTGCGGTATCTCGGCATCAACGCCCCCGAGCGCGGTGAACTCTCCTCCGCCGAGGCGACCGACATGAACCGACGCCTGACCGTCGGCAAGCGCGTACGGCTCGAATGGGATGCGGTGACGGAGGATCGGTACGGTCGCCTCCTCGCCTACGTATATGTCGATGGCGAGATGGTGAACGCACGCCTCGTCGAAGCGGGGCTGGCCCACGTCCTGGTGATTCCGCCGAACGTGAAGCACTCTGATCGCCTCCTGGAGCTGCAGCGAGGGGCGCGATCCGCGCGGCGGGGGATCTGGGGGCACATCAAGGGGCCGTTGAAGATCACTTCCCTCCAGGCCAATCCCCCTGGGAATGATCGATTGCATCCGAACGAGGAGCATGTCCGGATCGCCAACGTGGCCGATGCGGTGATCGACACGCGCGGCTTCGTCATGACGGACCGTCACGGCCACCGATACACTTTCCCCTCCCTTCCCCTCAAGCCAGGGTACTCGGTGCTGCTGCTGAGTGGCCGGGGGGTCGATCTGGCGGATCCCAGGCAGCAGATCGTCCTGTACTGGCAGTCCGATGGGCCGATCTGGAACAACGACGGGGATACCGCGACCCTGGCCGCCCCCGACGGCACCGTCATCGACGTCTTCACACACCGGGGTCGGCCGAGGGTGGGCAAGGCGGCCGGTGGGTCGTGATGGGATTCGGGGTATTGGGTGATCGAAATGTTTGATCTCGTGATCGCGGGTGCGACCATCGTGGACGGGAGCGGTTCCCCGCCCGTCGCGGGGGACATCGCGCTGCGCGGGGATCGCATCGCCGCGGTGGGCACGGTTCCCGCAACGGGGGCCCGGCGGGTGATTCGCGCACAGGGGCTCGTCGCGTGTCCCGGCTTTGTGGATGTCCACTCGCATTCGGACTACTTCTTGTTGCTCAATCCCCGGGCGGAGAGCGCTGTGCGCCAGGGCGTCACAACGGAGATCGGCGGGAACTGCGGCTACGCCGCGGCACCGATCTGGGGCGCGTGGGGGGAGGAGCGGGCGCGGACGCATCGTGACCTCTACGGGCTTGATCCCCGATGGGAGAGCGTCCGGGAGTATTTCGCCCACCTCGCCGCCGAGCAGCCGTCGATCAACTTCGGTCTCCTCCTGGGCCACAACACCATCCGGGGCTCGGTCATGGGCGGGGCGGCTCGACCGCCGACGGGTGAGGAGCTCGGTGCGATGGTCGCCGCGGTCCGGCAGGGGATGCGGGATGGCGCCCTGGGCCTTTCCACCGGGCTCATCTACGCCCCCGCCTGTTTCGCCGGCCCGGAGGAGCTTGTCGCCTTGGCCCGGGCGGCGCGGGAGGAGGGGGGCGTCCTCACCTGCCACATGCGCAGCGAAGGGGATGGACTTCTCGAGGCCATTCGAGAGATTCTCGACGTGGCGCGGGCGGCCCAGATTCCCTTGCAGATCTCCCATCTGAAGACGTCGGGGGAGCGCAACTGGGGGAAGCTACCTGAGGCCCTCGGGCTGATCGAAGAGGCGCGATCCTGTGGCCAGGATGTGGCCGCGGACCGCTATCCCTACACCGCCTCCAACACGGGGCTTCAGGCGGTGCTGCCGGCGTGGGCGCTCGAGGGAAACCGGCTCGAACAACTCGCGCGTCTGCGGGACCCCGCCGTCCGGCGGCGGCTAGCCGAGGAGCTCGCCGACCGGCGGTGGGACCGCGTGATGATCGCCGAGGTCACACAAGAGCCCCACAGGAGGTACGAGGGACTGCGCGTGTCCGACGCGGCGAAGGGCGCCGGTAAGGCGCCGCTCGAGTTTGTCTGCGATATCCTCGTGGAGGAAGAGGCGCGGGTGGATGCGATTTTCTTCACGATGTCCGAGGAGAATCTGGAGCACATCCTCACGCGACCGTACGTCATGGTGGCGTCTGACAGCGGGACGCGCGCTCACGTCGGCCCGCTCAGCCGGGGGCGGCCCCACCCCCGGACGTTCGGAACCTTCCCGCGGGTCTTGGGGATGTACGTCCGCGACAGGCGTCTGCTCGATCTGCCCACCGCCATCCGGAAGATGACCGGCGATCCCTGCCGTCGCTTCGGGCTTGTCGATCGGGGACTGGTCGCACCCGGCTTCGTCGCGGATCTCGTCCTCTTCGATCCGGATGCCGTCGGGGATCGGGCGACGTACGAGGCGCCCTTCCAGTATCCGGCGGGGATCCGGTTCGTGATCGTGAACGGCGTCATCACCGTGGAGGAGGGTGACCACACCGGCGCGCGCGCGGGCTGCGTGCTCACGCGTTCGACGAGGGCCAGGGCGTGAGCAGGGCAAAGACCACGAGGAGGGGAGGGATGCGTGGGCTGCCCCATCGAGGCCCGTCCCGGCGGCCGCGCATTGCCGTGACGAGTGAGCGGCACCCGGCGGCCGGGTCGACCGAGGCGCGGTATGACCGGGTCCGCACGACGTACGCCCGCTGCGTCGGGGAGGCCGGCGGCGTCCCGGTGATTGTGCCCACCATCGGCTACGATCCCGATCTCATTGCGGCGTATCTCGATGCCGCAGACGGGCTCCTCTTCTCGGGGGGCGAGGACATCCATCCCTCTTTCTACGGCGAGATCGTCCTGGCCGGATGCGGGCCCATCGACGAAAGGCGCGATCTATTCGAAGTCGCGCTCTTCCGGGGGGCCCTCGAGCGGGGGATGCCGGTCCTGGGCATCTGCCGCGGGATGCAGCTCATCGCCGTCGGGATGGGGGGGAGCCTCTATCAGGATCTCTCCTACTGTCCCGGGGCCGACGGCATCCACGCCGGCGGGTGGCAATCGCAGGGTGCGATGCCGGCGGTCCGCCTCGCTGCCGGCAGCCTCCTGCGCCGGATCGTGGGAACGGCGTCGTTGCCGGTCAACTGCCACCACCATCAGTTGGTCAAGGGCCTCGGCCACGGGTGCCGGGTGAGCGCGGTCTCCGCGGACGGCATGATCGAGGGGATCGAGGTGACGGGCCGGCCCTTTGTCCTCGGCGTGCACTGGCATCCGGAACGGCTGGCGGACCAGGATCGGTGCCAGATGAAGCTCTTCGAGGCCTTGGTCCGCGCCGCCGCGGCCTATGCGCAGGGGGGTCCCTCGCGCCCCCGTTCGTCGAAGGCTATGGCCGGCACACATGCGTCCCCTCGGCCTCGGACGGCGAAAAGCCGGAAAATCGTGCACCGGAAATCGTAGGAGGTGCGCGCGCGCCGCCGTCGGGGACCGGCCGGCGGCGAAAAACTGCTTGACAGCAGGAGGTGGGCGCCGTATACAGAGGGGTACGCACGAGGAGGAGTGTGGTGTCTCAATCGACCGCAATGCTTGTAGGTGTACGGTGCGTCTGCCCCCTGGCGGGCGGCCCGTAGACCTTGCGCTGCGGGCGCTGTGTTGCCACGGGGTGGATGAGGATGCCCCGTGGCTTTTTCTTTCGGCTGCGGGGCAAATGTAGCGGGCGGGTACGGCGTGATGACGTCGGGATGATCACGCGATCATCGTGACAGGATGCGGAGGAGGATTTGATGGCTCGGACCTGCGGTTGCGGAGAGACGTTGCGATCGGTGATGGATGAGTGGGGCTGTCTCCACTGCGGCGGGACCTGCTGCCCCTGCTGCGGCTATGCCCCCGAAGGGACCGCGTACTGCCCCGAGTGCGCCCAGAGCCTGTTCGGCGTCTACACGCGGCAGGCGGTCGTGGTCCGCCCCAAGCGGATCTCGGCCTGGTGGGAGGCAGCGGCGTTCCAGCCGATCCGGAGCCGAACAGAGTCTGCGAATATCGAACGCCCCAGGTAATCGGCCTCGCGGCCCCCGGACGCACGGCAGCTCCTCACGTGCGCCGTCCGACGCGGGACTGACCTCGTCCAGATACTTCCCGTGCGCTTTCCCTGCCAGTAACGCCTTTCGCGAAAAAAGATTTGCGCCCTTCACCGCCTCGGCCCTATCGTAGGTGCATCGCCGGGCGGCCGGGTGCTTCCCCGTGACCTCACGCCGCTGGAGAGACGGGCAGCACGACGCGCCGGTTCGTGGCGCAGGGCTCACCGGACGCGGCGGTCCCGGACCTCGAGGTGCAGGTGCGCCACTTCCCCGGCGGCTCAACGATCCCCGACCGTTACAGCACCACGATGCTGATCACCAGGAAGACGCCGGGCGCCCGGTGACGGCGCCGAGGCCCGCGCCGCGACGGCCCGATGGGAGGCGACGATGGGGGGAGCCGACTCGCTGCATCCGAAAGAGTTGCGGGAGCAGATTCGGAGAGGCGCGTGGCGTGGGCCGACCGCCGGGTGCTGCCAGGGCTACGCGCAGGCGAACCTCGTGGTGCTCCCCAGGGCGCTGGCCTACGATTTCCTCCTCTTCTGTCACCGCAATCCCAGGCCGTGCCCGCTCCTCGAGGTGACCGACCCCGGAAACCTCGCGCCCGCAGTGGCCGCGCCGGGCGCGGATCTCCGGACCGATTGTCCGCGGTACCGGGTGTACCGCCACGGCGCGTTGGCCGAGGAGGTGACCGATCTCCTCGCGCTCTGGCGGGACGATCTCGTCAGCTTTCTCCTGGGCTGCAGCTTCACGTTTGAGGCGGCGCTGCAGCGGGCCGGCGTCCCTGTCCGTCATCTCGAAGAAGGCAAGAACGTCTCGATGTACATCACCAACCGGGCCTGTCGGCCGGCCGGCGCCCTCGCCGGACCGCTCGTGGTCTCCATGCGCCCGATCCCGCCTCTGCTGGTCGCGCGCGCGGTCAGGGTTACCGCCCGGCTCCCCCTGGCGCATGGCGCCCCGGTGCACGTGGGAAAGCCCGAGGCGATCGGCATTCACGATCTTGGCCAGCCCGATTTCGGCGACGCGGTTGCGATCCGTCCCGGCGAGATTCCGGTCTTCTGGGCCTGTGGCGTGACCCCGCAGGCGGTCGCGATGCATGCCAAGCCGGAGCTCATGATCACCCATGCCCCCGGCCACATGTTCATCACCGATCTCCGTGAGGAAGCGCTGCCCCACGTGTGAGTCTGCGCCACCCGCGATCCGCATACGCGACGGACCGCGCCGTCGGTCCATTCGGCGCCCGTGCGGGGCTTCCGGATGCCCTCATGCGGGGAAAGCTTGTTGTGGACGCTGTCCGCTGGGCTCCGGTATACTCTGCGGTGACGGGTCCGAGGGCACCACGATCCGCACGTCTCCGTGCTGTCGCGGGGAGGGCGTATGACGAAGGTCGGGGTCGATGTCGGGGGGACCTTTACCGACCTCGTCTTTGCCGCCGAGGGAAGGCTCTGGACGCGCAAGGTCCTGTCGACGCCGTCCGATCCGGCCCTGGCCGTGTTGCAGGGGCTTGCCCGCGAGCCGGGCGCCGACGGGCACGAGGTCGTGCACGGCTCCACGGTCGCGACCAACGCGCTCCTCGAACGGAAGGGGGCGCGCGTCGCCCTCATCACCACGGCCGGCTTCGAGGACGTGCTCGAAATCGGCCGGCAGGACCGGCCCCGCCTGTACGACTTCATGGTCGATCGGCCGGCTGCCCTCGTCCCGCGGGCCCTCCGCTTCGGGATCCGCGAACGCCTTGACGCTCGCGGGAGGGTCCTCACGCCCCTCACGGAGGAGGATCTCGAGCCGATCCTGGATCAGCTCGTCTCGGCACGGGTCGAGTCGGTCGCTATCTGCCTCCTCTTCTCGTATGCGAACCCGAACCACGAGGCCCGCATCCTGCATCGGATCATGCCCCTCGCGATTCCGGCATCGGTCTCGCATCGGATTCTCCCCGAGTATCGGGAGTACGAACGGTCCGTCGCCACCGTGGTGAACGCGTACGTTGCTCCCCTGATGGACCGCTACCTCGGGGGTCTCGAGCGGAAGCTGGGAAAAGGGCAGCTCCGGGTCATGCAATCGAACGGCGGCAGCATTTCTGCGGCCACGGCCCGGCAGGAGGCGGTCCGGACGATCCTGTCGGGTCCCGCGGGCGGCGTCGTTGGGGCCGGCGTTGTCGCGCGCGAGGCGGGATTCGAGAAGGTGATCACCTTCGACATGGGCGGCACTTCCACGGACGTCTCCCTCGTCGACGGCGCACCGCGGCTGACCACCGAGGCCGAGGTGGGCGGTCTGCCGCTCAGGATTCCGCTCCTCGACATCCACACGGTCGGCTCGGGCGGCGGATCGTTTGCCTGGATCGACGAAGGGAGGGCCTTGCGCGTAGGTCCCGAGAGCGCCGGCGCCGACCCCGGACCGGTCTGCTACGGCCGGGGTGAACGCGTCACCGTGACCGACGCCCACCTCGTTCTGGGACGACTGGACCCGGACCGCTTCCTCGGCGGCGCCATGCGGCTCGACGGTGCCCGGACCGACGCGGCGATGGCCGCCTTCGCCCGATCGGTCGGCCTCGATCCGCTGCGGGTGGCGGAGGGGATCGTCACGGTGGCCAACGCCACCATGGAGAAGGCCATCCGGGTGATCTCCGTCGAGCGGGGATTTGATCCCCGGGAGTTCTGCCTCGTCTCGTTCGGCGGAGCGGGGGGACTGCACGCCTGCGCCCTCGCCCGGTCCCTGGCCATCCCCCGGGTCCTGGTCCCGCCGCACCCGGGGCTGCTGTCGGCGTACGGAATGCTCGTGGCGGATGTGGTCAAGGACTACGCCAAGACCCTCCTGCTCGCGGCCTCGACTGTCCCCCTTGAAGAGCTCCAGGCCCTTGTCGCTCAGCTCACGGAGCAGGGGCTCAGGGAGATGAAGGATGAAGGGGTGGCTGAGGAGTCGGTCGTCACGGAGGCCTCGCTGGATATGCGCTACGTCGGGCAATCCTACGAGCTTGCCGTCCCGTGGGACCGAGACGTCGTCGCCCGGTTTCACGACCTGCACCGGAAAAGCTACGGGTACGCCAATCCGGCGCGCGAGGCCGAGATCGTGACGATCCGCCTCCGAGTGAGGGGAGGGGTGGCGCAGGTGCCGCTCGCGCGCGTCGAAGCGGGACCGGCGGATCCCACGGCGGCGCGCGTCGGAGAGCGGCGGATCTTCATCGGCGACACCTGGGTGGGCGCCCCGGTCTACGCGCGGGAGGCGCTCCGGGCGGGGAACCGGATCGCGGGCCCGGCCCTGGTGGCAGAGATGAGCGCCACGACGTTCGTAGCGCCGGAGTGGGAAGGGCGCGTAGACACGCAGGGAAATCTGCTGCTCCATCGGCGGGAGTCTCCGTGACGGGGCACGACGATCCCATCACCCTCGAGGTCTTCAGGAATCTCTTCGCCTCGGTCGCCGAGGAGATGGGGGTCGCCCTCTGCCGGACGGGGCACTCGCCCAATATCAAGGAGCGGCGGGACTACTCGTGCGCCCTCTTCGACGGGGAGGGCGACATGATCGCGCAGGCGGCCCACATCCCGGTGCACCTCGGCTCGATGCCTTTGGCGGTGCAAGGCGCGTTGACGGGCCGGCGCATCGGTCCGGGGGATACCGTGGTCCTGAACGATCCGTACCGGGGCGGCACGCATCTCCCCGACCTGACACTTGTCACGCCGGTCTTCGGCGATGACGGCGCCGCACCCCTCTTCTACGTGGCGAACCGGGCCCATCACGCCGACGTGGGGGGAATGGCCCCCGGGTCCATGGGGCTGGCCACCGAGATCTTTCAAGAGGGGATTCGGATTCCGCCGGTCACGCTGGTGCAGGCGGGGAACGTCAACCGGGACGTGTTCGACCTCCTCCTCGCCAACGTCCGGACCCCCGACGAGCGGGAGGGGGACCTCGAAGCCCAACTGGCGGCGAACGAGACCGGGCGGCGGCGGCTGCGGGAGATCGTCGGCCGCTACGGGGTGGACGAGACCTTCGGCGCTGTGGAGGCGCTGAAACGGTACGCCGAGCGGATGACCCGCGAGGCGATCCGGCGGATCCCGGACGGCCGGTACACCTCTGTGGACTATCTCGACGACGATGGGATCACCGGGGACCCGATCCGGATCGCCGTCGCGGTCACCATCACCGGGGATGAGGCGCTGGTGGACTTCACCGGGACGTCCCCGCAGGTCGCCGGCAGTCTCAACGCTGTCTACGCCGTGACCTTGTCGGCGGTCTTCTACGTCTTCCGCTGTCTCGTTGATATTGACATCCCCTCCAATGCCGGCTGCATGCGTCCCCTCACGGTCGTCGCTCCGGAGGGGACCGTAGTCCACGCCCGCCCGCCCGCCGCCGTGGCCGGCGGAAACGTGGAAACGTCGCAACGGATCGTGGATGTCCTCCTGGGGGCGCTGGCACAGGCCATGCCCGATCGGATCCCGGCGGCGAGTGCCGGGACGATGAGCAACCTGGTCATCGGGGGATACGATCCGGGGCGCGGGCGGCCTTTCGCCTATTACGAGACGATCGCGGGGGGCATGGGGGCGCGGCCAGGGCGCGACGGCATGGACGCCGTCCAGACGCACATGACCAACACCCGGAACACGCCCATTGAGGCCTTGGAGCATGCGTATCCCTTCCGGGTCGTGCGGTATGCGATTCGCCGCGGCTCGGGCGGGAAGGGACGGTATCGGGGTGGAGACGGGATCCGGCGGGATATCGAGCTGCTGACAGACGCCGCCGTCGGGCTCCTCTCGGACCGTCGGCGGTTTCGCCCGTATGGCGTGCAGGGGGGCGAACCCGGAGACGCGGGAGCAGCCATCCTCGTGAGCCCGCAGGGGGAGCGGCCGCTCGGCTCGAAGTTTCAGATCCGGGCGCAGGCCGGGGAGATCATCAGCATTCGGACGCCCGGAGGGGGCGGCTACGGGAGGCCGCCCTCGTGAGGAGGGCAGGGCGGATGGGAAGATACGGGACGGGGGAACGTGCCATGCGAGGGCTCCGACTGCACTTGGCCGAACGTCTCTGCGTCACCGTCGCGCTCCTGGTCATCAGCGGATGCGCGATTGCCGACTTCGATCTTGAACCCACGGAGGCGGGGCCCGGTGTCCCCCGCATCAGTAACTTCCGGATCGAACCGCCGGTCGTGGACCGCGGGGGACAGGCCGTGCTGCGCTTCGATTTCCGCGACGACGACGGCGACGTGATGGACATCTATCTGGGGGTGCGAGGGGAGGTCAAGGACTTCACCTTTGCCACCGGGCTGGCCTCCACCCTGCTCAGCCGCGGGCGGTACTACGGGCAGAAGGAAGGGACGGCGGCGGAGGCGATCACCATCAGCATTGAGCGCCGCTTCGCCCCCCTCACGTCGGAAGAGCGAGAGTACCAAGGCCTCGCGGTCGAGCCCGAACGGACACAGCAGGAGATCGCCGGGATCCGGATCTACGAGGTCTTCGTCGTCGATGAGAAGGGGCAAGTGAGCAATCGCCTTCAGGCGCGGGTGACCGTGCAGTGACGCGCAGCGGGGCGGCGGGCCTGACGAGGATCGGTGAGGCGGCGGATGAGGTATGTCTCCTGCCGCCCGGGACGCGCGGCGGAGAAACCCACCGGCTCTATAGGGCGGCGCGCCGGCTCCAGGGGAGTCCCCTGACGGCGCTGGCGGCCTCGCGGCTCAAGGCGACGGTGCGACCGGGAGAGGCGGTGCTGCTGGTCACGGGAGCCGGAGCACCTCCACAGCTGCCCGCGGGCGAGACCGATGGTCCGCTCGGCGTCGCGGTGCTCGCCCGTGCACTCCATGTCGGACTCGGGGCGCGGCCAGTCGTGGCTTCGGAAGAGAGGAACCTCGATCCGCTGCGGGCGGTGCTCGGCGCAATCGGCGTGGAGTGCACCGTCCTCCCCTTGCCCTGCGACCGGGAGGAGGCCGGTTACCGCCTGATAGAGGAGCTCCGCCCTGCGGCCCTCATCAGCGTGGAAAAACTGGGTCCCAATCCCAAGGGGGTCATCCATGACATGCGGGGCCGGGATGTGTCGGCCCACCATGCGCCGGTCCGGGCGTTGTTCGACGGCGCGAGGGATCGGCGCCTCCTCACCGTGGCGGTCGGCGATCGGGGAAACGAGGTCGGCTTCGGGGTGCTCGTAGGTCCGCACGTCAGACCCCAGATCCGCACCGAGCGGTGTCGGTGTCCCTGTCGCGGCAGGATCGGTTGTGATGTGCGGGTCGATGTCCTGGTGGTGAGTGCCGTCTCCAACTGGGGAGCCTACGGCGTGGTGACCTGTCTGCAGGCGCTCACCGGCCGGCGCCTCCTGCACACCCCGCACGAGGAAGCGGCGATGATTCGCGCAGCCATCGGGGCCGGGGCGCGGGACGGGGTGACGCATGCGGCGGGCTTCACGGTTGACGGCATCGACCTGAACGTTCAGCAGGCGGTCGTGACCCTGCTGGGTGCGGTGGGGAGAGAAATCGAGGTCGAACGATCCTGCTGACGAAACGGGCATGAGGGGTGGACGTGCCTATTTGGCGGGCACGAACAGGAGGTGGGAAGGGAGCGTGGAACACATGTGGTCCTGCATTCTCGTGCAGTTTCCATCGAACGCACGGGTCGGAGATGATACAGCGGGTTGGCATGGGGCTTGCTCCCCCTCGGCGATGCGGAGGCCGGATCGGGAGAGAGGACTGCTCTGTGGCGAGGTGAATCGATTCGGGAGCATTGGGGAGTGAACGATGAAGAAAATCGAAGCGATCATCAAACCGTTCAAGCTGGATGAGGTGAAAAATGCCCTGGCGGAGATCGGGATCCAGGGACTCACGATCAGTGAGGTGAAGGGGTTCGGTCGGCAAAAGGGGCACACCGAGCTGTACCGGGGGGCGGAATACACCATTGATTTTCTTCCCAAGGTAAAGGTGGAAGTAGTGGTCGCCGACAGCAAGTGCGACCAGGTGGTGGACACGATCCAGGCGGCGGCGAAGACGGGGCGGATCGGCGACGGCAAAATTTTCATCCTCGATTGCCAGGAGGCCGTGCGGATCCGGACGGGAGAGCGGGGGGAAGAAGCCATCTAGCGCGTTGACCGACGACCGCGCTCAACGGTGTTTGGTGGCTAGTGATTGGTGATTGGTGGTTGGTAGAAATCAGTAGCCACTAGTCACCAGCCACTATGCACCAGCCACCGCTCCCTGGCGATCATCGGTCATCGAACCGACGGAGGGGGGCCCCGTGGAGACACGGGGCCTTTTCCTTTGTGCCCCGGGTGCTTACCCCAACGTCTCCGGAAAGGCAGTTGACCGCCTCCGGCGCGACCGATACAGTGGAAAGCATGGGGACGCGGATTTTCGATTTTCGGTTCGGCCTCGTCGATCTCGAAGGGGTCGTCTTCAACCCCGGCATCCTGTACCGGCGGGAGTTCGGCCGGTTCCTCGAGCGGGGGTATCGCATTTCGGCGAAAGAGGCGCTCCGCTTCTACCAGGCGCATGAGGCTCTCCCCCTGGAGGAGAAGCTGGCGCGCCTCCTTGCGGAGCACGGCCATCCGGCTGAGGAGGGGGCGACGGCGGCCACCGCGTTTCGCACCGCGGTCACCGCGTGTCGGCCGGTGGTTTCGGAAGGGGCGCGCGAACTCCTGGAGGCTTTCGCGCGTCGCGAGGCCGTCCTCTTCGCCCTGTCCGAGACAGAAACCGCCGCGGCCGAGGAGCGCCTGGTGGCGACGGAACTCACTGGTCTCTTCCGGCAGGTCATCGGGATCGATCAGGCGTCCCGAGGGCGCGGACAGATCGCGCACTGCTCGGCGGCGGTTCACCTCCCCCTTCACGCCTTTGCGGGCCAAAGCGTCGCGCTCCTGCGCGACCCCGAGGAGGTCGCTCTCGCCGCCGAACTCGGCTGCTACTCCATCGGCGTCGCCCATTGCTTTCCCGAGGAGGTCCTGAAGGCGCACGGGGCACAGGAAGTCTACCGGCACGTAGCGCACCTCGCCTTGCTCCTGCGCGCTCGATGAGCCGCCGCCGATCAGCAGTCAGCACATCGCCACCGACCGATGACCGTTTGTCTCGCTAATCGTCAATCGTTATTGGTCAATTGCGGACCCGACCGCTGAGTAATTGCGGGGCGAATATTGACTATTGATCATTAACTGTTAGATAGAGGCGGCCATGACGACCGAAGGGGAAGCCATCAAGGGGTTGGAGGACCCGGACGCCGGAGTGCGTCGTCAGGCGGCCGACCTGCTCGGGTCGATCGGTGGGTCGCCGGCGGCCGTGCCCCTGGTGCAGGCGCTCAAGGACGAGGATTGGGGCGTGCGGGTCATCGCCGAGCACGCCTTGTGGCGAATATGGTGCCGCTCCGGCGATGCCGCGGTGGACGCAATCCTTCAGGAGGGAATGCAGGCCCTCGAACGGAAGGCGTGGGCGGATGCGGTGGCCAAGTTCACCGAGGTGGTCGAGCGCGCTCCGGGATTCGCCGAGGGGTACAACAAACGGGCCACGGCCTATTACTTGATGGGTGATCACGTCCAGGCCATCGCCGACTGCGAGGCCACCCTCGTGCGCAACCCGGTTCACTTCGGGGCCCTGAGCGGGGAGGGGCTGTGTTATCTGGCGCTGGGTGAACTCGGGAAGGCGCGGGACCTGTTCCGCAGGGCACTGGCGGTCAACCCCAACATGCCGGGGGTGCATCAGAACCTCACGGCCGTCGAGCGGTCATTGCGTGCCGGCGGGAACGGCGGCGATCCGTAGCGACGCTCGACCGGGGCGGAGGCACGCGCACGGCCCCTCGGTGAGGCCGACGAGGACGTGGATCGCCGGCGGAAGGGGTTCGACCTTCATTAGCACGGTCCGGATGTAGAGACCGGCCGCCCGCTTGTTTCCTTCGAGAATCGTCCATGTCCGTCCCCCCGACTGGCCCAGCAGGATGAGTCGTCTCTGGAGCGCGGCCCACCGCATCCGATCGCGAATGGCACGCACGTGCGTGGTCACTGCGCGGGCCTCGCGGGCCCAGCGGCCCTTCGCGCCTGTCGCGACCGCGCGGGCGTTGATCACAGCCGCGGCGGCCGACAGGCGCCCGGTGTGGCGGGAGAGGAGGGTCCAGGTCGGGTAGTTGATGACCCGGAGGCGTCGGAACTCGTGCGGGGTGATCGTGGCCCGCCACCACTCGGCGCGTGCGGGGAGGCTGCGCCAGAGGTCGCTCCGGTAATGCTGCAGCACCTGTCGCCGCCATCGGTTCTCCCGGGGACTCGCCAGGTCCGGCTGCTCGAGGATGCGCGCGGGGAGGCGGAGGGACGCGACCGCCCGCAGGAGACGACGACGGAACCGCGGCGAGTGGCGCTCCGCCTCGAGCCAGGAGGCGACGACGACGTCGAAACGCACCGGTTCGAGGAGTGTCATAACATGGGCGCGCCGGGCAGACCGCCGCGTCAGCGCCGCCGGGGCTTGGCAGGACGCATCTCGATGCGCGTGGTCATCGTCCGCGGTGGCGATGTAAGGAGGAAGACGACCATCTCGGCGATGTGCGCGGGGAGAATGGCCCAGCCGGATCGTTCCCCCTTTCCGGCGGAAAAGTCCGTCTCGACGCTGCCGGGCATGATGTGGCTCACACGGATGCCGTCGTACCGCACCTCCTGGAAGAGCGCCTCGCTGAATCCGAGGAGGCCGAACTTGGAGGCGTTGTATGCCGCCATCATCGGGTGGGCGTTGGCGCCGGCGAGGGAGCCGATGTTGATGATGGCGCCACCGCCGCGGCTCCGGATCTTGGGAATGGCCTCGTGGCAGCAGTAATAGACCCCGCTGAGGTTCGTCCCGATGATCTCCTGCCATTCCTCCGGCTTCAGGTCGGCGACCGAAGCCGCCAGGGACACGCCCGCGTTGTTCACGAGGATATCGAGGCCGCCGAATTTCCGCACGGCGAAGTCCATCAGCCGCTGCACCTGGCGGTACTCCCCGACGTCGCAGGCGATCCCGGCAACCTGTCCTCCGCCCCGCTCACGGCAGGCCGCCACCGTCCGGTCCACGTCCCGTCGATGCCGGGAGGAGATGACGACCGATGCGCCCTCATCGATCAAGGCCTCGGCGATGGCCCGGCCGATCCCGCGCGTGCTCCCCGTGACGACCGCAACCTTTCCCTCGAGCGACATGCACTCTCCTCAGTTGACCGACGGACGACTCAGGACTGAGGACTGAGTGCTGAGGACTGAGTCCTGAGCACTCAAACCGAACACCTGACACCTAATACCCGATACCCTCTGCAATATACCGCGCTTGGCGGTCCGTTGCCAATGGGGGGGACGGGATGAGGGGAGGCGTCGGTCGGACTAAAGTAAACGCACAAAGTGCGTTTACTTTGGAGCAATGGAGCAGTGGAACAATAGAGTGATCTTGGAGACGAAATGCTCCATTGCGGTCCACTGTTCTATTGCTCGATTGCCATAAGATGAGATGCGTTTGTATCAGTTCGGCGGAGGGGAGGCCTCTTGGGACAGGCGATCAACCACCGCTCCGATCACGGCGCTTTCGGACGGCCGGGGGTCGAGAAACTGCACCCCCATTCCACTCGGGGCAGCCGCCGCTGTCTCCGGCCGGCGCATCCATACCACGCGGGCGAGGAGCGAGAAGGTGTGGGAAAGGTTCGGCAGGGTGAAGGTGAGGGAGACCTGCGAGCCGGGCGAGGAGGGATTGGTGGTTGCGATGAACATCCCCCCCCGGCTGAGGTTCACGCACGTCCCCTGACCCCCCGTGCCCGCCTGCGCGTACTGAACGGGGAACCGTGCGGGGACTCGGGTGTGGACCTGCCGCTCGGAGCGAAACCTCCACTGGCTTACGACGGCTGGATCGACCGCCTGCTCGAAAGCCACCCCGTGGGGGATGCGGGGCCCCCCGGAGGTGGGGATTGCCTGGTCCACCGACACGACGTGGGCGCGCAACGGCTCGCCCTCCCCGATATGGATCAGGACGGGGGTCCGGAGGGGGAGGGTTTCGGGGAGCAGGATTTCCAGTCCTCCGGCACTGACGGACTTCGTCTTCCCGGCGAGGACCTTCGGGGTGGACCCCGAAGGGGTCGGGACACTGCATTCGACGGACAGGTAGACCTCAGAGCGCGGATAACCGCCACCGGTGGGCAAGAGGCTCATCGCATCCCTCCAATCGGGTTTGCCGTGAGACACTCGCAAGGATCGTGCCAAGCGTATCCTTGCCTTTACAACCGGGGGCGAGTGTGGTAGGGATGAAGGCATGAAAAAGGTGGATGCCATCATTAAGCCGCTGAAGTTGGACGAGGTGCGGGACGCCCTCACCGCCATAGGCATCGAGGGGATGACGGTCAGCGAGGTGCGGGGCCACGGCCGGCAGAAGGGGCATTCCGAGCTCTACCGCGGCGCCGAATACGTGGTCGACTTTATCCCCAAGATCCGCATCGAGATCGTTGTGGACGACGCCGATTTGCCGCGGGTCCTCGAGGTCCTCCAACGCGCGGCCCGCACCGGCCAGATCGGGGACGGCAAGATTTTCGTCTATCCGGTCAAGGATGCGGTTCGGATTCGGACGGCGGAACGAGGGGTGCGGGCAATCAAGGAGTCTCCCCACTAAACGGGGTGCGGGCATGACCCCCCCCTCCGCGCGCCCTCCTCGCCGGCTTATCTGATCCTCCTCACTCTCCCCACAGGGTGGCCTGCCTCGACACGGATCGCCCCCCGCTGACTCGGCTGACGGCAAGGCGTTGGAAAGATGCGTCTCCCCGAATGACGGGGTAGTGCCGGGACGTAGGGGTCAGGAAGGGCTGAGGCGGCGGGCGATGACGAAGAAGCCGGTGTGGGCGACCATGCGGAGCTCGGGCCGCACGCTGAGTCCCTGAATGCGCCAGGGGCGCTGGACCATCTCGAAGACCTCCTGAAGCCTCAGACGCGGCTCGTCCTCGATAGCGCCGACCATCTGCTGCACCTGGGGGACGGTCGGGAAAAAGGCTACGAAGAGCCCGCCGGGCCGGAGCGCCCGGGCGGCGTGCGGGGTCACCCGCCAGCCCTCCGGCAGATCCAGCACCACGCGGTCCGCGGAGGCCTCCTCGATCCCGGCGTAGATGTCCGTGAGCTTCAGGACCCAGTGCGGCACCTTCCCGAGAAAGGCCTCGACGTTCGCCCGGGCCTGCCGCAGGAAATCCTCGCGAATTTCGTAGGTGATGACCTGCCCCTTTTCCCCGACGGCTTGGAGCAGTGCGATCGTCAGCGCCCCCGAGCCCCCGCCCCCCTCGATCACCGTGGCGCCCGGAAAGATGTCCCCCCAGATGAGGACCGACGCGATATCCTTCGGGTAGAGCACCTGGGCGCCGCGCTTCATCTTGAGGACGTATTCGGCGAAGGTCGGGCGAAAGGCGACGAAGCTGGCCCCACCGGAGGAGCGGAGCAGGGCACCCTCGTCGCGCCCGATGATCTCGGCATGGGGGATCGTCCCCAGATGGCTCGAGAACCTGTCGTTCGGCCTCAGGGTGACGAGATACTTGCGCCCCTTCGGGTCGATCAGCAGGACTTTTTCGCCGGCCTCAAACGGCCCGATCCGCATGATCACCCTCTTCGATGGACAACGGGTCCTGTCGCCAGGCACACCGGCTCGGGAAGTTATCCTTTGCCGGCGGAAAATGCCACGGGCTGCCCATTCACTGGCAACAGCACCCTTGGCCCCTCGCTCCAAGGCTCCCGCGGCGACCCTGCACGGCGGCTTACGGCCTGGGTCCCTCCGTGTTCACGCTCCGTGCATAGCACAAGAGCACGGAGCGCGCCTCGGTTTCCCAGGCCGTCGCCTGCCGAGGGGCCCCGCCGCTTCCGCCCATGTCGCTCGGGGCCTGCAGGCACTGTTGCCGTAGCGGGGCCCGATGGCCGGTCCGCGGGTGGCGGCGGTTAGTGCCCGCCCGCCCGGAGGAGAAATGCGCCACCGCCAGCCCTTCTCCATCTTATGATCTAATGGTGCGTGAGTTCTCCGAGGACGGACGGGCACGCCGCCGACAGGACCCGCTGATTGAGCTTGGCGCCACCCGCTTGCCTCGGCGACCAGCACAGAAGCGCAAGGAGCGTCGGGGACGAAAATTCCCCGCCGGTCCTCACTTCGCCAGCACGCGCAAGAGGTCCAACAGGCGGAGATCGAGAGGATTCCGCTTGCTGACGACCTCGGATAACGGGGTGGTGGTGACCTCGCCTTTCATGAAGCCGACGACGACGCCATATTCCTCCCGTGCGATGGCGTCCGTGGCCCCGGCTCCCAGCCGGGTGGCCAGCGTGCGGTCGAAGGCCCCGGGCGCGCCTCCGCGCTGCACGTGGCCCAGCGTGGTCACCCGCAGCTCGAATCCGAGGACGTCCTTGTGCTCGTGGAAATGGGCGGCCATGGCGGCGGCGTTGTACTTGGCCCCTTCCGCCACGACGACCAGGGCGTGGAGCTTGCCCCGATCATAGGCGGCCCGCAGCTCTGCGGCGACCGCATCGGGATCCGTTGCTACCTCGGGGATCACCACCGCCTCGGCGCCTCCCGCCAGCCCCGCCATCAAGGCCAGGTAGCCGTGATCCCGCCCCATGACCTCCACTAGAAACGCCCGCTGGTGTGAGGAGGCCGTGGTCTTGAGCCGGTCGATGGCCTCGAGCGCGATGTTGAGCGCGGTATCGACACCGATCGTGATGTCCGAGCCGTACAGATCATTGTCGATGGTCGAGGCGATCCCGACGACCGGGAAGCCCGCCTCGCTGAGCGTGTGGGCCCCCGCTTGCGAGCCGGTCCCGCCGATCACCACCAGAACATCGATCTTGCGATCCCGGAGGTGGGCAAGCGCCTTCTTGCGCCCCTCCTCCGTTTTGAACTCCGGGCTGCGGGCGCTGCCCAGGATTGTCCCCCCCTGCTGCATGATACCGCCGACGTCGCGGGGGGTGAGAAACTCCATGTCGCCGGCGATCAGCCCGGCGTAGCCGTGGTGCACCCCGACGATCTCCCACCCCCGATAGAGGCCCGTGCGGGCCACGGCGCGGATCGCCGCGTTCATCCCGGGGGCATCCCCGCCGCTCGTGAGCACCGCAATCCGCCTCATGGTGCAGTCCCCTGTTCTCCATCGGCCGGGCGTGCGCTGTATACCGGCGCCAACACACCGTAGCACACCTTGTATGATCCCGAAAGGCCCGGGGCGGGAAAGCGATTGCGGAGGTGACTGCCGGTGGAGAGGACGATGGATGGACGGGGCGTCAGGGGAGCCTCACGAATTCCGCGCGGCCGCCGTGCGCCGCGCCAGATCCATCATCCGGCAGAAGGCGCACGTCTCGGTCGTGGTGACCTGGCCGCAGACCTCGCACTCCCGAAGCTCGAGGCTCTCGCTGTGGGCGGCCGAGAAGGCCGGGCGAGCTTTCTTGAGGAAGCCGAAGTAAAAACTCTGCTTCGCCCCCGGCGAAGCGAGCTCGAGCTGGTTCAAGATGTCCTTATAGAAGAGGGAGGTCGCCCCGACCGCGTTCGGGCACTCGTCGTCGTGGTAGGCGATCCCGCGGAGCATGGCGTACGCCAGCGTCTCGCGCTCGGTGAGGCGGATCAGGGGTTTCACCGTCTTGACGAGCTTCGGATGGGTGGCCTCGAGCGCAGGTGCCATCCGGCCGAGCTGCTCGGTCTGCCAGTGGAGGAGGTTGCCGAGGAGGGTCGCGGCGCCGTCGTCCAGGTTGTGCCCCGTGGCGAGGACCGTGAAACCCGCCTCCCGCGCCGTCCGGTTCATGAGATACCGTTTGCTGAGGCCGCAGGCCGAGCAGGGGACGCGGCGGGTGTACTCGGCGAGTTCCGGGATCGAGAAGTCGTACTCCTCCTTGACGTCGGTGACGATGAGGGGGAGCCTGTGTATGCTCGCATACGCCTCGACCGTCCGGCGCGCCTCGGGCGAGTAGTGGCTGATCCCGAGGACGATGTGAAAGCCGGTGGTGCGGTAACCCAGGCGGCGCAGCACCTCCCACAGGGTGAGGCTGTCCTTGCCCCCCGAGACCGCCACGAGGACCCGGTCGTCGGGGGTGAGCATCGTGTCGCCGTCGATGGTCCGGACGACCTGCCGCTCGACATGGACGAGGTAGCAGTCCTTGCAGAAGGCGGCGTTGTGGCGCCGGGTCTCGATCACCGCCTTGCCGGGACAGGTCTTACACCTCATCGGCCGCGCCTCCCGAGATGGCCGGGACCACCTCGACGGTCTCTTCGTCCTTGACGACCTCATCCGGGGTGAGCAGCTCCGACCCCCGGACGACCAGGACCGACTCCGGGTTGATCTGGAGCTCCTGGAGCAGATCCCGGACCCGCCGGCTGCCCGACATCTCGACCTCGCGGCGGGGGCGGCGAATGATGACTTTCATGGGCGGACTCCTTGTCGCTTCCTGCACACGTACTCTATCAGGATTCACCGGCCCTTTCAACCCGGCCGGGCCTGCGGGGTCGCGATCAAAAGCCACCCGCGTGCAGCGCCCGCATGATCTCCTCGATCGCGATCTTGGTCTTCCGGTAGCTGATCCTGGCAAAGCGCCGCTCGAAATCCACGTGAACCTCCAGCATCCCCGGGAGCCCCCGCAGGACCTCTCCGACCTCGACCGCGTCGGCTTCGGATTTCAGGTGGGCGATGTGGATCGTGGCCTGCCCCAGGAGCATCCGCCGCGCCGCCCGCACACACAGCAGTGCCACGAACGCCACAATGACCACCGCTATAACCCACTTCATCGGGCTTTCCCTCCCGCGCCCAATGCGCTACAGTAACGAAGACGTGTGCCGAAGTCCAGGACAGACCCTGGTGTGTCGGATCCCCCAGGCGCGGGCGCCAGAGGAGCTTTGCGCCAGCACGGGTGCCATCCAAGCGGGGAGGCCCGGGAATTGCAGGCACTCCCTGAGGACCATAGACTCACTTGCCTGAAGGCCAGGATCACGGGGTCGGGAGCAGCGCGGTGTATGATTGTCCGGCCTGATCCCGGTCCAGATCCCGGTACATGAGGCGTGAGGGACCCAGGCGGTGTGCAAACCGCGAGAGGGCAAAGGAGGGGGCGTCACATGCAAGGGAAGCTTTCCTCGATGACAAAGGTTGGAGTGGTGGTATCGACACTCGTTCTCCTCGGGGCCATTGTCTTACAAGTGAAGGGGCCGAAATTACTGAAAGCCGACCTGTGGACGGAAGAAGAGCTCAGGGCGAAGGTCACTCGGGTGGACATCTCAAAGGCGGAGGATGTGTATCTGACAATGGAGGCTTTGCTCGAGCATCACAAGGTCCATGAAGGGTTCAAGCGCCTGATTCTGCAGTTGTACATGGCGTGGATGGTCATCCTGTTCATGTCCCTCGTCCTCGAGTGCCTGCACCGCACTTCGGTAAAGCCCGGATGACTGGCAAGAGGAGCATCCCGACAGCCTATTCCTCGGCAGTCGCGGCTGAAACCGCCGTATTCTCTTACGGCTGGGGGGGCCGGGCCTGGCTGACACCAAACCGGACATAGACCCTTGCTCCCCCATCCCATCGCGTGTTACCCTGTCGGTCGCTCTCCGCGAGGGATGACAACGACGCGCGCGGGCAGGTCGCGGAGGGTAGCGGCAGGTCTGGGAGGGGGGCAAGGGATCCGTGCTGCAATCGCTGAAGCGCTTGCTGATCGGCGAGCCAAAGGCGACGGCTGAGGCGCCGCACGAACGTCTCTCCAAACCGATCGCGTTAGCGGTCTTTTCCTCTGACGCCCTCTCCTCGGTGGCCTACGCCACGGAAGAGATCCTCCTCATTCTGGTCCTCGCAGGAGCCGCCGCCCTCACGTGGTCAATCGCCATTGCAGCGGTCATCGGTCTCCTGCTCTTCATTCTCACGGTGTCATACCGGCAGACCATCCACGCCTATCCCTCGGGCGGCGGGGCGTACAGCGTCAGCAAGGATAACCTCGGCATCCCCGCGGCCCTCCTGGCCAGCGCCGCTTTGCTCATCGATTACGTCCTGACCGTGGCCGTCAGCGTCGCTGCAGGCGTGGCCGCGATCACGTCCGCCTTCCCCTGGCTCTACGGGCACCGGGTGCTCCTCGGCGTCATCGCCGTGGCGGGCGTCGCCGTGGCCAATTTACGCGGCGTCCGCGAGTCGGGGAGAATATTTGCCGTCCCAACCTACCTCTTCATCGCCAGCTTCCTCGGCCTCATCGTCCTGGGTCTGGCCCGTATCTTCTTCGGGAATGTCCCGGCCGTGCCTTCCCCCATTGCTCCCCAGGCCGCGGTCGCCGCCGTCACCCCCTTCCTCATCCTCCGGGCCTTCGCGTCCGGGTGTACCGCCCTGACTGGAGTTGAGGCGATCTCCAACGGCGTTCCCGCCTTCCAGAGGCCGGAGGCGGACAACGCCAAACAGACCTTGGCCTGGATGGCCGGCATTCTGCTCACCCTCTTTCTCGGGATTACCTTCCTGGCCAGGGAGTTCGGGGTCCAGCCCCGGGAGGGGGAGACGGTGATCTCTCAACTGGCGCGAATGATTGTCGGCACGACGTCCTTTTACTACATTCTCCAGGCTGCAACGGCGCTCGTTCTCCTCCTGGCGGCCAACACGAGCTTCGCCGGTTTCCCTCGCTTGTCGTTCCTCCTTGCCCGCGATGGCTTCCTCCCCCGGCAGTTCGCCAACCGAGGCGACCGACTCGTCTTCTCCAACGGGATCATCATCCTCGCTCTCCTGGCTGCCCTGCTCCTCGTTTTCTTCCACGGAGACACCCACGCCCTCATCCCCCTCTATGCCGTCGGCGTCTTCATCTCGTTCACTCTGTCGCAGGCGGGCATGGTCCGGCGGCACCTGCGCCTTCGCGAGGTGGGCTGGCGGCGCGGTGCCCTCATCAATGGAGTCGGGGCCCTCACCACGGGGATCGTCCTGATGGTCATCGCGGCGACGAAATTCCTCCACGGGGCGTGGCTGGTAGTGCTCGTGATCCCGGCCGTAATGCGGATGTTCCTGGCCATCCGGGGCCACTACGGGCGGGTGGCGGGTCAGCTCCGCCTCAACCACTTCGACCTTCCACAACGGGCGGCCCACACCGTGCTCCTCCTGGTGTCGGATATCCATATGGGCACCCTCCATGCGGTCAACTACGCCAGGGCGATCTCGTCGCAAGCAGAAGCGGTTTACGTGGGTCTCGACGAAGAGGCGACGAAGCGGATGCAGGCCCGCTGGGCGCAGTGGGCGAGGGAGATTCCCCTCGTGATCCTCGACTCGCCGTACCGGTCGATCATCCGCCCCCTCATCGAGTACGTGGATAAGATTCAGGCGGAGCGGAAGGTGGAATTCGTCACGCTCATCTTGCCGCAGTTCGTCCCTGCCCGATGGTGGGAGCACTTCTTACACAATCAGACCGCCCTCCGAATCAAGGCCGGTTTCTACTTCCGCAAGGGGACGGTTGTCATCGACGTTCCCTTCCATCTCGAACGGTAGCGCCGGCCTATTCTTCCCTTGCCAGGTGGCGCTGAAACCGCTATATTTGCTTACGGCTGGAGGGGGCCGGGTGGTCGCTCCGATCGCAAGATCGGAGAGGAAAGTCCGGACTCCACAGGGCAGGGTGGTGGGTAACGCCCACCGGGGGTGACCCCAGGGACAGTGCCACAGAAAAGAGACCGCCTCGTCGGCAGCCCACTTGTTCTCTTCCTCGGAAGGTGCTGCCTGCGGGGTAAGGGTGAAAAGGTGCGGTAAGAGCGCACCAGCAGCCCGGTGACGGGCTGGCTTGGCAAACCCCACCCGGAGCAAGGCCAAATAGGTTCCGCCCCCTTGCTGTCGCTCAGTGAGGCAGAGAGTGGCCCGCTCTCGTGGCCCGAAAGCCAGGCGGAACGGGTAGGCCGCTAGAGTCCTGCAGCGATGCGGGACCAAGAGGAATGACCACCCTTCGCCGCGAGGCGAGGACAGAATCCGGCTTACAGGCCCCCTCCAGCCCCTTTCCTTCCTGGTGAACGGGTAAAGGCGTTTCGGTCGGGTCTCGCTTAGGGGATAATCCATCGGTCATTCCCACCGGGGCCTCGACGCCAGGAAAGGGCTGGAGTCTAGCGCAGTCCCCGGTAGTCATTGGGACCGGTTCTTCACATGGCTGCTGTGGAAGGCAACAAAGATACCCTCCTCTCGCCCGTCATTCCCCGGACCGATTCATGGGAAACCATCCTGACCGGTAACGACCGGCGGTCCGCGTAAGTCATATATTGCCTCTTCCGAAGGGGAGACGTGTGCCCGGAGCAATCTCATCAATGATGAAAGATAGAGTGGCAAGCGTGAGGGCAGCGGCCTACATTGGTCTCTTCCTCGGCTTGGGGGGCATCCGCCTTCTTCTGCGAGACTCCGCGTTGCAGGGCAGCATCGGGCTCAACGCCTTTATGGCGCTGATCACCACTGTGTTGGCCTTTTTGATCGGCTCTTTGGCACTCATGCTTTGGTACCGGACGAAAAGCGACCTGTATGAGTTCATCGGTGCCGGATTCTTGGGTGCGGGTTTGCTGGACGGCATTCACACGGTCTTGTGCTCCCCCTGGTTCGCAGACCTTCTCCTGTCTCAGTTTCCCTCTCTGATTCCGTGGACTGGGGCGGCTCCTCGGGTGTTTCTGGCCGTTTCCTTGTGGCTGAGCAGTTGGGACTGGGGGAAGGAAGCAAGGACGCGGGAACCGTCGCAGACCAGCCCCCGAATGAATAATGTGGTCGTCGGTCTTTTGGCCGGTGGGGGGTTTGTGTTCATCGCTTTTACGCTCCGACCTGATGCGTATTATCCTAAGCTTGTCTTTCATCGACCGCAGGAAGCTATTCCTGCCGTCCTCTATCTTTTGGCTCTGATTGGGTATTTGCGAAATGGGCACTGGAAAGGCGAGGCGATCAAGCATTGGATCGTGCTGGCACTCATCGTTGGTTTTGCTGGTCAGGCCATGTTCATGGCTTCCTCCCGGGAATTGTTCGATGCGATGTTCAATGCTGGCCATCTCCTGAAAATTGTCGGCTACTTCTATGTTCTGATAGGAGTCCTCGTCAGCATGCATCATCAGTGGGGGGGTGCCCAAGAGCGCATCCGGGAACTGGGGCAGGGTACCGAAACCCTGCAAGAGGAAATCGGCGTGCACAGGCGAGCAAAGGAGATACTGGAGAAGGCCCATCAGGAGGTAGAAATCTGGATCCTGGAGCGGACCGCAGAACTGACGCAGGTCAACAAAAGGCTGCAGGTGGAAATCACCGAACGGAAGCGGGCGGAGTCCGAGCTCGAAGTGCTTCACGGGCTGAGCCGCCAGCTCGACTCCACACTCGATCTGGAAGAGGTCCTCGAGCTCGCGGTGATGAAGGTCAAGGAGATCGTCGGAGTTGACCTGGCCGTGATTTCCATCCTGGATAAGAGCTCCGGTGGGCTTGTCATCCGTGCCGATCCTCCGATGTCCTCAAAGGAGATTCACAATGTGATGGAGGGTGAGCTGGCGGAGCGGCTCTCGGGGAAGGAATCGGAGGAGGGGGATCCTGTATTACTGGATCGCCTCTCGAGTAATGGTGGGGACTCATCCGCTCGGGTCACCGCGTTCGAAGGCGTTGAATCCTTGGTGTGCGTCCCCCTGAAAGCCAAGGGGGCGGCTATTGGGCATATTGTCCTGGCCAGCAGGAAGGCCAGCCGTTTTACGGAAAAGGACATCCCGTTCCTTGCCTCGGCGGCTTCGGTTATCGCGACCGCCATTGACAACGCCCGTCTCTACGCCCAGACGAGGAAAGACGCCGAGGTGAAGGCTCTCCTCCTCCGAGAGCTGAACCATAGGGTCCGAAACAATCTTGCCACGATTGTTGGTCTGCTCTCCATGGAGTTGGCGCGGAAGAAGCGCTGGGCGGGCGAGAAGGTCCTCAGGGCCTCCATCGAGCGGGTGCAAAGCCTGGCCGCCATCCACAATTTACTGGTGCAGGACGAGTTTCGGGAGTTGGATCTCAAGAAGCTGGTCGAGGAGGTGGCCACGGCTGCAGTGAAAGGGTTGAGCTGGGAAGAAAACGTGACGATTACGGTTGATGGTCCTCCCCTCCGACTTCCCCCCAATCGACTCGCCTCCTTGGCGTTGGCCGCCAACGAACTGATCACCAATGCTTTGAAGCATGCCTTCCGTTCCTCCGACGCCGGGCTCATCCGGATAAACGTCACACAGGAAGACGGAGAGGCCCAGTTGGAGATTAGAGACAACGGGGCGGGGATCTCCGCCACCAAGAAGAGCGGCGGGAGGAAAGGGGTAGGCCTGGATATCGTCACCTCATTGGTTGAAACTGACCTCAGGGGTCAGTTTCAACTCCGGGAAGACGGCGGAACGGTGGCCACCATCCGATTCCCCATGCCCAAGGGGCTACAGGGTTAGACCGGCTTCCAGGCCCCGGCGCCGCCGGATCTGCCGCGGATGGTCCTATGTTTGCGGTTAACGTGATCCACTCTTTGGCGGAAATCTCAGTAGAACTTAGGTATGTCTACGAACCGAACTAAGAAACGGCTGAAAGTCCTACTCGTCGAGGATGAAGGGCTTGTAGCGGCGGGGCTCAGGGGCCAATTGGAAGAGATCGGCCATCAGGTCGTTGGCTTGGCGACCGACGGCCACCAGGCCGTCGGCCTTGCGTCCTCCCTGGATCCGGACCTCCTCATCATGGACATTCGGATCCCCGGCATGGACGGCATCGAGGCTGCCCGCGCCATCCTATCGCAGAAGGCGATCCCTATCGTGTTTCTTACGGCCTACACCGACGACGATCTACTCCAACGGGCCGGGGATGCGGGGGCCATGGCCTATCTGTTGAAGCCGGTCAATGGGCCGAACCTCCGCTCGGCGATCCAGGTAGCCCTGGCCCGCTTCAAGGAGATGGATGCCCTTCGCCGCGAGGTCACCGACCTGAAGGAGGTGTTGGAGACCCGGAAGGTCGTCGAGCAGGCCAAGGGGATCCTCATGAAACGACTGCAACTTTCCGAGGCGGAGGCTTTTCGCCGGTTGCAGCAGAGGAGCCGGAGCAAGAGGATGACGATTCGGGAAGTTGCCGCGTCGATCCTGGGGGCCGAGGAGGCATTTGCCGAGTTCGAAGAAAAAGCTTGACATCGGGGAAGAGGCTTTGCTATTAGTCTACCAGTTGTAAGTCTACCCATAGGCGACAGTCAAACAGACGGTTGAGGGGCTCCACGGAAGAGCCCCCGACCCAGGCCAAGACGCCTTGAAGAGGAGAGGTTCCTTTTCAAGGCGTTTTT
>Ga0209751_10001015_pt1 | contig 29431 bp, 26 predicted proteins | sample RifCSP13_1_FD_184019 | JGI IMG/M metagenome (GOLD analysis project Ga0209751, IMG submission 184019) | Soil microbial communities from Rifle, Colorado - Rifle CSP2_sed 13_1 (SPAdes) (version 2) | ecosystem: Environmental > Terrestrial > Deep subsurface > Rock core/Sediment | place: Rifle...
TCACACCGATTTCCGCTCCGCCGACTTTCGCAAGTATGTCCGTTGCATCGCTTCCATCAGGCTTGTTGATTTCGAGAGCTCGACGGATGACTGCGATTTTGTGCGCCAGACCCTTGTCATCGATTCCGGTTCCCCTGCCAGTTACAGTTGCTGGATCACAATGAAGCAGAACGGCGGTGATTGCGCTCGCCGCCGTGGTGTTTCCTATACCCATTTCACCAATACCAAGAAGTTCAATTCCATCACCGGCAGCAGCGCGCGCTAGTTCAATACCGGCGACGACACATGCTTCAGCTTCTGAACGCGTCATTGCTGGGCCGACCGCGAAGTTACGCGTGCCACGTGCCACCTTTGCATGAATCAGTCCCTCGCGATCTGTAAGGTCTGCATCGACACTGGCATCTACGACGTTCACTTCAATTCCGTCTGCCCGGCCAAGCACGTTGATGGCCGCGCCACCGCGCAGGAAGTTGTCGACCATCTGGGCCGTTACTTCGCGCGGATAGGCACTAACACCTTCCGTCGTCACACCGTGATCTCCGGCTACGACGTAGATGCGCTTGCCTGTAATACGCGGCGTCACGGTCCGCTGAATCGCAGCGAGCCGATTAGCGATCTCTTCGAGACGGCCGAGGCTGCCCGGTGGTTTGGTCAGTGTCAGTTGTCGCTCGCGAGCTGCCTTTAGCCACGATTGATCGACTGGTGCAATCCGATCGCAAACTTGTTTGATGAACCGAGATGAATTGCCCATTGTGCAAGTGTGAACGTGAACTAAAAAGGCGACGGGCTCCAGGCAGTTGGCTTTACTTGTAAAGGCAATCCGGCGATGAGCAGGTAAACCTCATTGGCTGCCGCAGCAAAGTCCTGATTCACCCGGCCCAGCACGTCGCGGAAGACTCGTCCGATGCGCGTTTCCGGCACGACTCCCAGTCCCGCTTCGTTTGACACGCAAATGATGGTTTGCTGCCGTGACCGCGCGAGTTCTAAGAAGTCGCACGTGATTTTGCGCACGAACTGCTCGCACTCACGTTCGTCCTCGTATCGCAGAAGCCAGTTGGAAACGAGTAACGTCAAACAGTCGACAATCACGATTTCGGCCTCATCCGTCTTTTGCAGTGCTTCATCAATACGGTAAGGCTCTTCAATAGTCCGCCAATGTACTGGCCTCTCCGTTTGATGACGAGCGATCCGCGCCGTCATGTCTTCATCTAAGGCTTGCGCAGTGGCGATGAAACACACGTTAGCTTCAGAGCCAGGACCGCGTGCTGCTGCGAGTTGCAATGCGTAGTTGCTTTTGCCCGCTCGCGCACCGCCGAGAAGCAGAATCAGTGGATCGCGCGCGTCTTGGGTTTGGGACATCAATGTTCTTCGCCACTAGGAAACGACCGCACGGTCTGCTGAATTCGGCAGTGGCGTGCCCAACGCCGCATCGGTTTTTTCTTTCGGCTGCAACGTCTGATCAATCTGTTGATTAACTGCTTTAGCAAGTATTGCGTGCAATTGCCGCAGACCTTCCGTCAATGCCGCAGGGCCGGGCTGAAGGATAAATGCTGACTTTATTTCGTAGATATGATTGTTACGAATGGCGCTGATGCGATCCCAACCGTCGCGATTGCGGATCCATTCCTTTTTCACAGCACGACCGCACCACGAGCCGATGATCACTTCAGGATCGCGATCAATCACGTCTGAGGGACTGATGATTCTATCCTTTGCGGCCTGGTGTTGGCGCAGTTCTGGGAAGACGGATTGCCCGCCCGCGACTTCAATCAACTCATCAACCCAGCGAATGCCGGAAATGAGCGGATCGTACCACTCTTCGAAAAGGGCTCGCGGACGATGAGCGAAGCGTGCAGCAGACTCGCGAACGGCGTCGAGTTCGGTCTGTAAGCTCAAAACAAGGCGCTCTGCTTTTTCTTCGCTGCCGACGATGCGTCCGACAGTCAAAATCATTTCCAGAATTTCTGCGATGCTGCGCTGATTGAAGGTCATCACGGTTACGCCCTGTCGGATGAGTTCAGCTGCGATGTCCGCTTGCAGATCGGAGAAGGCAAAAACAAGGTCTGGCTCGAGCGCAAGAATCTTGTCGAATTTGGCGTTGATGAATGCGGAGACCTTTGGTTTTTGTCGCGCCTCCGGCGGTCGCACCGTGTAGCCCGAAACACCGACTATGCGCTCCTGTTCCCCAAGCAGATAAAGCGTCTCAGTCGTCTCTTCGGTAAGACAGATGATGCGGCGTGGGTACGAGGTTAAATGGTCAATCATGCGAGTTCTGGGCCTCCGACATTTGAGTTTGAGGCTGCTGCCTTCTCCAGACAAGTGCGGCACAAACAATTTCTGTACTTTGCGCGCAGTTCCTGCCGAGTCTCCTCACGCAACTTGATTTCCCCGCACCAGCAACCCTTGCCTAATGAAATCTCGCAAGCGCACGACTCACCGCAGGCTTCACAGACCAGGGTGTTCCGCAGTACCGGCAACATGAGACCGATTTGCTTCAACAGTTTCATTCTCTTACGCCGACTCATTTACTTTGAGCCACTCTTCAATCAGGGAAACCAGTCGAACGTTGTCGGAGCGGGAGCGATCATCTTTGCTCAATGAGTGCACGGTAAATAACATCCATCCTCAGATTGCTCCGATAGTGGTCCGCGAGCGCGTCGTAGCGTTTTTCGCGTTCAACGAGCGGGTCAACAAGACTCCCATTCGATTCCTTCTTATCGCATATCTGCCGCCAGCGACGCAGGAGCAACCGTAGACCTTCCGCCGAGTCGAACAATCCATGCAAGTAAGTGCCAAACACCCGCCCATCAGCGCTTATCGCACCGTCTTGATGGACTGCTTCATCACCGGACCGTTGCAGTTGAAAAAGCGGCTGAGTTCCATTTCTCAGCAGCGTCTCACCTAAGTGAATCTCATAGCCGGTGAATAGAGGAGATTGATCGTAATCATCGCTCCCAAGCGGATTCGGTTGAGCGAACCGAGCGGTTGCTTGCCGAGTGACCTTCTCGTGCTCCAGCACAGTCGTGAAATCCAGAAGGTTCAAGCCGGGAATAAATTCGACGTCACTCTCGGTGCGATGTGGATCGCGTATCTCGCTTCCCAGCATCTGGAAACCTCCACAGATTCCTACGAGCGGCTTGCCCGCAGCTACGTGCGATTCGATTACCGCCTCCCATCCGTTCTTTCGAAGCCAAAGCAGATCGGGGATCGTGTTCTTACTGCCGGGCAGAATAAGGACATCAGCGGAGCACGCCTCTTCTGGTCGCCGCGTGTAGTAGACAACTACGCCGGGCACGTTTTCCAACGCGGTGAAATCCGTAAAGTTGGAAAGGTAAGGAAGCCCGACCACACACACGCACAAACAGTCTTTGCGATCGAAAGGAGGACGCACTGCGCGGCGTTCGAGCGAAACGCTGTCCTCGTCGTCAATACCGTGGTTGTGTACGTAAGGGATAACGCCGAGACAGGGCTGCGACAGCCGCGCTTCCAAATAACCAATGCCTGGTGTGAAGAGATTCACGTCGCCGCGAAACTTGTTAATGAGAAAACCACAGAAGCGATCGCGCTCTTGCGGCTCAAGCAGAGCGTACGTGCCAACGAGCGAAGCGAACACGCCGCCGCGATCAATGTCGGTGACCAAGATGCACGCCGCGTCCGCGATTTCTGCCATCTTCATATTCACTACGTCTCGGTCCTTGAGGTTCATCTCGACCGGCGAGCCCGCACCTTCCAGCACGACGACTTCGTATCGGGCTGCGAGACGCCGATAGGCCGAACTGACCGCTTCCAGCAATTGGGGTTTGAGACGGTAATAGTCAACGCCGCTATAGTTACCTAAAACCTTTCCGTTGATGACAACTTGCGATCCGACATTCGAAGTTGGCTTGAGCAGAATCGGATTCATGTCAACGTGCGGCGCAACTCGCGCCGCCTCCGCCTGCATTGCCTGCGCGCGCCCTATCTCATGACCTTCACTCGTGGCGAAGGAATTGAGGGCCATGTTTTGGGCTTTGAAAGGCGCGACATCGAAACCATCCTGCCGCAGGATGCGGCACAACGCTCCAACCGTGAGCGACTTGCCCGCGTCGGAAGCTGTGCCCAATACCATCAGCGCCTTTGTCGTTATGACCTGTCCTCCGAGCCCATCATCAAGTCATCGATGACCTAAGTTACATTGCCGAGTAACGTTGCTGTCTCTTCAGCAAGAGCAGAAACACCGGACCGCCCAGCAAGGCTGTGATTGCTCCGACCGGAAGTTCGCCGGGCGAAATCGCCACTCGCGCTAGCGTGTCGGCGAGTATCAAAAAGGCTGCGCCTAACAGAAACGACGCTGGTAACAAAACTCGAACATCCTGACCAAAAACGAGTCGCGCCGCGTGCGGCACAATCAGGCCCACAAATCCAATCGCACCACCGACGGAAACAGTCACCGCCACAATCAAGGAGCTGGCTAGGAAGACCATTTGTTCCGTCCGCCTAACGTCTACTCCAAGGCTCGCCGCTGAATCTGATTCACCCGTCGCCAGCAGGTGAAGATCTCGCGCATGCACGATGAGGACCAACCAGCCGGGTATGAGGAAGACGAGCATCTTCCAAATCAGATCAAACCCGACAACATCAAGACTGCCGATCAACCACCGCAGAATTTGCAAAGCCCGTCCATATGAAGCGAGATACTGAATCACCAGAACGCCAGCCGAGGCGCTGAGATTCAGAACCACACCCGCCAGCAATAATGCTCCGGGGAGCATCGTCCCACCTCCCGATCGCGCTAGTCGATAGACCAACAACACAGACACGGACGCGCCGACAAAGGCCACTATGAAAATTAATGGCACGCCCGCTAAGTTCAATCCAAGTCCGAAGGCGATGGCGATGCTAGCCCCCAAAGAAGCGCCGCCAGATACGCCAAGAGTAAAAGGATCTGCGAGAGGATTGCGAAAGAGCGCTTGCAGTGCAGTTCCCACCATGGCCAGAGACGCGCCTACAAGGGCTGCCATTAAGACGCGCGGCAATCGCAGGCGAAAGAAGACGGCCCGTGCGATGGGATCACTCTTGAGTGCTGCCAGATCAAGTGGCTGATAGCCCACATAAAGACCTATCGAGAACGCGATGACAAGAACAAGAAGCAAGAGGGGCAGCGCAATACGCAATCGGACGCCTACGCGTGCGCGGTTCCTTGCGTGCCGGGTGTAGACTGTGGCCGTTGACTTCGTCAATTCGGCTTCGCTTAACATTGCGTTTTCTGTAGGTGAAATCATCACAATTCCGACCACACAAAGGTGCGACCCTCACTATGTATCGTTCGAACGGGCGCATCATAGACCTCACCAAGAACGCGGTCGGTAAGTACCATTTCGGGCGCGCCACTCGCGACAACGCGCCCGCATTTCATCGCGAAGATAAGATCGGCAACAGAGTCGAGCAGCATCAAGTCGTGAGTGATCATTAGTACTGTTATGCCGCGCTCATCTCTCAACCGGCGCAAGGCCCTGGCGAGTTGAGTTCGATGCTTCAAATCAAGGGCGCTCGCCGGTTCATCCAACAACATCACCTCCGGCTCCTGCGCCAATGCGCGGGCAACAGTAACGAGTTGGCGCTCGCCACCCGACAACTCGGTAATGTGACGCGCCGAGAGATGTGAGGCGTCAAGCGCGGCCAGCGCCGCAAGCGCGATCTGTTCGTCATGTACGCTCTCAAAACGAAACCGACCGCTGTACGGGCTGCGACCCGTTAAGACCACCTCCAGCGCCGTGAAAGGGAAAACGGTGGAAGTCGATTGAGGAACGTACGCGATTCGTTTTGCCCGCTCACGCGGGTGAAGCTTTGTGAGTGAAGCACCATTGAAGTGAACCTCACCTTGGACAGGTTTGAGTAGTCCCGCCAGTAACCGGATCAGCGTTGACTTGCCTGACCCGTTTGCTCCGATAAGTGCTCCCACCGCACCTCTTGGCAGCGCCAGCGAAACATCGACGACTGCGGGCGAGGAGGAATAAGCAAAACTCAGATCGCGCGTTTGAATAAGCGGACCATTGGTTAACCCATCTGGCCCAGCAATCCGAGTTGACTGCTTCAAAGTAAGATCACTTTGCATCAGTGAAACTCTCAGGGTGAAGGGCCCGGGCGAAAACTTGCGCGGTGTGTCCGACGAACTGGCTGGGATGAATGAGAAATGGATCGGTCATTGAATAGATCCGCCTATCGCGCACGGCGCGTAGCTCTCCCAGTTCGTTCCATACGGCGACCGGGTCTTCTCCCAAATTCCCCTTAAAGCCCTGCACCATATCTATGATCACTTCAGGATTTAGAGTCAGCACTACCTCCTTGTTGATCCTGCCGTATCCATGTTCAGCTTTAGGAGCGATCAATTCGCCTCCCGCTATCTTGATGAGTTCATCGAGATAACTTCCCCGCGTCGCCGTATAGAGGTCGCGGATCGTCCCCGGAACGCGGTCAACAACGCACAGCACGCGAGGGACTGGGCGATCCGCAACAGCCTTTTGCACTGCGTTGATCTCGTCCTGTGTTTTCGTAGATAGATCTGTTGCTCCTTCTCCATGGCCGGTCGAGCGACCGATCTCTTCGATCGACGCCAGAATGTCAGCGAGATTTTGGCTCTTCACAAAGAGAGAGCGCACTCCCAGTCCGTTCAGCTTATCTCGCAGAAACGGCTCCTGCGCATCCACACCTATTACGAAGTCCGGCTTAAGGGCCATCACTTGTTCGAGATTGGTTTTATCCCAACCGTTAACCCGAGGCTTATTCTTCACGTCCTCCGGGTACGTACAGAATTGGGAGACGGCAATGACTTGCGGCCAGGCGCCGACGCCGTAGAGAATCTCAGTCACGCTTGGGCTGAGCGAGACGATGCGTTGCGGTCGTGGTTCTATGCTCGCCCGCTGTTGCAGCGCCTGTCGTCCACCGCAACCTGCAAACAGTAGACTCACAATAAATAGCGCGACTAAAGCCGCGGCCTTACTCGATCTTTTCATCGTTATCAACTTCTGTTTGAGCGTTGAGCTTTGGCAACTCGGTGTAGGGGCAATGACGACAGCCCTGCTCGCAACAATAGCCGCGACGCAGGTGATAACGGGCCGTAAGGACCATCAGCCCTTGGTCCAGATAGTAGTCCTCTTTTTCCACAAGTGGGACCACTTCGCCTGTGCTGCCGCCTTTACTCATTACTCAAAAGACAAACATCGCACCCGCACGCCCCGCACGTCCCGGTGTGCGAAAGCCGTTCTCGAAATGTTCGCGGTCGAATAGATTGTCCACATATCCGAAGAAGCGCAGAGAGCGTGACTCGCCAGCCAGCGGCAAGGTGTAGCTTGCGCCCACATCCGCCTTCACCAACCCTCGAAAACGATATCCACGGCTACTGAAGGTAACGGGATTGAAGATCGAACCGACGTAGTCGCTCGATGCGGAAAGATCACAATTAATCAGGAAGCGGCCACCAAAGCGCTGAGTTGCAACCAACGAAAATTGATGATCGGGGATTCCAACAGAACGAAGAGTACCGGGTACTTGAGGCGTTCGTTGTAGCGTCTTGGTAAAGGTATAACCGGCTGAGAGATTCAAGGTGCGCGTCGGTGTTGCCGTCATGCTCAACTCGACACCGCGAGCGATCCCTCCATCCGTATTGCGGTAACCACCAAAGCGTCCGAACGGATCTGTGGCTGGATTGATAACGCCGGAAAAGTCGAAGATGATTATCTTCTGAAGTTCTGTATAGAAGTAGCTTGCCGAGGCCCGCAATCGGCTCTTATAAAGCGTCTGATCAAGTCCCGCGTCAAAGGCAATTGAACGATCTGGCTTCAGGCGCGGATCGCCAAAGACTGAATATCCAAAAAAACTGTCGAAGAATGTGCCAAAGCGTTCGAATAGCGACGGAGCTCGATAGCCATTACCGATATGTGCACGCAACTTGGTGCCCGACGAACGAAACAGGTAGGCGACCGAAGCATCGCCGGTATACGCCGTTGGAGGGGACAAAAAAGTAAGGCCCGTGTATGGGGAAGAGAGGGCAGGCGTGAACACGGGTTGTTTAAGTCGGAAGAACTGTGTGCGAAAGGCTCCCGAGATTTGCAGCCGGTCATCCATGAGCCGCATTTGATCCTGAACAAAGAGCGTGTGGCTCCTCTGTGTAACGTCAACATTGGAATTACCGGCGGGATCGACGGGAAATGACGGATTTTTGAAGTTCTCGCTTTCGAACTCGTAACCGCCGCTGATGAGGTGGGTGCGTCCGGCCCGCAGATCGAATCGCGCATTGAATGTCTGGATCCGAGCGTCGAAATCTGATCGCTCCGTGCCTCCGAACGGTTGGAACCCCACTCCCAGAGGTCCGTTAATGCTGCTGCGGTTGGTAGCCAGACCCTGATAGCTAAAGGTGTAGCCAAATGCCTCAATTGGCCGCTGCGTAAAGATGATCGCGCCGGAGAAGAAATTTGCTTTCCGCAGGTTATCGGGGTCGTTCGCTGCCGGAATAAAATTAGCCGCGCCAACATTCAATTGCGAGATCGGCACGCCTGCCTCGTAACGTCGCAATTCCATAAGTGAGAGTGGAATTGCTTCAATGATTCCCGTTGCGGGTAGAGTGCCGATCCCCTGCGGGCTGGTGTTCAGTTGTAACCGCGAGTTGGCGGCGTAGATGCGGCCTGAGAGCGTCGTCGTCGGTGTCAGGCGAAAGAGAACTCGCCCCTGTCCGCTCGTGTTGCGCGCTTCATCCTGGCCATCAACTCCACGCGCAACATTCAGGTGTGAAAGGCCGATGCTGTAAAGAATGGTGTTGTTGCGTGAGCCGCCAGCAAACTGACCTCGACCACGAAACATTCCCAGTCCGCCACCTTCGCCCAGCACGCTGCCATGAAACGGCCCACCGCCCTCATCAGTTACAAGATTGATGACTCCACCGATGGCATTCGTTCCGTAAAGTGAGGAGCCCGAGCCGCGCAGAACTTCAACCCGGCTTACGTCCGTGACGATCAGATCCTCCAGAAATCCTGAGGCATCACCCTGCGTGGCAGCGGCATCGCGAAAACGCAGACCGTCAATCAACACGGCTGTGTCTTCGTTGCGCAGCCCGCGAGTTTTGATTGAGGTGAATGAGCCAGGGCCACCAAGCTGCTGCACTCGCAAACCCGGCACTGTGCGCAAGGACTCGGCAATCGCCGACTCATCGCGTTCATCGATCTCTTGCAGATCCACGACCGTGACGGCTTTCGAAACCTCATCCACTGATTGCGGAGTACCGGATGCTGTGACGACAACAGTGCTCCGCACACCTGACAACTCCAACAGAATATCGAGCATCGGCGCTTGTCCTCGCTCAACCAGAATTTGCCGCGCACTTGCGGAAGCAAACCCTTCCGCCTCCGATTCCACAAGGTATTCTCCGGGCGCCAGCCTCTCGAAGTGACATGTACCAGTTGAATCTGTAGTCGTGCTCAGACTGAACGTGCGGTCACGCCGATAGAGCGTAACCGTCGCGCCGGGCAGGCTTGCCCCTTGCGGATCTTTTACGTGGACCGTGATTGTAGACGTGCTATTTTGCGCCACCGCCGACTGGGTAAGCACAAACAAGAGGCCGACTGCGATCGCAATGAAGCTTCTGTTGCTAATTCTCTTCATGATTCATGTCTCCTTCTCCTCCCCTTCGGAAGAGTGGTATAGACGCGCCTTTCGAGGCCGGTCTCCTGACTCACGGCCTGAATACTGAATTAATTTACGAAGTGGGAATTGACGGAATGGGTAGAGGCGATGAATTTGACAGCAAAAATACAGAACGCCCTCGATCTCCTATGTAGAAGATCGAGGGCGTCCTAAAATTCACTGTTCGCGTAATCAGGTAATGATGGACTGCTGAACTTTGGCGGAGCCCTTACACTGATTTCAGCGCTCGACGCCACTCGCCCTTTCCCGGAGCGTAAGTGGTCGCTTCCATCTAACAGCAGGCAAGGTTTCCTGACTCTCGGCTCGAGCGCGTCGCTTCGCGGCCTTCCCGACCTCGGATGAGATCAGTGACCATCTTGATGGAAGCTACGCAATCGCCGGTACACAGTGGCGGGAACCGTGCGGGCTTCACACCCGCTTCCCTTGTCACCCTCTATGGGCACCTGTGATGGTCAACCCGAAAATCTTAAGAATACCGGGTTGAAATAGCGATCTAACTATTGAAGTTCCAAAGATCAAGTTACCAACATCTTCGCTTGTGTTAACGCAAGCGTGGGCACTCTATAACTTGCGCTGCCCGGCGGTCAAGCTGCGAATTGCCTGGTAGTGTCCTAAATTCGTTTTCTTTGTGCGACTCTTTCTCGCTGTGAATTCTGTGGTCATATGAGTTGTGTGAAAACTATCGGGTGCCAGCGGTCTTGATGGACCAACGAAATCCTACACACGGAAGTGTGTAGTGCTTTTTAGATCCAGCCTACCCGAGACATAACTCACCACTCTCTGTTTTCAACAATACCAACTCAGAAGGTTGGAGATATTAGGCCAAAGGTGAAATTCCACGACGCTAAATATTTGTGGGATGAACTCGACCACCGAGACACGGAGGCCGCAGAGTTAGCACAGAGAACGTCAAATTAGGACCCCACCAATTGTCTCAACAATAAGCTCACCGGATGCCACGGTGCCTGCCCGTGGTAAATCCTCTCGCTTACACTGTCGTGCTGCTCACTTTATATAGCTGCCAGAAGGCCGAAACGCCGAGACCCAAACCAAACGCGAGAGCGAAAATTGAGACTTTTAGAGAATCCGCCTCATGAAAGTTATTCGTTAGACGGTTGAAGAACGAATTGGTTCCGATTTCTTGCGATACGGAGAGAAAGTTGGCAGCGCATACGGGACTCGAACCCGTGATCTCTGCCTTGAGAGGGCAGCGTGTTAACCGACTACACCAATGCGCCAGCCATTTGCGCATTATAGTGACCCTCTCAGCACTCAGCAAGGCGAGCCGGAAAAAGCCACTGTATGAATACTACTTCAGATTCTTCCACAACGAAGCAGTTATTGCGACCAGATAGAACTTGTCACTATTGACCTCTGCCACAATAGTGCGCTCCGTTTTCTTCTTAACTGTAACCTTGCTTTTGATTTCCGGCAGTGAGTTGTATTGCTTGATCTTCGCATCCACTCCCGAAGAGAAAGCCATTGTTGACTCAAAACTGACTGAATATCTTTTAGCCAATACCACCTGGCTGATGTAAGCATTTTTTTCCAGGAGTTTTCCACCCATTGCCGGAGTTGGCTTTTCTTTAAGAATCTCGTATAGCGCGGCTAGATAGCCCGTAGGAATGTACTCACTAAACGTTCCCTCACCAAAACTCATTGTGATGGTTTTCATTCTCGAGTAGTCCAGATCGAGTCCTATGTTTAGTGGTATTACCGGGAATGGCCCAATGCCCAAATCAAAAACCACCTTCTTCTCCAAGTTGATTGTTTCCTTACTTGCCGAAACTTTGATCTGAAGAGTTGAAGAGCCATCGATGCCCAGTTCAACACTGCGCTTATCCAACTCCTTAATCAATGCGCGCGGTGTACTCATACATTGGGGAATAGCGTAATCGGTGCCACCGAGACCAATTCCCATTGGTCCATTATCATCGATCCACTGGACCATAGATCCCAGCAGGTTTTTGCCCCCGCCCGATGAATCGACTTCCTGCAGTTGTTTTAGAAAAAAGACCGAACCAAACTTTCCTTCTTTGGTTTTTGAGAGGTAGTAGGTGCTAACCGACATGGTGAGTTGTCCTTTCTGAGGGTGATTTAGAGCTTGCTGGTTGATTTATCCCACGAATACATGACGACAGAGTTCACGAAGAAACAGCGCTCGCACAGAGAAATCAATTTAGGACACCACCCAAATTTAGCGCCAGAACCTTTTGCAACTTTTTCTCGAGTAGAATGCCCAGTTCGGTTTTGGCGAGGTACTTCTTGACAGAGTGTTTTGAGCTTTAGAACGTTATTCTAAGAGGCGTCGAGGCGTCAATCGATTCGCGAAAGTTGTCATAACTTCCCCAGCCCTAAATTGCTGTACGCAAGCCACCGCACAAGCATTTGGACACATATTGCCGGGTGCTATACTTTTCCCGCTCGCCGACTGCAACATCCTGTTTGGTTTAAGCGACAGGCGAGTGAGCAGGCAATCGCTTTCAAACTGCACGAGACTTCAAACAGTTCCGAATAGTATGGCGAACTCCTCCGTTTTCCGGACCGCGACACTCAACCCCTTCGCCGTTGCATCTGCCGTTTTTAATCCGAACATCATAAGCGGGAGAATCGAATGAACGTAGCTGTGCCGCGCGAGACACAACCAGGAGAGGCGCGCGTGGCGCTAATGCCCGAGTCTGTGCGCAAGCTTGTAGCTCTGAAAGTGGCTGTTCTGGTGGAAGAAGGCGCCGCGCTGGCTGCTGCGCGTACCGACAACGACTACCGCGAGGCCGGCGCTGAGATATTGAGAGACCGTCAGGATCTCCTGGCACGTGCGGACATTCTGACTTGCATCAACCGACCATCGGCTTCAGATCTTCATTCCCTCAAACACGGCGCCATCGTTATTGGTTTCCTGCGGCCGCTGGACGAACCGGAGGCATTGGCCCATGCCGCAGCGCAACATCTGACCACCTTCGCGGTTGAACTTATCCCGCGAATCACTCGTGCACAAGCCATGGACGCTTTGTCTTCAATGGCGACAGTGGCCGGCTACAAAGCTGTTCTAATAGGCGCGACCCATATCCCGCGAATGTTTCCTCTGCTAATGACTGCAGCGGGAACGATTCCGCCGGCCAGAGTATTGGTGCTGGGCGCGGGTGTGGCCGGATTGCAGGCCATCGCAACGGCAAAACGATTGGGCGCAGTGGTCGAGGCGTATGACGTAAGGGCCGCCGCCGGCGAACAAGTGCGATCGCTCGGGGCAACATTTCTGGAAGTTGACCTTGGTGGAATAAAAACAGAGGACGCAGGCGGCTACGCAGTTGAACTCTCGGAAGAGGCGATGGAGCGAGGGCGTCAGTTGATTGCTGAGCACGCCCGGGTTGCGGATGTAGTCATCACCACGGCCCAGGTCCCCGGACGTCGCGCTCCCCTGCTCGTCACGGAAGATGCGGTGAATGGAATGAAGCTCGGATCGATTGTCGTCGATCTGGCTGGAGCCACCGGCGGCAACTGTGCGCTGAGTAAGCCGGATGCGACCGTTGAACGCAATGGAGTGACGGTCACAGCGCCCCTGAATCTTCCCGCAACGGTTCCCGTGCACGCCAGCCAAATGTTCTCGCGCAATATCACTGCTTTTCTTTCACTAATGATTAAAGACGGTGAACTGAACCTCAACATGGATGATGATGTGATTGGCCCATCATGCGTTACGCATCAGGGAGCCATAGTAAACCAGAGAGTTGCTGCGGCGCTTTCCACCGCGACACAAAAGCTCTGAGCTGAGCGAACGAAGGACGAAAAGTTATGAATCCAGAAACCTTGATCTCCGCGCTCTATGTTTTTGCCTTGGCTGCCTTCCTTGGTTACCTGGTAATTTCGCGCGTACCACCATTGCTCCACACGCCACTCATGTCTGCCACCAATGCGATTTCGGGCATTTCCCTCGTCGGTTCACTGGTGACGGCAGGCGCCGAGTACAACACTGTCAGCACTATCCTTGGTTTCACTGCAGTCGTCTGCTCCACCACAAACGTGGTTGGCGGGTTTGTCATTACCGATCGCATGTTGCGTATGTTCAAACGAAAGCCCAGCAGTGACAAAAAAGGTGAAAAGTAATCGCCGATGGTTTACCAACCTCGCTTTGAAGAGCTAATGCTCAAACACCAATGAACCTCCAGACATACTTCATCGAGCTAAGTTATCTGCTCGCTTCAATTCTTTTTATTCTCGGCCTCAAGGGACTGAGCCATCCAGAGACAGCAAAGCGAGGTATGCATCTGGCCGAGTTCGGGATGCTGATGGCGATCATTGGAACGCTGATGCATCACGACATCGTCAGTTATGTTTGGATCATCACCGGGCTCGCAATTGGTTCTGCCATTGGGCTGGCAATGGGTCTCTGGGTGCCAATGACGGCGATGCCACAACGAACAGCATTGTCCCACGCGTTTGGGGCTTTCGCCGCGGCGCTCGTCGGGGTCTCAGAGTTCTACAAGCACGACGGACATCTGGACAGGATCACCATGACGGCCCTGGGGTTTGAAGTAATGCTGGGCGCCCTCACAACGACCGGTAGTTTGCTCGCCTTTGCAAAGCTCCAGGGCTTGGTACGCGGCACGCCGATGACCTACAAGGGCCAGAATGTTTTCAACCTGGCTCTGCTGGCAGTGACGATTGGAATCTTTGTTTACCTCATAGTTGGCGCGGCTTCGCTGCCCCTGTTCTTGGCGATGGCGGGACTGGCATTGGTATTCGGCATCTTACTGGTCATTCCAATTGGCGCAGCAGACATGCCGGTCGTGATGTCGCTCTTGAACTCCTATGCCGGTCTCGCCTCGGCCGCCACCGGTTTCGTGCTCAATAACAAAGTTCTGATTATCGCGGGAACACTGGATGGATTCTCCGGTTTCATACTTTCCATTCTAATGTGTCGCGCCATGAACCGCTCAATTACCAATGTGCTGTTCGGGGCCTTTGGTAGCGCCGCCACCGCCGCCGGTGGTGACGGCAAACAGGGTGTGATGCGCGAGGTGAGCATCGACGATATCGCCGTGCAGATGGCGTATGCCAAGCAGGTGGTCTTTGTCCCCGGCTACGGAATGGCCACGGCACAGGCACAACATGCCGTGCGCGAACTTGCCAACGTGCTGGAGAAACGTGGCGTCAGCGTGAAGTACGGGATACATCCAGTAGCTGGTCGGATGCCGGGGCACATGAACGTCCTACTTGCTGAAGCCAATGTGCCGTACTCCTCGCTGTATGAACTCGAGCAGATAAATCCTGAATTTCCAGCCACCGATGTTGCGGTCGTAATCGGAGCCAACGACGTCGTAAACCCTGACGCTCGCGATAACCCGAGCAGTCCTATCGCCGGGATGCCGATCCTCGAGGTTGATCACGCAAAATCAGTTGTCGTTCTAAAGCGAGGTCAAGGAAAGGGATTCTCCGGACTCGAGAACCCGCTCTTCTTCAAAGACGTCACCGGAATGCTCTACGGTGACGCGAAAGACACGCTCACACGGCTGGTGCAAGCGGTGCAACAGGCTTAGCCTTTTGGAGGGTTAGTGTCCTAATCTGAATTTTGGAATGGAGAGTTTGGCACGTCAGTTGTCCTAGCCAGCATCTGTTCACCTACCTTGCGATATAAGCCGCTCGTTCCCACGCCACTTTCCCTCGGGAGGCCATCGCTCGGCATTGAAAGTCCTTCCTGCTCGAAAGAGTTTCACCGCGTAAAAAACCCCTAAAAACGACGAAACTTCGGCCCCCTGTTTTACGTTTGACTTTTATAACTCTAGAGTTATAATCCCGGTTCGGGTAATCCTAATGGGTTGGACAGCTGTTTTCTATGAAACCGAAGGTAGTAACCGAAACCTGTTGCGAGGTTCCTCATGGACCTCGATAAACGTGCGCGGGCAAAATGCGCTAGGTACATCAGTATGCTTGAAGAGCATGGATTGTCCCTTCCGTCGAATTATCTCGAAAAGGTTCGTGGTGAACTGTGGGCCCTCCGTCCTGAATACAGTGGCAACGAGTACCGAATTATTTTCTTCTTTGATGATAATTCCGGCACCTTTGTCGTAGTACATGCCATCTTAAAAAATACTAAGCGTCTTGATGCAAACGATATCACTACGGCTGAGAATCGTAAGGACGATTGGATAGCCAGAGCCGAACGGAAGAAGGAGAAGTCATGACTTCATTCAAAGAGTTTCTTGAAGAACAGCTCCTCGACGAAGAATTTGCGAGTCATTACGACGAGGTGAGCGCAGAAATGGATCTCGCGCTCGAACTTGTGACCCGTCGTGAAAAACTGGGACTCACCCAACAGCAGCTGGCAGATGCAACGGGCATTAAGCAACCGATGATCGCCAGAATTGAGGGCGGTCAAATGCCTAGTCCGAAAACCTTGCAGCGTCTCGCAAAAGCACTGCAAGTGGGCGTTCTCTTCACTGGCGAAGGGATCATGGTTATGCCTTTGGCCGGAAGTAAGAGCGTTCCGCACTACCAGCCGCACTATCAATCCGCGTCTGAGGGAATGGGTCATCAACTCTGGACGCTGTATATGCAGAACACGGCGCACAAACGACAGAAGATTGAATGCGACTACACGTTATTAAAACGAATGGAAGAAACCGATAACATTGCACGGCGTTCAAAACAGAAGGAGAAGCCGAATGCAGGCCTCGAACTTGCTGCTTGATCATTATTACCTAGACGTACTGCATTTCGCTCTAAACGAGCACGATGGTGGAGTGTTGACGGGGGATGTCGACATTCCGCTTACGGCCGAGGACGTTAATACAACTGTCGAAATAGGACAAAACCCTGACGATGAGTTGGAGTTCTTCTTTCGGCTAACCATTCGCCTAGACGATAAAGACTCTAAGTTTCCCTATGACTTCCGCATCAAGCTGAGTGGGTTTTTTAAGGTTTCGCCTGACTGTGCGCCCGAGATGAGGGAACCGCTTGCTACCGTCAACGGGCCTTCCGTTTTGTATGGTGCGGCGCGAGAAATGTTGGCGATGGTCTCAGCACGCTCACGGGTTGTCTCCGTGTTTCTACCGCCTATTAGGTTCACTCCGTGGACGAAAAAACCACCCCCAGAGCAGGAGATGAAAGCCTTATCTGAAGGCTCAAAACCGAAACGGCAAGGAACTAAGAAGGTAGCTAAAAAGAAATAGCGGAGGACATCCCTTGTGCTGGAGCACGTAATCGGATTTACACGGAAAGGGTCCGTTCACGCGGTGGGGTTCGATTCCCATGTCCTCCGCGCCATAAGAAAGCTATCACGCCTTGACCGCCTGATTCAAGGTCTCTCTTACCCAGGTTGAAAGGTCTTTACCCTCAGACTTAGCTACTCTTTGATAAGCCGCCTTTTCGCTTTCCTGTACACGTGATTGCAGTACTACACTCTTGGCGTCTTTCCCTAAACTCGGACGGCCTACCTTCTTAGGTTTTTCTTTTCGCATTTTTAATCTCCGACATAATTGTTGCCTTGACTGCCGCTTGCGGCGAGTCTACTGGCGGTAGTTCTAAGACTGTAAAACAACGTCTGCCCTGATCGCTTTCTCCTGTAACGTGTCCCCAACCGTACCCGCGTGTTGTTTTCGGATGCCCGCGTATGTCAAACACCGCTACATCACCCTGCCAGATCGTCTTACCTTGAAACTCTTCGACTACTGGCACCGTCTCAATGTAAACCGCATCGCAGCCGTGTAGATTTAAGAAGGCCGCCTGTATTTCTCCGATGTAGTCGCTCATAGCGCAGCCTCGACTAGATCGCCATAGGACCAAAAGTTTTTCTCAACGCCAGCGGCCATCGCGGGCGTCATTTTCAGCGAGCTATGCGTCTTGAACAAAATTGTGGCTTGCGAAGTTGAGCGCAACCGCAGCCTCGAAGTTTTCTATTTTCTTACTGAAAGCCAGTGTTAATCGGTTTAGTCTTTTGACGTGCAGGCGAGTAGTAGCGTTCAGCCGTTCAACGTATGACTTGTGAGCATGAAGCAGATCGGGATTACCGCCGATTGCATACTTGCTAACGGAGACGAATCGCGGAGGTGAATACTTGCGCTCTGGTGTGTACTTACTGTCTTCGGTTTCGTACGACTTTACGATCTGGCTGTAGTCAACGTCCGCACCCCACGCTAACTCGACTGCTTCAAAGTATGGGGCAAAGCCATCGCTGGCGAGCTGGATTCGATTCTTCAAGCGGCTAGCTAAATCGTCCATGAATGCGTTAGCGGTAACGTGATCGCGCCTGCCAACCTTGTAGGACGGAACGATCTTAGAATCGGAATCAATCGCGCAAAATGTCCAGACGCTACCGGCCAGGTTCGGATCGTCAGTCTCTTTCATCTGTTTGTCTTTCTTCCCAACGAAGCCCCAGATTTCGTCAACTTGAATGCTCGTGGAATCCAGACCGCGCATCTTTTGGCCTAACACCTTGGCGCAACCTTGCCCGAAGCGAACGCCAAGCCGCATAATCGTGTCCCGGTGGATACCTGTCATTCTCTCAATAGACCGGATACTCGAACCCTCGGCTAGGGCCGCAATAACCGCAATCTGTTTGTCTTTGCTTAAGAAGTGGTTTGACATTGTTTCCGTCTCCAGTGGAATACCGTACTACGGAAACTCTGGCCCGTCAATAATCTATTTCGTGTACTACGGGAATTATGAGCTGGGACCTAAGAGAGAAAGCGCAATCACATATAGTAACAGTAGGATTTGCCCTGATAGCGCTCCTGTTGTTAGTAATTTGGCGGGCGGTTGATCCTTCAATATGGGATAAAGTTTCTGAGGCGACACCAAAGCGAGTGCTATGGGCACTAGCAGCATTGGAAGGGATAGCAATATGTTTTCTAACTGGCGCATTGATTGACAAGTGGCGTAAAGCCAAAAAGGCTGTGCCAGTGCCGGAAATGACTAAACGGTTCGGCGTTCTTTGGGACGATAAATCGAACCCTTACTGCCCTGTTGATCAAACACTGATGCGGGTTCGTGCACATGCCTCTAACCTTGACCATGATATTTTGCTATGTCCAAAGTGTAATAACAGGTATCCCCTCCGAACTGATGAGGGTCGATCCTTGCTGCTCCCTACTGCCCAAGATCTAATCCTTGGAAATCAAAGACACTCGGTGATCTATGGGATTCTATGGGATGACAGCCAGAATCCCTTCTGCCCTGTTTGCCAAACCCCGCTCTATATCGGCGAGCGTCTCAAAGAAGCGAGTAACGACGAAGAATACGACATTCTCGGCTGTCCTAAATGTCACCATAAGTACCCGATTAGAGATGAACATATCGGCCTCCTAACTCTGGCAGATGCAAAGAACGAAATAACACAACGGGCACTTTATGAGCGAAGCCTTTCAAAATAGATTCTAAGTATTCTAAGTTTTAGATAGGACACTACCTTTTGGAGGGTCGTGATCCAATCACACAAAAGGGATCACGACCTTTTGGAGCGCCCACTAACCATTTCAACATTGATTGCCGTAATATTAATTTTTTGCACTTAATCCAGAGAACATTCACGGAGTAAGCATGCGTAGAGTCCTTGCGGTGGTTGTTTTGACGAGCGTCCTCGTCCTGCCCGTTTCTTCCCTTCACTCGCTTGTCGTTACCGGGCAACAAACCGATGGCGTCCCGCAAAGGCGACCGGCGACGCTGCAAAGCAAAGCGAAGGCAAAACCGACCAACTTTATGGTGCTGGCTTCCCAGCGAGGAGCCGACGCTATTACGGCCGCACAATTGCGTGACTATCTCTCCTTCGTAGCGTCTGACGAGATGGAAGGTCGTGACACGCCTTCACGAGGACTCGACCTAACTGCACGGTTTCTTGCGATGAACATGGCGCGTTGGGGACTGAAGGGTGCGGGCGACAACGGTACCTACTTCCAAAAGATTGCGCTGCGTCGCGACCTTGTGGACAGTGCAGCTACACGGGTTGAACTCAACGGCAACCCATTGTCGTTCGGAGATCAATACATCCCTTCGCCACATTCCGGAACAGCGACCGGCCAGCTTGTGTTTGCCGGAAACGGCTGGTTCGTAAAAAGCAAAGGGATAGACTCATACAAGGGAGTAGACGCTAAGGGTAAGGTGGCGATCATCTTCACGCCTCCCGTTGGACTTCCGCGCGGCATCAACCGTTCTGACCTAAGTGGCAAGCGTGGTGATGACTGGATGTCTCCTGCTGAGTATGCCAAACAACAGGGTGTCGTTGGATTGGTTATAGTTCCCGATTATCAGTACCTTGCAAACTGGGAACGATTCCGGCAGCGACTGGCAGAACGCGGCTCTGTGGTCGTGGATAAGTTTCAGCCACCCGCGACCGATCAGCTACCGACAATAATTGTGGGCCCAAGAGTGGCGAGTATGTTGTTCAGCGGAGAACGACACGGCGCCACTCAACTATTCGAGCTTTCGGTGGGAAACGGTGACACCCAAATGCCCCCGTCCTTCGAATTGCGTCCTGAAAAGGCCCTCAAACTAGACATCGCTTCCAGGAAAGAGTTACTGAGCACGCAGAATGTCGTTGCGGTGCTTGAGGGTACCGATCCGTTATTGAAGGCAGAGTACGTAGCACTGGGTGCTCACTATGATCACGTCGGCATCAGCTCTGCCATCAATGGCGATAGAATTTACAACGGGGCCGATGACGATGGCTCTGGAACTGTTACGCTTTTAGCGATCGCCGAGGCATTCTCAAAGGCTCGAGTGAAACCCAAACGCTCGGTGCTTTTCGTCTGGCATGCGGGTGAAGAGAAGGGTCTCTGGGGCTCTCGTTACTTTACCGATTATCCGACGGTGCCCCTCGATAAGATAATCACGCACATCAATCTCGACATGGTTGGGCGAAGCAAACAAGCGGGTGACACAAACCCCAGGAACCGCGAGTTGTCCACACCAAATGAGATCTATGTAATTGGGTCCAGAATGATGAGTAGTGAACTGGGAGAGCTAACTGAAACGGTTAATAACGGTTATCTTAAACTCACTTATAACTATCGCTTCGACGATCCCAGTGACCCACAACGTTACTTTTTCCGAAGCGACCATTACAACTATGCACGGAAAAGCATTCCCGTAATCTTTTTCTTCGACGGTGAACACGAAGACTATCACCGACCCGGCGATTCCCCAGACAAGATCGATTATCAGAAGATGGAGCAGGTTGCGCGGACCGTTTATATGACAATGTGGGAACTTGCGACCCGCGCGAACCGTCCAGCGGTTGATAAGCCGGCGCCAGCTGGCTTGATTGCCAATTGAACCACAGTCCCGTGTGTCACTAGTCGAATAGAATGCGTGCCTGACCACTGGCGAGGAACAATTGAACAGCACCTCCCAAGTCAACATAGAACCGCATGGCACCTTGTACCTGGTAGCCACTCCCATAGGCAACCTCGAGGATATAACGCACCGCGCGATCCGTATCCTACGCGAAGTAGATCTGATTGCTTGTGAGGATACGCGTCACACCCGAAAGCTTCTGACTCACTACGGCATTTCGACGCCGATGGTCAGTTACCACGAACACAACGAACGTATTCGTGCCGGGGAATTGCTGCGCGAACTGCAAAAAGGTAAACAAGTAGCTGTTGTGTCCGATGCCGGCACCACGGGAATCAGTGATCCCGGCTTTCGACTCGTAAGAGCTGCGATAGACAACGACATCAGAGTCACCCCGGTCCCTGGCCCATCAGCTGCGATTGCCGCCGTCATCGTCTCCGGCTTGTCAACGGGTGATTTCTTTTTTGGAGGTTTTTTGCCAGCTCGAAAGAACCAACGACGAGCGCGCCTGACACAGCTTGCCACTCTAAGAAGCACCTTCGTACTCTACGAAGCTCCTCATCGAATCCTTAACACGTTATTAGACGCCAGAGAAATTCTCGGTGACTGCGAAGCCGTAATCGCTCGTGAACTTACCAAGCTGCACGAGGAGGTTCTGCGTGGCCGAATCAGCGACCTAATAAGCCAGTTCTCTACGCGCGAACCTCGAGGCGAGATGGTGCTGGTTGTTGACCACAGGGATCTTGGCACGGGTCCGGGAGCAGAGCCCCTACGAGCAACAATTACCGAACTTGTGAGAGAGCTTGAATTTGGTGGTATGGACCATCGCAGCGCTCTTAAACAGGCTGCAAAACGGCTTGGCATCTCGCGCGATGAAGCCTACCGCCGTCTGGCTAGTGAGCGGGAGCAAGCCAAACGAAGCTGATAGCAAACCGCTTGCGCAATGCTGCGAAATACGAAAGCCTCGCTCTAGTTAAGAACGAGGCTTTCATTGTTTTTGAAGTTAAGGTTTAGTTGCGCGGGAACGGAATCCGTTGCCACCACGGTGAATCGTCTCGATCGCGACCACGGCCCCAGTCATCATTTCGACGACGATTGTCATAGCCATAGATACCGTAAGCCCTTTCGATAACGTTCAGTTCGCGACGAATCTGCATCCACTGGGATGAAAGACGACCATCGAACCAACGTGGACGAGTGATTCGCTCGAGCTGCTGAGCCTCCCGTAGAACTCGCGCGGCCTCGTCACGACTCCGAGATAGGTCCCGACCGTTTCCAAACCGTGATTTCAGACGCCCGACGGAATTACGGAACTGTCTTGCCTCCTGGTTCATACGATCTTCGCGGCGCGTTCCGTCATTGCGGCTGCGGTCCAGCGCGCGATCCAGATCTCGTTGGAAATCTTTTGCCAGACGATCAAGCCTGTGGATAGAGTCCCGCAGTCCTCTCTCGTCGTACCGACCCTGGCCATAATCAGGATATCTGCCATAGTCGGGATACCGTCCCTGTGCGGCTGACAACACCGGCAAAGCTAGCGCCAATAACGCACCAGCCAATATTGAAATGCTCAAACTACGTCGATTACTCATTTCACCCTCCACTCTTACAGTCCGAGCCGCTCGGGTAGCTTTGTCAGCTCCGATCGCCCGTTATCTATCCACGCTCGATCGGCGTCGTCCGTGGACCCAGCCGAGAGAGGGCAACAACTGTGCCAACTAGCGGAATGGATTTGGCGGGTACATTCAAAGCCCAGTAACTTAAAGCAAAACGTGCAGGGCAACTCCTTCAGGGGTGGAAGTTGGAATGACGGTGGTCCCAAAACGTGCAATCGTCAACGCAAATGGAAGTGACTGTGGGTAGGGTCATCGAGGAGAATCTGAAGCTGAGCCTTAACGGTGGACTCGTGAAGTTCACGATGCGCTCCGTGTTCGCGAAACACCATCCACACGGGCTCGCCGTTCTTTCTTCGGACCAGCATCAGCTCAAGATCTGCTGACTTGATTCCGCGATGTCGCAACCGGCCGCGAGCTAAGCCTCCGCCGCTTACGAAGCCATGGTGCGGTGTGCGAGGCCAGCCCGCTTCCACGAACAGTGCACGTACGCCGTTACGCAACACAAGCTGACTACCTACCATAGTTGAAGTCTTAATCTTAAAACTATAGGTTTCGTCGCGTGTGATCTGGATGCTGGCGCTATTGCGATTGGCATCGGCGGCAAGTTTCAAGAAAGTATCTAGCAGCCAAGCGACTCCTGTCTGGCGCAGCAGGTCGTTTGAGTTCCTTAATGAGAGGTAATCGAGCAGATCCTTCCGGCCAGCGGAACGGGCTCGCCGCTCTGCCTCCGCAAGAGCGTCGGCCCAGGCCTCATCCAGATCAGTCATAGCCTACCTTCCCGGTTTTGAATCTTATCGGCGCCGCCTGTTGCTCGGATTTTCACAGGCGGGCGCTCGCTCGTTAAAGCGGCGCGATGTTATCATGCCCGCGCTAACGTCCCCATCTGAATCTGAGAAGGCCCCCCATAGCTGGTTTCAGACACAAGAAATCATGTTTACAAAAAGCATTCCTAAGGCTCTTTTACTAACGCTTTCACTTGCAATTCTCTTCTGGTCGGCAGGCGTCACCCAGCTGGCACAAACGCAGTCCCTCTCTCGCAATGCTCACCTCAATGACTTTGCGGGAGTGGTTGATGAGCGGACTCGGGCGCGGCTCGAGAACATTCTTTCCAATCTGCAGCAGAAAACGGGAGTGCAGTTTGACATCGCGACAGTCCAAAGCACAGCAGGGTTGGATATCTTCGATTTCTCTCGTCAACTAGCCCGGGAATGGAACGTCGGGTTTACCAACACCAGAACGAAGAGCTTGTTGCTGGTAGTTTCTGTGGAACAGAGAAGCGCATTTATCCAATTCAGTCGATCGGTTCAGCGTGAACTTCCGGAAGGTTTACTGGGAGAAATTGCTCAACGACTGCGCGTGCTGGTGCAGGGCGATCAATTCAGCCTCGGGATCAGTTCAGCAGTCGAACACTTTGTGACTGCCCTGGGTGACCGAATGGCCTTTCGCTTGGAAGATTTGGATCAGCAAACTACTGCCAAGGTCCAACCAGACGTGGTAGCTGAGGCGACTCCCTTACCTACTGAATCAAGTACGCCGGCGATGGAGCCCGTCAGTGGAATGACCCGCCTGCGTAAGGTAACGCCGCCAGCCGTTGCCGAATCGATGGTCAACAAGGCTGAACCGAGCGCCGCGCTAACAGAGGAAGACGAGGACGAAAGTGAAGAGGTCGAACTTACTCTTACCTTGCCTCTCGCCGAACGTCTCACAGCGCTCAAGGAGTTTCTCGACAAGCACCCAAGCTCGAAAGCAAGACCGAGAGCAAGGGAACTACTGGTCAGCACACATGCCTCTTTGGGGGACTCTTTATTGAGTAATCGTGACAGTGCGGGAGGAATTGAACAGCTAATGTTGGCGATTGACGCTGCGCCGGAGGCTAGTTCAGATAAACTCTTTTCGGGAGTCGTAGCGCAGATACCTCTTAATCTCTACCTCCGTAACGAGCGAGAGGCTGCTTTCCAAGCTGCTTACGCAATCGAACAGAAATTTGCTAACAATTCGCACCGACTGCTGGCACTCGCCAGCTTTCATCTGGGGATTGAACGCGGCGATGAGGCGGTGCGCCTTGCCTCGAAGGCGTTAAGTCTGACCCCAGACCTCGGTGAAGCACACTACTCGTTAGGGATGGCGTATCACATCTTGCTGCGTCTTGAAGACGCTATCGCCTCGTACCGCAAGGCGCTGGAACTCGATCCCAAGCTCACCGTGGCTCGGCGCAGCCTTGCAGATCTGAGTCGAGGGATCGGAAAGGCGGAGGAGGCGCTGACACTCTATCGCGAACAGCTGACATCAAACCCAGACGACAAACTAGCGCGCGCTGGTCTCGTGCTTTCGCTTCTGGATACGGGCCGTACTGAGGAAGGCGAGCAGGAGCTCGAAGCAGCACTGACGGATGATCCCCGGAACGTTTCATTACTTTCGGGCGCTGCATACTGGTTCGCAGCACACGACAACAGTGCGCGAGCTTTGGAGCTCGCGACCCGTGCGGTTGAGATAGAACCGCGCTACACCTGGTCGCAAATTGCTTTAGCGAGAGCACTACTTGGACAGAGAAGACCACTCGAAGCGGAGCGAGCGATTCGTCTTGCACGCCAGTACGGGAAGTTCCCGACACTCGACTATGAGCTCGCCAGCGTACTCGTTTCGCTTGGACTCTTTGAGGAGGCCGCTGAGATCTTGCCGCAGTCCTTTCAGCTCAACTCTGGTCAACTCGAAACCCGTCTGGCGGGGCGCACGCTGGCCCAGGCTGACAATTTTATCGACCTTCTCGCGGCAGAACGTCGTGGAAGTTTTTTTCAGTTCCAAGCCGCTGAGAACGAACCAACCGCCAGAACTGTGAAGGAGTTGATCGCTTTCTCTAATGCGCTCGCACAAGAAGACGAAGGGGAAATGGTTGCTGCCGCAAAGAGGTTCGCGGAGGGTACCGATTCGATGCGGACATTCCGTGCAGTCTATGCGGCATCACGGCTATTGCGAGTAAACAAGGGACTTGACTCTATTCGCGAACTCCTTGAGACGGCGCGTTCAGGAGTAGATGAAGCCTTAAACATACCAGCGCTGACCGTTGCCGTTCAGGCTGACGAATTGCGTGAGTTTAGGTTCCGGGCAATATCCTCAGGCGGAACCGCGGACATTCCCGAGGCACCCCAAAATGTTCTGTCAAACCTGCTACGCGGGCGGATCGAGGATCTAACTGGCTGGGTCCTGTTCAACCAGGACCAGCCGAATGAGGCCCTGGTCCATCTCAACCGGGCCACCGGTGTCTTGCCTGAGGGTACACCTGCATGGCGAACTGCAGTGTGGCACCTCGGTGCAACGCACGAGGTGCTGGGGAACAAGGAAGATGCCCTCAATGCATACATCAAGAGCTATCTCTCTGGTGAACGCGATGCAGCACGGCGTGCACTGATCGAAAGGTTGTACGTTCAGGTAAATGGTTCATCTGAGGGGTTGGACCAACGCATTGGAGGGGTGCCCGGTGATACAACGTCAACGGCCAGCCCGTCACCTGGAGACTACCCACAAACAGCGACATCCGGAACTGCTGCAACCCCTGAACCATCACCGCTGTCTTCGCCCGAGGAGACTGCGTCTCCCAGCAATGAAGGCACCCAGCCAGAATCGGCTCCGAAGCCAAAAGAATCGCCAGTGCCCAGCCCCTCCGAGGAAGTACCTTCGCCGACCCCTGCATCAAGCCCCAGTGAAGGCGAAAGCCCACCTGTGACTGTGGAAAGCAACCCGAGCGAACGAAGGAGTACTGAACCTTCATTGTCAGACTTGCCGGTCAAAGCACCGACCTCTCTAAAGTTGACGGGTAGGATCAGAGATGCAGCCGGAAACGGAATCGCCAACGTCGTTGTTGTATTGATTAGTTCCCGCGGCTCAGTGTTGGCGTCAACCACTGACGAAGAAGGTAGGTACGCGTTTACAGTCTCGCCATCCGAACGGCCTCTGCGCGTTCTCCCTTCAAAAGAAGGAGTGACCTTCAGTCCAATTGACAAGACAGTAATTGTGTTCTCTGAGCATCGAGAAAACGTGGATTTTCTGGCAATCGTTAACCCTAATCCTTAGCTCGATGTTGGTCACTGGAACATCTCCTTTTTGCCAGTCTCCAAATACCTTCTCCACCTTCGTTAGAAATTCCTTCATGGTCACATCACCGACCACAGCCAAGATCGAATTGTTGGGGCGATAATGTACGGCATGAAAGTCTATAAGGTCCTTCGACGTCAGCCGTTTCAGCGAGTCAACTGGGGGAGCAGTTGTTATCGGGCAGGACTCCGACCTCAGCTTTCCAGGCAGACATTCAGCCAACCGGCTGCTAAATCTGGCCATCCAACGCCGTGACCATCAGGATTACACCAGTCGGACGGAGCTCTGATAAGTAAGCGCGCAACCAGTTTGCAAAGTTCCAGCGGCCCGGCTGTATAATTATTTGAAATTCCAGAGGTAACATGACCAGACTCACGCCCACTTTCCCAGCGCTCGTGCGAACTTGCCTGTCGACACTCGCACTCATTGTGGCGACTTTTCCGACGTTTGCTCAGCAGCCAACGCCGCAGCCGGCTTCACGCTTTGACATCACTAACTATCGAATTGAAGCGCAATTGATTCCGGATCAACATCTTCTGCGCGCCGGTGCTGACCTGACCTTTGTCCCATTGGAAGCCACGCGTTCCGTTGTCTTTGAACTGAACGGCTCACTTAAGGTAGAGAGCATTGAACTCGCGGGAAAACCCTTAACTGGTTTTGTGCAGGATCCGGTAGGGGTTGGTGCTCTGGGACCGAGCGTTCGCGTGGATTTGGGCGAGGTAATGCCAGCCAACCAACCGCTCACGCTGCGCTTTCGCTGGAGCGGCGCTTTGATGACCCCAGAAGGTGGACCTCTCGCAATGAAGAGGCTGGCCTACGTCGGTAACGAGGGGTCTTACCTGATGTACGCCTCGCGATGGTTTCCATTTCATGACTACGCCGCGGATCGCGCAACTTCAGACATTACGATCATCGTCCCTACCGGATTACAAGTTGCCGGGACTAGCGACGAACCCGTTGTCGCACAAGCTTCTCCTAAAGAGGGAGCGACTCGTTTTCGCTTTGTTCACCGCCAGCCAGTGTTGGTTGGAAACTACGCTGCGGGACAGTACATCAACAAGAACCTGCGTTTCGGCAATCATGAGATTCACTTTTATGCCAAACCGGGAAGCGAAGGTCGCATTAACAGCTACGCCGAATTGATGGGCCAGGTTCTCGAGCATTACACGAAAACTTACGGCAACTCTGGGTTCGGCACGCGGCTGGTAGTAGCACAGGTGGATGACGACACGCTGGAGACCTACTCTGGTCCCGGAATCATGTTCTTGTCGTCTCGCTTGTTCGACGCAACGAAGCAGGTGCCTGAAGAGCGACTACAACGTGAGGTTGCTTACCAATGGTGGGGTCAGACAGTCGGCCTTAAGTCATTCGACGACGCCTGGCTGTCGCAGGGCTTAGCTGAATGGAGCGCCTTCGCATATCGCGAATCGCACCTGAGCGGTGGCTCTTTGGACGCTGCCCAGCGCGAGCAACAGGAACGCGCACTGACATTCGAACAAACCGCGTCCATTGCACGCGCTCCCAGTGCGCTTGACGATCAATCGGCCGCTTATCAGTCGATCGTGTTTCACAAGGGCGCCATGGTGTTTCGGATGTTACGAGAGACCATGGGTAAGGAGAAGTTCGACGTACTGTTGCGTACTTTCCTTGAGGAGTTTCGCGGCCGGAATGCCTCCATAGACGATTTTGAAAAGTTAACGACCAGAATCGCGGGGGAAAACATGCGTTACTTCTTCGCGCAATGGGTTGAAGGAACAGGCGTACCGGAATTCACGGTCGACTATCAGATCATTCGTACGCGCTCCGGAAACTTTCGCACTCGCGGCACTGTCAAACAGAACCTCGAGGCGCTGCGGATGCCTGTTGAACTGATGTTAAGGTCGGAAGGCGACAGTCAGACGCAAACGATTCGAATCGAAAACAGAAGCGAAGATTTTGACTTCGAGTCAAAGGGACAGCCAGTTGAAGTGGTCGTCGATCCGAATAATCGAATATTGCGGATGTCAGACGATCTAAAGGTTTCGATTATTGCTCGGCGCGGGATCGAGTTGATGAAGGAAGGTATTTATGCGGAGGCGCAACAACAGTTTGAAGCCGCGTTGAAACTCGACCGTTCGAATTCGTGGGTTTACTACAACCTCGGTTTACTGCATCTGGAGCAGAGAAACTGGGCGCAGGCGCTCGACAATTTCGATGCGGCATTGAACGGCACACTAAAGCCCTCATGGATTGAGGTCTGGGCTCGAATTAAGAGGGGTAATGCGTACGATGCTAAGGGTGAGCGCAACCGGGCTGTTTCTGAATACAACAAAGCTGTGCAGTCAGGCATCAACTATGACAATGCTCAGGCAACTGCACAAAAATACCTGGCCACACCTTTTGATCCAAAAGCCACCCAGTCTGCTGGATTAACTACACCGGGCTTTGATTAATGCTGGAATAATTTGCACTTGGAAAGGGGGCAAGCGCTCAGACCCTATCTAAACCACTCAATCTCATTGCGCGCCGCCCCCGCTTCCACTCTCATCATCATCATCTCTCACAAGGACAATTCAACGTTACTTGATTTGCAGTGATCACTCACAGCACAAACACAACTCAACAATACTTAATTCAACATTACTTGATTGGCAGTGATCACTCACAACTGCACAAACACAACTCAACAATACTTAATTCGCAGGTTGGGAAGGGGGCGCGCGCTTTCAATCTCATCTAAACCGCTCAATTTCATTGCGCGCTGCCCCCGCCTTCAACTCTGCTCATTAATC
>Ga0209751_10001017_pt1 | contig 29417 bp, 33 predicted proteins | sample RifCSP13_1_FD_184019 | JGI IMG/M metagenome (GOLD analysis project Ga0209751, IMG submission 184019) | Soil microbial communities from Rifle, Colorado - Rifle CSP2_sed 13_1 (SPAdes) (version 2) | ecosystem: Environmental > Terrestrial > Deep subsurface > Rock core/Sediment | place: Rifle...
TTGCTGGAGATTAGAGATTGGAGATTGACACCAGTTTCAATTAGTTGATTTTCCATGACAAGCCTCAAACCTCAAATCATCCTGAAGCCCGGCCGGGAAAAGTCGCTGCGGCGACGACACCCCTGGATGTTTTCCGGGGCAGTGGTCGAGGTTCGCGGCGACCCGCGACCCGGCGCCACGGTGGAGATCATCGCAGCATCGGGTGAATTTCTGGCCCAGGCTGCCTACAGCCCTGAATCTCAAATCCGTGCCCGGGTCTGGAGCTGGGAGCGCGATGAAACCATCGATTCCGAATTCTTCCAGCGCCGACTGCAGCGGGCCATCGAATCGCGCAGGGGAATCGAGGCCAGTTCGAATGCCTACAGACTGGTGCACGCCGAGTCGGATGGATTGCCGGGAATGGTGATCGATAAATATGGCGATGTAATTGTGATGCAATTGTTGAGCTGGGGAGCTGAGCGCTGGGCATCCGAAATCAGCGCAGAAGCAGACGGGTCGATTTCACCGTCTGCTTTTTACGAACGCTCGGACGCCGAAGTGCGCAAATTGGAGGGATTGCCTGCCCGCCGCGGCCTGATCCGTGGCGAACTGCCAAATTCCACGGTCAAGATCAAGGAACACGGTCTTGAGTTTTTAGTGGATATCACCGGTGGCCATAAGACCGGCTTTTACCTAGACCAGCGGGAAAATAGGCTAATCGTCCGGGAGCTTGCCGCTAATCGCCAGGTCCTGGATTGCTTCTCCTACACCGGAAGTTTTGCGGCGAACGCTTTGAAGGGTAGGGCGCAGTCTGTGACCTTGATCGAGGATTCTGCAGAAGCCCTGGGATTGGCCCGCGAGAATATTTCCCTGAATGACTTGGCGTCCGATAAGTGCGAATTCACCAATGGCGACGCGTTCCAGGTGCTGCGCCGCTTCCGCGACGAAGCGCGTCAATTCGACATGGTGATTCTCGACCCGCCGAAGTTCGCACCCACCAGGGCGCAAGCCGAACGGGCCGCTCGCGGCTACAAGGACATCAATCTGCTGGCTTTTAAGCTGCTGCGGCCTGGCGGCCTGCTGATCACCTTCTCTTGCTCTGGAGGGGTGGATGCTGCACTCTTCCAGAAGATCGTCGCAGGAGCCGCCCTGGACGCTGGCATCGACGCCCGCATCCTGCGGCGTCTCAGCCAGGGGCCGGATCATCCGGTGGCGCTGAATTTTCCTGAAGGAGAATATCTGAAGGGGCTGGTGGTGGAGGTCGGTTAGCCAACCAGAGGCTATCCCGATTTTCACAAAGAACCGCTGACCTCGTCCAGCCTTGCCACCTGTTCCTCGCTCAAACTCCAACCCAGCGCTCCGGCATTTTCTTTGGCCTGGCGTTGGTTCTTGGCGCCCGGGATCGGCAGCGTTCCTTTGGCGATGCACCAGTTGATCGCCACCTGCGCCGATGTTTTGTTGCCGTGCTGGATGCCGATCTGGCCCATTTCATCCAGCAGCGGCTGGATGCGCCTCAGCGTTCGGCCGGTGACCCGCCGTTGCATCGGTGGCGGATTCTGCGGGCTGTATTTGCCGGTGAGTAACCCTTGGGCAAGAGGGCTGTAGGCGATCACGGTGACACCCAGCTCCTTGCAAAGCTGCAGCAGCCCGTCGCGCTCGGGGCCTCGAGCCAGCAGGCTGCATTTGATCTGGTTGCTGGCGAGATGCAGGCCGCGGCGCTCAAGGGTACGGAAGGCGCGCTCAGTTTGCTGCCGACTGTAGTTGGACACTCCGATTTGGCGAATCAGCCCAGCTTCAGCCGCGTCAGCCAGGGCGTTCATCCAAGTTTCGATATTCACTGGAGGAAATGGCCAGTGAATTTGATACAGATGGATTTGTGGAATCTCTAATCGGTTGAGGCTGTCTATTAACGCTTTTTTCAACGATCCAGCGCTCAGTCGCCAGGGGAATGGCATAAATTTGCTGGCGACAACCACTTCGGACTTGGACTCGGCTATGAACTGTCCAAGCAACAATTCAGACCTGCCGCCCCCGTAAACCTCGGCGGTATCGAAAAAGGTCAAACCGTGGGCGAGGCTGGCGTTGTAGGCGGCACGGGTATCTTCCCTGCCGTAGGTACGTTCATAGCCCCAGAATAAGCTATCACCCCATGCCCAGGTGCCCACGCCTACAGCGGGCACCTTGGGGCCATTAAGACCGATCTGGAAAAGTTCCATACTCTACCAACCTTGCGAAGGTTGACTCTCCAACGTGATTGGTTTCAAGTCCAACCCATTCGCGCAGTTTACTTTGAACGAAGCGAACGGGCTGAGGGGACCCTTCGGCGTGTTCCATTATGCGGGCAGTCCGCTATTGATTAGCAGAACGGCAATGGCCAGCATAAGCGCAAGGCTGCCGAACTGCAAGGCCTGGCGGCCGCGGGCACTCAGCTGGCCGATGCGGCCAAGCACCAAGGCGATCAACTGAAGGACGCCAATACTTAGAACGTAAAAGCCGCCAAGAAACGCGATGGCGTGGATGGGGGAAAGGTTCATGGCTTGTAACAGCAGTGGGCCTAGCACCAGGCCCCAAAAAAGGTAAGGACCGGGGCTAAGAAAAATCATTAGCACGCCTTGCGCCAGGCCGCGCACAGGTGAGCGAGGCGCGTTGGTTTCGACCATTGAGGCCTGGGTAAATTTAGCCCGGATTTCTCTCCATAGGTTCCAGGCCAGAAAGAGTAGCAGTGTGGCGCCGGCGAACTTCACAAAGCGCAGGAATTCCTCGGGGACCTGGCTCATCACGAAAACTAAGGTGAAGGCTATTGGGATGTCAGCGATCAGTGGCCCGAAGGTGACCGGCGCCGCCCGGCGCCAGCCACCCAGCAAGCTCTGGGCGATGACCAGCGACTGAAAAGGGCCTGGGCTCAACGCGGCGCTGATGCCGATGGCCGCACCCTGGAGGAAAAATCCAAATATGGAGTCGGCAGTCATATGAAATCTCACCACAAAGCCACAAAGGGCAAAAAGATTTATTTTGTTCTTCGTGTTCTTGGTGTCTTTGTGGTTCGTTATTCTGAGATGTAAATGGTCGTTACCAACGGCAGGTGATCTGAAGCCTGGATATCGGGGATCGCAAAGTCGCTATACCCCAAATCAGGCGTGACGAAGATATAGTCGATTTGGTGATCTGGATTTGCAGAGTAATACGTGAACGTGGGCTGTTCCCCGATTTCGCGGGATATGTCGATCAAACCTGCTTCCAGTATCATGGTAACCGTCAGCGAATCTGGAAGGGCATTGAAATCGCCCAGGAGGACGGTCGTAGGCTGATTGTTCCAGGTGCTGATGATTGTGGACGCTTGAATGGCTCGAGCATCGTCAAGCTCAACTTTGTCGCTAAAGTGGGTATCGATAAAAGTGACCACCGTTCCATCAATATCTATATCTGCCCAAATGAAACCTCGCAGCAACAGCAGATCATCCGGCGGCAACTTATAGAACTCAACGTTCACAATGGGATAGCGGCTGAGGATTGCGTTGCCCCATTGCTCATCCGCTGTCGGCCCCCACACATATGGCATATCCAGCCGTTGCGATAGCCAGGTGAGCATGTCCAGGCCGCCCCAGACCAGCCAGCCACGCGATACCTCCTGCAGCCCAACGATGTCTGCCCCGCTTTCTTCAATCACACGTGCCAATGCTTCCGCATCTAGGCGACCGTCGGTGTTCGCCGCATCGTGCAGGTTGTAATCCATGACGCGCACGGCTGTCGTTCCCGAAGGCGCGGCCTCGGCGGTTGGCGCCTTCCAACTGGGGAGCAAGGCAAGCGGGACGATCAGTAATATTGTGGCTAGTATCGCAGGCGAATAATTGGGCTGCGTCGCCTTGCCCCCTGTCCCCGCGCGCATGTGGCCCAGGGCGATGAAGATTGTCACCAGAACAACCGAAGCTAGCCGCAACGCGCTGGAACGGAACCCGAAATTGATATCGTAAGAGGCGTAATACAAAAAGAGAAGGAGAACCAGAAATATAGAACTCAGCCCGTTTATTACAGTTAGGCGCAGCAAACCGGGAGCACCTTTATTGGACGTTGCTCCCTGGAAAAATAATATGCCCAAGGTGAAGCTGGTTACCTGGCCGAAGATCAACCAAATCCCTGCGAGGATCGGTATAGCTGAGAACGCCACATAGGCTGGCACTGCGAGCATAAAGCCAGCCAGAAGCACATAGGTCCAGCCCCGAGGAAGGCAAACCACGCGGGCAGCACCAACCAGCCCCAGCGCGTTCCCCGCGATCAACAGCGCGCCAGCCGCAGGCGTTTCCCAGCCAGTCAATGAGGAAAAGGCGGCGGCATTTTGGAAGATCAGCATCTGTAAGAATAGGAATGGACCGGCGGCCAGCATGTTTAGTGAACTAGACCAACTGGCATCTTCTGCAGCTGGCCCATCCGATCCGACGGCGATCAGGCCCCACAGCAAAGCCGCAGCCAAAATCAACACTTCGACCAGTGGCACTAGTCCTGGTTGCCATGAAAGATCGAGCGTACGGGCGCCAATTTGGATCGCCGAATCGAGGCTTAGGCCCAGCAGAAATGCAAAGCCTAAATGGGCTCCAGAATCACCCCTTTGGGCGCGCGCTATTCCGATGGCAATTGGAAGGAACATCAGAAACAAGGCAGTTCCGGCGATCGATAGATACAGATCCAGCGGCGCCGTCTCGGCTAACTGTTCGGCCACGCGCACCAGCGCCAGGCCGCCCGCAGTGATCCATAGCGCGCGACGAGTTCCAGCCAGCCGGTTAAGTGGCCCGGCCAATAAGCTGAGCGCAAAGACACCGATGGCGATGGGCGCCAGGGTCAGCGAGGCCATTCCCAGGGAGTCGCGCAAGTAGCCCACGAAGCTTACGAATAGGACGCGCAAAATCTGAAGCCCGAAGACAGTTACCAGCGCATTCAGCATCCACTGGTATCCATGGGCGCGCAGATCCTTGATGAGCTTTTCGAACATGGTGAATCCTTTCCTGGGAGATGGGCCGTTCAGGGATTTCTTCGCTTTTGAGCCTCTTCGCGGTAGACGCGATCAGGCTCTCGGAAATATTCGGCGATGGCGCCAGGCGTCATCAACTTCTTTATCGTCTCGGGCAATCCGGCAACCAGCACAACCGCCCAGGTGCCGGCGATGAACCAGGAGACCTCAGCCGGTCGCTGGAACACGAAAGAAAGAACCAGCATGGTCAGAAAGCTGGGAACAGCCGCAGCCACGATGTTGTGCGTTGGGATCAGAATAAGAATTCCTAATGCAAAAGCGATCGCTGCTTCCGGGAAAGCAATGGCCGCAATTGCGCCCATTGCTGTCAAAACGCCTTTCCCTCCCTGAAATTTGAGCCAGATCGGCCAGTTATGGCCAGCCACCGCTGCCGGGCCGTTGAGTAGAATATAGGGTGATTCGACCCCAAGAGCCTGGGCGGCAAGCATAGCCGCTGCCCCCTTGGCGACGTCTCCAGCGCCGCCCAAAATACCCCAGAGCAAACCTAGCTGCCGGGTAAGGTTGCGGCCGCCTACATTATGGCTGCCGACCTTGCGGAGGTCTACATTTTTGACCAGCCTGGCGACGATTTGAGTGACGGGGATGGAACCTAGTAAATAGCTGACGAGGAGAGAGAGGAAAAATCTTGCGTCCATGTTCACCTGGGCGTTGATTATACGGGAAAGGGAAGGTCGAGGTACCTGTCAAATGTCGAGGAGCACTGGGACAAAAAACAATGATGGGGCAACATGGTTTACGATAAGATGGAAATGATGACTCAGGAGTTGCTTCTGCTAGCTGGTACCGCAGCTGTGATCGGGTTGGTGCATACGCTGCTGGGGCCTGACCACTACTTACCATTCATCGTTATATCCAAGTCTGGGCAATGGTCGCTGAAAAAGACGGCGACGGTAACGCTGCTATGCGGGGTAGGTCATGTATTAGGTTCGGTAGCGCTTGGGTTGGCGGGGATCGCCTTGGGCGCTGCCGTGACCAGCCTGGTGGGCATAGAAGCCGTACGCGGCCAGTTGGCCGCCTTGGCGCTCATTGCCTTCGGGCTTGGATACGGCGCCTGGGGCTTGCGCCAGGCGTGGCGCAATAATCCGCATAGGCATATCCATGTCCACTCCAGCGGGCTGTCACACAGCCATGGTCACACGCATCACGATGACCATGTCCACATTCACGGCACCGATGAAAACCTAACTCCCTGGGTGCTGTTCACAATTTTCGTTCTCGGTCCTTGCGAGCCGCTGATTCCGCTCCTGATTTATCCCGCCGCCCGGAGCAGCCTGACGGGGTTGCTACTCGTGATTGCAGTGTTCGGAGCTATCACCGTCAGCACGATGCTGGCGGTCGTTTTGCTTTCGGTGCGTGGGTTGGGGTTACTGCCAATGCAGGGACTGAAACGCTACATGCACGCGCTGGCCGGCGGCGCGATTTTCCTGAGTGGGTTGGCGATTCAGGTTTTAGGACTATAAAAGCTCAAAAAAGAATAATAAAGGCACAAAGACCACGAAGAGAAACGTCTACTTCTTTGTGTTCCTTGGTTCGTCGTGTTCAATCTTCACTGACTGTGACCTTATCCTGCTCGGTGATAAACGCTTCCATTTGCTTTCGAGCTTCATCGTCGGGAAATTGCAGCGGCGGGGTCTTCATCAGATAGGCGGAGGGCTCGACTAGGGCGCCACTGTTGCCGCGGTCCAGCGCCAGCTTGGCGCAGCGCACGGCATCGATCACCACGCCCGCAGAGTTCGGTGAATCCCACACTTCCAGCTTCAGCTCGATGCTCAGAGGGGCATTGCCAAACGAGCGTCCCTCCATGCGGATGTGCGCCCATTTGCGGTCACTAAGCCAGGGCACGTAATCGCTGGGTCCCACATGCACGTCGCCGGATTCCATCTCGTACGGCAGCATACTGGTGACGGCATTGGTCTTCGATACCTTCTTGGATTCCAGGCGGTCTCGCTCGAGCATGTTGTAGAAATCCATATTGCCGCCGAAATTGAGCTGGTAGGTGCGGTCCAGATGCACGCCGCGCTCCACGAAGAGGCGCGCTAATTCCCGGTGAGTGATCGTGGCGCCGACTTGGCTTTTGATGTCGTCACCTATGACGGGCAGCCCACGTTCCGCAAAACGGCGCGACCAGTAATCCTGGCTGGCAATAAAAACCGGGATGCAGTTTACGAATGCGACGCCCGCCTCCAACACCTGCTCTACGTACCATTTTGTGGCCATCTCAGACCCTACGGGTAGGTAGTTAACCACAACGTCTGTGCCTGTATCCTTGAGGATGCGGACAATATCAGCCGTTGGGCCGGGGGCCTTTTCCACGACTTCGCGCAGGTACTTTCCCAAGCCATCGTGAGTCATGCCTCGTTGAACTGGCACATGGAGATGAGGAACGTCAGCAAATTTAATGGTGTTATTTGGGTAAGCCCATATCGCTTCGCTGAGATCCTTGCCTACTTTCGTGGACACAACGTCGAAGGCCGCTGAAAATTCGATATCGCCGATGTGATAGCCCCCCAAGTTCACATGCATGAGCCCGGGAACCTGCTCGCCCTCTGTAGCATTCTTGTAGAATTCCACGCCTTGCACCAAAGCGCTGGCGCAATTCCCCACACCAATGATAGCTACACGGACCTTATTGGATTTCAGTGACATGACGAAGGCCTCCAAGAGATCGGATTATACTTTGCGGTGAATCAGGTAATGACCACAAAGCCACAAAGGACATCAGGATTAAAATAAACTAATTATCCTTTGTGCACCTATTCGCGCAGTTTACCCTGAGCGAAGCGAACGGCTCTAGGCATGCTTTGTACTTTTGTGCTGAATCTTTTGATTGAAAACTGTGATGGCGAAAAAAACACGAACGTTGATCTCGATCGAACTCGAAGACTTTTTAGAAACCTACACACCCGAGGTGCGCAACCTAGCCCTGCAATTGCGCGATCTGGTTTTCGAAATCGACCCTGAGGTTATCGAGCAAATCGATATTCCTGCTCACCTGCTGGCATACGGGTACGCGAAAACCTACACACACCTGATGTGCGTGATTATTTTGTACAAAGATTATGTCAATTTAGGGTTCCCACGCGGAGTTGATCTACCTGACCCGGAGGGTGTGCTCGAGGGAACGGGCAAGCGCGCTCGCCATGTCAAGATCAGGAATGTCGAGCAAATCGAATCACCGGAAATTGCTGCCCTGTTTCAGGCCTCTGCAGACGAAACTCCCAGACCTGAGTAAAAAAAGACCTCGCGTTTGCGCGAGGTCTTTCAGTCTTAAGCCTAGACTACGGAACTGTGATCACAACCGATAAATAGGTGAATCCTATTCCTGATGCGTTGGCGATTGCCCAATATCCAGTATAGCTGCCAGGGGAGGCTGGGGCGGTGAGGCTTACCGAAATGTTGGTCGTTGAACCCACAGGCACTGCCGCAGTGAGCGGTGTGCTGGTTGGTCCGCCCATTTGGTCACCACTACTGAAGATCAGCATATAGGACGTAGTCCATTCGCAAGTGCCGTCGTTCTTGACTGACCATGTCTTGGTGAAGGGCGTGCCGGCTTCAATTTCGTCGCCATCAGAGACAGTGACATCCGCCACAAAAGAGCCGACATCACAGCCGCTGGTGCTGCCTCCGCTGATCGCGCCTGTTGTTGGAGTTCCTGCAGGAGTGTTCGTAGCCATGGGTGTGCTGGTTGTCAATGGCGTATTCGTGGCGCTAGGGGTTAGCAGAGCGATTTCGGTGTACTGAGCATTCACTGTGCCCACTGCATTGGTCACCGCGGCGCCGACAGTGGATTGCACGTCGGTTTCCGAAAGTCCGCAACTGGTCAGCAGCAGGGAAACGAGGGCCAGGCTTAGGATTAGATTTCTGGTCATGGGGAGACACCTCCTCAATGCCGGAAATTGTACCCAGCCGGGTACGGTTCTGCTTACTCCTTCGGTTATTAATTTGGCGCTTAAGGGACGGAACTTTGAAATTCATGCGCGAATTCCCGATGTGGCGATAATTACAGTATGAACGGCACCAAAGTTACTGGTGGATTCGCTCTGTTGCGATTGTGGCCGCTACTCATTCCCGTCATGTTATTGCTGCCGGGTTTGTCAGGCTTTCCTTATCCATCTGCGGACGCAAATTACAGCGATTTAAGCATTACGCATTACCCGAATGCGGTCTTCCTGAGGCAGGCGATTACTGAATGGGGGCAAATCCCATTCTGGTCGCCGCAAATCTTAAGCGGCTATCCGTTTGCCGCGAATTCGCTCTCAGGTCTGTGGTATCCGCTGGGATGGCTGGCCCTGTTGTTTCCATTGCCACTGGGCTTCAACCTGGCTGTCATTTTCCATTTGCTGTGGAGCGGCCTGGGAATGTATCTGCTTGTCCGCGCCTTCGGCAGATCACATGAGTCAGCGCTTTTCGGCGCGTTGGCCTTCGAAGCCTTGCCCAAGGTTTTCTCGCACTATGGCGCTGGCCATCTCACCATGATCTATGCCATCTCGTGGACGCCCTGGCTGCTGCTTGCTGAAGTGCAGAGCTGGCGGCATGCCGGAAACTTCTGGCTGCGCCAGCCAGGCATTGTTCTCGCTCTGATCATGTTGGCAGATCCTCGCTGGGCTGCCTATGCGGGATTGCTTTGGGCCGTATTCTCTTTGACAGGAAGTCCATATCGTTGGCGTGTAAAAGTAGCCGCAGGTATCAAACAAACATTGGTGGCAACTTCACTGGCTGCGCCTATGTTGTTTCCGCTGCTGGAGTACAGCCAGCTTTCAACTCGTGCACAGCTAACCCCGGCAGACATCCTTGCGTTTTCCCTGCCTCCCGCCGGGTTGTTCGGTTTGCTCGCCCCCCAAATTGGCGGAAACCACGAATGGATCGTCTATCTCGGCGTTGTCGTTTTGTTGCTGGCCATCACCGCGATCCTGTCGGCAAAAAAGGAGAGGATGGACTGGCTTTGGATCGGGATCACTGGTTTCACCCTCCTCTTTTCAATGGGAGAAAATATCCCCGGCTTGAACCAATTGGCGCGCTTGCCCGGATTCTCTCTATTACGAGTGCCGCCGCGGATTTGGCCGGTAGCCTCCCTTGCGGTCACCATGCTGGCGGCCGGCGCCTTGGATGCCCTCCTTGACGCAAAGACAGACCAGCATGCCTGGCGTCTGGTGAGACTTGCTTTTACGGGGATTATTGGATTGCAAGCTGGATTTGCGCTGGCAATTTGGTTCTTAACGGCGACGATTTCCACTGCCTATCTTTGGGGTTTCGCTGTAAGCCTGGCTTTTCTGTTGGCGATTCACCTATTCTCGAGCAAACGTTTAGCCGCCCAATGGCTTTGGGCTGGGCTTGCCCTGATCACACTGATCGATTTAGGCGCCGCAGACGCATCTCTCTTTGCGCCCCGCTCGACCGGAGAGGTGCTCTCTGAAGGAGCTGCCGTTGCCGAATTCCTAGCCCAGCAGCCGGGACAATTCCGCGTGTTTTCGCCTTCCTATAGCATCCCCCAGCAGACCGCGGCCCAATATGGCTTGGAATTGGCCGACGGCGTGGATCCGCTTCAATTGCGCGCCTACGTGGATTTCATGGAGCGGACGACAGGTGTTGGCCAAATTGGCTATAGCATTACTTTGCCTCCCTATGCCAACAGCCAACCAGCAACGGATAATCGGTTTGCCATTCCCGATGTGGCCAAGTTAGCCCGGTTAAACGTTGGTTATTTGGCCTCAGAATTTGAGTTGGACATTGACGGTTTGGATCTTGTCGATCGTTTTTATCACACCTTTGTCTATCGCCTGACTGACATGTTGCCCAGGGCATTTATTGATGGCTCAGATAAAGAGATCACAATTACTAAATGGACCTCGAATCGGATCGAGATAGCAGCAGAAGGTCCGGGCCGCCTGGTCCTCTCTGAGCTTGTGTATCCAGGGTGGGTGGCTACGGTGGATGGAAATCCAGTGGAGATTGAGCCTCACCAGACGATATTCAGATCTGTCAACCTGGCAGATGGGATCCATCAAATCATTTTCGAATTCCGCCCGATCTCAGTATTTGCGGGATTGGCGGTTTTCTTGATAGTCTCGCTCGCGCTGTTCCTGAGCTATTTGAAAGAGAAAAGAGGGCGCACCGTAAGTGCGCCCTGAATTCTTTTTGAGCTAACAGCTAACAACTCACAGCTTATATAGTTCTCCGTACTTAGTTCTCAAATAGGCGATATAGGGTTCAATACGCAGCGGCCCATCCGTGATGCGTTGGATGAGTTCATTCGGCGTAAACTTGGAGCCGTGCCAATAGAGATTCTCCTTTAGCCAGTTATGCAGCGTGTCGAATTTCCCTTTGCTGATCTCGGCCGGTATCTGTGGATGCGCTTTGAGCGCGGCCTCGTAGAACAACGCGCTGATGATATTGCCTAACGTGTATCCTTGGAACATGCCGCCGATGCGGCCGCCATACCAGTGCACGTCTTGAAGAACGCCGTCGACATCACTTGGGGCGTGCACGCCTAGGTCTTCCTGGTAACGGTTATGCCAGGCTTCCGGCAGATCCTTGATTTCTAGCTTGCCTTCCAGCATTTGCATTTCGAGTTCAAAACGAATCATCACGTGAAGGTTGTAAGTCACCTCATCCGCATCCGTACGGATCAGGGAGCGCGAAACTTTGTTGATGGCGCGATAAAACGCATCCAGGCTGACATCCTTGAGCTGTTTCGGGAATTTTTGCTGCAGCTTCGGATAGTAATGTTCCCAAAAGCCGCGGCTGCGACCGACAATGTTTTCCCAGGTGCGCGACTGGCTTTCGTGCACCCCCGAAGAAGTTCCGCCGATGAGAGGGGTCGCTTCGAGCTCGGGATTGACGCCCAGTTCATACAGCGCATGGCCGGTTTCGTGAAGCGTACTAAATAGCGCATCGTCCAGCAGGTTTTCTTTCACCCGCGTGGTGATACGTACATCACCGATAGAAAACGTTGTGCAGAAAGGGTGGTGGGTCTTATCTTGCCGGCTACGGTTCAGATCGAGACCAAAATCCCTGGCGACGGCTATCCCGAATTCCAATTGCTCTTCCTCAGGATAACCTTTGCGCAGCGGGCTGTCGTCAGCCTCTGCTTGGGAAGTGATGGCTTTGACAATGGGCACGAGCTGTTCGCGCAGCTCGCTGAATATTCGCCGAATATCAGCGGCTTTCATTCCCGGATCAGGAACGTCGATCAATGGGTCGGCAATATGGTCATAACCGGGGAAGAAATCGGCGTACTCTCTGCTCAGGTCTAATGTTTTCTTCAAATTGTCTTGGACGCTCTTGAAATCATTGGCCGGGCGCGCACGTGTCCATGCTTGATAGCTTTGTGCAGAGTGGGCGCTGAATTTCGCCACCCAGGCTGGGGGCACTTTCACTTGCCGGTCGTAATCGCGGCGTGTTTTCCGAATCAGCGCAGCCTCATCCGAATCATAGGGGAGGTCTTTGGCATTTTTTTCCAGTTCATCGAGCAGCTTCCCGATCATCGGGTCGGTGAATTTTTGCTGTGCAAGGCCTTCCAGCGTCGCCATCTGCCGGCCGCGGGCTTTGGCTCCGCCAGACGGCATGTAAGTGGCCTGATCCCACCCGAGGACGGCCGCTGCGCTGCTCAGGTCATTCACTTCGGCGAGGCGGATTTTAAGTTCCCGTAATTGCTTTTCCATGCGGTGCTCCTTTTGAGCTCAATTTGGTGAGAATTGGAATTGTCGCAACAACGCGTAAGCGCCTGACCCGCCGGCAGACTGCCGGGTATGGACCTGGTTTGATTTTGAATGCGTCAGGGCTTGCAGGTTGCTCGCGATCAGCGGCAACACCTGGGGAATGAACTCATCAACAGGTTCGCGCTTGGGCGTCTGGCTCCATTCCCAGGCGGCGCCGTACATGGCCCAAGCGGTGACGGTGGCAACCTGATCAGGTGTAGAGATGCTTTTAGCTGGCGCCGAGCGCAGCCATGTCAGGATGATTTGGTAGAGTTCAGATTTGATTTGTTTTTCGATCAGCGGTTCGAGCTTACCGTGGGGGGGTGGGCAGTGGCCCAAAAAATCGGTGAGAAAACTGCAAACCAGGCGTAAGAGAAGCGCCAACTTTTCTTCGCTGAAGGGATTTGGCTGAGGGAGCTGCGCACCTATTTTCTCTCGGATCAACTGACGAGTCCAAGCTTCCAGCAGTTCGTACTTGTCTTGAAAGTGGGCGTAGAAGGTGACGCGGTTGACGGTCGCCCGCTGGGCTATTTCGCCGACCGTAATGGCCTCGAAACTCTTCTCTTGCATCAATCCTCCCAGCGCATTGATCAATAGGGCGCGCGTCCGTGTAATGCGAGGGTCTTCTTTCGTTTTTTGTTTGGCGAGCAACATTGTTCCTTTGGTGTAGCCTAAGCTACAAATTTCAAAGGTTGTTGGTTGACAGGAAATTCAAAATAATTACCATATGTAGCATACACTACAACTGTTGTTAAGGCAAGGAGAGTGAAATGCTCGAGGATTTGCTTGGACCTTAATTCTGATTGGGGATTGCTGATCTTGAGGATCGGGATCGCAGCGGTTTTCTTAGCCCATGGTTGGCCGAAACTCAATCCCTATTCCGAAATGAAAGGCATAACGGGAGTCGCAGGCTTTTTTCAGCAATTAGGTATTCCGTTTCCAAAGCTTTCGGCCTGGATCGTCGCTCTGCTGGAAACTGTGGGGGCGTTGGCGCTGGCGTTAGGCCTTGGTACTCGTCTTCTGGGCGCTGCGTTCGCTTTCGACATGTTGGTGGCCATCTACAAGGCAAAGATTGGAATGATGAAAGCACCCTTCAGCGGCCAAAATGGTTGGGACTTCGAGTTTTCGTTGCTCGTCGCTGGGTTAGCGCTCGTTTTCACGGGAGCAGGCAACATCTCACTGGATCGAATCCTGGGATTCTAGACCTGAACCTGACTGGCATAGAAAATTATCAATCCGGTCATTCCGAGTGTTCCGATTAGAGTTCACTGGTAGAATTTGGAACAGACCTCTTGACCTCGGGAGACATCGATGGAAACCACTGAGAAGGCATACAAACGCTACACAATTCTGCGCGTATCTGGGCGCGTCGACGCCGAAACCGCCCCCAGCCTTGAAAAACAAATCAATAAAGTTTTCAACAAAGGACAACACCACCTAGTCGTCGACCTCGGCGGCGTGGATTATATTTCCAGCGCCGGGTTGCGGGTGCTTGTCACCGCACTTAAAAAGACTCGACGGTACAATCGCGGGGACGTTCGGCTGGCGGCTTTGTCAATCCGTCTCAAAGAGGCCTTCCAACTCGTTGGCTTCAATAAGTTATTTCAAATATTCGAGGAAGTTGAAGATGCGGCAGGTTCTTTTTAATGGCAAGAGCTAACGGAGCAGCAGCAGTTTATATCTGGGAGGGTAAGACAAAGAAAGGCTTCCTTGGGGATTTATTCAGTTTTGTAAAGGGAGTGGGCAAGGCGTTGAAATTGGATGACAAGTCTTTATATGAGGTTCAAATGGCCGTGGGGGAAGCAGCCACCAATTGCAGCGAGCACTCCTACGAGGGAAAGCGAGGCAAACTTCAAGTCAAGATTGAATGCGATAAAGACGAGCTTAAAGTCCAACTAACCGATTGGGGCAAAGGGGTAGAACCAAGCAAGGTTCCGATACCCCGAATCGTGAAGAACTTAGATGAGCTAGATCTCGAAGGCCTCGGGGTGCTGATGATGCGCAAGACGATGGACGAGGTGAGGTTTTCGCGCGAAAAACGCCAGGGGAAAAATAAAGTGACCATGAAAAAGAAACTTCATTAACCAAACAAGGTAACCAGTAAATAAGCCAACAGGGCCTTGTTTGCTTGTCTACTAGACTACTTGTAACCCTGTTTCGCTTATTTCCCTAGCTTCCTCTTCAACATTATTGCAGTTAGATCGTCCGCTTGCGATATTCCTTTTGAGAAGTCTGCCACATCTTTTTGCAGGTTTTCCAAAACGGCTGTCGGGGTTTCCTGTGCGGAGCGCCGCAGGACGGCTTGAATGCGCCTTTCCCCGTAAAGGGTTCCCGAGGAATCCAAAGCTTCACTGATCCCGTCGGTGTACATCAGCACTGAATCGCCGGGCTCTAGTTGCACCGATTTTTCTTCCAACGTAATGCCTTCGAATACTCCAAGTGCGATACCATCGGCCGCTAGTCTCTCGAGTTTCTTGCCTTTGTTTTTCAACCATAATGGCCGCGGATGACCTGCGTTCACGTAGGTTAGGATTCCCCACTTCGGATCCAGCACTCCATAAAACAGGGTGATGAACCAATCACTGTAGGAATCGGCGATGATGAGATCGTTTACCCGGGCGATAGCTTCGCGCGGTGGGCGGCCATCCATGCAGAATGTGCGCGTGAGCGTGCGACACAGCGCCATGAACAAGGCCGCAGGCACGCCTTTTCCGGCCACATCGGCGATCACGAATCCCCAGCGCCCACCTGGAACCGCAAAGCAATCGTAAAAGTCGCCGCTTATCTCGCGTGCCGCAACCCAGCAGGCGGCCAGATCCCAGCCGTGGATTCGCGGAAGTTTTTGAGGCAGCAGGCTGGCCTGGATGGTGTGCGCCATGGTCAATTCGCTTTCCAGGCGCTCTTTGACCCTGACCTCCCCATACAGCTTTTGCAGCTCATCGTATTGCCGCGCGTTCGTCAACGCAACCGCTGCCTGCCCGGCGAATAAGGTCAGCAGACGGACATCATGTTCGTTGAAGGGAGCGCTGGTTTTGCTGCGCGATATGGCGATCACTCCCAGTATTCGGTCGCCGTGCTCCACAGGGATGCCTATAGCCTGTCCTATGTAGCCTTTTGGCGTACTGGATGCGCGCCCCTCCCATTTGTCGTAATCGGGAACGATCAGAGGTTTTCTTGTCGCGAACACCGTGCCAGACATGCCCTCGCCAGGTTTCATGCTGACCCTTTGCAGGGCTCTCGGCAAATGTCCAGGCGACCCTGGGATCAATACCTGGCGTTCCTCATCGAAGGAATAGAACTGGCCATTTTTTCCGTTCACTAAAGCTTCCGCGCGCCGAATGATCCCTTCTAACACCTTGTCCAGTTCCAATTGCTGTGTGATTTCCAGCGACGTTTGGTAAAGGCTGGTGAACTCGCTGGCAGCTCGCTTGGCTTCTTCGTATAGCTGCGCGTTGGTTATGGCAATAGCCGCGTAGTTTGCGAAAAGCTGGATGCTCTCAAGGTCCTCATCCGTAAATACCGGCTTACTCAAATTACGTTCCGCGTAAATGACCCCGAGGAATTCTTTCCCTTTTCGTACCGGCGCCTGGACGACCGGACCCACGGTTCCTTTACGCTGTTTGGGCGTTCTCCCTGACCATAGGTCGTAATTGTCCACTTTCATGGCCTTGCCGGTGACCATGACCCGACCGGCCATGCCCTCGCCCGGCTTCACCGCATACAAAGCATCTTTGGGCTGCTTAACCGGGATTACAGGGCGTAATTCTTTTCGCTGCGCATCGTATCGGTAGATGCCCCCGGAATCCGCGGACAGGACCTCAACCACCTCGCGCGCAATGGATTGCAGGAGGGGATTAAGCTCCAGTTGGCTCAACAACTTGAAGCTGATTTCCTCTAGCCTGCGCAGTGTGCGATGTTGGCGTGCGACAGATAGTGTTTCGAGTCGAGCTGCCATTGTTATCTAGTCGGGTCGATTGTAATTCATCGGCCAAAAACAAACGCAGGGCTTCTTGGTTAGCCCTGCGTTTGTTGCGTCCGACCGTAAGGAAGTTGTTCGCGGCCTCAGCGGTTCAGATTCGCTTGGAGAGAGAGGAGGGTGGGCTATGCGGTAGTCGTCACCCATTTCACAATGTTGCGAACCACCACGGCAATCGCCATGGCGCCAAAAAATGTCGACATGCTGGTCAGCAACGCGGTCAGCGTTTCGCCCACGCTGGGTATGTCGATCAAGGTCTGGCTGAAGAAAACCAGCGTGATGGCTACAAGGAAAAAGTGGTGTTCCTGATCTTCCGTGACGAATTCCCATCCTGCGTACAGCCCGACCAGGATCATCAGCCACACGACCCAGTCTTCAATATCTGTCACCAGGGCAATGATGAGCGCTAGAGCCAGGCCTACGATGAAAGCCCAGCGGGCAATTGTGGGTCGATCCATTTCCATTCCTTGCATTGATTTTCCTTTCAGGGTTCCTTCTGTCACGGCTACCTCCATTGAGTGGGTTTAGAAGACGCGCAAAATCAACCAGATGATCAATATGAGCAGCAGGATCTGAAACAGCCTATTGCTCCGCCAATAACCCCATCGGCCCAAGGGGATTACACCAAGCAAAAGAAGAATTAGGATGATGATTAAGATGGTTTCCATGGGGTTCCTATTCTCAGAGGGATTGGACAGAGATCCTTTCCCTAGGGGTGGATTGAAAACAACAGTTTGGCGAGGCTTTACATGAAAGAGGCATGTTGAGGCGATAGGCGCGCAAATTATCTCCTTCTCACCGATTAGTCATGTAGTTAAACGCAATTTAAAAGAGAATGTTATAAGGTTCATCTATATGAATTAAAAACGCGCGACCCCTAAAAGTCGCGCGTTTTTACCTAACAAAAAAGTTATTTAGGCAGTAAACCAATCAACGATGTTGCGAACGACGATTGCAACCACGACCACCCCAAAGAAGAACCCCAGGCTGCTGAATACTCCTACGATATAGCTGCCTACAGTTTGGCCCGCCAAATCTCCCGGAACACTGCCAAAGGAGTTACTGAAAATAGCCAGGCCAATGGTAAGCAGAATGAAATTTGCCTCGTCGCTTTTATGCATATGGAATAAGCCGGCGATCACACCCAACAGCATAAAAATATAACCCACCCATTCTTGTGCGCCTGGATTTTGATTGATCGTTTGGCTTGGAATGAGACCAAAAACTATGGCCACGATCATTCCTCCGAGGAAGGCCCATCGGCCGGCAACCGGCAAATAGGTTGTCCAGTCGTCCGATCTGCGCGATGTTCTCTTTGCTGCTCTTTTTGCGGGCATAACTCTCTCCTTAAGGTGTGCAGTCATTGCACAGTTAAGACCACTATACTTTATAAGGGCGAACTTCGCTATGTGCAAGCATGGTTGCCAATAGATCAGGCCGCCTCGAAGAGCGCATTGAGTTGCCTCGCTTGAGCTTTTGATAGTCGGCTTTTTTCATCAGCCTTCAACAGGATCTGCTTTAACTTCTTGATACCCACCGTTGGTATGGGTGCATTCCCGGCGCCCACGACTTCTGTGCCCTCGTCTACGAATACCAAGGCAGCTTGGATGCGCAAATGATTTTCATCTCTCCAGTGCTTTTGCAAAAAACGATCCAGCGCTTCAGCTTCCATCGAAGCCTCGACGATTGGTCGACCAATAGATTCCTGACCAAAGCGAGCCAGGAAACCTCTCGTCCTCAGCGTCCAGCGCCGTCTGCTCTGGTTATAGCTTATCTTGCCGCGGGTGTGCCGCGGCAGCAGGATCCAGATACCGGAGGGGCCGAGCAACATGTGAGAAACGGGAGTGGTGTAATGGTAGAGCGTGTAGTTATCGTCAATCGACCTCAGCGCCTTGTTAAGGGCCAAATCCGGTCGCCGGTTCCAGCGCCCGAAATAAGCGCCGGTTTGCATACAGACGATTCCGGCCAAGAGGAATAAAAGATAAAGTCCAAGCTGCGATTCGCTAAATAGCACGTACACTGAGGCGAGCAGAAAAAACATTCCCGCGAGGTTGGCAACAAACGCAAGGCGCGTGTTGCGCCGGTAGAGTATTTCATTGGTGAAGATTCGCATCTTAGTCCGCGGTTTCCACGGGCAGTTGGCTCAAGCCGTATTCGATGGCTGCTCGCACCGACTCGAGAAGGCCGACCTCAACAGACCGCCGCGCCGCTTTCACAGCGGACACCAGGGATTGCGCATCCGAGCGGCCGTGAGCCACGTAAACCAATCCGTTCAGACCCAGCAAGATGATGGCGCCGACTTCGCGTGGGTCCAGGTCCTTGCGTAACTCAGCGAAGGCAGGCTTGGCCAACAGGGCGCCTGCCTTCGTGCGCCACGAAGACATCAATTCTTCACGCAGCCGATCGGAAATGAACTTCGCCAATGCCTCGCTGCCTTTCATCAAAACATTGCCTGTGAAGCCGTCGGTCACCACAACATCCACTTTTCCGCCGAAAATCTCTTTCCCTTCGATGTTGCCAATGAAATTCAAACCGCTGGCCGCGATCAGCGGATAGGTGGCTCTCACCAATTCGTTACCCTTGCCTTCTTCTTCACCATTGGCAAGTAACCCCACCCGTGGGTTATTGATTCCCAGCACTTTCTCGGCATAAGCCGATCCCATCAGTGCGAATTGAAGCAGGTATTCCGGTTTGCACTCAGCGTTGGCGCCTACATCCAGCGCCACGCAGCGGCCACCCTGAACGGGGAAAAGAACCGTTAGGGCTGGGCGCTTGAGGCCGCGCAGGCGACCCAGCCGAGCCAAGGCGATACCCATGACGCCGCCCGTGTTACCGGCGCTGACAAACGCATCCGCCTTGCCTGCCTTGACCAGATCGATTCCGACCCCCATTGAGTTCTGCGCCCTGCGCAATACTCCCGGCGCCGATACATGCTCACCCATCGAGAATACCTCCGGCGCATGGACGATCTCCAACCCCGGGGCGCGGTTGCCGATGCCTTCCTGGAGTCGCGGTTGGTCGCCGACCAGGAGGAGGCCGGGACCGAATTCCCGAGTTAGCTCGATGGCAGCTTCGATTTCAGGCTGTGGATGCTGGTCGCTGCCCATCGCGTCAAGCACGATTCGCACGCTTACCTCCGGTTAGAAAAGCCAATTGTAAATGGATAGTTGTTATCCCCACTGCAAGTTTAAGATTGGCAAAAAGACAAGGAAATAGATAATCATGACAACGATGAAAACGAAGGTCGCGATGACTATTGTCTTGACCCACCAGGGTTGTTTGTAATACTACTCATCGAGGGCGGTCCCGAAAATGCTACCCAGTATGCTCAAAATGATCTCAAGAATTACATCGGCCACGGCTGACTCTTCTCCCTGCTTGACTAGCCATTTTCGGGCATTATAATTTACTGCTCGCGCTGGTGCTGGAACTGGTAGACAGGCATGGTTGAGGGCCATGTGCCGCGAGGCGTGTGGGTTCGATTCCCACCCAGCGCATGAATAAAAACTGCGAAGCGTAGCTTCGCAGTTTTTGCATCTATCGTTTTTCCTCGTGTACTTGTTTCCTTGTGTAGCTCTCTACTTGTTTACTATAATCAACTTATGGCAAAACTGGTCAGCGTTCCGCAAATGTTGGCAATCGAGAAGGCGGCCGATAAATCCGGCCTGACCTACCCGCAAATGATGGAAAATGCGGGGACCTCGCTTGCCGATCACATCATTGCGCATAGTCACAACCTTTATCATTCAGTTCTTGGATTGGCAGGGCCAGGAAATAACGGCGGCGATACTCTGGTCGCACTTGAATTGCTGGCCCAACAGGGATGGAAGACGACAGCCTTTTTGGTGAACCGCGAAGCAGAGGAAAAATATGTAAAACGCGCGGCTAAATCTGGCGCCTCCATTGTTGTACAAGACGAGTCTGGGAGCAGATTAGCCGGGCTGATAGGCAAACATGCGGTCTTGCTGGACGGCTTGCTGGGCACAGGGATCAAACTGCCATTGCGCGAACCATTTGGTGAGGTTCTTGCGCAAATCAAGGAGATTTTAGGTGGGTTGAAGAATCCACCATTCATCGTTGCCGTGGATTGCCCCTCGGGCATGGATACGGAAAGCGGCGAGATCCCAGCTGAGCTGCTGAAGGCCGATCTCACCGTCAGCATGGCTGCCGTGAAGCGCGGCATGCTGACGCTGCCCGCGTTTAGCTACCTTGGTGAACTCGTGGTCGGAGACATTGGTTTAACACCCGACCTTCCCGAATGGGCGGAGATCCATCGCTACGTCATCGATGTAGAGATGGCCCGCGTCGCGCTGCCGCCGCGCCCGTTGGCCGCGCATAAAGGTACTTTTGGCACCGCGCTGATCGTGGCTGGCTCGCACCACTTTCCCGGCGCAGCGCTACTGGCTGGCGAGGCGGCTTACCGCAGCGGAGCGGGCCTGGTATCGGTTGCGGCTCCCGAATCTATCCAGCCATCTCTGGCCGGGCATTTGCGCGAAGCGACTTGGCTTCCTTTGCCCGCCGATTCTGGATGGATCAGCGCGACGGCCGCTGAGGTATTGAGGTCCGCGCTGGATAGCGCCACCGCTTTGCTGGTTGGACCCGGGTTTGGTCAGCAGGCTACCACCGGGGTCTTCATCGATGAGCTGCTGAAAGCAAAGTTGCCGTCGTTGGTAATGGATGCTGATGCGCTGAAACTCTTGTCTCGTCTAGAGGATTGGCCTGGGCGCCTGCCCTCTGATTCCATTCTCACTCCTCATCCAGGCGAAATGGCGATCTTGACTGGTTTGTCAACCGATGAAATCCAAGCTGATCGTACCGCGACCGCCGAGAAATTTGCCAAAGAATGGAATGTCATCCTCGTTCTCAAAGGTGCTTTCACCGTGGTGTCAGCGCCCGATGGGCGCAGTGCCACGCTGCCGTTGGCGACTCCCGCCCTCGCTAGGGCTGGCACCGGTGATGTCCTGGCCGGCCTTATCACCGGTTTGTGCGCCCAGCACGTACCTGCTTTTGAAGCAGCATGCGCCGCCGTCTGGCTTCACGGGCAAGCGGGGCTGCGCGCCGCGACCCGCCTGGGCGGGACTGCGGGCGTGCTGGCTGGGGATCTGATCGCGGAGCTACCTGGCTTGATCGGTGTTTAGGTTCAGGGTATGTGATTTCTAATGCTGTGGCCGCCGGCGGCCGTCCCAGTGGATACCTGGAACGGATGCATAAGGTCGGCGCAATTAAGAAGAAGGACTGCGCAAGCAGTCCTTTTCGATCTAGCTCTTCTTGCCGCCGTCGCCAGGGTCAGACGTTCGGCCACCGCGGGGCTTCTTGGCGGCTTCGACGGCCGCTTCGCCGCGCAGGCGAACGTCTTCGGCGATCGCCCCGCCGCGGGTCCGCAGTTCGTCGGCCCGGCCGCGCAACTCTCCGCTCAGCTCACGAGCTTCCTTGGTGAGTTCGTTGGCGCGTTCGCGGGCCAGCTTGGTCAGCTCATCGGCCCGCTGGCGGGCTTCCTCAGCAGCTGCTTCCAGGCTCTCTACTGTGCGGTCTCTCAGTTCAATACCTTTCTCACGGATGTATTTGCGCGTTTCCTCTCCGGAAGCAGGCGCCATTAACAAGGCCACCGCCGCGCCGATTAAGCCGCCCATCAAAAAGCCGGCAAAATACGATCCAAAATCACCATTTCTGTCAGACATAGTAGACTCCTTTGATTATCTCAATCCATTATATCGTCTAGCGACGCCAAAATCTCACCAGGTCCAGCGCTCGGCGCACCGCCGCCACCCCGGCATTTACCTTCACGACGGGATTGACCAGCTTATCACTCAAAAAGCGGGCAGTGCCGCGCATAGTGTTTGCCGCTTCGTTGGCGGAATCCAGAATAGGGCGCACCTCGTTGTTCAGCAGGTTTACCAGCTGGGCAAGCTGGATAATGAGGATGACCAGCGCGATCCCAATGATCATAAACTCGAAGGCCACCAGGACAATAAAGACATCACGCAGGGTCTCAGTTGGCGCCCCCGGTTGCAGCAACCAGATAACCGCGGTAACAGCCCCGACCACTAATAGCGCCGCGAGGATTGCGATGAAAATGCCAAGACTGCGAGAGGATTTTTGGGGTTTGGGATCAAATCCTTCTGCTCTGGCTGCACGTTCGATGCGATCGGTTTCGCTCAAGAATCCGCCTTTAAGTTCATTATACCTACCACCTCATGGTAGAGGCGGGGTCACCCCGCACCATCAGTGAAGAGCGAGGAAATCCCTCGTCGCCACCAAAGATGGCTCGCTCGGGACAGGCTCTCGCCCCTCACCTGAGTTAAGTTGGTTGCAGATACCCAACTACCAATTATTGTTATTGATTATTCTGCCAGCCATCCACATGATCGTTGATCGTCTGCGGTTCGTCCTTATTTCCAGCTACGCTGCGTGGTAGCCCAGGAGAGGCTTCCAATATTGTGCAAGCCGCGTCCAGGCAGTAGCGATATTCCAGCGCGGCAGCAAAATTCGTGGGGCTGTACAGAGTGTACGTCCATTGGCCACCGCCCAGCGGCCACATAGGCAGCGGCGTGGTCCAATCCAGCAATTTGAATTGAATGTAGATAAGGGAATCGTTATCCGGCGTCTTAAGGTTGAATGTGATCGGCGCGCTGGACCCGGCGGACCAGCTTTGTACCTGGTCGTTGATTTCAAGACTTGTCGTTCCTGCAGGAATGATCAATTGCCGCAGCTGAAAGGCTCCGTCTTTTGCGTGTTCGGCGTTCCAAAATCCATCGCCTAATGTGTACTTATAACGAATGTCCACGCCGGTGGGTAATAGCATTGTCAGCGAATACCGTCCATCAGTCTGCGCGGTCATCAATGGCCGCGCCCCGAAAGCCCGCGTATTTCCCGTCATGAATACGGGAATGCCGGCCGCGTGACCCGCAGGTGGCGCGAGCCAAAATGTCACCTCCGCCATCAGATTGGGAGCAAGTGCAATGTTGGCTGGTGTCTCGCTGTTGGCGGCCACCAGCGCGCCCTGTTGGAAGGGCAGGTGGCTCCCCGATGGCGAAAAGACCACGAGGTTGTGCAAGCCTTGCGGCAGCCCGGGGATCAGAAATCGGCCATCGTCATTGGTGAGCGTTTGCTGCCCGGCCGCGATCACCACCATATCGGCCAACGGGGCGCCGCTGCCGGTTTCAGTGACCACGCCGTTCAATTGCCCAGTCTCAACGGTTAGCGGAAGGTCTGCCCAGTTGGCGATCATGTCATGCGCGACGTGTCCCGGCCCGTCGACCAGATAGGCGCGGTGCGCAACGGCTTCTTCATTGGCGCCCACCTCTTCTATATTGCCTGCTGCGCTCACGCGGGTATAACGATATTTCACCATCGTGCCCACCGGTACCGAGATGGAAATGAATGCACTATTCTCACCGCTGGATTCCATCTCCAGCCGTCGCGGGTTGAATTCGAGTCCGGTCACATCGTCGAGGATGGTAAATAAAACCGGTTCGCCGGCGGGGTGGTTCGTCGGCAGCAGCGCGTTGAACGTCACGTCTACGCTGTCTGGCAACTGATACGATGTGGTTGCAGAAGTTTCAATCGGGCTGGCGCAGCTGACGAGAATTAATGCAAGGAAGATGAAAAGGATCTCGCGCTTCATTGGGCCGCCCTCCGCTTTGCCCGTGATCGCTGGGCCAGACTGGCTGTCGCCACACTGACGAAATACAGGAAAATCAGTGGTAGCCAAACCAGCATCATATTGATTGGGTCAATGGTAGGCGTGATGGCCGCCGCCAATACGGCCAAAACGACAACCGCAATGCGCCAGTTCTGACCCAGCCAGCGTGCGGGCAGCAATCCCATGGCTGCCAGCACGTAGGAAAGCAATGGAAACTCGAACGCCAAGCCCACCCAGAACATCAACCCGGTGGCAAAACCGATATAAGACGAAGGGCGCACCATGGTGGGGATTTCCATGAAGTTCAACAAAAAGGTTACCGCGGGAGGTAACAAATAGTAGTAAGTGAACGCCATCCCGCCCACAAATAATAGGAACACGAGCGGGATGGCAAGGAAGCCGACAAGCCTTGCCCTTCGGCTGAGGCCAGGCGCTACAAACAGCAGCAGCTCGAAGGCGATGTAGGGTAGGGTGATGGCGAACGCGCTCAGCATGGTCACGCGCATGACCACCCCGATAGGCTCGGTCACGTCGATAGCCTGCAAACCTTGCAGGCCGCCGATGGGCGCCGCCAGCCAGGCCATCAGCGTGCCTGAGAACTCGAACATGAGGAAAGAAACGATGATCAACGCCAAAGTAGCGCGCAACAAATGGCCGCGCAGCGCTGCCAGATGCGCCAGCACATCGCTGGGGTGGGCGATGGCTTTCTGAACCGTTTCGCCCAGAGGAGTATCTTCAGGCTCTTCGGTGAAAAACCGTACCGGCTTGGCGAAAACGCGACCGATGAGTCCGCCGGCGAAGCGAAAAGGCGCGGTAAGCAGGCGCCAGAGATTGGCAAGCAAGCGGCGCATCATTTATCCTCGCGGCCCGAGTCCTCGGCGGGTTTTTCTTCTTTGGGTTTTTTCTGCGAAAGAGATTCCGGTTGGCGTGTCCAGGCCACGATCTGGTGATCTAAATCATCCAACGCAACTCGCGTTTCTTTGATTTCTTCTCTTAATTTGCTGCCGAGTTTCTTTACGTCTTCGTACCCTGCTTCTTTGGCTAGCTGATCCGGCAGCTCGCGCAGCTGCCGGCGGGCATCCTGGATGCTGCGCCAGGCTCCGGACTCGCGCAGGTTGCGAATCGTCCGACCCATCGTGCTGCCGAGTTTCACCAGATCCTGTGGACCTAGCACGAGAAAAAGGATCACCAGGATCACTACGAGTTCAACGGGGCTGATGCCTAAGAATTCCATGGCTCTCACTTATAACGAATAACAGGTTGCCGCCTAGCAATTACTGATTACCATTTTTCGTAGCGTGTTCCGGCCCTAACGCCTGGTAAATCTCGTTACGCCTTTCGGCCAGGCTACCCAGCACGCCGTTCACAAAGCGGGAGGAACTGTCGGACCCATAGCGTTTGGCGAGTTCAACCGCTTCGTTGATCGCCACCTTGACGGGCGTCTGTTGTGAGATGGCGAATTCCCACACTGCCATGCGGATCAGGTTGCGGTCGATGATGGAAACTTGGTCGATGGGCCATTCTGGGGCGTGCTCGGAGATATAGCCGTCCAGTTCCTTGCGGATCGGGTAAACGCCGCGTACCAGCCGGCTGGCAAATTCTTCCAGGGTTTCTTCGAGTTCGTAATCGCTGAGGCGGGCGGCCAGCACCTCTTCCAGCGGGTGCCCAGCCAGGTCGATTTCGTAAAGCGCCTGGAGCGCCAGGCTGCGCGCCCGCGTGCGCGGTTTCATCCTAGTCTTTGCCGTTGATCGGCGGGTAATAGATGTCTTCGATGTGGATATTGATCACGCCGGCCTGCATGCCCACCATCTCTTCGATGGCGCGCGCCACTGTAGTTTGGACTTCGCGGCTCACCTGGCGCAAATTCAGGTCTTTGCTCATAGCGAGATAAAGATCGACGTCCACGACATGATCGGTCACCTTGATCTGGACACCCTCGCCCGCGCCGCGGCGCGGGACCGTGGCATGTACGCCGGGCACCTTGAGCGCGCTCAGGCGCGCTATGGAATGCAATACGTCGGGGGCAATTGTGGTGGAGTTTGGGTTACGCATAACCTTGTCCCGTCTTTGCGAGGAAACCGAGCGCAGCGAGGTTGAGGAAGCAATCTCCGACACAATCTTGGGGATTGCTTCGACGGCGCTTCGCACCGTCTCGCAAAGACAAATATGAGTGGTCTTTCACGCCATCGCCATGCCGCCATCCACGGCCAGCACCTGGCCTGTGATATAGCTGGCTTCGTCGGAGGCAAGGAAGGCAACGGCATAAGCGATCTCTTTGGGGGCGCCTTTGCGGGCGAGGGGGATCATCTTGATGATTTGCTCGCGCATCTCCTGCGACACGCCGGCCCAGATCTCGGTATCTACGTAGCCGGCGGCTACTGCGTTTACGGTGATGTTGCGCGAGGCCACCTCGCGGGCAAGGGCCTTAGTGAAGCCGATCTGGCCTGCCTTGGATGCCGAATAGTTGGTCTGGCCAGCGTTTCCCATCTGTCCGGATACGGAGGTGATGTTGATGATGCGACCGCTGCGTGCCTTCATCATGTGCCGCACGGCAGCCTTGGAACAATTGAAGGTACCCTTGAGATTAGTGTCCATCACCGCGTCCCAGGATTCTTCGCTCATCATCATGATCAGCATGTCTTTGGTGATGCCGGCGTTGTTCACTAATATGTCGATCTTTCCCCATTTGTCGATCGCCGTCTTGATCATTGCGTTGGCGTCGTCGACCTTTGCCACGTCGCCCTTGACCGCCGCTGCTTTACCCCCGGCTTTCTCGATCTCATCCACCACCTGGTCAGCCGCGTTGGAACTGGCGTTGTAATTGACGATGATGCCGGCGCCGCGGCCGGCGAGCTCGATGGCGACAGCTCGACCGATACCGCGTGAGGCACCGGTGACGACGGCAACTTTATCGGCGAGAGGAGTGGCGTTGAGAGGCATGGTAAGGCTTGCTCCGAGTGAACCAATGTTGGGCCGCGCGGAGTTCTTGATTTGTGATTATACCAACGGTAGTACCCTCATGAAACCTAGAAGGGTAGATCACCCCATAAAAATATCCGCGCCGAGATCGAAGCCAGAGGCCTTCAGTCGCGCCATAAAGATGGGGCGCAGGCCGGTAGCCTTTAAGTGGCCGATGACGTTTCCTTCAGGTGAGGTTCCCGTCTGCTCAAATTTGAACACGTCGGTCATGGTGACCATATCGCCTTCCATGCCGGCCACCTCTGTGATGTAGGTTACTTTTCGAGAGCCATCGGGCAGACGGCTCTGTTGAATGAACAGGTCAACTGCTGAGGCGATCTGCTGGCGCACCATACGCACCGGCAGGTCCAGTCCGGCCATCAGCACCAGGGTCTCCAGCCGGGCGATTGCGTCGCGGGGGGAATTGGCATGCACGGTCGTCAGCGAGCCATCGTGGCCGGTGTTCATTGCCTGCAGCATGTCTAGGGCTTCGCCGCCGCGCACTTCGCCTACCACGATGCGATCAGGGCGCATGCGCAGGGAGTTGCGCACCAGGGCGCGTATGGTCATTTCATTGGCTTTGCCTGCGTCCGACGGCTTGGTCTCCAGGCGGACAACATGCTCCTGTTGGAGTTGCAGTTCGGCGGCGTCCTCGATGGTGACGATGCGCTCCTCTGGCGGGATGAAGCTGGAGAGAATATTGAGCAAAGTAGTCTTGCCGGAACCAGTGCCGCCCGAAATGATGATGTTCAGTCGCGCTTTTACACAGGCTTCCAGGAATTCAGCCATTTTTTCCGAAAGCGAGCCTAAGCGGATAAGGTCGGGTATGCCAAGGCGCTCCTTGGGGAATTTGCGGATGGTGATCGAAGGCCCATCGATAGCAACAGGCGGAATGATGGCATTCACCCGCGAGCCGTCGGGAAGGCGAGCATCGACGGCCGGGTAGTCAGGACTGATAGTGCGGCCTAGCGGTCTGACGATGTTTTCAATGACACGGATTATCTGTTCGTTGTTGATGAAAACAATGTCCGTCTTTAGGATGCGGCCATTGCGTTCAGCGTAGACCGCAGAGGGACCGTTCACCATTACCTCGGTGACGTCCCCATCATCTAACAGCGCCTGAAGGGGGCCGAAGCCGATAAGGCCGGTGGTTATCTCGTTGAAGAGGTGAGTACGTTCGCCCTCGGGGAGCTGCAATTTGGTGCGTGTGTAGGCATTGGTCAGCGCTTCGCGGATCACATGCTCGGGATCTTTGACTTTATCGGTTTCCGCGTTCAGCGCTTTTAACACCTCGGCGATCAAAAACGATTTGAGCTTGGCCTGATGGTCAGCGCTCAAGGGGCGGGCAAGACTCATTATTCCTCTCCGAGTTCTACCAGCCAGATGATTTCCTTGCGGTTCAGCGCCAGAAAATCACTGCGCAATAATTCGGTCTTGCCATCCACGTCCATCACCACCGCGTCTGTAATTGGGATGAACATCTCGGCCTTGTTCAGTTTGTCAATCATGCGGTTGTCGCTGCGTTTGTGCAGGGCGCCGCGGACGCGATTGTTGCGTGTTTGGATGGTCACCCGGATAGGTTCTTTGTGGACAATTTCTGTGAATATTTTCCCCTTGTCATCAATTTCCTTCATTGGTCCTCCGCTTTTTTACCTGCACATTAAATTAACCACAAAGTCACAATGAACACTAAGGTTGAGAAATATTTTTCTTTGTGTCCTTCGTGTCTTTGTGGTTAGGGTTTTCATTAAGATATGGGATCAACTTAAAAATTTCTCAAAATCCGACGGCTCGCCCAGCGCAATCCCTTCCGCCTCCGCATCGATGCGCTTCAGCAACCCCGTCAACACCGAACCCGTGCCCAACTCGATAAACGTGGTGATGCCTAGCCTGCGCAAATTGCGAATCGATTCGGTCCAGTGCACGCGGGAGGTCAGTTGGCCGTAAAGATCGCCGCGGATCATTTCGGCCGTCTTCAGCAAGTCGGCGCCGACATTGCCCACGATGGGAATGTGCGGATCCTCGATCAGCGCTTCGTCCACCGCGATGCGGAACTGATCCTGCGCACCTGCCATCAGCGGCGAGTGCGCCGCGATGCTCACGGCGAGCGGCAGCGCCCGCTTGGCGCCCGCTTCCCTGGCT
>Ga0209751_10001018_pt1 | contig 29374 bp, 25 predicted proteins | sample RifCSP13_1_FD_184019 | JGI IMG/M metagenome (GOLD analysis project Ga0209751, IMG submission 184019) | Soil microbial communities from Rifle, Colorado - Rifle CSP2_sed 13_1 (SPAdes) (version 2) | ecosystem: Environmental > Terrestrial > Deep subsurface > Rock core/Sediment | place: Rifle...
CATCAAGTATAGGAAGAGGAAGCATGTTGAATATGCCAATGAAAAATGAGAGCATCCAAAGCCAAAGCAAAAACATGAATACCTCAGGGCTCCATGGTATGTAGTAGGGTACCACAGGCTGGTAAGAAGGAAACGCTGCTCTTGTAATTCCAAGCAGTCCTCTTTGCGGGTCTTCCTGTGAGGGTTTAGTTACAACAGAAATCTGCAAAGTTTCTCCATCTCTGATTATTGATACCATAGCTGTCTCGCCAGGAGTTAGCTTTGCTTTCTCAAAATCATGTGGCTGGGCAATAACTATACCGTTAATTGCAGTAATTATATCTCCCTTAAGGAGTCCAGCTGCAGCTGCACCAGATTCTTCTGTTACAGAAAGTATTGGAACACCCAATGGTTCATCATAAAACACACCGCGAATAGGTTCTGGCATTAAAAGTGCAAAAGTAGGATTGAAAATAAGTAAACCTACAATAATAAACGAAAAGAGAACATTTGACGTTGCACCTGCACCTATTACTCTAAGTTTTGAAATCTTTTTTGCTTTAGCAAACTCTTCCTCATCTGGTTCTACAAATCCAGCAAATAGTGCTATAAAAACTGCAAATCCTCCTGTTTTGATCTTTATTTTTTCTAAAGTTGCAACAATTCCATGGGCTCCTTCATGTATAACAAGAACAATTGGGACAGTCAGCAAAAAATATGCAATGTTTGCACTAGACTGGATTGTGACTCCTGGTATTAGGACTGTTAGTTCTGAAAAGGATTCTGGTTTGACAAAGAAATTGAATAAATTAGAGATCAGAAACCAAAAGGCAAAACCCATCATTATAAACCCCGCAACTACGCTTGAATTTGAGAATATTCTTGTGGCCTTCTCGGTTCTACCTAAAAATCTAGTTAGAACAAGCTGTACATTATAATTTTTGTAGGTTAGGCTGTATGGTTTTATCTCAAAGCCATGTTTGTCAAGCTTAGAGGCCTTGGCTAATACAACTACTACAACCCACGCAATCAGAACATAGAAGATAGAGTTCTGTGTCAAAAAATCAAACGCCAAAGTAATTGATACTCTTTTTAATCAGGGTAAATTTATCGGTTGCTATGGATCCAGTAGTAATAATTTCAACATATCCAGACAAAAAATCTGTTCTCAAAATTGCAAATGTCGTGGTTAAAAAACAACTTGCGGCATGTGTTAATTTTACAAAAATCCATTCCATCTATACTTGGCAAGGAAAACTTGAAAAAACTCAGGAATTTTTGGCACTTTTTAAGACAACAAATAAGACAAAAGCACCCCTAAAAAAAATGATACAAAAATTACACCCTTATCAGGTTCCTGAAATTATGGAGTTTAAAGTAAATTCTATCAACAAATCATATTTAGAATGGTTAATCGGATCAACTAGGAACAAATCTCAAAAGTGAAACAATTCCACCAAGAGATGAAACTCTTAATCCTACATCTGTTGTGGAATCAACTGAAAATATTTTTACTCCTTTATTTTCAGCCTTGTTCAAAAATCCTATAACCACGTCTTCATCTTGCCTCTCAAAAACTTTATCAGAAAAGACAAGTGATTCTACAGCTCCGGCGTTATTTGCTTTCACAGTTTCATCAAAACCCATAGTGAATTTATTACTCTTTTTGTTTACTCTTAGCATTATTTCATCAATGATTCCTGATACTTTTGCAAGTTTACTTTTTGCCATTGCCTGTTTCATGGCTTCAGATTTTATGAAGGTGTAAATCCCATCTTCTCCACCAGAATCTATTCCTTCCACAACACTCACTTTGTGTTTTTTACCAATGGGCCCTTGAGATAGATAGTTTCCAAACCTCTTTCTAGTCTCACCTGGCCCAAATATGACAATGGTATCACCTTCCTGTACAGAAGGGGAGATGGCACTTTCAACATCTTCAAAAAATGTTTCAATATTGAATTTGGTCTTGTATCTTTTTCCACTTGAGCCAGAGTACATATTTGGCATTAATTTGAGGTGCGTGCCACTCAGTCTTCCTATACCACAGTCACCAGTGTCTATAGCAACTAATAAGAACCCCGAATATTCCTTTTTGTTAGAGATCAGTTTTTTTTCAAGAGTAGTCCAGCTCTTTTTTGTCAAGGTAACAGCTTCGCCTATTTTGAGTATCAGAGAATGATGAGAACCCTTCTGCACAGATTCGCTGTCAGATTCTATTATTGTTCCATGAACTTTTAATCTATCAACAACATCATCAATTGAGATCTTTTCAACATTCAATACAACTCTTATTTTTATTCGTTCACCTCTGTCTGGTCTGGCATAGTCCTTTTCCTGTCTTATGGCACGTGTAGTGTCTCCAGTAAGTCTATCGCCATTTTTTATTATTCTTCGGAGGGCGAAGAGGTCATCTGGTTCTTCAGGCATTAAAGAAATAGAACTTTCATCTATTGTTTTTGTGATCATTTTTCTTACCCCCACATTATAATTACAACAATAAAAAAGAAAAGAGATTTAGTTTGTTAATTCACTAGTCTTGGCCTTTTTTCTTAGGTAGTTCTGAACCCATTCTTGTGTTATAACTCCAGCCTCTGTAAGATTTACAAGTGTATTTGTTGAGGCTTCACCAGTGACCTTTCCACTATTTCGCCTAATTTGTCGCCATTTTAGATTAGTGTTTCCACTCTTTGAGGAATAGATTATACCTAAAACGTCCTTTGCATTAACAAATGTCATATCACGAATTTTTTTTAGAGTTACTTTGTCTGCAGCTTCTACATAAATAAGACCAGGGCTTTCTTCACGTTCTGGGAATACCTCATAATCCTCGTAATAGCTTTCGGGAACGAAAGAATTACAGGTACTAAGGATAACAAACTTCCTGAAACTCTCAAGTGAGCACGCTGCATCTATTGTAACCATGTCAGCTAAATTTGCTCTTTGCCTTTTATCAAGCTTCTTGAAAGACTCAATTAGGAACAAAATGAATTTAGGGGTTGCAGGCGTTGATGACCAAATCCCTTTGATTTGATGAGAAGGATCTTGAGTTCTGAGCCTGCACTTACATAATCTTTATCAAAAATAACACGTCTTGATTGTTCATGAATTTCATTACAGAATACCTAACATTCAATGTTTCATCTAGAAGAGGATTTGTAAACATCACACCGCAAGTTGAAAAGATAGTTAAAAAAAGTGGTTGTGAAATTGTAAGATAATAAAAGCCCTAAAATTCATGCTAAAAATACCCGAGTTATTAGTACAATAAGGTTTAATTAGCTATGATAAAGAACCACGTTTCTGACTGTCTCCAAGATTTGATTTTAGCTTGAAGCTTTCTTCATGGTTTTGTGGACCATGATTACATTTTACACATCCAATCTTGAAACCATTAGGATCACGAACATAGGTTTCACAACCACAAAAACATGTCATGATGCTAAGAAACTTTTACTGTGATATAACCCATCTCAAAATCAATTTTTGCAACATTTGCCGCGTGGAATGTCATGTCCATGTGGACATTTTCTTGGATGCTTTAGCATTGTACAAAGTGCATCAGTAAACTGTTCATTCATATGATGTTCTATTCCGCAGACCATTTCCTCATCTATATCAACCTTAAGAGCACTATCCATTAACACTTCCAACAGTCTACTATTTCGCATCATATTGGAGCCTACCTGTTCGCCACTCTTTGTAAGGGACACGCCAGTCTTATTATAATTGACAAGCTTTGATTCATTGAGCTTTTTTAACATCTGGACCACACTTGGCTGCCTGACATTTAGCATCTTGGATATCGTGCTTATTTTTACAGGATCACCACCTTCTTTTATGTGCCATATGGCCTTAAGATACATCTCTACATGCTCCGCTTCCGCTGTACCAACAAACAGAACTTCATCTCCTTTCATACTCACACCGAATCTTTTTTCCTCACTTTACATCCCTTGATTCTTTTAATAAATATTCAAAATATTCACGAGCAAAGCCAGCAAGACCAGAGTGATCTGCCCAAATTGCTACTGCCTCAGCCGAGCCAGATGTACCAAGATCTTCGCCCAGCAGTATTACAACGTATCGTTTATCTGATATTATACCGCCACCAAAGAGCCCTTTCTTCATCTTTACACTGGCTACCCTTGATAATGATTTGAGAGTTTCAGAATTCACATCTTCAGAGACTAGTATAGTGATGTCAACACCCCTGTCATGCAATAATCTAAGCTTTGGCAGTGCTTCTTTTGCTAGATCTTCTGCTACTTTTGGAATGGCTATCATCACTTCGTTTCTGCACGAATCCACCATCTCCAAAATTTTAGAAGCAATATTTACAACACCGGAAAGAACCCAGATGTCAGGCCTCTCACTTGTTCCACTTTGTTCGTAAAGTGGATTGAGTTCTTTTATGATTATAGACTCATTTTTTTTGAAGTCTGCTTCTAGGTTTTGCATTGTAGTTTCTATTGCAGTAGCAGGCGACTTTGCAAAATATTGCGTGGGTCTAGAGTCATCAGAACCAATCCACCCCTTTTCTTCTAACGTGCCTAGGACTTCGTATATTTTTGAGTATGGTACACCTGATTTCTGACTTAGATCTGAAGCGTTTATCTGACCGGTTTTTAAAAGTGCAGAATACGTCTTTATCTCATAACTTGTCAGGCCTATTCTTTCAAGGGCCTTGCGGGTCCTGTCTGAAAGACTCATCTATTCTCACTCGAGACGCTTTTGGTATATATGTCAACTAGGGTAGTTATGAACAAGTACTCATACCTTAAACATGAAAATATGCTATCTGTCTCCCAAAACCCACGGTGTCTTGTAGGAAATTGATTAAATACTATCTCAGAAAAATGCGTGTAAGGAAGTAAGTATGGAGCTAATTCAGATTGCTAACCAGAAAGTATCCACAGTAGGAAAGAAGGCTACTATTAGATTTACCCAAAGCATATGCCCTGATTGTAACATGATTTTGGATGCAGAGGTCTTTGAAAGAGATGGCAAGGTATTCATGACAAAGACTTGCCCAACACATGGAGAGTGTGAGGAGCTCTACTTTGGCTCTTATGAAATGTACAAGAAGTTTAGTACCTATTGGATGGACGGAAAGGGTGCACACGCTCCAAACGTTATGATTGACAAATGCTCATGTCCAAACAACTGTGGTCTTTGTTCAAATCACTTATCTCACAGTGGACTGGCAAACATGATTGTTACTAACAGATGTGATCTGACTTGTTGGTACTGCTTCTTCTATGTGAAAAAGGGCCTTGAAGGCGCATACATGTATGAGCCATCACTGGATCAAGTCAGGGCAATGATGAAGACTCTGCGCGCCGAAAGACCAATTCCAGGAAACTCAATGCAGATTACCGGTGGGGAACCAATGCTGCGAGAAGATATAGTTGATGTTATTAAAATAATGAAAGAAGAAGGTGTTGATCATATACAGATGAATACAAACGGAATCCGATTTGCTTTGGATCCAGAAGCAATGCGTGAAGTAAGACTCGCTGGTGTTAACAATCTTTATCTAAGTTTTGATGGTGTAACCGCCAGAACAAATCCAAAGAATCATTGGGAAGTTCCATATGCATTGGAGAGTGCAAGAAAAACAGGAACTACAGTAGTTTTTGTTCCAACAGTTATCAAATCAATAAATGACCACGAATTAGGTGGAATAATCAGATATGCACAAAAGAACCTTGATGTTGTTCACGCAGTAAACTTCCAACCAGTCTCACTAACAGGAAGAATGGGCAAGAAAGAGCGTGAAAAATATAGAATCACAATTCCTGACTGCATTCAAAGAATAGAAGAGCAGACAAACGGTGAAGTCACTATAGATGACTGGTTCCCAGTTCCAAGCTGTATGCCACTTACAAATGTTATAGAGGCATTTTCAAGCAAACCAAAATACGAGTTATCAATTCACTTTGCATGTGGTGCTGGCACATACATCTTTGAAGACCAAGAAACGAAAAAGTTTGTACCTCTGACTAAATTTGCAGACATTCAAGGAATGTTAGAACTCTTTGAAGACAAGGCAGAAGAGATTCGATCTGGCAAGAACAAGTACTTTACAATGCTTGAAGTTGTCAGAAAACTTTCAAGTTTTGTTGATAAGAAGAAGCAACCAGCCGGCCTTGATTTGGCAAAGATGTTTGGCAACATCTTGATGAAAAGATCATTTGGCTCTGTTGGCTCATGGCACGTCAAAGGACTCTTCTTGGGCATGATGCACTTCCAAGACAAATACAATGAAGACCTAGAAAGACTGCAAAGATGTGATATTCACTATGTTACACCAGACCTTAGAATAATTCCATTTTGTGCCTTTAATGTAATCCCAGAGTGGTATAGGGACAGAATTCAGAAGAAATATTCTACAACAGTAGAAGAATGGGAAGCAAAAGTTGGCGCTAAACTAGAAGATGGATTGTATAGAGGAATTATGCGAAGGGGAGCAGGAGACGAACTTGCTGCAGGCTGTGCAAAAAGCCAAATGTTCCACGAAGCATCGCAGGCCTTATCTTAAAATCTTACATCGTATCTTTTCATAAGACCTTAAAAAGACAATAATTCATGTTGTGATTATTGAAAATACTGATTATATCTCCTACGCAGAAAGGTATTGGAGGCACAGCTCAGCATGTCCAAGGACTATCCAATTATCTAAAAAAAGAAAAACATGAGGTTGACATTATTTCATCTGAGAATACCTTTACCTTGCCAATTAGAAGATTAAAGAATCCAAGCTTTATGATTTCAGCATTTTTTAAAACTAAGCTTAAGAGGGGATATGACATAGTACATGCATTTAACCTTCCTGCAGCATTCCCCATGAAACATGCATCAGGAAAAAAAGTGCTTACCTTGACAGGAGTTCATCCTGATCAGGTTGAACTATTGCATGGGAAAACAGCAGGTAGGCTTTCAAGAAACTTTGAAAAAGATGCACTTGGATGGGCTGATGCCTTGACAGCAATGTCAAAAACAATATGTGATCATTACGCCAAGCTGGGATTCAAGGTTCATTATATATCAAACGGAATGGACTTTTCATCCCTATCGCCAAGAAAAGACAGAAGATATGAAAAACAGATAATTTTTGCTGGCCGCCTTTCCAAGGAGAAAGGAATCTTAGATGTGCTAGAAATCTCTGAAAAATTACCTGACGACATGCATCTGTTGATATTGGGTAGTGGACCAGAAGAAAAAAGAGTAAAAGAGGCATCGGAAAGAAAAACAAATCTTCATTTTCTTGGATACCAAACTAAAGAAAAAACAGTTGAACTAATACGAGGATCGGATATTCTTATACAACCATCTATATTTGAGGGTGGTTTGAGCTCTACATTACTTGAATCAATGTACTGTAAAACACCAATTATAACCAGCAATATAGATGTAAACAAAGAAATGTTGCATCACATGGAAACAGCATTTTTAGTAAATCCTAATTCTCCAGACGAAATACTCAATGGAATATTTGAATTATTATCGGATAAACAAAAAAGAATAACGTTAACAGAAAATGCATATAAAGTTGCAAACAACAATGATTGGTCGGTGGTTGGTAAGATGTATCTAGATCTTTATTCAAAGTTATGTTCTTAATGCTTTCATAAAAATAGTCATGATTTTAGGAAAGATATCAAAATGACTTGTTATGTAATCTGTATACACTCATACAGTTTTATATGCGGTTACGCATGTGGTTAATAAGTATGAAGGTAAGTCTTGTCAGAGCACATTATATCAGTGTATGGGAACCAACCAATCTCATGTATATATCATCGTTTATCAAGAGTCGATACAAAGGAAATCTTGAGGTACAAATTCTTGATGGTTATTTTGACTCGGATGAAGAAATTTTAAACAAAGTAGTAGATTCAGATTTTGTAGGATTTTCCGGAACGACCCCACAACTCTCTCATATGATACATCTAAGTAAATTGATCAAATCAGCAAATAAAAAAATAAAAACTGTTGCTGGGGGATACGGTCCATCACTACAACCACACAAGATTTTACAAGAACCTTCAACAGATTATCTTGTAATGGGAGAAGGTGAACAATCTATGTTAGATATAATCAATGGTGCTGTTTCTAATAGAATAGTTAGTAACCCTCCAATTCCAGACGTTGATAGCATTCCAAATCCAGATAGAGATTCTATTGATCTTAACAGATACATTTCCATAGCTGAAAGGGAAGAAGGCAGACGCGTAACTTCCATAATGACAGAGCGAGGATGTGCTTTTGGTTGTACTTTCTGCGCTGAAGGTCAGTTTGGGACAATATGGAGAAAGGCAGGTTTGGTAAACGGTGAAATGAAATATGAGCGTCCAATAAGAGTGCGTGGTAGAAATCCAAAGCTAGTTGTACAAGAAATGCTTGAGGTAAAAGACAGGTTCAATATCACATTTTTTAAGATGAATGATGCAGAAACTAATCCATCCAGAGCACACTTTATTAATTTGTGTAAGGAAATGGTAGCACAAAAGTTAGACGTTCCATGGGGTTGTAACATGCGATGTGATAAAATAGATGAGGAGATTTGTGAATGGGCTGTAAAGGCGCACTGTGAAGAATTTTGGATGGGTTTAGAATCTGGTTCTGAGGAGATTCATCGTCATATCAATAAAGGAACCACAGTTGAAATGATAAGAAGAGCATTCGTAGTTTCCAAAAAATATGGAATAAGAAGAAGAACGTACTGTCTTCTTGGCATACCACTTGAATCATATGAAACCATAAAACAAACTGAGGCATTATTAGACGAGATTGAACCAGAAATAGTTGGATTCTCAATATTAGCACCGTATCCAGGAACAGCTTATTGGACAAAGGAATATGATGAGATGGACTGGTCTAGTGTTGATGAGTTTGCTAACACAATGTGGCATTCTAATTACATGTCAAATCAGGAACTACGAGCGGAACAAGCTCGTTTACTTGATAAATATAATGATAAATTAGCACCTATAATGAGAAAGAAGCAAAAAATATTTGATGGGGCTAGAACATTGGATTCGATGATGGGCGGAATGTGTTAACAAATTGTATTGAAATACAGAGACAAACCATCAAGGATTAAATACAATTGGTAAATAGCTGGTACTCGTGATAGAGAGGTTTGGTAAAGAAGAAATCGATGCAGTTACCAACTCTATAAAAAATGCCTCCTTTCTATCTGGTTATACTAACAAGTACCTTGGAGGAGAGGAGATCCAAAAATTTGAAAAAGAATTTGCCAAATATCATGGTTGTCGATATGGTATAGCAGTAAATTCTGGTACTACTGCATTGTTTGTATCACAAAAAGCTGCTGGTGTACTAAACAAACACAAAGTTGCTGTACCTTGCATAACTTTTACAGCTACTACTTCACAAGTAATAGCCTGTGATGCAACGCCGTTTTTTACTGACATTGATGAATCGTCATACTGCATGAATTATGATTTTGAAAATAATTCCATAAAATATTCTATTCCTGTACATTTACTTGGTCACCCCTGCAAATATGAAATGATTCAGAAAATGAAAGAAAAAGGGACTTTTGTCATTGAGGATTGTGCACAAGCTATGGGTGCTAGATACAAAGGAAAGATAGTAGGCTCAATGGGAGATTGCGGAATCTTCAGTTTCCAGGAGACAAAACATATCACGACTCTTGGAGAAGGCGGAATGATTATCACTAACAATGAAGAATTTGCAGAAAAGTGTCGAAGAATACGGAATCATGGTGAATATTACAAAGATGATTCTTCTGTAGGATATAATTTTAGAATGACTGAGCCACAAGCAGCATTTGGTAGGGTACAACTCAGAAAACTACCAAAAATACTTAGTACCTTTAGGAACAATGCTAGCTACATCTTCAATAGACTTCCAGACGCTATAATTCCTCCAAAAGTACCTCACGGAATAGAACATTCATTTTTGATATTGGGATGCAAATTTAACGAAAAAGTAGCAAAGATTGATCGTGACACATTTCTTACCAAGTTGACAAAAAACAGAAAAAAAATTCTTGAGAATGAGTCAAAGTCTGACATCAAAGGAATCAATTTCAGACCAGGAAAAATAATTGGTGCAGGTTATAAGACAGTTCAGTATCACATTCCACTATACAAAAAATATAGACCCAAAAAGAAATGCAAAATAGGAGAAGATTTTGTTAAACATAGTTTATTTATTGATATCCACAGATGGAGAAGCCGAGATGAAATAAACGAAGAATTGCATATACTAACTAATACATTAAAATAAATTTGTTAGATGAGAGAACTTAATCATGCTTTATTATGGAATAAAATTCATCATAATCGATTTTATAGATTTTTAAATGGTACTTGTAACCATGATCCAAAGAATCAAACTCCTTTGTTAAATACGGATATTTTTCTTCATTAAAAAACACATCTTTAAAAAACGGTGCACGATAAAATTTATCGGTCCCATCAAGCACCAAATGAGTTAAACCGGTATCCCTGCCAAATTTAATGTATTCTTCGAACGAGTCAAACCCATCTGTCGGAATAAGTTTTGGTCCAGCCTGAATCGAAGTGCTTAAAATTGGAAATTTCTGATCTATCATCTGTGGCATTGGTAGATATTTTGATTCTGGAAGATATGGATTGATTCCAGATGTCGTGTTAGTAACGTAATATGAAAGGCTAAGCGCTTCCTTTTCATGCTCCATATCAACTTTCTTGAAATCAAGAAATAAAGATGATGATAATAGAATGCCACCAATCAATAAAATCAAAACTATGTTACGTTTTCTGAATTTGTCGGCTACGGTTTTAACCGTAAAAAGGGATAATACACACCACATAGGATATTGAAAAAATAGGTATCGTGTATCCGAGATGATAGAAAAGGCATACACTGTAGGTATAAGCATGATCCCTATGGTCACTAACATTGTGTTAGTTTCATGATTTCTATTTTTTAAAATCAAATAAGCTCCAAATGGAACAAAAACTACAAAAATTGGAATAGAAGCCCAGCCAAGAAATTTAACTAAATTTTCAATACCGCTTATTACAAAAGGCAGACCTGAATTACCATTAGTTTTATCTGAAGGCGAGAGTACATGATACGAAATTGTTTCTGATATACGACTGGTTATTGAATCATCGCCCATGATTTGTATTCTTATCGTTATCAAGGGTAGCAATAGTAAAACAAAGATTGTTGCTGCCAGAGCATATTTTGCTATAAATTTACTCTGTTTCCTATAACGTATAAAAAACATGATTGAGAGAGCAAAAAATAAAAACAAACCTTCGGGCCGCACAAGTGTTAGGAGTGCACAAATACCAAATGAACTGTACACCATTTTCTTGTTTGAACTTAGGAACAAAAACAATGCAGCAGCTCCAAGAAATACGTATAGAGGCTCAGTTATTCCCAATAATGAATTTTGGATAATGCGTGGCTCAAACGCAAATATGGCCGCACCTATAATTGCATAGGGTTTGTCAAAAAACCTATTACATAACAAATATACCGGAATTGTTGTTAATACTGAAATTGAAACGGTAACGATACGTTGCAGAATCATATAATCCACGAAATTATTAAAATGAAAGCTTGAAAAGAAAATAGACAAGAAAGTAGGCCATCCATTATTAGCAAGGGTGGAAGCAGGAAAGTGTCCAAGAAGACTGATATCCATAGCATACCAAAAATAATTGAGGGCATCAAGAGTAACTGGAATGCCAAATGGGAAATAATATAGTCTGAGAACGAGTGCCAGGAAGCCAATTATGGAAAGAGAAAGGATAGTATTTTTTGCAAAAAAATCTAATTTCTTTTCAACAAAATCAATAGATGATGTAGTTCTCGAATTAGTGTCGTGTTCTTCAACCAATTGGTTCTGTTGAATGTAAAAAAGTTATTAAACTATGCTTTAGAAAGCTAATAAACCACTTTTCTAGTAATAACACGTATCTTGCATTTTGAACTAATTCTTATGATCATTGATTTTATCATTGCGATATAAGAGTATTATTTGAAAACTTTGTCAACTCATTTTTTAATAAACCTGTCTATTGTCACTAAATATACAGACTCTGAAGTTGCTGCCAAAACTAACGCAGCACTTACTCCATTTATACCATAAAGTTGTCCAAGAAATAAGATGCCCAAAATTTGAACTAACAAGTATATTCCAGAACCTACTAGTATAACTTTACTTTTACCGTTTCCTAGAAATTTTGAAGTATAAACGAGGTTTATTGAAAAGGGAATTATAGCCAAACTAATAATTTGAATAACTTCAATAGCCTCCTTGAATTGTGGAAATAGAACTGGCAAAACCACAGGGGAAAGTGATATTCCAAGAATTGCAAGAAAAACTGAGACAAGTATAGTTAGTTTCTTTAGTTTTATGTTAGGATTTCCACTAGCATCATGTGGCAGTATATACTGATATACTATATTGGGTAACAAGCTTAATAGAGAAAGAAACTGTATTCCTAGTTGGTAGTTTCCAAGTAAGGCAAAGCCAAGAATTGGTGCAATGATTAACTTATCAGTCTGACCACTAAATGTTTTGGAAAGATCCAAACCATAGCTATTCATCATAAAACCAAACCGTGATTTTATCACAGACATATTGATTTTTGATTCTTTGAATCCCTTGTAGACCCTTAAAAAATACGGGAAGAACGATACTGCGAAACCCAGAATTACCCCCTGAGGGCCCATTAGGTAGTAGAAAGCTAGGGCAAATCCAACAAATAGAATTTTTTGAGTTATAAGATACTTGGAATAATCTGTATACAATTTTCGACCAAGTATCTCGGCAGTGGCAAGATTGAAAATGAGATAGCCAAGAATATACAGACTTACTCCCACATCATAAAAAATAAAGAAAAGTACAATTGAAGCAATAAGGCCAGAAATAATTGTAATGAAAAAGATGGTTGACTGTATCTTTTCCCCCTTTGCTGTGTAAACTATGATGGTATTTCCTGCTCCTAAGAAAGAAATTGTAGATGCTATTCCAGCAATTGCAATGAAATAGCTAACCTCACCATAATGCACCGTACCAAGTAATGAAGCAAGATAAATCCAAAAAATTCCGGAAATTGCTGAGGATAATATATTAGCAAATCCAAGTGTTGTTAGATCTTTAAATCTTGTTACAATACTTTTGATTTTATTCCATCCACGTGTCATGTTAAACAGGTTTCATTAAACTGTATGCACAATAATTTAATCACTACGACGTTCTCTTACTACATTAACCAAGGAGTACAACATTATGGATGTCATTGTTAGCATCGTTCCCAAGATTATAGACCCTATTCCAATCAATGAAACATTTGTTATAATCTGACGTGTATCCGTAAATATCTGAATCGTCCATACTATGAAGAATAGACCTATCCCCAAGAAAACAATTCCAGGAATCCCATAAAATTTTAGAGGATGTTCTATGGATACGAATTTCATTGTACTAAGTATTACCGAGATTCCATGTGATACAGGATGATGAGTAGAGGTATCTCCTTCATATAGTACAGTTATAGGAACTTCTTTTATCCTGCATCCTTTTTTACTGGCCTTTATTAGAATCTCAGTTGAAACACCCATTCCGTAGTCAGAAGGAATGATATCTTTTAGAACCTTGCTTTTATATGCTCTAAAACCACTTTGAGAGTCAGTTAATTTCATATCCGTAGAAGTGTTAGTAATGCTCGTTATTGTCTTTATACCAGCTTTTCTATATTTTGGAATATTTTTGTCATTATTATTGATGAATCTAGAACCAATAACTATGTCTGCTTCATTTTTGATAATGGGTTCTAAAACAGCTTTGATATCTTCTACTCTATGTTGCCCATCTCCGTCAAACGTCACAAGTATATCAAAATCAAATTCCATAGCTTTAAGGAATATGCTTCTAATGCCTGCACCATATCCCAAATTTTTTTGATGATTTACAACAACGGCTCCCATTTTTTCAGCTATAACACCTGTCAAATCAGTAGAGCCATCGTTACACACTATTATTTTATCAACAGCTTTTTGTAATTTTACAATTATTCTCGCTATATTTTTTTCCTCATTATAAGCAGGTATGCCAACTACTATCAAAATTACTGAATAAACTATACATGTGTGATATAAGTATACTATTCCAATTAAACGCTCAAACAATCTAGTGGACTGTTATTTACTAAAAATTCATTATGATTATTGATTTCTTTTCTATTGTTCCTCATACCATTCTATGGTCTTCCTTAGACCATCTTCTATACTCACAGATGGAACAAATCCAATCTCTTTTTTTGCTTTATCTATGTTAAGACAACGACGAGGCTGTCCATTAGGTTTTTGGGTATTCCATCTTATTTTAAGATCTGCGTTCATTAATTTTATTATTAACTCTACTAATTCATTTATGGTGATTTCTCTTCCACTACCTATGTTGATCGGTTCACTTTTATCATATTTTTCAGCTGCTAAAATAGCTGCTCTTGCAGCATCGTCAACATATAGAAAATCTCTAGAGGGACTTCCATCTCCCCAAAGCTCAATCTCAGAATATTTGAAGGTTTTTGCATCACGTGTTTTTTTTATCAATGATGGTATTACATTTGAGGTATTAGGATTGAAATTATCTCCAGGACCATATAGATTTGTTGGTACCAAAACTATTGATTTGAAATTATATTGCTGACGGTACGCATCAGACTGGACAATCAGCATCTTTTTAGCTAAGCCGTAATATGCATTTGTCTCCTCAGGATATCCATTCCAGATTTTCTCTTCTGAAAACGGTACATCACAAAATTTTGGATAACTGCATACAGTACCAATTGCAATGAATTTTTCTACATTGTTTTTTCTACTCTCCTCCATCATTAAGATATCCATCATTATATTGTCATAAAAAACCGAACCAGGATATTGTTTATTATAACCAATGCCACCAATGTTTCCCGCAACATGAAATATAATATCTGCACCTTTGGTAATAATTGCACAATTCTCTGCAATCCTTAAATCACAAGTGGATGAACGTGGTATAGTGATATCTGTCACTCCTTTTTCTTCAAGCATTTTTACAATTACTGAGCCAAGAAATCCAGAGCCGCCAGTCACCACTATTTTTTTCCCGTTTAAATTCATTTTAATTATACTTAATGTATTATACTAATAACAATTTTTAGGACAAACAGTAAAAGAGAATTTCAGCGTGTCCATAATTTTCTTTCGATGAATTCAGCTATTACATCTACCATGTATTCTCTTTGTTGCCTTCTTATTTTTTGATGATTTCCAAAGAAAAACGAATTTCTCATTGCTAATTTTGAATTAGGTAATGAACCATGCTTAAGGTGAGGAATAAACTCAATAGCTGGCTGTTCCAACAAATTGCCTGACATTATAGGCCGAGTATCAATTTTCTTTTTTTCCAAGTGCTTTACAAGTAATCCTCGCTTGAAAGGTGCTTCTTTTCGAATAGTTAATGGATAACAAAAATAAACTGATCGTGTTCGTGGATCTTCCTTGGGAAGAATAAAATAATCTTCATACTGTGAAAATTTTTTGGTCCAATATCTTGCATTTTCTCTTCGCATTTCAATGAATTTTTCTAATTTTGGGATTTGATGAAGACCGAAGGCTCCTTGAATTTCAGTAGGTCTTAGATTATAACCCAAATTTACAAACAAATATCTTGGATCTATATGAGGATATTTCTTTCTAAATTTATTCTTAAGTTTAAGATCTCGGATCCAACCAAAAGCTCTTAGTGCCTTAGACAATTCATGTAAAAAATCATTATTAGTTACTATCATTCCGCCCTCAATAGTAGTAATATGATGAGAAAGAAAGAAACTAAAGGTTCCTATATCTCCTATCGTTCCAACTTTTTTACCTTTAAATTCTGCACCATGAGCTTCACAACAATCTTCCATAATCAGAAGATCTTTTTCTACGGCAATCTCTGTTATTCTTTGCATATCACACACATTACCAAGCAGATGCACAGGCAAAAGTAATGAAGTATTAGGGGACACAGCCTTCTCCAAATTATCTGTTTCAATACAAAAATTTTCTAAATTAATATCAACAAATTTAGGTTTTAAATTTAAATTAGTAAGAGGATATACTGTAGTAACCCAAGTAACGGCAGATGTTATTACTTCACTATTTTTCTTCAGTCTTTTGGGAAACCAGGGATTAGTTAGTGCTGATAGCGCAACTAAATTGGCGGATGAACCAGAATTTACCATAGTGGCATAGCGCGCTTTAAGATATTTGGAAAATAATTTTTCAAATTTCTTAACTTTTTCTCCCATTGTAACTTTAGTTGTTAATAATGAATCTAGTGCTTCGATTATTTCATCGGTTCCAAAAGTAGGTTCGATTAATCGGATTCTGCTTTGACCAGGTATAAATTCGTCATGCGTTTTGAATTTTTTTTCAATTACTTTTATTAATGATTTTGGTACGACGTTCAATTAATCACTCATTATGATTTAATTTTGACCTGTAAGTTTTTGACCATCCTTCAAAAGGTGTTGCAAAATCAGGGTCATTCTTTTTCATCCAATTGATCGTTCTAGTCAACCCTTCTTCGATTGAAACCTCTGGTTCCCATCTCAATAATTTCTTTGCCTTACTATTGTCACAAATTAGTTTCTGTACGTCATAAGGTCTAAAGCGTTCTTTATCAATCAAAATTTTAACTTTCTTTCCTATAATCCTAGCTATGATTTCTACCAAATTTTTAATTTTATAACTTTTATTACTTCCAATATTGATTGTCTCACCAACTACACTTTCTTTGGCCATTGCCGAAATCATACCTCTAGCTGTATCAGAAACATAAGTAAAATCTCTAAACGATTCAACATTTCCAAGTTTTATCGTATCTTTTCTGTGCAGAACTTGGTTTATAATTTCTGGAATAATATATGGCTGAGTTATTCTAGGCCCATAACTATTGAACGGTCTTATTATTACGGCAGGAATATCGTGCTCCTTATGCAATGTAAACACGGCTCTTTCTCCCGCTAGTTTGCTTGCTGCATATGTTGATTGTGGCAAAGTAGGGTGATCTTCAGACATTGGTATAGTTTTTGCAGAACCATATACCTCGCTTGTTGAAACATGTACAAACATTTTCAATTTCTTAGATTTAATGCTGGCAGTGACAAGATTAATGGTCCCTTCGGTATTTACCTTGAAAAATTCATTAGGATAATAATAAGAATCGGGAATAAATGGCAACGCTGCTAGATTTATTATGTAATCTGCCTTTTTTACAATGTCATTTACTTGCTTTCTATTTGTTATACTTCCTTTTATCTGAGAAATGTTTGTAACTTCTTCAAGATATTTTTTTCTGCCAGAGGAATAGTTATCAAAGACTATAATTTTTGCACCTACCTCAGACAACTGCCTTACAACTTCAGATCCGATAAAACCAGCGCCACCGGTAACTAAAATGCGTTTATTCTTTAATCTCTTATATTCGAGCAATGCCGAAAATTGTTATAACTCTTATTAGAACTATTTGATTTCAAATTTAATTAAACATAGATTTTTACTATGTCACTCTCATGACATAGATGGACAAGAATGATTCATAAAATAGTTCTACTAGAGAATTTTTCTTTTATGAAGTTGCATTATCAAAAATCTCTTTTAATAATGCATTTCTATTTTTCAATGAAAATTCTCCATTTTCTATAGTCGTAGCAGCCTCTCTTCCAATCCTTTGCCTGAGGGATGAATCTTCAATAAGCAGTTTCATACACTCTTTGATTTTATCAACCATGTACGGTCTTAATCTTCCCATGGCACGTAGAGGAGGGTTCGAGTACTCATTAGGTATGTTGTTTTTTGTATAAAACAAGCTTGGGTTAGGTAAATCAATCAATAGACCATTTTTCATGTGTTTGATTGCTTCCGGAGTGTTGCCATAAGATGTAGCGATGACCGGAAGACCGTAACTCATAGCTTCTAAAATAGACAGATTAAGAGCTTCAAAACCAGAATGTGGAAATATATCAGATGAAATGTAGAGTTGTTCTAATTCCGTATCTGTTAGAGGGCTATCTAGAATCTTAATGTTCGAATATTTTTTGGCTTTTTCCTTAATTTCAGGAGTAACTGTAGATCTAATTACAAATTCTAACCCATCATATTTTTTCTGTAAATCAACGAAGGCCTCTACATTTTCATACAATCCCTTAAAAGCCTCTCGCATTGCACCACATCGATTTATACTACCAAGAAAAAGCATTCGTATCACAGATTTATCTTCTTTAATTCTGTTTTTACGTTTAGGAGGTACAGTGTATCTTACTATTCGGATTTTGTCTTTGAAATCTTTACAATTAATTGAATTAAGCAAAGTATTTGCACCCCACTCACTCCATGGCAGTATCGCCTTACACTCTTTGGATTTCAATTTTTTTGAAATAATATTTCTACATAAATCTAGGCTGCAATATCCTACTAATGAGTTAGCAAATTCTAGGTCTACTACCCATGGTTCTTCAGTATTTATGAGATGCTGAGCGGCAAAAATTAGATCACCATTTTCATATTTAATGTGGGATTCACCTAATTGTGCTAGAAGATATGGCAACGAACCAAAGCGGTATAATAATTGTTTATAAAAACAATTATCATGCTGAAAGTTTATTTTTAATAAAGGGCTTTTTTTTGAAGCCTGAGGTATAATAAATCTATAATTATCAGGAGGATTTTTTATTAATCCATTATATAATCCATGGAAAAATCCTCCCCTGAATCTTGATTTCAAAATAACGATTTTCATAGTATAAATATTCTACTGTTTTGTTCTATATTATCTTTCGAAAACATTTGAATGAATCAGTAATCTACAATACCCTCTCATGTAATGATAAATCATTAGATAGCATTAAATTCAAAAAAAACAGTACCACTTTGTGTTGCATGTTAATTTAAAAAGTCATTTTGGGTGAATATATGAAAATTATGATCACTGGTGGCACAGGATTTGTAGGAAGTCATCTATGTGATGAGCTGGTTAAAGATGAACATGAAGTCATTTTGCTAGCTAGAAATGATCACAAAAAAGAAAACATTATCAAAAGCCTGGTCAAAATAAGATTGGAATATGTAGATGTTACGAAATTTTCTAATTTAGAAAAAAGTATTGAAGAAAACAAACCAGATGTTATATTCCATTTAGCTGGTGAAACTTCTCATAAGAGATCATTTGAAAATCCCCTCTATGATGTAGATGTGAACTCAAAGTCTACATTATGCATTCTAGAAAAAATAAAAAATCTTAATCTCAAATGTAAATTCATACTTGGTAGCACTTTTATAGTAATAGGAAAACCACAAAAATTACCAGTAAACGAAGAAAGTCCTTGTAACCCAACCACAATATACGGAACTAATAGATTAGCTAGCGAAATTTATTGTAAAATTTATCATAATGTTTACAATTTAGACACTACCATATTCAGAATTACAAATTCATTTGGACCACGAGAACAGTATGCAACTCCTCTAAAAAATGCAATAAATTTCCTTATCTATAAGGCCTTCAAGGGAGAGGATGTAACAATTTATCATGAAGGTAAATTCTTTCGAGATGTTGTATATATCTCAGATGTTATTTCAGGTCTCAAGACTATAATGTTAAAGGGAAAAGCCGGCAATCTATATTGGATATCATCTGGCAAAAAGACTTGGTTTTACGAAATAGCAAATTGTCTGGAAGAATTAGTGGCTGCAAAAATCAAATATGTGGACCCGCCTACTTACACAGAAAAAGTAGACGTGGGTAATTTTCTGGCGGATAATTCAAAATTGAAATCATTGGGATGGAATGTAAATACATCTGTGAAAGAAGGAATCAAAAAGACATTGGAGTTTTTTAAATCTCAATCACATTAAGCTACCTCTAGGTTTTACATATATAGATAAATTTCATAGTATGAGTTGCTTCATGTAGGTCTTGAGAATTAAGAAACTACAGTTTCAGACATAAACCGACTAAAAGATGTAAATTTAAATTTCTTTATTATCTTATCCATACGAGAAAATGTTTTTCCGAGGTTGTGGTATGTTATGAAATTATCAATAAATGCTAGTGGAACTCTTGGCATAAATTCTGGCACAAGTTCCCAAGAATGAATATAAAAACTGGCTGGAATGTCTTTGTTATTGACAATATTGATTGCGCGTTCTATTATTTTCAAAGGTAATATTCTAAGATAAAATCCGCCACACGCAGGAATTGCATGCCCTAAAATCTTGGTCGTAAGCAAAGGAAATTCCAATATCTTTCCATTAGGATCGTTTGCTTCAAGCATAGTACTTGTAATCTTATATGGTTTGGTTTCTGCATTAGGTATTCCATATAATCTAGTTTTTGCAGGAACAATACTACTGTCATATTGATAATTGTTATCAGTCAACACATCAATTACCCAAGAACTAGAATGATTTAATGAAAACGATGGAGCTCTAAATCCTCTGGATTTTTTGGATGTAATGTCATCAAATTTTTTAATTTCTTCTACAAACTTTTCCCTATAATTTAAAGTATCAAGTCTTGTATGATACATAGTATGAAACGCAATTTCATGACCTCCGTCAACTATCTTATCTAATAATTCTGGCTTTGCTTCTAACAACTCTCCGACCATAAAAAAAGTTGCAAATGTGTCATTTTTTCTTAACCAATTTAATATTTTGTCAATTCCATTAATGATGGTAGGTTTATTGTTTTTAGTCGTAATGTGGCGTTGAATTAATTCAGGATGAAACCAATCTTCAAAATCTATGCCCAAAAGATTCAATATTATCATTACATAACATGTCATCAAGTTTATATCTTTAATTAAAATCCTGTAAAAATATTGATATTTTCTAACTATGTAAATCAACAGATATGATAATCTCAGAATGGGTTGACTCTGAAAATGAAAAAGATGAGATTTTAAATTTATCAAGAAAAATATTCGGTAACGTGGAAATCATAAATCCATCATATTTTGATTGGCAGTATATAGATAATCCACAGGGTAAGGCTATTATTGTATTGGCAAAAGATGAAGAAAAAAACAACTCCGTAATTGGAATAGAAGCAATAATACCTATGAGGTTAATAATAGATCAAAAAATTATGATGGCAGGATTATCTTGTAACTCAGCCATTGATCAAGCCTATAGAAAGAAAGGCATTTTTTCTGAATTGATCTCTTCAATACAAAACGAATCGATAAAAAAAGGAATTTCGTGTATTTATGGGGTTGCGAACGATAAATCTTTTAATTCCTTTATAAGAAAAGGTTCTATTGAAATATCTAACCTACCTCTTCTGGTCAGACCACTAAGATTATCTAAATATTTTGATCCACCAATAAGTAAACTATTTCAAATATTTGATGGTATTTGGAAAATAAAAAGAAATATCAATTCGGAAGTTGCGCCATTTACAAATCAGTATAATGCCGATTTTGATGTTCTTATAGAAAAAGTCAGCAAGCGAGTATCGGTAATTCAGAAAAGAGACAAAAACTTTCTACAATGGAGATATGGAAATCACCCAACACGAAAATATCAAACTTTTGTACTTAAAGAGGATTCAATTTTGAGGGGATATGTAATAACAAGTGAAACTGTAATAAATAGTAAAAAAATAGGCGTTATTATAGATTTTATCGTTGATCCACAAGTTAAGACTAGAAAAAAACTTAAAGATCTCGTACTAGTTGCGTTAGAAAATTTATGGAAAAACGGCGCATCATTAGCTATCGCAACATGTAGATCTGGATTATTAGAAAATGAAATATTGCATGAGACAGGATTCTTCACAATTCCACAATTTTTGAAACCTCAACCACTTCATTTCATTTTAATACATATTGACTCGAATAATGCTAATTTAAAAAAGTTACAAACAAACGATAATTGGTTTTTTTCTTTTGGAGACTATGATGTTTTTTAATGAAAATATGAATTTATTTGAATATATAATAGAGCTAAATTCGTATTAAATAAAATGCTTGGCTATTCTGCTTAAATTTGATAAGAAGAAATTAAAAATTCTATTGGGTATATTACTAGAAATCTGATCACGTATCAGCATGTCGTCTGGGAAAGTCTTTATTAATTCTGCATCAGAGATTATTTTTTTAGTTTCTAACTCATGAAATTTTTTTGATATTTGTTTTCTATTTCTAATGATATCAACATAGGCTTTAATTTTCATTTTGATAAAACCTTTGAATAGATAAAAGAAAAACACCAATATTTCAACTATAATAAGTGATGGTAATATTTTGTAAAGTGTTTTTTTTGAATAATGTGTTAATAAACAATAATGCCTATTTCTTTCTAACCAGTAAAATTTTTGGGCACTCCATTTGAAATTATAACTACCAAGATGGTATATTGTAGCAGATGGCACATAGTATGATCTTATACCTATCTGAGCAGCTCGCCATCCCAGATCAAGATCATCATGATATAAAAACACAAACGGATCAAAAAGACCTATTTTATCTAGCACATTTATAGATGTGAACAGGCATGCGCCAGATGCATAACCTATCTGTGCTGGTATATTGTATTGCCCAGTATCAGCAGAACCCCTACATTTAGGATACCCAAATCCAAAAATATGTAGCATATTGCCAGCACTTTCAAATATCTGATTTTCAAAAGCCAGTATCTTTGGTTGGTACAAACCGTCCCCATTTTTGTTATATGCTTTGAGTAATTCTTCTAACCAATTTGATTCTACCTTTGTATCGGGGTTTAATATGGCCACAAAATCTCCCCTAGCTTCCCTTATGCCTATGTTGTTACCTTCGCAGTATCCTACATTTTCTTTGTTTTCAATCAAATGAATTTTGCCAAATTTTTCTTTACACTTTATATGACTGTGGTCTTTTGAGGCATTATCTACAACAATTACCTCAAAGTTATTGTATTTTGTTTTAAAAATGGATTCAACACAATCTAACAACAAATCACCAGCATTATAATTGAGTATTATTATGCTTACTAGTGGATTATCATGTTTTGGTGCCAACTTTATTCTTACAATCTAGCTCTGTCTAAAGCTTATTTAATATTCTTAAACTAACATCAAAGTTTATTCCAAATTTAGAGTGAAATTTTAGTACCTTCACCTAACAAAAATATTTTATTTTTACTATTGTCTTTTTTGGAAATAACTTGAGAATTAAAAGCGATTATACTGTTTTTTATTTTAATATCGCAATCAATCTCGCAACCTGACATTACTATTGAATCTTCTATATCACATTTGGCGATCCTGGATTCGTCACCTATACTAGTATTTGGACCAATATATGTATCTGAATCTATTATGCAATTTTTTCCTATGATGACAGGTCCAACTATTTTTGATCCAGCTTTGAGCAAGGTATTTTCACCAATCATTACATTGCCACTAATAGAAGCACCTTCCTCCTTTTTTCCATAAAAATACGGTTTCATACTTTCTAGGATCACCTTATTTGCGTGTATGATGTCATGAGGAGTTCCAGTATCTTTCCAATAATCTGTTACCATGTTATAGGTGATCTCATGACCTTCTTCCAAAAGCATTTGCAAAGCATCAGTTATTTCCAGCTCGTTTCTCCAAGATGGTTTGAGTCTGTCTATTACGTCAAAAATTGTTGGAGTTAGAAAATAAATGCCAGTGACAGCAAGATTTGTAGGTGGATCTTTTGGTTTTTCCATTATTTTTTTTATAACACCATCCTTTACATCTGCAATTCCAAATTGAGTAGGATTGTTCACCTCGCAGAGCAAAACTGAGGCGTTAGCATCAGAATGTTTGAAATTTATTGCATAATCAGAAATGTTTCTTTTTAACATGTTGTCTCCTAAATATACTATAAATTTATCATTCTCTACAAACTCTTTACATAAACGTATTGCATGTGCGATACCACGCGGTGAATCTTGCTGAATATAAGTAAGTTTTACGCCAAGGTTTTGTCCTGATCCGTAAAACTCTTGTACTTTGTTTGAACCTGGGCCACCTACAATAAGTGCTATGTCTGTGATACCTGCTTCTCTTAGAGATTCTATACAATATTGTGACATTGGCTTGTTTGCAATAGGCAGAAGTTGTTTTGGGCCAGTATGAGTGAGCGGTCTTAATCTCGTACCATGCCCTCCGTGTAGAATTACGCCTTTCATAGAGAATTTGACTCTCTAGGTATTAATAAATTGAAACCAGTTCTCCGGTTTGTTAGATTTACTTTCTGAAGCATTGTAAGTAAAGGCTTTTAAAAAATTTTATTCTAGCTTTTTTTCACCTTCCTTATCGATGTAATAAGGATAAGGCATTAAAAATAACAACTTACCTCCATTTTGGATATACTGATATTCACGTTTTAGAATTTCATCTTTAAAGTTCCATGGAATTACTAACATTGCACTAGGATTCAATCGTCGCGCCTCATTCTCCGAGATAATCTCAATATCTGTTCCTAATGTTCTTAGTCCCACTTTTTCCTTATTGCGGTCACTAATGTATGGTAACATTTTCTTATCTATGCCACACATCTGAAGAAGTACGTTTCCTTTTGTAGAAGCCCCCAATCCAATCACTAGTCCACCATTACTAATTTCATTTAAAATGAAATTTCTTGAAATTTTTACTAAATCAAGAATCTTTTCGCTATATAGGTAGTACATTTCAGGGTCTCGTAACTTCCATTTCTCTTCCTCAGCCAAAATGTCAAAATATTTTTTTGATTTTTGTACATTATTTTCTTTATGAGTAACTAAAATTCTTAAACTACCACCATTAACAAAATTTGTTGATGCATCAAAAATAGCCAATCCATTTTTCTCCATTAAATAATTGATAGAGCCCAAGGAATAATATTCAAGATGTTCATGTACCACATCATAAAAATTCATATCTTTAATAGTTGACAAAAGATAACTAACCTGAATTGCACATACACCGTCTTGATCGAGTAATTCCTTAATATCACTCGTAGCTATATTCGGATCATCAAAGTCATAAAACATCGCAGTTGATGTAATAATTTTTGCTTTTTTCCCTTTGGTTTTCTTTAATACAACTTCATCAGAAAAGTAATCATTAACGATTTGGATAGAATCATCTACATGACTCCAGCTAATGTTTTTTGCGGGTTCAACAGCAACTCTTACCAAAGAATGTGGGAACATGCTGATCATAGTGCAATCATTAGCTCCAATATCTACAACACAATCACCACTGTGGGTTTCTACATGACTCATAACATCATCCACAACATCTCTTAGATCTTTTCGCATTGTATCATTAATCGCTGTTCTGTAAAAATAATTCTGATAAAGCAGATCAGGGTGAACAGTTTCAAGAAGCTGAACCAAGCCACACTCCTTGCATAACATAAGAGTCAAAGGAATTTTGACGTTAGCCATAGGATGATCCTTATTACTCTTGACAAAGGTAGTGGCTATGTATTGATCACTAAGCTTTAACACTTTGATTAATTCATCGGAATAGCAGATCCTACATTTGTTGATAGTTTTAAACTGATCCATAAATCTATATTTTTTATAAAAATTATCAATAAAAACGTTGGTCCAAAATTGTTACAACATTAAAACAAAATACAACAGCCTACAATCAGCAAGATAATCCTGAAACTTCCATGCAAGATTATATGAATATGTTTTGCCGGTGATCGTTGGGAAATATTTCTACACCGTTTCTGTTGATTTCCAAGATTAGTCGCAAGAATGAGTATGAGTGAGACGGTCAATATTTATCACATTATACAAGTAGAATTATGACTTTCATAGAGAATTTGATTCCCCAGGTATCAATAAATTGAAACTAATTTTTCCAGGGCATTTTGTTTAATATTTTTTCATCAAGATTATTCCACCAGCTTTTGTTAGTGAGATACCAATTGATAGTTTTTTCAAGACCTTCATCAAAATCCACTTTTTGTGACCACTTTAGATTTGTTCTAATTTTTGATGAATTCATGCTATATCTAAAATCATGACCCGGTCTATCTTCTACAAATTCAATTTGGTCAGTTGATTTACCCATCAGTGATAGAATTTTTTTAATTATAGTCAAATTGTCGATTTCATTAGATGCAGATATGTTATAAGATTCTCCTGACTTTCCTTTGGGGAGAATTTGCATGATGGCATCACAGTGATCATCCACAAAAATCCAATCTCTAACATTTTTACCACTGCCGTATATTGGTATTTTCTTATTTTGATCTGCTAAAATAATTGTTTTAGGAATTAATTTCTCCGGTGACTGTCTCGGCCCATAATTGTTTGTACACCTAGTGATTAAAATATCACACCCATAAGTAACTATGTAAGAATTAATTAATAGTTCTGCAGCTGCCTTTGATGCTGCATAGGGACTAGACGGGTTTAATCGAAAGTTTTCATCAGCACTTCCATCTTCCATACTTCCAAACACTTCGTCAGTAGAAATATGCAATAATCTCTTTTTCTGTTTTTTTAGAATCTCAAGTATCGTGAAAACTCCTAAAATATTAGAATCTATGAATGGTTTTGCATTAGAAATACTTCTATCGACATGTGATTCAGCTGCAAAATTGACTATGATATCAGAATCAGAAACTAATTTATTCATTAAATTATAATCAGTGATGTTTCCTTTCACAAATTCATAATTTTTTGAATTTTGAACTTCAGTCAGATTTGCATGATTTGAACCATAAAGTTCGTCATCGATATTTACTATTTTAAACTCATGATTTTTTACTGCATTTAGAATGAAAGTGCTACCAATAAAACCTAACCCGCCAGTTACTAATAATTTCATGACATTTTCTACACCAATTCGTGTTTTCTTTTCTTTATTTAATATTATCCAATGTGAGATATCTCGATTCAATTGTCTATAACACCTGTTATCTTGTAATCAAGACTTTTATTGGTACAAAATTTTAAAACATACAATGGGAAATGATGCCATATATTTTGTAAAACTAGAGAAACATCTCACTAAAGACATCAGTGATCAACATGTTAATGGGTCTCTGACTGTAGTCTGGCGAGATTGGGATAAAATAATAAAAAATCAACCAAAAATGGTGTATGTAAGTTCGGTTAATCCGGGAGAAATAAAGGGGCCACATCTTCATACTAAACGTAACAGCTATTTTGTTTGTATACATGGAAAAGTTATTTTCATTACTAGAGATCAGAATGGAAAATATGATGAAATAGAATCAAGTGTGGATGATCCTGTGTTAATATACATTCCAAAAAACTGCCCTTCCGCTCATCTGAATTTATCTAATGATATATCTAGAATATTGGTACTTGCCGACATAGCTTGGAGACCGAATGATAATGAAATGAAAAATGTTACCTTTGATGATTATGATTGGTCAAAATGGACAAAACATAAGACTTGATCATTATATGGAATTCAATTATTATGTGTCTAATACTGTGAAATCATTAGAATCTGAATAAAATGACTGGCACAATTTTCTTAATAGAGAACCATGTTGATATCGAAGAAATTAAAAACAGTATTTCATACTATAAAAATTCTAAAATATTTTCATTAAGTTATCCTGCTTACAAGAATCTCATAAAAAATCAAATATCGAATGAAATCGGTGAAGATTATCTAACTGTAGAGGATAGAAAAAATATTGATGATAGTGCTATTAACACTACCATAACTTGGCATGATCATTCTTCCATTAAGGATCTTTTCTTTTTAGATGGACATAATTTAGCGACATTAATTGAGATGGAACTTTTACAATATTTTGCTAGAATATATGGAAATGCAATGACAATCGTTAAGATAATAGAAAAAGAAGAACCTAATCTCATCATAGCTTATACCCAGCTTAATGACTTTATACAACGAATTTGTAAGCAAAAAAATATACAAGTAATTTTACATGATGAAGTTGAACAATCCTCTTTGCTTTTCGATAAAATGAATATCAAATATAATCTTGGTTCACATCCTCTTTCTATTACCATTTCACGAAGTAGATATTTGAAGATAAAGAAGTTTGTTGAAAAAATAATTAATTCTATTTTTAGACTAAATCCAAACTTTAAACTTGCTCAAAAGAAGTCTATTCTTTTGATAGATTTCAACCCTACACAATATGATGTTTTGATAAAAGAATTATCTGCCTCAGATAAGAATATTCTATTATTAAATCAACGTAGACCAGCAGTTTGGAATTTACAAAGTTTGAAAATCATATTAAATTCAAAATGTAAGATAATTCACTTAGATCATTTTGCAAAAAAAATAGAAACAAAACTTCTTCAAGAACTCGATATTTTATCCGATAATCTAAAAAAGATATGGAATCTGGATTCAGTTTTCGAAGACACCTTTTCTATCAATTCACATACATTTTGGCATTCTATTAAAAATTCATTTATGCAAATATGTGATAAACGATTTAGTGAATCTGTTCGAAGAATTTTATTGCTTAATGAATTATTTGATAAATTTAATATCTCAGTAATTCTAGAATGGGCAGAGACTGGTCAAGAAGAAAAAGAGATTATTTCCATATCTAAAAAAAGAGGCATCAAATCTGTTATGTTACAACATGCTATGGATCCAACTTCTAACAAGTGGGATAAATTCCACAAATTCGCATTAGGTGGTTATTCATTCTTTATTAGTGATAAACAAGCTTTTTGGGGCAAAGTAGCAAAAAACCGCGCTCTTTCTTATGGCCATAAAGAAGAAAATCTTCTGGTAACTGGAAGTCCAAGGCATGATAACTTCTTCAAAGTTATCAAAAATGCGCAAAATAAAGGAATAATATTATTTGCTACAACTTCAGTTACAGGTAGGATTTCTTTTGAACAAACTCCCTTTGAATCTTATGTGAAATTTGATAACTTTGTAAGGGAAGTGTGTCGCGTCGTAAAAAAATTTACCGATAAACAATTGATCGTAAAACCTCACCCACAACCTGATTTTCTAAGCAATATAACAGAATTAATTAAAGAAATTGATCCAAATATCCCAATTATATATAATGCAAATTTGGTAGAATTAATAAACTCATGTGACATCCTAATTACCTTTAACAATTCTACCATAGCTCTAGAATCTATGATACTAAACAAACCTGCTATATCATTACAAATTGAGAAGTGGGCTGAAGAAGATGAAATTGTAAAAACGGGCGCATTACTATCAATTACAAATATTAACGATATTGAAAGCGGAATAAAAAAACTACTATGTGATAAAGAATTCAAAGATAAAACTCAACAAAATTCAAGGAAATTTATAGAAAGCTATTTTGTAAACAAAGGTCACGCATCAGAAACG
>Ga0209751_10001019_pt1 | contig 29360 bp, 26 predicted proteins | sample RifCSP13_1_FD_184019 | JGI IMG/M metagenome (GOLD analysis project Ga0209751, IMG submission 184019) | Soil microbial communities from Rifle, Colorado - Rifle CSP2_sed 13_1 (SPAdes) (version 2) | ecosystem: Environmental > Terrestrial > Deep subsurface > Rock core/Sediment | place: Rifle...
AGCGCGAAGTGCTGTACCCCACATAGGGGAAGTCAGCGGAATTGTAGGCGTGCAGCGTGTAGTCGGCGACCTCAAACCCGTGCCGGAACACTCGCTCGAACTCCTCCGGCGCGAGCTGCCGGATCGTCGTCCCCATCTTCGCGGCTTGGTTTACATCCTTTGCACTCAGGCACGCGGCGCTTAGCCGGGCGATCTCGTCGGCGGGCCGCTTGGCGGCCTCCAGCACCTCCCGGCATGTGTTGCCGATCTGGAGAAAGCCGCCCCGGTCTTTGTGGTTAATCATCCGCTCGATCACGGCGCGCGAGCGCAGCGAGCGGATCTGCTCCATCATCACGCCGCCGATGATGCGGAGCACGGCCTTGATCCCGGGTTGATACTTTTCGGGGTCCGCCTGACCGGAGGCGTCGCTGGCGACCAGAAAGTCAATCCCCTGCCGCCATCCGCCCACAAAGTTGTGCAGCGGCTCCAACCCGAGGTTGTCGTATACCCCACCGTCCCATAGGTGCACTTTGGGATAGATAGGCGAGATGATCTCTTTCTCGCGGGAGGCCGCAGCGCCGCCCGGCGCGGGTTTGTATTTGAACCAGGCGTGGGGGCCGGCCTCAAGGCTCAGCGCGCCGATCAGACCCGGATAGCCGGCGGAGGCCGCCAGCGCGTCGCTCAACGGGATGGGCGGGTCGGCGCTGTAGCCGAAGATGTAGTCGCCCATGCGCGCGCGCTCGAACCGCCAGTTCTTGCCGGTCTCGTAGCACGTCGTGTTGATCATCCAGCGGGGATGCTCCGGCAGTTCGTTCACTCGGATCGTGATGCCCCACTTCTTCTGCAGCAGGTCGGAGAGGTCGTCGGCCCGCGTCTCGAAGAGGGTCAGCGGGCGGCTGACGAGCAGCGTCAAGACGCGCCAGATCAGCGAGGTCTCCAGGTCCTCCGTCGTGAGCAGCGCGCGCGCTTTGGGCGCGACCTGTTCGATGTAATGCTGGCTTGTTGGCCAGCGGAAGCCGCTCTGGGCATAGACCAGTCCGGCGCACAGGCTGCCGCCGGAGACCGTGGATAGGAAGGTGACCTCCTCCAGCCGGTTTTGCTCGGCCAGCCTGGCCAGGACGCCCAGGTGAAAGACGGTTGCTCGGAATCCCCCGCCGGAGAGCGCCAGTCCGATTTTCATGTTGACCTCCTCGCGCTGTGCGGGAAGTATACCACTGCCCTCACCAACCTCATCCTCAGCCCCCCGTTCACCAGCGGAATCCCCTCGTCAAAATCCAGGCCGGTGTTCCCGATCAACTGCCGGCTGTCGCAGAGCATCGCCACACGCCAGCCGGGGCATTTTGCCTTCAGCACCTTGCCCAACTGCGCGTACAGGTCCCGCAGGTCTTTGCCTCCGCCAAGGCGCGCGCCGTAGGGCGGATTGGTGACGACCCAGCCTGGCATGGGGGGCGGTTCAATCGCCGAGACCGCGCGGCGCGAGAACTCAATGCAGTCCGCGACGCCTGCGCGGTCTGCATTGGCCCGCGCGGCCTCGATGGCCCCCGCGTCCCGGTCGGAGGCGATGACCGGCGGCCATCGTAGGGGCGCGGCGGACCGCGCCCTAACCATAGATTCCCACGCCGCCGCGTCGAAATTCGGCCAATCCATAAATGCAAAGCGCCGCATTCGCCCCGGGGGGATGTTCTTCGACATCAGCGCAGCCTCAATAGGGATCGTGCCCGAGCCGCAGAAAGGGTCGAGCAGCGGAGAGGCCATGTCCCACCCGGAGGCGAGGAGCATCCCCGCCGCGAGCGTCTCGCGCAGAGGCGCTTTGGCCGTGGCCAGGCGGTAGCCGCGCTGGTGCAGCAGCGCGCCGGACGAGTCCAGACTGATCGTGCATCTGTCGCGCACGAGCCTGACGACGATCAATTGCGCGGGGTTGGCCTCGGCTTCATTGTGCCCCTTCCGGCGCTCTAGGCGCTGGCCGAGGCGGTCCTCAATCGCGCCCGCCACGCGCTCGGCGACGGCGTCGGAATGATAGAGCCTGGACTTGTGGCAGGTCACCCGCAGCGCAACGGGCTGGCCGGGCGCGAGGAAAGCCTCCCACGGCAAGCGGCTGGCTTTTTTGCGCAGTTCGGAAAAAGCGGCAGCGTAGAGCTCGCCAAAGCGGACGAGGACGCGGCTCGCCGTGCGCAGATGGAGATTGGCGCGGTAGAGCGTGCGCAGGTCGCCGTGGAATTCGACCCCACCCGCCTCACCCCCTCCCCCCCTGGTGAGGCCCTGAAGTTCCTGCGCCAGGAAAGATTCCAGGCCCGGAGCGCAGACCGCAAAGAAAGTGTACGAAGGCGCAGCGCTGGAGACGGGCGTCATGCCAGATGGCGTGTAGTGCAGCGTCAACAGGTCAGGCACGGTCGGCGAGCGAGGCGCAGTAACGCGCTTCCTTCTTGACGGGGAACAACACTTCGTCCACGGAACGGAGCCGGGTTTTGAGCAATTGCCTGGCGCGCGTGGCGAGCAGTGTGAGATCGCGCGCGCGGACCAGGCCGGACTCTTCGACCGTGCCGCGCACCACATTTGAGCCGGGTTCGCAGCCGAGCGCGGCGAGCACTTTCAGCGCAAAGTCCCAGCGGTTGAGGGGCTGTGGGCCGACGAGGTTCATCGTCCCCGCGATGTCGGGGCGGTCGGCCAGCCCGAGGAGCGCGAGGCTCAGGTCGTGGATGTGCACCGGGCAGCGATACTCGTCGGTGAACAGCGTGATCTTTTCGCCGCGGCGGATGCCTTCGAGGAGCCATTGGGTCTGATGATCCGGCGGGTCGAGCCGCCAGATGAGCGACGGGCGGACGATGACGGCTGAAGGACAGAGCTCAGCGACAATGGCCTCGGCTTCGGCTTTGGCGCGCGCGTATTCGGTCAAAGGCGCGAGGGGGGCGTCATCGTCGTAAGGCGGATGCGCGCCGTCGAAGACCAGGTCGCTGGAGAGATGGACGAGGCGCAGGCCGTGGTCGTGCGCAGCGCACGCCAGGTGGTGCGCCGCCGAGCGGATGGCGCCGATGTGCTCTGGGGAGCGATTGGAGCATGCCGTGTGGATGATCGCCGAGGGCCGGATGTCTCGGAGGGCTACGCGGATCGCGCCCTCGTCGCGCAAATCGAGCGGGAGCGCGGTCGCTTTGGAGGAAGTCAAGGGCCGGGAGTAGTACGCGGCGTAAACATCCCAGCCCTGCACGGCATCCAGCAAATACGATCCCAGAAACCCGGAGCCGCCGGTGACGAGCAGGCGCTTCACGAGTCCTCCGGAGCATCGCGAAGCGGGGAGGCCTTGCCCAACTTGTGCAGCGCGGCTCTGGCGGCTGCCTGCGCCGCGGCCTGCTTGTTGGGGCCTGCGCCCACGCCGTAGACTTCGCCGCCGATGAGCACCTCGACGGTGAACTCTTTCTGGTGATCAGGCCCGACGGCGGCGGCGGTGTGATAGCGCGGCGTCTGGCCGAACTCGGCCTGCGCGACCTCCTGCAGGTAGCTCTTGGAGTCCAGGTCGGCGTTGGCCAACGTGGCGAACAGCGGCTCGACGAACCGGCGCACCGCCTCGAAACCGGAGTCGAGGTAATACGCGCCGACGATGGCCTCAAAGGCCGCGCACAGGAGTGGAGCGCGCTCGCGGCCCCCGGCCTCCTCTTCGCCTCTGCCGAGGCGGATGAGCGGGCCGACGCCCAGCTCGGCGGCGAAGGCGGCGAGCTGCTCGGTGCGCACCAGCGCCGAGCGCATCCGGGTAAGCTGCCCCTCGCGCATTTCGGGGTAGCGGTTGTAGAGGAAGGCGCCGCTCAGGCAATCGAGGACAGCGTCGCCGAGGAACTCCAGGCGCTCGTTGTCTTCGATGGCCTCGGGATGCTCGTTGAGGTAGGAGCGGTGCGTCAGGGCGCGCAGCAGGTAGGAGGAATTCTTAAATTCGGGGAGCAACATAGCGTAGCGCGTATTGCGCAGTGCGTATTGCGCCGCCCAACGGAATACGGAATACGCAATACGTTCTCATCCGGTAAAACGTTTGAAGACGAGCACGGCGTTGTGTCCACCGAACCCAAAAGCGTTGCTTATCGCCACATCCACCCTGGCTTCGCGGGCGGTGTTCGGGACGTAGTCGAGGTCGCAGGCCGGGTCGGGCGTCTGGTAGTGGATGGTCGGCGGGATGACGCCGGTGCGGATAGCCAGCACACAGAAGATGGCCTCCAGCGCGCCGGTCGCGCCCATCATGTGACCCGTCATAGATTTTGTGGACGACACCGGGACTTTGTAAGCCAGGTCGCCAAAGGCGCACTTGATGGCGGCGGTCTCGGAGGCGTCGTTGAGCTGCGTGGCCGTGCCGTGCGCGTTGATGTAGTCCACGGTCTCAACGTTGATCCGTGCGGCTTCGAGCGCGTTCTGCATCGCCAGCGCGCCCCCCCCGCCGTCGTCGGCCGGGGCGGTGATGTGGAAAGCGTCCGCTGTCGCCGCGTACCCCGCGAGTTCGGCGAGGACCTCTGCCCCGCGCACCTGAGCGTGTGCGAGCGATTCGAGGACGAGGATGGCCGCGCCCTCCCCCATCACCAACCCGTCGCGGTTCTTGTCAAATGGCTGCGGCGTCAGCGCATAGTCGTCGTTGCGGCGGGACATCGCGCCGAGCCGGTCAAACGCGCTGACGCCGGTGCGCACGATGCTCGCCTCGCTCGCGCCGGCGAGGGCGGCGTCCACCGCGCCGTCGCGAATGAGCCGCCACGCCGCGCCGATGCCGTCCGCGCCCGAAGCGCAGGCCGAGGCGACCGAAAAGTTCGGCCCCCTGGCCCCCAGGTCTATCGCGATCATCCCGCCCGCGCCGTTGGACATGAGCATGGGGATGGCAAAGGGGCTGATGCGGCGCGCACCCGCCGTGTTCAACGTCTCGACCGTCTCCTCAATCGTCTTCAGTCCGCCGACGGCGGAGCTGACGATGACGGCCACGCGCCCGGCGTTGGCGGCGGTGATTTTCAGGCCGGACGATTCCAGCGCTTCCTTGCACGCAGCCGTGGCGAGTTGCTGGTAGCGGTCCCGCCGCCGCGCCTCCTTCACATCCATGTATTTGCCGGGGTCGAAGTTTTTGACTTCGCAGGCGATCTTGACGAGGAAGTCTTTCGGATCGAACAGCGTGATTGGCCCGACGCCTGACACGCCGCTGGTGATGTTATCCCATGTTTCCTTGACGGTGTGGCCGACCGGGTTGAGCGTGCCCATGCCCGTGACGACGACGCGGTGAGTCATGGAGAGCTTCTCCTCGATGCGTTTTCCAATCTGCCCTCAGCCATCCCGGCTGCCTCGACAGCGAGCATGATTATACAGTAACCAAAAAATTGCGCTCACCCGGACGCCGACCTTAAACCGCATGGTATAATGCGCGCACTCGCCGGGGTAACGTTCCCGGCAGTTTTGCGCCATGACCCGATCATCCGCCCCTCCTTCCTCGGAGCCGCGCCTCTGTCCCACGTGCGGCACGCGTGTCGGCGCCGCGGCGACTAAATGCCTCGTGTGTGGCGCCGATCTGTCCGCCCGCGCTGCGCGCGGCAGCTCGGGGCGCCTGCCGGGCCGCACGGGAGCCGGGGTGCTGAGACGTTCGACGGCGCTCCTGATCCTCCTTGTCGGCCTGCTGGCGCTGGTCGGCGTCGGGCTGATCTTCGGAGCTGTGAACGGCATTGGGCCGTTCAATCGCAGCACGCCCACGCCCTCGGCGACGGCCACGCTGCCCCCCACCTTCACACCCCTCCCGACGGGGACCGAAACGCCGGTCCCCACCCCGACCCCGCTCGCGCCCGTCGCGTACACCGTGGTCGCCGGGGATACCTGCATCAAGATCGCGCTGAAGTTCAACGTGTCCTACCAGAGCATTATTGAATTGAACGGGCTGGACCCGAACTGCATACTCTCGGTCGGGACGCTCCTCCAGGTTCCACAGCCGACGGCAACGCCGACGCCGCTGCCGACCACGACGCTGTCGGCCATCGTCGCGCCCACTGTCCCGCGCACGACCTACACCGTCCATTCCGGCGACACGCTGCAGGCGATCGCCAACTTTTATGACATCCCGATTGACGGCTTGATGAAGGCTAACGGCATCGTTGACGCCAACAGCCTCCGCGCAGGGCAGGTGCTCATCATCCCGCTTGAGCTCGCGGTGACGCCCGGCCCCACGCCCACGCCTACCCAGCCGCCGCCCTACCCCGCGCCGAATCAACTCTTGCCGAATGACGGCGCGGGCTTTACGCTCCTCGACCAGACGGTGGCGCTGCAATGGGCGTCGGTCGGCGAGCTGCGCGTGGGCGAGCTCTATCAGGTGATCCTTGAGGATGTGACCTGCAACTGTGCGGCGGTTTATACCTGGACGACGACGGAGACCAAGTGGATCGTCCCGGTGGATGTGCGCCCCAAAGATGCGGCGGTGCACACTTTCCGCTGGCGCGTGACGACCGTCCGCCAGCGGAATCCCGACGGCGGTCAGCCGGCTTTCGATCCGGCGGGGGCCTCCAGCCCGGATCGAGTCTTCTCGTGGCTTGGCGGGGCTTCCACGCCTGCGCCGTAAGGCAGGGCCGTGTTCCTGCCCTATGATCCACGCCGCGCTATAGAAAGGAGTCAATCATGGCCGAGGAACGCACGGTGAACTGCGTCAAGTTTGGCAAGACCTTGCCGGGACTGAAACGCCCCCCGTTTCCGGGGGAACTGGGCCGGCGCGTCTTTGAGAATGTCTCACAGCCGGCCTGGGAGTTGTGGCAGCAGCAGTCCACTCTGCTCATCAACCACTATGGCCTCAACATGCGCGACCCGCAGGCGCAGAAATTTCTGATGGAGCAGTTGGAAGAGTTCTTCTTTGGCGAGGGCGCGCGGATGCCCGAAGACTGGATTCCGGAAGATCAGGCGCCGCCGACGCCGATGAAGAAGTGAGCCGTGATCTGTGAGGCGTGAACCCGACCGAACGGAATACGCAACACGGAATACGGCTTCTACTCCCCCTCAAACAACTGGCAAAGCCGGCGCAATCTCAAATTTCAAAAGGCGGTGCGCCTGCCGCAGGGCCGCTTCCACGGCTTCCGGCATCTCGCCCCGCGCGAAGATAAACCCTAGATAGTTCTCCCCTTCCGGCAGAGGCGTCAGCAGATAATTGATCTGCGCCGTGATTTCAATGGACTCGATTCCGGGGACGGCCCGGGCCGCTTCGAGGCCGCTTACTCCCCTGAGGAGACCCGCGCCCGGAATAGGGATCATCATCACCCCACCGGCACAGCCCTCGCGTTGCAGCGATTCGATCTCCATCCCCAGCGCATGCCGCAAGATCAATTCCTCCAGCGACAGGTCTGTCCCAAACCGCAGCGTCTTCGAGCACAACCCGCCGATGGAGCGCCCCGCGATTTCCAGCATCCACGGGCCGTCGGCGTTGAGGCGCAGTTCGGCGTGCACCGGCCCCTCGCGCAGTCCAAGCGCCTGCGCCGCCTGCGCCGCGCAGGCGAAAATCGCCTGCTGGGTCTCCGCCGGCAGGCGGGAGGGCGTCACATAAATCGTCTCCTCGAAGAACGGTCCTTCGAGCGGGTCGGGCTTGTCGAACAACGCCAACCCCTTCAAATGGCCGTGCCTCAAAATGCCTTCTAGCGCGACTTCCACGCCGGGCAAATACCCCTCCACCAGGATTTCCGTCAGCCCGGCCCTGACGAGCATCGCCTTCACACGCGCAAAGGCCGCCGCGAACTCGTTGCGATGGTCCGCGCGAATGACGCCCCGGCTGCCCGACAGGCAAGTGGGTTTGAGGACGCACGGGAACCGGAGGCGCGCAGCGATTTGCGCCGGGTCATCCGAGATGGAGAACAACTTGAACCACGGCGAGGGCACGTCCGCGCGGGCGAATAATTCCCGCATGCGATGCTTATCCCGGGCGGCCTCGGCGGCCTCAATCGTGTTGTGCGGCAGGTCGAGCGCTTCGCTGAGGTGCGCGGCGAGGACCACCGTCGCGTCGTCGGTAGGCACGACCGCCCGCAGGCGATGCTTCAGCGCGTAGGCTTGCGCCTGCTGCGCCGAACGCTCAAGGTCGCGGAAGTCCAGGCCGAGGCGGTCTTCCTTCGTCACGGCGTGCGCGGGCGGCACATCGAGGCCGCGCACCACCTCCACGCCCAGTTTCTGCGCGGCGGCGAGAAACGGGCCGAGGCGGTAGGTGTGCGCGGAGGCCAGAATCAGAATTCGGGCAGGAGAGGCATCCATCAATGTCTATGGCGGAGCGCGTCCTTCTCTCCACCCGACCACCTCGTGCAGCGAGTACTCGCCGGTCTTGCCCTTGATCTTGATGTCGAAGTGTTTGCCGACTTGAGCATCATCTCTGATTTGCGCGTAAGCATCCTCGGAGATGAGGAAATCCGTCCCAGCCTCCTTGTTGGCGCTCTCAATGCGACTGGCGAAGTTGACGGCGTCGCCGATGGCGGTGAGCCGCCGCCGCTCCCCCGCGCCGATGGCGCCCAGCACGACCTCGCCGTAATGGACGCCGATGCCGATGCGGAAGTTGGTCTTGTAATGCAGTTCAAAATAGGGCTGCATGGCCTCGACCTGCTTCAGCATCTCCAAGCCGGCGTTCACCGCGTTCAGCGTCGGGTTGGGCGCGTTGTCCAGTCCGAAGAGGGCCATGATGCCGTCGCCCATGAAGTTGTCAATCTGCCCGTGGTTCTGGTTGATCACCGACGCCACGCGGTTGAAGTAGCGGTTGAGGACGTGGATCACGTCGTAGGGCAGCTGCGCTTCGGCAAAGGTAGTGAAATTACGGATATCAGAGAACAGGATCGCCAGCCGACGGTCCTCGCCCACACTGCGCGGCGCGCTCCCCATGATCTCGCCATCCACCAGGTCAATGTCCTCGTTGTCGAGGACGAGGCGGCGCAGCGTCACGTCGCCGCGGATGGTCGTCTGGCAGGCCAGCCGCACGTTCAGGCTGAAGTTGCGGCGGTCGGCCATCTTCTGTTCCTTCTCGTTGCGCGGGCAGCAGTGCTCCAGTCCTACCAGGATCAAAATCCGGCAGGTGGAGCACTTGGCGTTTCCGCCGCAGACGTGCGTGTGTGGGATGCCGTTCTGCAACGACGCCTGCAGGACGGTCGTGGCGGCGTCAACTTCGACGGCTTTTTCGTTGGCATAGGTGAGGCGCGGCATAGGCCCTCCGGTCACTGGAGAGGCATTATAAGACATTCCGGCGCGGCGCGCATTGGAAGTGTTTGAGGAAAGTTGGCTCGCCTGACTCGATTCGGCAACTCCATTGTTCAACCTCAGACGCTATGTTACACTCCCGATGGGCGAAACGCGTAGAAACCCGGTTTCTCCAAGAAACCGGGTTTCTCGGTTTCACTTCGTCAAAAGGCCTGAAAGGTGATGCTACGGAGGTTGCCGTGACGCGTCGAGGCAGTTTCGGCTGGCCGAGTCTCTTCTCCGGCCTCAGCCTGCTGGGGGCCATCGTCTATTTCGTCGTGGAATTGGTCATCTACAGCCGCTCCTTTGTCGTGATGCCCGCCGGACTGTCGCTGGGCGAGGTGCCGGTCGGGGGCCTCACCGAGTCGGCCGCGCTGGAGCAGTTGGTGACAGCCTACAACGCGCCGATCGAGTTGCGCTATCTCGACCAGGTTATCCTGCTGGAGCCGGCCGTCGTGAGCTTCCAGGTCAACACGAGCGTCATGCTGCCGGAGGCCAACCAGTTTCGCACCAACGCGAGCTTCTGGAACGGCTTCTGGGGGTTTCTATGGCTCCAGCCGGGGCAGGTGCGAAACGTTCCTCTGCGCGCGACTCACTCTCCGGAAAGACTCCACGCCTTTCTGGAGGACGTGGCGGCGCGTTACGACCGGCCCGGCAGTCCGCCCCGGGCCGACGTGGGCACGCTGGGTTTCGTCCCCGGCGAGCCAGGGCACACGCTGGATGTTGACGCCGCCATGAGTGTGATAGACGCCAGCCTGCGCTCACCGGCCAGCCGCACGGTGGAACTGCCGGTCAGCGCGCAAACGGTCGTTCACCCCTCGCTGGATACACTGGCCGATTTAATTCGCGCCGACGTGGATCTCTACCAGTTCAACGGCCTCTTCAGCCTGTATCTCTCGGACTTGAAGTCAGGGCGGGAACTGGTCGTCAATCTTTCGAACGGCCAGCCCGCGCCCGGCCCGGTGGCTTTCTCGGCGATGAGCACGATCAAGATACCCATCATGGTGAGTTTCTTCGCGCAGAACGAGGAGGTGTTGACTGACGACGAGAGCCTGCTGCTTCAGCGCAGCATTGACGAGTCGCAAAACACCGCTACCGACCTGCTGCTGAAGACCGTCGGCCGGGGCGACGGCTTTGACGGCACGCGCCAGGTCACCACAATTATGCGCACGCTCGGACTGGTCAACACCGGCATCAGCGGGCTGCTCGACGTGGCCGGCGCCGTGCTGGCCCCGCTTCAGACCCCGGCGAACTCCCGCACGGACCTCACCACCCAGCCCGACCCCTATAACCAGACCACCACCGAGGAAATGGGGGCGCTGCTGGTGATGATTTATCAGTGTTCCCAGGGCGGCGGCGCGCTGATGGCGGCTTTCCCCGACCAGTTCACCCCGCAGGAATGTCAGACGATGATTGACCTGCTGACGAAGAACGAAGTCGGCCCGATTTTTATCAGCGGCGGCTCGCCGGGCGGCGTGGTCGCGCACAAACATGGGTGGGACCGCCTGCCCCTCAACAACGTCGCCGACGCCGCCCTCGTCTTCACGCCCAGCGGCCAGTACGCCCTGACGATCTACCTGCACCGGGAAGATACGATGCTGTTCGACGAGGCCAACCGGCTCATCATCTCGGTAGCGCGGGCGATTTACAACTTCTTCAACGCCGCCTCCGGCGCGTAAACAAAACAGGCCCCGCCGTAAGCGTGGCCTGTGTGCGGCGCTACCCTTCGGAGACATTCAAATCATTTGCGCTTGATGAGGGTCAGCTTGTTGACGCCGTTCTCGTAGCTGAACTCCACCGCGTCCATCACCTGCCGCATAAAGTACAGCCCCAACCCGCCAATGGCCATCTCCTCAATCGTCGAATCCAAGCGGGGATCGGGCACGCTGGTCGGGTCGAAGCGCGCCGCCCAGTCCTGGATGGCAATCATCAGCTCGCCGGGGCGCGCGTCGCAGGTGATCTCGATCTGGCCTTTGTCTTCGCCGTCGTAGCCGTGCTCGATGATGTTCGTGCACGCCTCGTCAACCGCTAACTGGCAGCGGCTGGACTCAATCTCGTCGAGGCCGGCTTCAGCGGCGGCTTCCGCCACAAAAGCGCAGATCTGCTCCAGCCGATCATAGCGGCCGGGAACGGTGAGTTTACGCGCCATTCCAACAACGGGCGAGACTCAAGGAGCTAGAAGCTCGCGACAGCCTCGTCGCGAGAGGCGAAGATCGAGAAGATGGAGGTCAGGCCGGCCAGGCGCAGGACTTCCTCGACGCGCGGCGAAGGGCTGGCCAGGCGCAGGTCGCCGTTCAGGCGCTTGACCGCCTTGAGCGTGGAAACCATGGCGCGCAGGCCGGCGGAAGACATGTATTCGACGCTCTTCAGATCGAGGACGATTTGGGTCTTTTCGGTTTCGACAAGCTTTTTGAGCGCGTTCTCAAGGTCGGGAGCGGTTGCGCTGTCCACCCTGCCAGAAACAGCCATGACGGATACGCTCTTGAGTTCTTCAGTCGAGATGTCCATGGGATTATGCCTCCTTAGGTCGGGGATTATACCAAAGATAAAAACAAATTCATAACGCGCGCGGCGCTTCTCCCAGCGCAAAGCCGACGCATCAGGAGGCTAGTTGCACCTCCTCCGCCGGAGGATCGGGCTGGTCCGCCCCAGCCGCCAGGCGTGTCGCTGCCAGACACAGGCCCACGAAGGTCCAGAACATCACCCCGGCAGGCTGAAAATCGAGGTTGAAAAAATAGTGGTCCAATACGCCGATCGCCAAAGCCGCCGTCAACCCGGCATGTGCGCCTAGCCATAGCGGGGTAAGTCTCCGGTCCTGATATACCTGCTTCCGGCGCTGGTAGCTCCATCCGAACGCCGTCAGCATGCATAACAGAAAAACCGCCAGCCCGACGAGGCCCATTTCCTCCGCCATAATAAGATAGGCGCTCGACACGCCGAGATAAATGTCAATCTCCGGCGCGCCCGCAAAGCCCACGCCGAACAGCGGGTAACGCTGGATGAGGATCAGCGCGTCTTTGTACTCGCCAAACCGCATTTGTGTCGCCAGGTCCTGCCCCTGCAGGCCCTCGACAAAATGCCCGACGTATTCCTGCGTGACCGGCAGGAACAGGATCACCCCGGCCAGCGCTGCGAGGATCCAGAGCATCCGGCGATAGCGCGCCAGCGCAATGCCCGCCATCGCCGCCGCCAGCGCCGCCATCGCCCCGCGCGAAAAGGTGAGCACCAGGCAGGCCAGCGTCACGGCAAAGGCCAGGTACGTCAGCCAGCGCGATTTCAGCGCCGGAGTGGAGGTCAACAATTGTGGGGCCAACAGGCCGCCGATCATCGCCAGCAGGCCGCCCAGCACATTCGGGTCCACGGAAGTTGAAATCGCGCGCTGCGGATTATCCGGGTTATCCTCAATGTAGCGCAGCACGCCGCCGGAGGGGTAATCGAGCACGCGCAGTGCAGAGAGCGCGCGCGCGGAGATTGCCTCCGGCAGGAAGTACAGCACGATCCCCAGGGCGGCTGCCAGCATACCGCACAGCAGAACGACGCGGATGACGCGCTCCAGCTTTTCCCGGCCGTCGAGATAATCCACGACGATGAAAGTGAACCCGATGCCGAGAAGCATCTCGGCAAAGTGGCGCAGGAGGTTGGAAGTCAGCGGCCCATTCGCCTGACCAGCCACGAAGCTGAACACCGCCAAAAGCATGAAGGCGACGATGGGGGCATGCGCTGGCGTGAGGGTGATCTGCCGGCGCCGGCCGCTCATCCACTGCAGGGCGTAGACGGCCACGACCGTCAACAGGGCCAGGTCAAGGAAAGTGGGTTTGAAGACGATCCTGACCGGAAGCGCGGCGAACGGCAGCAGGGTGATGACCGCGATCACGCCCCACAAACCGACCTCGAGGCTGGTCAGCGTCCACAGCGCGGTGGCCAGCGCTAGCAGGACGGCGGCCGTGAGGCTGACCCCGGCAAAGCCCAACAGCGCGCCTACGCTGGCGGCGATCAACGCGAGCGCCAGGCCGAGCCAGAGGGCATAGCCGGAACCCGACGTCAACCACCGATCGGCAGCTTGTAATTTACGCATCGCCTGTCACTTGATCTCGATCACATCCGGAATCACGACCATATCCTGCGGCCACTGAGCACCGTCAGCGCGGAAAACAGCCACCCGCGCGCCGGAGACGGGATCGTATAACCCAAGCTGCAAAGTATAGCGCCCGGCATGAAGGTTCGGCGGCAGGGGGATGAGGCGTACGTCGGCAAAAGCCTGGCCGGGTATCCAGGCGGAGGTTGGCCAATCACCATTCAGGGGCGGCGCGTCAGCCGGCGGAACGACCTGTATATCCTGCGCGTCAACCAGGTGCAGGAACACCGTATAATCGGCGCCGATGGGCTGTTCGGTGCGCCAGTACAATTCCAGATAAAGCGCGCCGTCCGTGCTGGCCTCCAGGCCAAGCAACGAGATGCCATACTCGAAGGTTGCGCCCTCCGTGACGGGTGACGTGAACTCAGGCGATTTTTCGGAAGCCGCGCGGCCAACCGTGAGCAGGACCGATCTCAGCTGTTCACCTTTAGGGTTGAGGACGAGCAAAGTGTTCTCCGGATCGTCGTCCCAGAAGGCCAGGTTAAGCCTGAGGAGCGATGGAACCGTCGCCTTGCGGTCAATGGGGATGAAATACGTATCGGCAAAAATAGCGCCCGGCTTCCACTGCGAGGTAGGCGCATTGCCGCCGCCGGGCCACGTATCAATCTTGCCGACCTCCGCCGTGTCGCGCCCCAACAGATGCAAGGCCAGCTTATGATCAACCGCCATGGGCTTCACCGCCCGCCAGTAGAGCGTCACCTTCTGGCTCTCGCCCGGCAGCCGAGGCTGGTCGTCCGCTGTGTAGCCGATGAGTTCAATCGAGCCGTCAAACATCGCGTGAACCGGCCGTAGATCGTCGGGCAGATCGGCCTCCGACATCGTCGAGGGTGGGTCATAACGCGGCGCAATGTAAACGACCGGGATGACGGCGGCGATGAGGGCCAGGATGCCCCCGAAGACGAGGTTCCACCGCTCTGTCCAACGCGATTTGAACGGCGCGATCAACCCGGCCGCCATGAAAATGGCGAGCGGCGCGATGGCCCCGAACATCAGCCGCCCCTGCGAGGCGAAGGTCTGCATCGTCCAGCGCGCCACGCCGATCAGCGTCAACAGGCAGAAGAGTGCGAGCAGGGCCAGCTCGGCTCTCCGCCAGGGACGCCGTCTGATCCCTGCCCAGCCCAGGCCGGCCAGCGCCCATAACGTCAGCGCGTCAAAAAAGAAATGCACCCACTCGGCGGGGAGGATGGTGAAAACTCCGAAGACGCTCCAGTAGGAGAGGAAAAAGCCCCGCCATTCATCGCGGATGAGTTCCCACAGCGTGACCACAGGTTCTCGCGGCCCCGCAATCGCGACCATCGTTTGCAGGCCGAGCCACTCCCCATAGAGCTGATGGTTACGCCAGAACCACCACCCCGAGACCAGCAGCGCCAGGCCCGCGACGATCAGGCCGCCAAAGACAAAGCGCCGCCCGTCGCGCGCCCGCCACGCGCCCCACCCCACGCCGAGCGCGGCCACAGGCCACAGCACCAAGCCGCTGACCTTGGCCAGCGCCGCCAGGCCGAGCAGCAGCCCGAGGCTGGCCGCCTTCCACGCCCAGTCTTTGACCTCCGGCTGCATCAAGCGCACGATGGCCAGCAGCGTCGCCGTGCTCAGCAGCATCAACAAGCTGTCATTGTTCACCGCGGCGGTGAGGAAGATGAATTTCGGGTTGAAGGCCACGAGCAAAACGGCGAGGCGGGCCAATGGCTCCCGCGCCGGGAAAACCGCCAGCGCCAGCTGGTAGGTTGAGATCAGGATCAGCGCTCCCAACCCCAACGAAAACCAGCGCACGAGATGCACCGCCAGGGCTGTCCCGCGATATGGGAACCTTTCCTCAGCGGTGTGCCGGTACGAGTTCACATTGTGCGGAATGCCGGGGATATGGTGCAGAAACGGGTTGCGGACGAAGACGCGCGGCCAATCGCTGTCATCTATCCCAAAGGTCAATCCGGCCGCCAGCAAGTTGTAGAGCGGCGGCTGGCTCCCCTCCTGCGCCCACTCGGCCGCCTCACCTACCCGCTGCACTGGCAGGCCATTCCCCTTCGCAATCCAGCGAATGGCGGCAAAGTGATATCCCTCATCCGGCGCTTCAAAGATGGGCGTCGCCCAATCGTAGAGCAGGCCGAGGCCGAGGTAAATCGCAATGGCGCCGAGAAGCCAGCGGCTGACTCTCATGGCGTCACCCGGATTGGACTGAGGAGGACGGAGTCGGCGTCAATGAGGCGGCGATCCGCCGTGACCAGGCGCAGACGTTCCAGCGTCGTCGAGTCGTAGACCAATACTTCGACCTCGTGCTGGCCGAAGGGCGTCTCCGGGCTGAGGGTCAGCAGGTAGGAGTCCGGCAGTAACTCCCCCACACGCCAGGCGGAGGTCGGCGCCGCGCCCTGTCGGGGCCAGCCATCCTGCACCGCCCAGCGGTTCAGATACATATCACGCACCCGCACCGATATCGAGTAATTCGTCTTGATCGGCGCCAGGGCCTTCCACATAAGCGTCACAGTCAGAGTGTCACCCCGGTGCAGCACGCGCGGGCCGAGGTCGTAGCTGGTCAACTCGATGATGTTGCTGAAGTTCTGCCGGATCGAGTTGGGCACTGCCTCCTCCGCGCGCGGCATTTCCAATGATCCAAACACGACTGCGTTGCCGCCTGTGCTCGTCGGCAGGCGTGTGCCATCCCTCAGGTCATACAGACCGACGCGGATTTGCATCTGCACCGGGGTGTACGCGCTGGCAGGAATGGGAACGACATAGTCATCCGCGAAAGTCTGACCGGGGTGTATCAGCGTGGTTGCCATCAATCCCTGGCCGGGGTAGCGGTCGCGCTGGGCCACGATAATGCCCTCATTATCCACGATATGCAAAAACACGCTCCAGTTTCGATCCATCGCGATCAGGCTCTGCCAGTAAAGCGTGAGATGCACCGCCTCGCCTGGGCGGACGGACGCCGTCCGCAAATCATACCCCAGCAGCTTCATCTCGCCGCCGAAATCGGCGTCCACGCGGTGCGGGATCCCCGCTATCTGCGCGGGCGAGAGCGCGGGCGGGGGCAAGTAATGAGGCGCGATGACGGTGAACGGCGCGGCTGCCGACAGCAACGCCATAAATCCGACCACCAGCCAGGGCAGGCCGCGCTGCCATTGCCACAGGCCCGCTACAACCAGCGTGCTGATCGCAGAAATCGCCGGGAAGATCAACCGTCCCTGCGAGGCCTGCGTGAGGCCTGTCCAGCGGATCAGGCCGAGCATGACCAAACCGATCCACGCCAGGAGCAAGGCCCACGGCACCGCCTTGCCGAGGGTGACCTCTCGCGCACGAATGGCGCGCGCTGCGCCCCATCCCAGCCCAGGCAGCGCGATGACCGCGGCCAGGTTGAGCGTGGTGTACGTCCACCCCGGCATCGGCACGCTGACCCCTCCGAACAGCCCCCAATAAGCCAGCACGAAACCGACGCGTTCGCCCCACAACTGAGCCAGGCTCGCGGGCTGCGGGCGCGCGCCGACGATCTGCACAAACGTGTTCCAGCCCAACCAGTCGCCGTACAACTGCCCGTTGCGCCAGTACCACCAGAAAGCGACGAGAAAAGCGAGGCCGAAGATGATCAGGGATTGAAGAATTACATTGCGGATTGCGTATCGCGTATCAGGTCCGCTACAGAAGTTGGCAAACAATAAGACCAGGCCCGCGAGCGGCGCAAGGCCAAGCGCCGATTGTTTGCTGAGCGCACCCGCGCCGAGCATCAGCCCCAACGCCGCATGTGACCAACCCGGTTGGGACGGCGGCTGGCGCAGCCAGCGCGCCAGCAACCACAACGCCGCCGTGGAAAGCAGTATCGCCAGGTTGTCGTTGTTCACCGAGGCGCTGATGAAGAGGAACATCGGCGTGAAGGCCGCGAAACTGGCCGCCGCAAGCGCCAGCGCCTTCTGGCCGGGGACGACCTCCTGCGCGAGCCGGTAGGTGAAGTAAACCGTGCCCGCCCCCATCAGCACGGAAAGCAACCGGATTAACCGCACCGCCAACGCAGTACCGTGCCACTGGCTTTGCTCGTCAGGCAGGTGGATGATGATGTTGTTGTTCCGATCGGGCGTGATGAGGCCATTGTCGGTGTGTGGGTTGACCCAGCGCACTCGTTCCATGTCGCCTGTATCAATCCAGGCCGTCGCCGCTGCCATCAGTGCGTAGTAGAGAGGCGGCTGGCTGCCCTCCTGCCGCCACGGCTCGACGTTCGCCGGGTCTTGAACGGGCAGCCCGTTCCCGTCGGCGAGCGTCTTAACCATCGGATAGTGCCAGAGTTCATCCGAGATTTCAAACAGCGGCGTTTGAACAGCATAGATGACGCCCCAGATAATAAAGAGGCTGACTAACAACGGCGCCGGCCGCACGAAACGCAATGTTCTTTTTATCATTTGTAGGAGCGGGTTATACTCGCGACATCCAGGAGGGTTCCACCCGCGTAGGGGCTGCGGTTCCCGCGCCCACCGATCATTCCATCCGCACCTCTCGTAGGAGCCGGTTGTACCCGCGATGTACCTACCACCATGCCCACAATCCACCTCAACCCAACCCCCGCTCCAAGGGCCGCTAACAGGCGGGAAGGTACCAGCAGAGGCAGGAAGTAGCGCTGCCAGTTCAACGGGATCACGAGCGCCAGGAAGACCAGCGTCATCCCAAACCACAAAAGCAAAACCTGCTCGGCGCGCGGGGGGCTGCTCAAGCGATCCCGGGCGGCGCGGTAGACGCACACCCCTAATCCCAGCGCCGTCAGGCCCATCAAGAGCCAAGGCCAGGGCGGACGGCGCAGCCACAGGTGCAGCGGCTCGGCAAAATAAGCCTCGGCTTCCGGCTGCAAGTGCTCCAGATAAACCGGCGCATCCCAGACCGCAGGCGGCTGCCAGTATAACTGCTGAACCATCGCGCGCAAACGCGCGGGCGCGGTCCCCAGCACGACCTCCGGATCGCGCTCACCGTTCACCTGAATCTGCGATTCAACCAGTTCGGATCGCAGGGTAAGCATCTCTCGCAGGGCGCTGACCGGATGCTGCGAGAGCACCGGGTTGAGCAGCCAGAACGTCAGGCCGCTGCCCACGCCTATTCCCAGGCTGAGCAGGACTAAGACGATCAATCGCTGACGCAGGGGCCACAGGCGCTGACGCAGCGCCCCTCCACTCGCGAGCAGCGCCACGGGCAACATCACAATCTCGGTCTGCTTGCTGCACAACGCCAGCCCCACAAGTGCGCCGACCAGCGCCCCGCCGAGAGGCGCCCGCCACCGGAATCCATCCAGCCGGTCGCACACATCCACTAAAGCCAGGCTCCCCACCGCCGCAAGGGCCGAAAAGAAAGTCAACGCGCTCTCCGCCATCGCGCGCCGCGTGTGCAGCAGCATCAGCGGGTCCAGGCCGACGAGCAGGGCAGCCGTCAGGCCAGTCGGCCAACCGCCGAGCCGGATGCCCCACCAGAGCGCCAGGACGGCGGTGAGCGCGCCCAATAGCGCCGTCGGGGCGCGCGCCGCCCACAACACGTCGGCGGGTGGAATCGCCGCCTGATTCTCCTCCCACGTGGCCCCCCAGACCCAATCCACGTTCAGGTCGGCGGCGGTGAAGCCGCGCGCCCACCATCCCAACCCGGCCAGGTAGCGCGTGATCGGCGCGTCAAGCAGGCGCAGGCGCACATCCGGCGTGAGCGGCTCATCCGGCTGCCAAGCCAGCGCCGCAGGCTCACGCCGCAGAAAGAGCATATCAAAATCCCGGCTCATGAATAGCTGGCTGCTCTCGTCGGGATGAAAAGGCGTCGCCTGCAGCCCGCTCAGGTAGACGAACGCAAAAGCGCCTCCCAGTCCGATGAACATGCCGGTCACGATGAGCCATCGGGAAAGCGATGGCAAACTTCTGAGCATCTCTGATCTTCGTCAAGTTCACACGACGCGCAAGAACTCCAGCGTGCGCGCGGCGATCCTGTCCCACGTGAAGAGCGCGGATAACGCACGTGCGCCCCGCCCCAACCGGGCGCGGAGGTCGGGCGCGTCGAGCAGTTGCGAAACGGCCAGCACGATGGCCGGCACGTCTTCCGGCGGCACGAGGCGGACGTTGTCGCCATCGCGCAGTCCTTGCCCTGAGCCTGTCGAAGGAGCCTGCCCTGAGCCTGCCGAAGGGTCAGGCAAGGGGAACGCGGGTTGTGTGGTGATGACCGGGCAGCCGTGGGCGAGCGCGGCCATGAAAGTTCCGCGCCGGAATGATACCCCATCCCGATACGGCAAAACAATCGCCTCGCAGGCGAGCAAGTGCGCTGAGACCTCCTCCGGCGTGACGAAGCCTGTGCGGATGACGCGGTCCCCGAGGTCGTAGCGCGCGATCATCTTCTCGATCCTCGCGTCAAAATCGGCGTTTGTCGCGTCGCTCGTCCCCGTGCGCCCGCCGATGAGAACCAATTTCACCCGCGCCTTGCGGTCGGCGAGAATGGCGAGCGCGCTGATGAGCGTGTCGCCGCCCTTGGACTCGTTGAGGAACCCGAAGTAGCCGACGAGAAAGTCTTTGGGGGCCACGCCGAAACGATCACGCCACTCGACGCGGTTGTAGTCGGCGGGCGGGGTGGGCGCGATGTTGCTGCCGATGGGGATCTGCGTCACGCGCGCGATCCCCCGGCGGCGCAATTCGGCCTCGTCCGCCGGGTCGGTGGCGATCACGCCATTCGCCGTGCGCGCGAGGTATGTCACCGCCGCCGGGCGCAGTCGCCCCGCCTTGGGGAAGAGATAGGGAATCCGCAGGTCGTGAAAGGTGACGACCGTCTTCACCTCGGCGACGCGCGGCAGGAAATGAATGGGCGTGGAGAGGCCATAGGCGGCGGCCTGGTATTGGATATTGAGGATTGAGAGATTGAGGGATAGGGCAATTGAGCGAATTTTGAGGAGGGCGGGGAAAGACCAGCGGCGAATTGAGGCATGAAGCGTGATGCGTGATGCGTGAAGAGCCTCGACCAACGGGCGGCAGCGCACATCTGTAATCACATGGACTTCGACGCCGAGGGCGGCGAGGGCTTTTGCCAGTTCGTACGTGTAATCCCCCACGCCGCCCTGCATGGGAGGAAATTCGCCAGTGACGAGGCCGAGTTTCATTGTCCCCTCAACCCCGACCTCAACACCTCCCAATACACCTCCACCCGCGCCCTCCGCAGTTCCCGTTTGTGCCCCATTAGCCCCTTCGCCCACTCCACGACCAACTGAACCGCAAAGTTGCCGAGCAGGAACCAGCGCAGGGCTTCGGCGGCGAGGGGGCCGTAGTATTTGCGGTAATAGCGCACTTTGCTCGTGTTGAAGCGGATGTGCGTGGCGGCGGGGACCTGCGCGCTGGATTTGGCCTCGTGATGCACGAGGCGCGCCGGGGGGAAATACACCACCTGCCAGCCTGCCGCCTTCATCCGGCGGCACCAATCCAGTTCTTCGGAATACATGAAGAAGCCCTCGTCCAGCCCGCCTACCTGCTCGTAGGCCTCGCGGCGCACGAGCAGCGCCGCGCCGACGACCCAATCCACCTCGGCCACCGCGTCGTCGGCGAGGTCGCGAGCGTAGTAGTGATCGAGCAGCGAGCGCGGAGCGATCGGCTGGAGCCAGATGCTTTCAAAAAAGCTGGTCGCCAGCATGGGAAAGCGGCGGCGGGTGGATTGTACCGTCCCGTCAGGGTAAAGCATCTGCGGCCCCAGCAGGCCCACTGTTGGGTGCGCGTCCATGTAGGCCAGCATCTGCGCGAGGGCGTCGCCCATAATTTCGGTGTCGGGATTCAGAATCAGAAGATAGCGCCCGCGCGCGGCGCGCAATCCCAGATTATTGCCGCGCGTATAGCCCAGGTTTTCAGCGCTCGCGATCAGGTTGACGGACGGGAACTCGACGCGCACCATCTCAGCCGAGCCGTCCCCCGAGGCCGCCTCCAAGACGATGATCTCAACCTGCGGGTCGGCCAGGGGGAGGCTGGCGAGGCACGCCCGCAGCAGGTCGCGGACGTTCCAGGAGAGGATGATGACCGAAAGCCCAGGGGAAGTCAACGGATTGAACGGATTTCACGGATTTCTCTATTTCATCCGCTTCATCCGTTGACTAAAGATTCCGGATGACCAGATACTCGGCCAACTCGGAGAGCGACTGCCGGTAAACGTTGTCCGGCATCGAGGCCAGCGCCGCCTGCGCCCGCGCGACGTAAGCCCGCGCCTCGGCCAGCGCCGCCTCAACCGCGCCGGAGCCTTTCACCGCCCGCACCACGCGCCCGACGATCTCCGGGTCTCCGGCGCGGCCATTCAACAGCGAGGAGATGTCGCGGTCTTCGGGATTCTGTTCGAGGTAGCACAGCGCAGGCAGCGTGAAGAGGCCCTGGCGTAGATCGCTGCCCACTGGCTTGCCGAGGCGCATCTCCTCGCTGGTGAAGTCGAGGACGTCGTCCACGATTTGAAAGGCCATGCCCACTTCGTGGCCGAACCGGCGCATCGCGGCCACGGCCTCCTCTCCGGGGTGGCCGAGCAAAGCCCCAGCCTCCGCCGCCACCGCGAAGAGCGAGGCGGTCTTGGCGTAGATGCGCCGGTAGTAATCCTCGCGCGAGACCTGCCCCCGGCTGACGAACAGCTGATTGATCTCGCCGTTGACGATGGTCATCAGCGTCTGCGCGAAGGCGCGCATCACGCGCACCGAGTCGGCCTGCGAGGCCAGCTCGGCGGCGCGGGCAAAGAGGAAGTCGCCGGTAAGCACGGTGGCCGCCGGGCTCCACTGCGCGTTGAGCGTGGGGATGCCCCGGCGCAGCAGCGCGCCGTCAATCAAATCGTCGTGCACGAGCGTGGCGGTGTGCAGCATCTCAATCGCCGCCGCCAGCGACACCGCCCGCGCCGGGTCGGCCTGGAGCATCCGCGCCGTGAGCAGCGTCACCGCCGGGCGCACCCGCTTGCCGCCGGAGGCGAGCAGATGCTCGGTCGCGCCGGACAGCGCCTCGTGCTGGCCGCTCATCGTCTCGCGCATCTTGGCTTCGACGGCGGTCAGGTCGTCGCGCACCGGCTCGAAAAATTCAGTCGAGGTTACACGCATCCCAATCAATCCAACTACTCCCATCCACGACCCGCGCCCTTCGACAGCGCGGCGCGTGCGCCGCGCCGCTCAGGACGCTGAGGCCGGGCCTTACGCCCATCCAAAAAAGCGCGCCGCGTTTGCAGTGGTCGCCTGCGCCATCGCCTCCAGAGTCATACCTCTCACCTCGGCCAGCTTCTCGGCCACCAACCGCACGTAGGCTGGTTCGTTGCGCTGGCCGCGCTTCGCCTGCGGCGTCAAATAGGGCGCGTCGGTCTCGATCAGTATCCGGTCGAGCGGGACGGCCGCGAAGATCGCGCGCAGGGTCTCGTTCTTCTTGTACGTGATCGGCCCGTCCACGCCGAGGTAGAAACCCAGCTCGACGGCTGTCTCCGCCATCGCCTGGTCACCGGAAAACGAGTGAAGCACCGCGCCCTGGCGGGGTCCCGCCTCCCGTAAGGTCTCCAGCACTTCCGCGTGGGCCTCGCGGTCGTGGACGATCACCGGTTTTTCAAGCGCGTTCGCCAGTCCAATCTGCATTCGGAAGGCTGTGACCTGTTCGTCCAGCGGCGCGGCCTTCCAGTATAAGTCTATCCCAATTTCCCCAATTGCGACCACTTTTGGCGATTGGGCCATTCTCTCCAGTTCGCCGAGTTCCTTCGTCCCAAACCCGCTGGTCGAATTCGGATGAAATCCCACTGCCGCGTAAATATCCGCGTGAGTTTCGGCCAACTGCGCCGCGCGGCGGCTCGTCTCCAAATCCGTCGCCGGGACGACGATCCGCCCCACCCCCGCCGCGCGCGCCCGCGCCATCACCGCCTCGCGGTCGGCGTCGAACTGCGGGAAGTCGAGGTGGCAGTGAGTATCCGTGAGCATCGTGAACAGTAACCCGTCATCGGTGATCAGTGGCGGATCAGGGTGCTGACACTGTTCACGGATGACGGATGCCTGATCACTGCTACCGCAGCCCCGCCAGCCTCAACCCATCTTCCAAGACGGGCTGCACCAACTCCGGCTTCAGCACTTCGCAGTACACGCGGATGATCGGCTCGGTGCCGGAGAAGCGGACGAGCATCCATCCGCCGCCGTCGAGAAAGAACTTGAAACCGTCGGTCGTGTCAATGTTTGTCACAGTCAGCCCGCCCAACTTGATGCCCGGCCTGGCCGCCGTGACCTTAGCCCGCACGGACTCGCGCTGTTCGGTCGGGAACTGGGTGTCCACGCGGTCATAGTAGTGCGCGCCGACTTTGGCGAACAGCATGTCGAGCAGTTGCGAGGGCTTCTTGCCCGTCTTCACCATGAAATCCAGGAAGAGCAGGTTGCCCAGGATGCCGTCGCGCTCCGGGACGTTGCCCCGGAAAGCATACCCGCCGCTCTCCTCGCCGCCGATGATCGCGTCCGTCTCCATCATCTTCGGCGCGACGTACTTGAAGCCCACGCCGGTTTCGTGAACCGGCACGCCGTAGAGCGCGCCCAGCTTGTTGAGCATCGAGGTCGTGCTGAGCGTCTTGACGATTGGCCCGCGCTGGCCGCGCACCTCCAGCAGATACAAAGCGAGCAGCGCGTAGACCTGCAACTGGTTCAGGAAACGCCCGTTCTCGTCGCCGATGCCCATGCGGTCGGCGTCGCCGTCGGTGATGAGCAAGACGTCCGCGCCAAGTTTGACCGTCTGGCTCAGGCCAACGTCCACGTTCGGCGGGATCGGCTCCGGACGCTTCATCTCCGGGAAAGCTGGGTTCCGCTCGGCGTGAATCTCGCGCACCGTCGTCTTGCCGCCGGCCAGCAGGCGCGGGAACCAGCCGCCGCCGTTGCCCCACATCGCATCCACCAGCACGTTGAAGCCGGCGGCCTTGATCGGTTCGAGGTCAACCAGCTTCTGCAAGTTCGCGATGTACGCGGGCGCGGCGTCGAACTTTTGGATCAATCCTTTGGCCTCGGCTTCGGCGTAGGCCATGCGTTTCACCCCCTCCGAGCCTGGGATGAGCGCTTCGATCTGCTTCAGGCCCTCCGGATCAATCGCGCCGCCGTTGGGGTCGCGCACCTTGAAACCATTGTCGGTCGGCGGGTTGTGCGAGGCCGTGATGTTGATCGCCCCTTTGGCTTTCTTGTCCACGACCGCGTAGGCGATGACGGGTGTGGGCGTCGGGCCGTCGGTGAGCCAGACCTTGTGTCCGTTCGCCGCCAGCACTTCGGCCGCCGCGGCGGCAAACTGCTCCGCGCCAAAGCGCTTGTCGTGCCCGACGACGATGGCCTCGCCGGCCCAGCCTTTAGTGAGCAAGTAAGCCGCAAAACCCTGCGCGCAGCGGCGCACGTTAGCGAAGGTGTAATCTTCGGCGATCAACCCGCGCCAGCCGTCGGTGCCGAATTTGATCAGAGTTTCTTCCATCATGCGGGTTTGTCGCCTCCTGGTTCGTCGAGTTTGCGCTTGAGAAAGCCTAACATATCCTGCGCCAGATCAATGATGGGTTGAGCGTCGTCCGGTCCCATGATGACGTGCTCATCATACAGCGACCGGCTACGAGCTTGAAGTTTCTCGTTCAACAGGCGCGCGGCAAAGTCGGCGGCGGCGTTGAGTTTTGGGTCGCTGTCAGCGCCCAGCTTCTTCGCGAACTGTTCGCGCGTGTACTGCCTCATCTTACCCTGATCAATGCCGTACCGTGGTGATTTCCACTAAGTTCGGCAGCTTCTTGCCCGCCTGAAGGCGAGCCAAATCGGCGTCCACCATTGCATGGATTAACTCGGTGAACGTCATGGTCGGTTCCCAACCTAATACGCGGCGGGCCTTGGAGGCGTCACCCACTAGAAAATCTACCTCCGCCGGGCGGAAAAAGCGTTGATCCTGCACGACGAAATCCCGATAATCCAGCCCCACGTGGCTGAAGGCGACCTCGCACATCTCTCGGATGCTGTGCGTTTCGCCAGTAGCAATCACGTAGTCCTCAAGCGTGTCCTGCTGCAGCATCAGCCACATCGCCCGCACATAGTCCCCGGCAAAACCCAGGTCGCGCCGGGATTCCAGATTCCCCAGACGCAGCTTATCCAACAATTCCAGCTTGATCGCCGCGACGCCCTGACTGATTTTGCGCTCGACGAACTCCAACCCGCGCCGCGGCGAGCCGTGATTGAACAGGATGCCCGACGTCGCGTGCAGGCCGTAACTCTCGCGGTAGTTGACGGTGATCCAGTGCCCGTAGACTTTGGCGACGCCATATGGGCTGCGCGGGTAGAAGGGCGTCCTTTCATTCTGAGGCACAGTCTGCACCTTCCCGAACATCTCACTCGAACTCGCCTGGTAAAACCGGGCTTTCGGATTGACCGCGCGGATCGCGTCCAGCAAACGCGTGACACCGAGGGCCGTCGCCTCGCCCGTGAGCACCGGCTGCTGCCAGGACGTGGGGACAAACGACATGGCGGCTAGGTTGTAGACCTCCTCCGGCTCAAACTCGCGCAGCAAGCCGAAGAGCGAAGCCTCGTCCAGCAAATCGCCCTGAACCAGCGTGACGCGGTCCTGGATCGGCTCCAGCCGGTCTAAGTTGATGATGCTCGTACGGCGCACCATGCCGACGACGCGGTAGCCTTTGCCGAGCAAAAATTCGGCCAGGTATGAACCATCCTGGCCCGTCACTCCAGTAATTAACGCCGTAGGCACAATTCCTCCCGATCCTCCAAAGTTCACTTGCTGGCGCCCGCGCGGGCGCGCTCATAATCTAGCAAGTCCCGCAGGCTATGCTCAAAGGGGATGCGGGGTTCCCAACCGGTGCAGGCGCGAAACTTCGACGCATCGCACCGCATCTCCGGCACGTCGGAGGGCCGCAGCCGGTCCGGGTCCACTTCCACCGTGATCTCAACGCGCGCGAGGCTCAACAGCGTCGTGAGCAAGTCGCGGATCGTGCGCGACTGACCCGAGCCAATGTTGTACACCTCGCCCGCCTCGCCGTGGTCCAGCGCCAGGGCGTAAGCACGCACCATATCGCGCACATCCGTGAAATCCCGGCGCGCCTCCAGGTTGCCTACGCGCAGCATCGCCGGCTGCCGCCCAGCCTCAATCGCGGCGATTTGTGAGGCGAACGCCGGGGCGACGAATTTGCTGTTCTGGCGCGGGCCAATGTGATTGAATGGCCGCGCCCGCACGACATCCAGCCCGGAACTGAGGTGATACTGCAGACCGAGATAATCCTGCCCTACTTTGCTGACGCTGTAGGGGCTGTCGGGCCGGAGCGGGCAGGTCTCCCGAATGGGCAAATCCTCCAGCGCGACCCGCCCGTACTCCTCCGCCGAACCCAAAACCAGGAGGCGCGGTTCCAGCCGCGCAGCCAAAACCGCCTCAGACAAGTTGACCTGCGACCGCAGATTCGTTTCAAGCGTAGGCCACGGGTTGGCCCAACTGTCCCCCACAAAGGCCTGGCCGGCTAAATGATAGATGCGGTCGGGTCGCACGCGCTCAATCAGCGCCCGCACGGCCTCGGGATCAAGCAAATTGCAGACCAGCCGTTTGAGTTGAGCCGGATGGTAAGGTCGCGGGACGTCTGTGAGGTCGCAGCCCCACACCTCCGCGTCGGCGCCCGCCTTTGCCAGCAAGTAATCCGCTAAATGACTCCCGGCAAAGCCGCCGACTCCCGTGATGAGAAACCGCAACCTGCACTCCTGATGACTGTGTGATTATTTTCCCAGATAGTTTTATTATACCGTGTTTTGTTGGCTGCGGCGAACATTTCCATCCCCGCAGCGCATTTTCATTGACACTCATCAGAGCGGCAGGTATAATCCCCGCGCTCTGATGCGCAATCAGAAGATGTAAAGACTGTGGAGGATGACATCCGTGAGTGAGGCAGTGCAAACTCCGCCTGAGGCCGCAGCGCCGACCCGCCTGGAAGATCTGAAACCGAAGATGAAGCTCACCGGCCGAGTGACCAAGGTGGAGCTATTCGGCGCGTTCGTGGATGTCGGCGTGGGCCGGGACGGGCTGGTGCACATTTCGGCGTTGAGCACCAGGCGTGTGAACCAGGTCGCCGACGTGGTCAAGGAAGGCGATACCGTGACCGTCTGGGTGCGCAAGGTGGACCCGCCGGCCGGGCGGCTGGACCTGACACTGATCGAGCCAATGGCGGTGGAGTGGGAGGAGCTCAAGCCCAGGCAGGTGTACAGCGGCAAAGTCACTAAGCTGGAAAAGTTCGGCGCGTTTGTGGATATCGGCGCCGAGCGCCCTGGGCTAGTGCACATCAGCGAGTTAGCCAGTTACCGCGTGGACGAAGTCTCCGAGATCGTCAAAGTCGGCGAGGCGGTGCAGGTGAAAGTCCTGAGCGTGGACCCGCGCAAGAAGCAGATCAAACTGAGCATCAAAGCGCTTGAGGAGTTCGACTCCGACGAAGCCGAGGCGGAGGAAGCGCCGCTGACCGCGATGCAGGCCGCCCTGCAGAGAGCGCAGGCAGCTCAGGCGAACACCCGCCTGCGCGTAGATCGCAAAGTCGTGGCGCAAAAGGCGCGGCAGACCCAGGAAGATATCCTGAGCCGCACCCTGGCCAACAAGCGCAAGTAGGGGCAACGCGCAGGATTGAGAAAAAATTAGCGGGCCTACAATTGGCCCGCTTTTTGATTCCCGTTTCCACCCGGTAGTGGAATTCCATCATAAGATCAGCGACTGCCGCCGCTTTCAGGAAATAGCTATTCAGTTGGGGCGATCGCTAAAGATCGTCGTCTTCGTCGTCCCAGTCGTCGTCTTCCTCGTCGTACAGGTCGTCCTCTTCCTCCTCGAATTCATCTTCGAACTCGTCCTCCTCCCACTCCTCTTCCCCGTCGGCTTCGTCAACCCGCGTGTAGGTGAGGCAGCCGCTGTCCGGCTCGAGTTCGACCGCCGCGGCGCCGCAGTGGCCTTCTTCCAGGAAGATACAGTCATCGTAATGACACCGGATACGTGGCATACAGTTTTCCTCCTTGAGCGATTTAGGGTTACTCCGCCGGCAGGTCCGCTTCATCGCGCGGGGCCTGCCGCAACCGACGGATGGACAGGACCAAAATGGCGGTCACCACCACGGCTGAAACCACGCAGTAAGGGCAGATCGCGTGAATGACGAGTAGTTCTAAGTAAGTAAGATAAGCCGAATACAAGGTTCCTGTCAATGCCAGGCCGAAAACGGCTTGCGGGCCGTAAGTTTCCAGCCATCCTACCCGGTCCTCGAGCGCGAGCAGCAGCATTACGGCCAGGTACATCCCCAGGCCCAGCATGGCGAGAGGGATGCCATTGATCTCCGAATAAACGGAGTTATTTACAGTTTCACAGTCCCCTACCCCGGTGCACAGGGCCTGGGTATTCGCCAGCTTGATCCAGGTAAGATAGGCGGAGTCCATCGCCCCCACCGCCGCCAGCCCCAGGCTCGCCCACCGGAGCCAGTCCACGCGGGGTTTGAGGGCGGTCTGAATTGCTTCGGTCATCCACCACCTCCGGCCGCTGTCACTGCGGCATCCAGAATACCTTTGAAGCCCACCTGAGAATTATCGTCCGGCAGGAAAGGGAAGGCCCCGGCGTACTTGACGCCGTTGACGAAGAACGTCGGGGTCGAATCCACCCCGGCGGCCTGGGCCTCATCCAGAGCCTGGTTAACCTTTTCCCGGTAACGCTGCGTGTCGAAGCACGTAGTAAATTTGGGGATATCTACACCCAACGACTCGGCGTATTTGACAAAATTGGCCCGGCCATCCGGGTTGCTCTCCAGCGGCTGGTTGGTGAACGCCACGTGCCGGAACTCCCAAAACTTGCCCTGTTCGCCCGCGCAATGCGCCGCCTCGGCGGCGGAGACCGAGGGGCTGCCCAGGATCGCAATCAGACGGCTCTCTTCGCGCACCAGCCCCTGGCGGACGTACTGCTCCAGGATTTGCGGCTCGGTGTCTGCGAAGAATCGCCGGCAGAAGGGGCAGCGCAAGTCCTCGTACTCAACCAAGATGACTTTAGCGTCGAGGCGGCCTCGATAGTAATGGCCCTCGGCGGTCACGCCCGTCTCAACGCCTGTCGGCGCCGGGATCGTGGAGACCGCGGCGGGGTCGTCCTGCCGCCCC
>Ga0209751_10001022_pt1 | contig 29336 bp, 39 predicted proteins | sample RifCSP13_1_FD_184019 | JGI IMG/M metagenome (GOLD analysis project Ga0209751, IMG submission 184019) | Soil microbial communities from Rifle, Colorado - Rifle CSP2_sed 13_1 (SPAdes) (version 2) | ecosystem: Environmental > Terrestrial > Deep subsurface > Rock core/Sediment | place: Rifle...
GTCGGCTCCAGCGACGTGTTAGAGCGCGCTGCTGACCATCTGCGGACAATGGCCCCACACATCCGGGCACGGCTCACTGCCCAACTGCTGGAGCAGGTATGCAGTGAGTTGAGGAAAGACCGCGCTTGGTTTAGGGCCACTTTTGGCTATGAGCATTCTAACGATGGAGATTAGCGGCACGGCGTAACTCGCGTCCGGTTCAAGGTGATGTCAGATGACATACGCAAATGATAACTGGACAAAGCTGGTTGAGGAATACGGCCCTTTGATTGGGAAGAAGTTTCTCGATGTTGAAGACAACGAATATATTTTCATTGGGTTGCTCCACGGACAAGATGACTTCTATTTTGTGATGTGGCGAGCCGGGGCCGTGAGACTACTGACTTGTGTTGGGATACCGGAACAGATGGGGTTTGTGCCATCTAATGCCGCTCATGAGCCGACGGTGGACGACAAGCAAGGAGACTAGGAATATGATCGAAAATACCGAAATACCAAAGTCCTCTGATGTAACCGATCGGCGCATGGGCTCGCACTTGAATGACGGGTTAGGCCGCAAGGGCCTGAGGCACGTGATTGACGATGTACGAAGCATCACTGCGTGGCCGATGGACGATGGGACAACTGTTTTTGATTTCAAGAATGGCGATCTTGAAACCAGCCTGCGGATTTCTAACGAAGCCATTAGTGCGATTCACTATCTCTGGATTTCACTAAAAGCGAACAAAGGGATTGCGGCCTGACGCAGAGGTGAGCCACACATGATAAAGACAACAGAAAGCCCGGCGCGCGAACATGAAAGACTCGGTAGCTCAATTGGCAGAGCAGCGATCTCCAAAATCGCAGGTTGGGGGTTCGAGTCCCTCCCTTGTCGCCAATTTATTTTCGTGGATGAGGAAACGATTCCCATCATAACTGTTGCGAGAATTTAGGAGATAAACATGAGTGCGATATTTTCGGGCAAACGCAGCGTCCCAGTATGGGATGCGATAAACAAAGCTAAGACTGTTTCCAATTTGCGCGAGGCGCTGTATTTTATCGGCTGCAAATTACAAGAGCTGGAAACAAAAGTTGATGAACACGAGCACACGCGACCGGTTATTATTAGCGGGCAATATTGGACATCGACGGCTGCGAGTTGAATCACCACTTAGACATATTCCCTTACTTAGACATATTCCCTTTCAACCCAAGGTACATCCTCTCGCCGAACAAAAAGCCAAAAGGTATGCCCACAAGCTCAAATCCCAAGGCCTCCAGTTCGGGCGTGGTGGCCTTTAACATCATAACCGCCCCTACCCCTATGGCCAGGACGGTTGCGACGTACCTGGAGGCTCCACGGAGGTCTACGACCCATTGAGACGGGGTTCCGTTGGGATTGTCGAGTTGAGCCAGGGCCTTTAACCTCTCTATATTAGCATTCTCTAATTTGATCTGATCATCCACCGATAGACCGACCCACCTGCGGGACACCGCAGCGAACAGGTTTTTAAACATATCAACCGCTGCCGGCGCGATTAGTGATGCGAGAATGGTTTCCATTTTAAGCCTCCATGGCGAGCCGAAATATACGGATCAACCAATTTTCACCGAAACGATCATAATTACGAGTGCCTTGATACCTCATGGTTCGAAAGGCCATGAAGCGCGCCCAGTGCCACTTTCGAGATTCCTTGGCGAGTCTCAGGGTCACGGAACCGATGATGCCGTCCTGATTGGTTTGCAGCGTATGTTGCAGCATCTTGATCGCGGCGTCGGTTCCCTGATTGATCGCCGCATCGAAAACGAATAAGGACAATGGCCAAGGAAGCTCCTCGCATTTGCACGGCTCCCAGTAGTCGCGCATGTAGATGGCTTTTGCCCGATCTATTGTCAGGCTGGAAATAATGATCTCCGGATAAGCGCGTTTAGAAATCCCATATTTTGTTTCTCCGCCGGGATCATGGGAGTCGTTTACATATCCTCCTTCCTCGGCCAGAATAAGATCGATCGCCCTATCGAATTTGTTCATTTCCACGGCGGTTTCATCCCAATCCCGATTGCGACCAATCCAAGGGCGCCGACGATCATCAACCCCACGAACGCCGCGAAGAACAGCTTTCTTCCCTTGCGGTACGCCTTGAGCAGATCGCGCAGGGTCTGCAACGTCTCCATGTCAAGACATTCGGCGAATTGGTCCATCACGATGTGCGCCCTGAAATGATTCTCCGGGTCAATCCAAAAATCATGCTTCGATTCGCGGATGGACGCGACGATTTGCGGAGCCAGTACCGTCGCCAGCCGTTTAATCTCTTCTTGATTCATCCACCATTCCTCTTCGATCGGTTCACCAACTAATAACATTTATCTCCGCTTCGGTCGCCGCCGTTGTCACCGCCGCCGTCTTGGCGAGCAGATTGCCCAGGTATGACTGCGCCATGGCCTCGCCATCATCCAGCACTCGGAGCATCTGCGCGGGAGTGTGGGTGCGAATGGCCCCGATCCCGGTGGCGACTTCGATGCAATAATAATTTCAGTAGATGCGACTAAGACAGCACCGAGCGCGAGCAGGGCGTCGTGTCTGGTTCGGAAGCCGAGTGTTCTCATACGGCGATTTCCTCGACTGATAGCCGGACGGCGGAAATACCGCCGAATACGCGGCCGGCGGACACGCCGTTGATGTATATGGTCCCGGTGGTCGTGCCGATATGTATCTTGAAAGTCGTCGCCACAATCGTGCCGGCGGCCATCTCGTACACGAGTGATAACGTCTTGCGGGTGGTGGCGGCAAAATATTCCTGGACCCCCGCCAGGGCGCCCGCCGTCGAGTCTTGAAACAGGACCATTGAGCCCAGGACTAAAATCGTAGGATCGCCCCCGATATGGCCGCTGGCGCAGCGGATGACCAACCTATTGTTGGCGTTCGTCGGCGTGATAGGTACCGTCAGGATTTGAACACCCTCGGTATTTTGCGGAATCGTGTCATCGTCGGGGATATACGGCGTGGTTATGGAGGCGTAGGTGGTATACGGCGTCGCCTCGACGCGCTGAATGAGTTTGCCGCCGTAGATGGCCCGTCCAGTCTTTTTTCTCGGATGTATCGTGAATACCGTAGTGGACTTGGCCCGGACCAATACTCTGTCCCCTGTTTCCGCCACGAAGTTGGCGTCACCATCCACTTCCAGGTTGGCGTTGTCGATGAAGGTGTGCGTGGTGTTGCAATAGAGTTCCACTTCCGCTCCCGCTTGCGGCGCATCGGCGAAGTCGGTGAAGCTCACGGCCGCGCCGGTGAGCGTGACGTAATTCCCCAGACCCCATGGGTTCATGGTCGTGGCGTGGGCGGCGATGGAAGCATTGGCTTCAATGACCGATGCGCCGGACATGGTAATAGGCCCAGTAAAAGTGTTCGCTACATTTAATGTCGGGATTGTGCCTAAATCGAGATTCTTATCCGGTATGATGATGGTTCTGTCCGCCGTCGGATTGGTGAGAATTAATGATGTTTCATAACCATCATCTGTCGCTCCCTCGAAAATCAACGGTGTTCCACCTTGCAAAACGGTTGCGGTCAAATCCAGCTTGCCGCCGATAGATCGGGTTCCAGATTCGACGATAGTACCGTTTCCGGAAGTCCATATTTTTTCGTGATATACCGGTCCGTTGAAAGTCAGAGTGATCCCAGATGCTACATTGAAGTAGCAACCATTCGGAACGATGCAAGCAAAGTTGGAGGCAAGAGTAAGATTTTCATCTATTGTCCATGTGCCAGGATTGAAGATTAGAGCCACCGATAACGCGCCAATGGCATCCGCGGCTTTTTGGATCGTGGATTTGGTATAAGATATTCCACCTCCGTAAATTTGCAAAACATCAACAGTAACTCCAATCTTCAACCCGACGATGGTTCCGCCAGTGGAATCTTTTCGAGAAGTCGTTTTGTCACGTCCATCCCATAACGAAAGATCGGCGCGTATGATTTTATCTTTTATAATTGTCGTCATATTTCGTCCAAAGTGTTTATTCCGTGCAGGATATCGCCTGCGATGGATTCGATGGTTAGGGAATCTTGAATCGTTGAATTGCCGCGATTGCCCTCAAGTTTATCCAGGCGATCGGAAATAGATGCCAGAATCTGATTCAGCATTGATTCCATATCGTTTACCGCCTTATTCCCGGATAACTGGTAAAAAACCGTTTTCATTCGCCTGCCGCCCAATCCGTCGCAGCTCGTCCGCCGATATTCGCCGATTCGGCAATCAAGGTGGAAAACACCCCCTTCGGCTGCATGACATTACGAGCTAAAATCATTGTTCCCAGCATTCCAGGAATCATAAGTCCGGGATTGGCATAAGTTGCGGCTCCTAGACCGATTGCTTGCTCAATGGGCAAAATTTTGGATGTTCCGCGCTCGAATTTAGCCATATCCTTCGCGGTGTATGTCCCCAAATCCGCCAGTGCTTCGAGATTTTTGAGTATATGCGGCTGGTCTTTATAAGCCTCGGTGAGCACTCGGCGATTGCGCTCAATGATGGTTTTTAACTTTTGACCGTCGAGAATCCACATCCCCGGTAGTTGTGCAGATTCCTTGCTCGCGTTTTTGAACATCGCCGCCAGATTGGAAGCCCGCATATCGTCATAAGACGACTTCGGTAATTTTTGTTTCAGGAAGTTCATCAATCCAATATTTTCATCGGTAAAGACTTTAGTCGCTAGATTCGGCGGCTCAAAACCTTTGGCGATTGCGGCCTTCGTTTGGCGCGCGGTTGTCCCCGTCAAGGCTCCAATGATTTCCTTGAATCCAGCATTTGCTAACTCAAGCTTGGATACGTCGGCCCCGTGCCGGGTAAAATCCGATTTGATCGCCGTTCTCAGAAATTCCAGATATTTTTTGTCTCTCTTCGCGCCGATCTCGCCGATCTGACGCAGAGCTGTTTCAAGACTGTCCGCCGGGAGAGTGCCGCCTTTACCAATGCGATTGAGCTTGTCTTGGGCAAAGACTCGTAATGCGTTGTCCTGGGCGTCGAGTTTTATTTTTCTCAGAATGTTGGATGTTTCCACGACATTGATTTTGGTATTGCGCCCGACCTGATCCAAAAATTGAGTCGCTGCGATTTTAGCTTCGGTTTCAGCTTGAGAAAAAACCTGCCGAAAAGCCTTGACTGCTTCTTGATTAGCGATCTCGGGCGGTTTTAATTGGCCAATCTGTCGCGGCAATTCTTCCCCCATCACCTGATTCATTCGAGTAATCGCGCGTCTACGATAGAAATCTTTCGTCACCCTGCCGGGCAGAAGATATTCCGAAGCCCCAGATTCCACTTTTCGCACAAACGAAGGGGCAAGCGTGGATTGTTCAACTGGAATTTTATATTGTTTTGCAGTTTCGGCAGCAATTTTTGCAGCGGGGGACATAGATGCCCGAAGGTATCCGGGGGCTAAAGTTGCGGTCATTGAACCACCGAGCAATTCCCATAACGCCATTTCTGTTCCACTGGATAAGCCCGCTTTCCCGATTGACCCAGCGGTCGCTTCCGGTTTGGCTTGTTCTCGGATCATGCCTCCGGCTCCACCCCCCGCAAAAGCGGCGGGAACTTTAGTCAGCGCCTGGGAAGCCAAATACTTTATCGCGGGCGAAAGCCTGGCGGCCCAAATCGGTAGCGCGGCCGGCGGTACTGCGGCGGAAGCAGCAGTAGCTAATAGGATCGGCGCCCATTCCTTCGCGGTCTGGGATGGTGGCCCCATGAAAGTTTCCCGCAAGGAACGCCCTGGTTGGATTTGTCCCATTCCCGGTTCGTTCTGCATCCGCGTCAAAGCCGCCGCTTGCTCCGGCGAATCTTTCGGTATTTCAGGAATTGCTAGATCGGCAAAATCAACGGATTTAGGGGTGTTGGAATTTTGAGGTTTCTTTACAAGATCGGCGAAATCGATCATTGGATTCGAGAGCGTTCCATGTACATTTTAATCGCTTCCTCGTCTGTGTAGTTCGGTGGCACATTTCTTATGTCTGCTCCATCCGGAGCCGTGACGGTACGCGGCTTTGGACGAGGCGGTAATCCCCCTGCGTTTCTGCGTTCTTCAATCCGTTCGCGCATTGTCTCGGGTAGAGATGTCATGATGGTGTCAAGATTCCCTTCCATTAAAGATTCGAGATTTTTTAATTTTTGTTCTGCAAGGCCCTTGCGGGTAAGGTCTTGAATATTCGGCACGAACGATAGCATCAGTCTATCGAATTCATCCGGCCGGGCAGCGACCCCCGATAACAACAGAAGCTGTCCCGTAATCGCGGGGATAATCGCAAGCTTGACTTCTCGTCCAGCGCCTATTCCTCCACCGGGAACGCCCATTTGAAAAATGGTTTTTTCATTTATCGAACCATCGGGATTAAATAGTATCCCACGGGCGTGTTTCAGCAATCGAAGTCCTTCGTTCATATAAGCCAGTCGCGTGGTCTCCGAAGTAGGCATTTTATCCGTGAGTTTGAATTCCCCGGATTCTAAAATTTGCCGGGTTGTTTTCCCCGCCGGATACTCGCCTTTCGGTCCCCTGTATAACATGGCTTCGGTGGCTGATAGGGGTTTGTCCAACTCAGATATCCCGAAATGCAATTTCGGCGATTCGCCCGGCTTCACGTCGAGGGCACGTAGTTGCAATCCCATTTTCCCCGCAAGTTCTCCCGATGCCAGCCAATCGGCGATACCTCCCCCCTGTCTTAACATCAATTCCGGGCGAATCCCCGCCTGTAATCCCCACGCCTGTCCTTGAGGCGTCGCAAGAATCTGTGTCAAATCCACGGGAGCGTTTGGCTGTGGAATCGCCTCCGGTTGTGGAGTTTGTAGATTCTGCAACGGCCCCTGTCCGGAGAACTGCGATTGCTGGGTGAAATCGGCGACCGAGGACGGAACGGCCGTTTGTTGCGGAGGTTGTGGCATTCCCTGAAACAGAAGCCCGGTGATTTTCCCCAGCGCGTTTTTTACAGATTCTTGTTGTTCAAGTTGAAGCTTGAACATTTTAACCTGCATTTTTTTGTATTCATCGGACCACTGCTGCTGAGTGGCCCGGTCCATAGATTGACCGACGCCCTGCGCCAAACCGGAAAGAAACGAATTAGCCATGTTTAGCGATCCTATAGAGACAATCCCAGATCATTCGAGCGATGATTCGAACGAAAAAGTTTCGTCGCACCCAGCGCGCCCATGTTTTACCGTGTTTCTTATACAACCGGCAAAACCGGCCCAATAGAGAGAAATCCGCCTGATGATCGTGAACAAACATCCTGATTGTCATTGTTTTTTTATTCTCACCATATAACGCAATAGCGACCCAACAAATCATTGAACCAATAATCAATCCAAGCCCTTGACCCGTTCCCGACTTCGCAGCGGCGTTTTGTTGCGCATTCGCGGCGGCGAGCTGTGCTTGTATTCCACCAGCGGCGCCAAGTCCCGACATTCCGGTCTGCATTCCACCCGAGGCAAGAGTAAAAGCGCGATTAAGTTCATCCTGGTATATCTGCCCCATTCCCGCTGTCAGCCCCGCGGCGCGACCTTTTTCCAGATCGGTTAAAGCGCCGATGAGCCCTCCGCCCTGCGGAATTGAGGAAAGGACATTTTGTCTGGCAGTCCCATATTGCGACTCCATCGCGTTCTTGATTTGGGCGTAGATGGGATTCTGCGTGACATCGTAAGGCTGGCCGGTTGGTTCAAATGTAGTTTCGGCTACAGTCTGAGAAGGAGCCACCCCTGCGCCGTAAATTGGGGTAAAGCCCCAGGTTTTCGGATTAACCCCCGCGGCCTGCCATTCCTGGGCGGTCCTTCCGCCGGAACGTCCGGCTGAGTCGAATCCTTCTCCGCCCCCCGGAGCCCAGCCGATGATATTCTGTCCCCCCTGACTATATGCCGGAGCAGCTATTTGTCTTGTAATTGTCTTCGGTTGCACCCCAAACAGCCCCATTGCGCGATTGATGAACTGCTGACGCAACGGGTCGGTTTGCTGAAAGAATTGTTCCGATAGCCCGGCCAGTTTTTCAGAGGCCGGACTGGTTGTGCTGCCGTCGTCTTTACCCATTATTTAATCTTTTTGTAGATGGTTAGATTCGAAATAAAATAGCATGGCTGATGTTTTTTTGCCCCGATAGGCGTCATGAACGACATGCGGGATTTTCCCAACAGCCTTGCCACCGAGGTTGCGGATATATTTTAACGCTCGGGAATTTGCCGTCGGCACCAGCCCGAGTATTATGTCAAAAACATGATTTCCATTCATATTAAAATTGAACCAATATTTTAAAATTTCTTTTCCCAGAGGAAGGGTATTCTTGCCCCAGGCTTCACGAAAAAAACAAAAATGCCCGAAGGCATAATTTCCTTTTGGCGATGTCAGCCAAGCGAAACCGGACAATTTTCCATCGGCCAGGATAAAAACCGGATAATTGCCGGGATTTTTGAAAAAGACCGACATCTCCTCAGCAGATCGTATTGTCCCGTCGCAAAAAATAACATGCAATATTTTGTCTTCGATTAGCTTGTCATAAACTCTAATTAGAATGTCATCTTTTACAGTCCAGACATCATCAGACTGAACGAATGGAACAAGAATAATTTCGGGCTCTGCAATTGTCATTCGACTTCGGCGGCGTATATCGTCGCTGGCCCCGTACCGGAGATTTTCAGCGCACATCGCTTTCCATTGCCGGTCGAGATATGTCTATATCGTACATCGCGCGTGCCGCCGATCGAATGCGTTTGTAAGGCCGACCCATCCACGACCACCACGCCGGAACAATCGGATGCGGAAGCCGCGTCTACGTCGTATTTCGCCCAGCGCGGGAAATGTCTACGTGTCTGAAGTGTATAGTCCATTGATTGGACCTCCCATGAGATAGCCTGTCCGGAATCGGTTGTCACGGAGGCATCGTTCAGCACGCGCAGAAAACCAATCGTATCCCCCGCCAAAATCCGGTTGTTCGTATAATCCGTCGCCAAAACACGAATCTTAATTTGCGAACCGTCGTTGTAAGTGAAATACGTCAACCGGTTTGTATCCAAATTCAACAACAGGAAATGCGCCGGATAATCAGTGGAGGAAGAGTATCCAAACCACAAATAATTCCCGAAGTTATATAGCCAGGCAGTGTTCATGCTCGTGATTCCGGGAACATCATTGATGGTTTCGCCCCGGAAAATCGGTTCGAGCGATTGTTCAGAAAGCTTTATGTCCTCTCCAGCAAACAAATAAATCCCGTCTCTCCCCGTGTGATAAATACCCTTGCCCTTGACCGATATCGCCCCGAAAATACCTTGGGCACCGGTCTTGGCGCTGAGTTTTATGGGGATCATGTTGCCATGTCCCGTCCCCTGAATCAGATAAATATCACTCGCAGTTAGAACATACAATTGACCATTGTGGAAAACTCCCGTCTTCAATGGGAATTGTGGGATAGAGACTTCGAGATAATATAACGCCGGCCAGTATTCCGGTTGCTTGGGCTTGGAATAATAAAGCCGATTATCTTTCAGAATAAAGACCGTCCCATCAAAAGCCGGGCCAAGAACGATCCCTCCGACAAGCGGGCGATCGTGGTCAACTTCGACTTCGGTTCCCAAGTTGGCGTTGCTGGTCGTGGTATCAACATAAGAAGCCCCGCCGGCAGCCAGGTCTTGATCGTAATAATAGATCAATCCTCCGCTGGAAGTCCGATAAATCCGAATATGTGTAATCTGAGAATCGGTAGGTGCGGTGAATGTCACTCGCAAAGCCTGGTTTGTCAGCGATTGCGAACCTGACTCCGGCGATGGATTGGATTCGGAAACAACTACCGATCCGACTTTGCGGCAATAGGTGTATTTAGCTTTATATGTCCCTGTAAGCCCGGTGCCGGTGGCAGCTAGTGTAGGGGCGTTTGCTGGCGTAGCGATACCCCATTCATAAACATTTGCACCTTCGATGCGTTTACGATCCACGCCATTAAGCGCGTAGATTTGTTGGGTAGCGTCATTCCAAGCGTTATATGAGATCGCTGACCATTGAGCGTTGGCTGTCCCACTGATGATGGATGATTCGTTCCGATAAATCCGAGAGCTGGCGAATACATATCTGTTTCCCCCCTGTTCCAGAATAAAATTCACCGACTCGGTTGAAAGTTTGATTGAAACATTGTCAATGGCAATATCCACCGGTCCGGTCTGCACGAATCGCAGGTAAACAACGGTCGCCGTCGGAATAAACGTGACGGTGTAGTTGCCCGAGGCCGAAAAATCGGTATTATAAAATTCAACGCCGTTTCCCGATCTAATGGAAACATTCAATAAAGCCGCCGTGGGCGCGATGATATCGAAACTTAATAGGTGCTCTTGTGCTGCCACCACAATTGCCTGTTGAACTACCGTCGGCACCGAGGGGGCGCTCAATAGCATGGTCCCAGCCGACCAGGAGACTGTACCCGCAATTACGGTCCAGCCGGAAAGATCCGAATCGAAAACTCCATTTGAAACCAATTCGGCATTCGACAAAAACGCACTGCTATTTATCTTAGACGATCCATCCCGAACAGTTAACAATCCCCTACGATCATTTCGCAAATTTTTACAGCGCGTAAGCGCCTCGGAATATACGACTCCGTTGTTGTTCTGCGCCGGCAGATCGGTTGCGGCAGTTGCCAAGTCCAGACTGCCATTGGGTTTGAAAATGAGCGCCATTAGGCTGGATAGTGCGATGGCAAAACAGCGTGTTTCCGGGGACGATATGGGATGGCGGCAGTCAACCGATAATCACGGTCTTGTTTTCGTAACATGAGATAACGCTTGATCATTTCCATCCCCAAATCGTAGCGTTTGCGCCAGTATTCGCGCAGTGACGGAAGTCTTCCGTCGGTCAATGAACCATAGGCGCGCTCAAGAACTCCGTATTCAATGTACTTTCTAAGAAAGATCGGAAATGGGCTTTCATCTGTATCGTCTTTTAAACCCGTCGGCTCGATGTCATAAATCAACAAAAAATTATCAGTGGCATCGAGATAACTGATTGTTAACCCCAAATTTTGCGATATCAAACTACCATCATGACGGACAAGAACACCGGCTGCCGATTCGTTGGCTGATTGTGTTATCATCTCACCGATCCCGGCATCGGCTTCAAACAACCACATTCCATGGGCATACGATTCCATTCCTGCTCCGAGATCGAGTTCCCAGCCGTGAATATACTGATATGTAACACCGGTCTTGGCGAACGTCCGTCCAGTGACATAATCCGATTCCCAGGAATAGGCGTAGACATAAACCGGATCGCTGATGTCGGGTTCGTCATCCCATGAAATCGTGGATGGTTTGGGATAAGGATAAAATTCATCGTCGGCCTCACGATAATAATAAAGTGGCAATCCCTCGCGCGTGAGCCAAGCGGAATCCGCGGACGTAATTGCTTTCTTTGTTTTATATGCAAGCGGAGTTTTATCGAACGCCAAAAATTTCACGGTATGAAAGTCTTCCGGAAATTGCACACCAACACGTTCGCAGGATATCCCCACGAATGATTCCCACGATTGCGTTGCGATAGCGGCGGAAGTCGCGGCGCTATCGAATCCGTATTCGGATTGCGGCTCGAAATCGAAACTATAGGCATAATCCGATTGCTGATGATAGCGCAGACACTGATACAATTTTGTTCCCTTCAAATAAGAATATTCCCAATCATGCATGTATGTCATCTGATAACGGGGTGGAAAATCCAAAACAGCCGCTGATTCCAGAAATCGCACACGTCGCTGAATATCTCTTTGGATGTCGTTATAAGCCGCAAGCAGAAATGATCGAGTCCAAATATTCCCGGATGGATCACGGAGCATCCGTTGTATCCGCGTCAACTGGTTGCCAAAGTTCATGGTTTCGGATGATTAAAATCTTTCGTTGTTTGTGCGTGATAGAACCGTTCTTGTGACTGTGGATAAAGATTTATCAATCCCAAGTCATGTAAATATCGCTGATGCCAGATAGCAGCTTCCTGTACATCGCCTCTCGATGCGAAGAAATCCGCCACGGCGTAATACACCGCTGTCTGTTGAAATGAAGACTTCAAACGTATCCTATCGGTGCTGGATGTCAGTCGCTCCGGAGTTACGATTAAAGAGAGATCCACAACACTGTTCCCACTCGGTACGGGATAGAGCCCGAGAATATCCGGACCCACGGTAAAATAAAAACTCGGGTTCCCACTGGTCTTGAGCCAATGGGGGTTGAGTTTTTCCAACGGGATCAAATCGGTTTGGATCAATCTTCGTTTCTCGTCTGCCAACCACGCATCCGCGATCCATGCCGAGGAACCGCGATTAAGTTTCATCCGATAAAATGCCTGATTGGCGATAAGAGTGAGCAAATATCGTTCTCTAATCGAACCGGTGATGATTGATATTTCGTCTATCGCATCGTTCAGAGATTCACGAATCGGTTCAAGACCGGCATCGGTATCCGTAAACACGTCGGGCGAAGATGTATTCTCACCGATGATTTCGAGCACATGTGTTTCCAGTATATTCATAACGATAAAGGTGGGGGCGCACGCAGGATAGGGCCGCGCGCATTAAGGCGTTGCCACCCCCGTAGGTTAGATGAACCCGAAACGATGCACGCCTTTCCAAGTATCGGCCCCATCGCCAAGTTCGTGTTCGCCGACGATTTGCGGCGTCAGGTTTACACAACCGAAATCTTTCCGGCCAAGATAATATTCCACCGATGTCGGATCGGCGGAGATTAGCGTATCCATCTCTCGCGCTGTCGAACCAATCGAAACCGGCATAACATATTGCGCGTCGCCGAGCGAGACGAGGTCAAAGGGGGCTTTGACGAACTTACGACGTTGATCGGATTTAAAATTACCAAATGCATAATAGACTTCGGTAATCTCGCCATTGTCCAGCAGACTAGATGCACCCATATTTTTTCCCTCTAAAGTTGTACTTTTATTTTATCCGCGTATTCCGCGCTATATTTTTCGATGTGCTCCAGATAATCCTTTTCGGTAACAACCGGAGGAGCGCCGATATGTCCAAGCTTGTACTGTCCATCACAGTAAATTTCTATTCCGTATTTTCTGGCAGAAATGCAAAAAGCTAAATCTTCACCACATTTCCAGTCCAGGGTAAACCACGGTTCGGGAACACGATCCAATACATTCCGCCGCATCAACAATGCGCCGAAACCGATGGCGTCGCAACGAAACAACGCATTCGGCGCAATAATCAACGGATAGTGCATGTATTCCTCCTCGCCACAGACATAAACGACGGGAAGAGGCTTGCCCACGCGGGCGAAATAGAGCGCGCCGACCATATCCTTGTCATGCCGCATGAGGGCGCAGGCAAGATCAGGATTAAATGTATGGTCATCGTCGAGCCACAGCAAATGAGTGAATTTTTCATCCGTGTATTCGTTGATCTTGTCCTTGACTGTGCGCGCAAGCTCGTTTCGTCCCCAATCCACCACCATCCGCTCCGTAATCCCCATCTGATAGATTCTAAGACCGTTCATCCAGGAATATGCCACCATGTTCGCCACCGATTTAGTGAACCGGGCGCTATTGGTATAACCCGCGCATGGAGTCAGAATACAAATCGAATAGTTCTCATACTTTCGTATGTCGGTTTCGGACGGAGCATAAAGCCCGGAGATTACATGCGATTTTTTTGCTGTTTCCATTTCCAGACCTTCGGATGTTTGACGATCTGAAAGATTTTTTCCCATAACGTCAGGTTCGCGGGAGAAATCCGGGCATGTCCGCAATAACCGCAGCCTTTATATTTTCGCAAATCCCATATATTCACGATTCGCCGACACAATAAACAACGATAGAATTGCAGTGCATCCTTATCCGTGGATTCTAGAAATCCCGGCTTTCCCGGAGATTCATCAATCAGAACATCATTTACCATGAATCGCTTATTGCTCATGTCCTATCTCCTAATTTTTGAAAGATGAATACCTGCTCGTGAATGAAATTCCGCATGTGATTCGCACAGAATCGTAAAATCCGTGGAGCCCAACGAATCATCCAAAAATATTTTTTATGTGGTACTTGATGGTATCGCAACAGTCGTAACGGAACCATGTTTTCCTCGGTTTTGGCCCAAGCCGATGTCCCATGCGTAGATTCCTGCACCCCATGAAACGAAACTAAACTGAAGACGCGATGGTGATCGCGGTACGTCAATGCCGTATTACTCGATTCATCGGGGACGCGAATTTCCAGAAGACCGAGCGGTTTCAGTATCCGGGCGCAGTCTAAAAACAACGGCCACCATTCTTTTATGTGCTCGAAAATATGCGAAGCATATATCTGATCTATCGAATTATCCTTGAATGGCAAGGGGATCAGATTCAAGTCCCAAATCAGATCGGGCTCGCAATTCGGATAGGCGTCAACATTGAGAATGGTAACATTCTTATTACCAACAAGTTTCTTATAACCACAACCAAGATTTAATATAATCGGTTTAACATTTTCTCCCATTTTGCCCCTATCTCTTCCCAATTAAGAATTTTGGTTTGTCCGGCGCGAAGAATCATCCTGCGATGCTGTTTCTGATTCTCCAAAATTCCGATCGCGGCACGAATCAGGTCAACTTGATAGACCATATAATCTACTGGCTGCCATTTGGTCAGAAAGCCATTCCATCCATTCCTGATCCACTCGCCCGCACTGCCCAAGCTTCCGGTCGTCACTATCGGCGTACCGGAGGATAAAGATTGTAAAATTATATTCGAACAAATCTCGGGGTAATCCGTCGGCAAAATCATCAGGCTCGCACATCCCAGCTCCTCGGCTAATTTTTTCTGTGGGATCGGATCGCGCATCTCAACCATAGATTTCGCAACCTGGTTGTAAATAATCGAAAACCCGTCTTCTTGTTCGTTATGAATTTCTTTATCAACTTCGCCTGGATGCAAAATTCCGAGATTGGAAAACGCCCGCATGTAAATAGGGCGGTTCAGCCTGGATTCGATGCAATCGAAGATGAATGGAAGTCGTTTTAACCCGCGATTCGGCGCAGAAGCGAAAATCAGATAGTTCAAATCTTTTTTACGCGGATAAAAAATTGTTTTATCCACGCCATTCGGAATCATAAACGACTTGCCGATGTCACGATAAAAATCACGCCAGATTGCTTCCGCATAACGCGACATAAAAACTGTCGCAGAAAAGGCTTTTATCGTCTTGGGATTTTGGATAAATCCCGCATGAGGCAGATCATGCACCCATAAAATACGGTGTTTTGCATTAACTTCGGTATATCCATCGCCTGTGCCGCGATTACAAATAAGAAAATCAAAATTCTCTTCTATCCGTTTATTCTCCCAATGAGTTCCATATTTAGTAGTAGCGGGTGTTTTAATATTCGCTACAACATATATATCATGACCTTGAAAGCTGAGATAATCTGAAATCTTAAAGAGACTTGAAACCATCCCGCCACGAGGATTATTTTCTAAATCGTTGACTGTCTCCAGGCAACAAGAAAGATCGATGAAACATATTCGCAAAAAACCTCCAGCCCTATCCAGGAGAGAAGTTACTACGGATATATATTTGTTATAACGCCCTGATGAATCCCTTGGCAGTCGTGGCGAACTGGCTCGAAGTCGAAGCGGTAATCGCCTCGCACAAGAACCCAAACGCCTTCGACGTGCCAACCGAGGTCGCCGGGGTTAGCCCCCAGTGAGTGCCACCAACCACAACCGTCAGGTTGTCACCTGACACGGAAGAACCGGTCGAAGCATAAATACGAACGCTCGATCGGTAACCGTAGACCTGCGCCAGACCATAGGCATTATTGGAGATGTCGCTGTCAGCAACTCCCGCAAACGCCTGAAGATCGGTGGAGGACGCCTGAGTTACGCGAACACCATCAACCGACGCGCCCACGTCGAAAACAAGCGCATAGCCGGCGGTGGCCGTGGACCCAGAAACGTTTTGTATAACAACGAAGATTGTTTCAGCCGATGTACGGCCGACTCTTTTAAAGATCATATTATATTCCCTCTTTGTTGCCTTGCGGCGTTGTTATGGGAACCCTATCCCCCCATGTTGTTGAGTTATGCAGCGATTGACTGACTGATCGCGTAGCAAACACCATGCTTACGCAAATTACTAACCGCCGTATTCCCCATGAACAGAATTTTGGCGGTTTTTACCGTCTGATTCTCGGGCTCCACGAACGGCGTAACAACAATATCCGTCTCGGAGTCAATTATCAGATTGTAAAACTTGGTGTTCAGATAAAACGCCGTTCCGGCCGTGATAGCGACAGTGCCATTATCAATATCCGGAATTGTCTCATCCCAAAGCACCGTCGCCCCACGAAGTTTAACGGTATCGAAACCCATATCCGCCATCTTGTTGTTCTGATAACGAATCTGAGTATCGAGGGCGTTCTCGTAGGTTTCAAACGTGTTCTGATCGCACACGATCAAATCCGGCGAGCCGCCCGAACCCCTGGAGCAATAATTATACATCCGGCGTAACGCCACTTTTAGGCCGGCATAAGTACTGACGCTGAGAGCGAAAGCATTGCCGGTATCCTTAGTGCCGCTATCCAAAACCGCCGTCTGATGTCTCCACCACGAATATGTACTGCCAGAAATATTTCCGACACTACCGCCTGTAGTCGGATCCACCTGGTTATTTTTCCGCAAAAAATAGGCCAACGGATAAATATCCTTACCGGAATTACCTGGGACGAAAGTCGCGCCGGAAACGGTTCCCTGGACGATTTGACGATTTAGCTCCTCACGGATCGTCATTTCGGCCTGTTTGATCTTGGATTCAAGCAGATTTATCAGACGCCCCTCGCCTGAATTCTGCCGTTCTTCCCGTCGTGTAATGGAGATCGTTCCGGCAACCTCGCGCCACTCGTAAAAAGCGGTACTCAGGCCGTCTTGGATCGTGGTGTCAATAACTTCCTCACCCTGATAGGACTTGACGGTTTTGTTGGTTTCATACATCAATGGCAGTGCAACTCGCTCGCCGCCGTTTTGCTTTTTGACTGCATCCGTCATTCGCAGATACGCTAAGACCGCGCTGTCCTTGAAAATATTGTCATACAGCGTATCTCTGTATGCCATCAGGGTAGTGGATAGGAGACTGTCATAGTAGATTGTATTCGTACTAGGAGCAGCCGCATTACCGATAGTCGCCATTTTGTTGTTCCTCTAGTTTGGCGAGCGGATTCCCTTGGCGGCGAGTTGGGCTTTTGCCACCTCCACCGCTTTTTGAAAGGACATTGGACCCTTGGGAATATCGCTTGCCTGTTTGTTGGTAGACGATCCGGAAGAGGCTTGCGAAGACTCGGCCTTGGTCTGTAATTTTTTAATAGCCGCTTGCGCCGCGCGCGACTGTAAAATTTCGTCGGGCACGGACATCCGATAAAGCTTCACGGGATCATTCACCATCGTCGGATGAGATTGCAGCGTTTTCATCATCTGATCTTCGTAAACTCGCCAATCCGGACAATTATCATCCAACATTTTCTCCACTTGGGATTTGCGAGTTTCCTTGACTTCGTTCAGAAACGGGTTCAACTTCTGCAACACTCGTTGTTCCGCCGTGTTAAATACCTCTTCCCAAGTCTGGGGATTGAACTGGCCTTGCCCTTGCTGCTGCAAGACCTGTTCTGCCTGACCTCGGGGTAAAGTATAACCATACTGCCCCGCGAGAGACTGAATATTCGCAATCGGATCGCGCATAAATGCGTCATATGCTTCGACCTTCTTGCCACTCTCTCTCAGGGCAGTAGTCTTTTTGGTGAAAGCCGACTGCATCTGCTTATATGCGGCCATCAACTCCGGCTTGTCTTTGATGCTTTCTGGATCGAAAAACGATTCTTCGGCCTGCTGCGGAGTTCCACTGGGGGCTGTCTCCTGGCCGGTGACGTTGCTTTCGGTTCCCGCTCCGGTTGTCGCCGCGGCCGGCGATTCTTCGCTGGGTTGTCCTTCAGTCTCGGTCATTGGTTTCCTCTTTTCTCTTCGTTGATCCGGGCGTGCGCCCGGATTTTGACCAGGGATTGGTCAAAAACTCTAAAATTATCTGCCGATGTCCAGCACAAATATCTTGCGAATGGTCATCGGACTTAAATCTGATTTCCTCGACAGCGCGTTGTCCGCAAATATCGCACACGCGCATTAAAACCACCCCTTGCCATAAGATTCTGTTACTCCATGTTCTTGCATTAGCTTTTTCCTGTGTTGTTTGGAAGTCACCCAGATCGGTTTGTCGCCAATATTTGGATCCAAGTATGGCTGAATATCCGGATGAACCGCAAACAAACTAATTATTTTTCGCGTTTGCTTATCGCAAAGTTTACATTTCGGAGTGTAATCCTTCTCCTGAATGGTCGAGAAATAATCGGTCTCGTGTCCATCAGGGCATTTCGCGGTGTAAATCGGCACTATCCAGTCCCGTCACGCGCGGTGGAACCGCCACCGTTAATCAGGCCACCGAGAAAACCCAAAGCCGAACCGGCGGCGGCGGTTCCCGGCAACTCGCCTGAGCCCGGTGTACTGCCTTTTTGACCGGGCATAGGCGCGGAGCCGGACATTATTTGCTTACCTAATTGATAAAGCTCTTCAAGCATATTTTCGTCTTCGATGTGATGCATCTCGGCCATCCGCTTCATCAAATGCTTTTGCATCAAAAGATGCGGGAAACCGGCCAATAGATTCAGAAAAGCCAGCCACTGCGATCTTTCAATATGCGGCAACTGCGGAAAGGTCGCGCCCAAATTGACGGAATATTCGAACTCTCCGGCAATATCCTGATAATCGTCGGTACGGATTATCTCCCAGTATTCTCCCTGCGGACCGCTGATTCTGACCGCCTCGTCACGACTGATATTTACTTGTACGAGCTTATCTAGTTTTTCGGCTACTTCCAGAATAAAATCTGTCACCAAGCTAAGCCGATCTCCCTCGCGGATATTCAGGCGCTTCTCGATAATATCAGCTTGCGTCGCGGAATCGGCGTCCGCCAAGCCCCTGGCCTCGCCGCCATAACCGGATATTTCAATCAAATCATTGTTCAGATGACTGATCTCCATCCATCCCTGCTGATCCATCGGGGCATCCTGAATGGGGGTAATCACCGGGCCTTGTGTCTGCTTGCGGATAATGGTCCCATCGTCTCCGACTTCAAGCTTGTCCAATTCCGTTTCGTCCACCAACCCCGATACAAAAGCCTCGTATTTGCGATTAAATCGCTTGCGATGCGTCAACATCCGCGAACGAGCAAGACAAAGTTCCTTCTGCGGATCGAGCATTTGCGAAACCGGCGGGATTGGATACGGCGTCTTGTCTTGCAATGTATATCTTAAAACTGCGTATGGATGCGTCTCCACGCCTTTCGGCAACGGTGACGGCCCTTTCAGAAAATCTTCCGATCCAGGAGAAAAAATAAACCACTCTTTTCGGTCCAGATCGTATACTTCCCATAAGATATAAGGCTCGTCTTCTTTTTTCTTGGAAGACCCGGATTTATCCTTGTCGGTTTCCTCGCCTTGTTGCACGGATTTTAAAACCGATTGATTCAACCGGCTATCGGATTCGGCTTCTTCTTTCGTCATCCGAATTCGTTCGGCGATCCAATGCCACTTGTCTTCCAGCGGCCCGGCATCCTCGGACCAGAAAAAATCATCCGGATGAACGCGAGAAATCAAATATCGCTCATTGATCGGAATCGTGTCTGGTTCCAGCAATGCCCCCCCGAGCTGGTCCAGCAATCCTTGTCCTAGCGGCTTTCCAGCATCGGGGTTCTCGATTTGATCGGAAGAATAATGGACCTTTAGGACTCCATAGGCAAAAAAAGCATCCTGAATTGCAAGCCTGGCTTTGATCTTGAGCTTTGTTTCACCTTTGAGATAATTTAAATAAGCCTGACGAATTTTTGCTTTCTGCTCGAACAAGGCAATTTCCTGCGCATGTGGGGAGAAAGATCGTTTTATTTTGACGTAAAAATACGGGTCTACGCTATATAGCGTAGGTAGTTGCGCCATCAAATGGGAATAGATTTTATTGACCGTGATCCATTCCGCCTCCGGATAACCTGGATTCTGTCTGCCGGCGAAATATTCCCTGGCGACGGCGACGCGAAATGGCTTGTTCCATTCATCTTCGCGGAATTTTCTCGCCCGATTGATTTTGTCCTCCCATGTTTTTATAGGTGAACGGTCTTTGGTTTCTTTGCGTTTCTTGGCTTTCATTTGAGACGTTGATATGCGGTTTCTAATGAAACACCGTGAGTGGCGCAATATTTCCTGGCTCGGATCAAACGCGACCGTTCACGCTGGAAACTACCTTCCGGAATTCGAATTACTTTCTTGGGCTTGACGGGTTTTAACATACAGGCGTATCGAACCTCGTCATAAATGTGGTCTTCGGTATCGGCCTCAACATCATCCGGATTTTTCGGATCTTCACGCATCTCCAACATCGTGCGCCAGAAACCCGCGCAATCGTGGAAGATATGAAATGACGGTTCGATCCTGATCTCTCCTGTGGTGGCATCGACGGATTCATCCAATTTAAGTCTCTTATGGACCTGCAATTTACCCTGTTTGCGGTCATTGTCCGCTTTCATGAAAAATACCCCCTCGGCCATCATGTCGTCGCAAATTGACGGTCCACGGACTTCGTTTTTGCGTCCCTCGGGCATCTGGTTCCAAATTGAAGGGTCGGCGATCCGAAATCGGACTTTCTCCCCCCGTTCACGATCCAGAATACCGCGCGCGACTTCATAGGCGGGCATTTTTAATCCTGTGTCGCGTTCACCATTCTTGCAGCCATACCACTCACGGTAACGATAAAGCCTGCCATCGTAATCTACGGCATACCAGCCACATGAGAAGGGCTTGGAATAACCCCAATCCAAAACCATGAATCGTTCCCACTCGGGAGGAATATCGAATGGCTCAATTCCGTGCGTTCGCATTGAAAGATCGGTGAATACCTGCCCCTCGAAGGCGTCCCAAATGCCGAATCGAAGCCTGAGTTTCTCGATTTCCGGTAATTCTTCCAGCCGCGCGATATAGGCCGGATCGTTATTCCACAACACCGGATTGTCTTCGATGGTGGCCGGGATGAATATTCGGGAGATTCTAATTTCGCGTCCATCGTCGAGATTTACGGGTGTGACGTAAGTTTTACCCGGCTCGGTAATAGTAACAAATCGTTCTTTCACCCACTGGTGCCCCACTCCACCGGGGTTCGTAGTCGCCCGAATTCGGGGCGGAATTTTCGGATCGGTGGTACGAAGCCGGGAAAACATATATGTATATTGCGTTTCGAGAAACTGCGAAAGCTCGTCAACGCCGACAAAGTGAAATTCCTTGCCTTGATAATTATATTTGTCCTGTTCGTGCTGCATGTGCCCGAGATGGATTATTGCTCCGGATGGAAATATCCAGCGATGTTCCGTAGCGCGATATATCCCACCGAGTTCAAGATAATTCTTGAAACACCGATCTATAATTTCCTGAAGCTGCGGAAATGTCCGACGCAATAACAATGCCTTGTAATTCGATTTAGCGATATGGCGCGTAGCCAAGGCTATCAGAGCGTCGGTTTTCCCTCCGCCGGCAGCTCCGCCGAAAAGAACCTCGAATTCGCCACGAGAACAGAACTCTGTCTGTTTCCCAGAGTGGGGGGTCCACATCTCAACCGGCCTTTTTAATCGGCACGACTACGGCGGGGTCTGGATTCTCGTCAGGAAGAAAAATCGTTGGACCTTTGGTTTCGGTGATTGTAACGTCTCTTTCCTGCTTCGAGATTTTTACCATGTCGGTCAACATCCGCATATAGGCCGTGGATTGTCTCTCATCTTCTCCATAAAGCCGTTCGGCAAAAAGCCCCTGCCAGGTTACACCAGCTTCCTTGCTTTTCTTTTTCAATGTCCTGAAAAGCTCTCTCAATTCCGCCTTGGAAACGCCAAAGGTTGACGGCCTGCCGGCGAACGGGCGCGCCCCGCCGCGCGCAGAGGTTCCGGAACGTTGTTGCGCCATTTTGTCTTTCGGCCCAGTACCCATCTTAGTCTTCGCGCCCGTTACAAACCCCGCCGTTCCCGGCGTCTAATATTGAAAACTGCCTCATGCCACGTATTCGTAAAGCTGAGCCGCTGCTCCAGTACCGGTGATCGAATAATAAATCACCGTTGATCCTTCGAGCGAAATTGGGTTCAAGATGAATACCCCCGGGGTCTTGGTGGAAATATCAAATACCTTTTTCCCCACGTCATTGTTGATCTGAATTATCACGACGGCGGCATTAGTGCCGTCGGTTGTTATAATCACTCCGCCGAGATTTCCGGATGGACAATTCACCGTTCCGGTTCCGGCGATCTTCCCATTGGTGAGTGCGCGAATCTGCATTGTTACCTCGGTAATACTGAATTGAAGATATTGTTTGTTCGTAACCACTCGTCGAAACTCAGATGAGTGGATTTTTCCTTGAATCGCTGAGACCAGATGCCATAGAAAATTTTCATCTCCGATGTTATCCGCATAAACCCCTCGTCTTTCGATGGGTCAACTTCCTGAAAAACCGGAGTCGGTAAGGGTATCTTTTTTTCCTCTGTTATCGGAGTCAATGCAGATAAGAGTCGTTTCCCTCCTTGATTCCTCCTCAAGGAGGCATGACTGGATTCTGGATATTTTGCTGTTTCAACCATTCGTGAAATTGAAGATTAGTTGCGCCATCCCAAAATTGCTCTTGCCAGACTGGATAAGCCAGGCTCAAATCTCCCCATCCCCTTGCCAGCCCCGAAGAATATGAGAGCGGGGCAGGAGTAGGCGGAATTTGGGCCGGTTGCGGGGCGGGTTGAACAGGTTGAACAGGCTGATATACGGGAGGCTCGCCTAATGGTTGAGGTTGATTCCCGAGCTGACTCGGGCCAAACAATTCAGCCAAAAGTTCTAAAATCGTTTTCCCTTTTTCCGGCATTTTCAGCCTTTATGAACAATTCCCGATTTCCGGGATACACGACATGTTCGTTCCCGATCAACCCCCGTGATCGAACCCTTGTTTTTGCTAGCGTAGAAAACCCGTTTTCCTTTCCTCGCGCCGTATTCATGCGCCATCGCAGCAAGTATTTTGTTTCCTTTCTTGGTTAAAGGCATTTTATTCCTGGATTTTATTAAAAATCAACAATTTAAAGATACAATAAGTGGCCGAAAGTATTCAATAATTGTGAATGCCCGAACCCGCGGAGGGAGCCCACGCCCCCCTATCCGGACCCCCTCTCCTCACCAGCAGCGGGTATGCACACCAACGATCTCGGGCGCTACAGCTCGCGCTGCCGGTACACGCGCTACAGCTACCAGGCTGATTACTCGGCCGTGATCGCCCCGGACGGGCGCGCATTGTGGTACCGCCTACCGAACAGCAACTGGATACGCGCAGCCATCACTCGGCTGGGTAGTGTGCGCATCGCCAAGGCTATCGTGCAGCCCCTTGCCCAGCCGCCGCGGGCGAGCGTCTATCGCGCCATGCGCCGCGCGCTGCGCGAACATCTGCCGGCGTGGTGCGATATCTACCTGCTACCGCGGCAATACAGCGAGCACCGCACACGGTTGCTTGCGCGCGATACGCGCAACGGTGAACTGTTCCACGTCGAACGCGATACCTGCCTACGCGATGCGTCCCAGCTCGCCGCCACGATCGAAAGCGCGCTCCAGCGCCGCTTCACCGAGCGGCGTCTCACCGAGCGCAATGCCGAGTTGGATCGCGCGCTGGAGGAGCGCGGCTGGCTGATCGAGGTGACAACAAACGACTCGGTGCTCGCGGGTAACTGCCCTCTCGGTACGCAGTCGTTCCGCGAGCGCGAGCTGATCGCCCGGGGGATCGAAGACGACAGCATACCGGCCGCAGCGCTCCTAAGAATACGCGACGACAGCTTCACGCGCCGTGCGGCGCGAGCCGCCGCACTCAGACATACAATCCCGGCAGCTTCCGAACCTGAAGAAACCCACGATCAATCCTCTCTATAGGAGACACAGATCGTCGCGGCGTTCCGGGGGCTGTTCTGGTGAGGCAAATTACAAATCAGAATAATATCGGCAGGTTAAGAAAATTCTATATGAGGCGGGCTAGATGTCAAGTCGCCTCGCCGTGTTCTGCAAAGCCACTGCCTCCCAATACCCCAAGAACGATTGTATGGCCCGATAACGATTGAGCCATACATACCGCCATGTTCCACGTGGAACATGCATCGCGGCGGCCCTGGCGCGATCTGAATAGCATTTGCGGCCAGTTCCCCGGCAGGCTGTACATTGATAAATTTTGGCATCATTCTTAATTGATCCGACACCCAAGCACCATAGACAAATATACGGAGATACTGTTTCGTGAATCGCCAATAGACACAGATTTTCGACAAATCCCCTATATGGGATATGCCATTTTTTATACGAGGGAACTCGAACTAGTTCAAGCAATCTGTCATCCATGACGGCACGGATTAAAGCTGAAAGCAGATCATCAATATAACGATACTGCCCGGCGTATTTGATCCGCACAAGCAGGCCGGATGCACCCGGCGCTCCGGCCAGGGCGGCGGCTATGTCGGGCGGGCTCAAGCCTTTGAAATCTCCTTTGGTGGCTTGTCCCCAGATCTGAAATTGTGAAAGAGATTTTGAACATTGATCGGACAATCTGGCAATCAGCTCTGCTGCGCGGTCCGGTTCCACTTTTTCTCCCAGGACTTTTTGTCCGATTTTTTCCATCTACTACAACCGTCTTTCCCCAGCTTCGGAAAGCCTTGAATATGCAATCTCAGATCGGCCTTCTTGAGATAACGGCTATTATATAGACATGCCGGACAGCCGCTTTTGTAGCGGTCGTTGTATTGAGCGCAGCCAGCGGGATCATAATAAAACCGCGACGGAAAGGCCATTACAAGCGCCAATTTGAGCGCAACAAGGATTGTATATTTGCCGCTTGATCTTGTTTTTTATTGTGAAATTCCTGTTTCACTTGTTTTAGAAGTTTTTTCTTTTGGTCGCTATATCGAAGTTTCCGAGATGCGTCATTGCATTGTTTGCTGCAATATTTTTTTCTTCGCCAATTTGCTTCTGAACATTCGGGATGACGGACGAGATGAGCCCTACAAGAAACGCAGATCCTCAAGAGAATGCCTCCAGTTTTTTCCTGCGATACTCATCCCTTCCCCTTTTGCCGCCAAAGCGCAAGCACCCGGTGCTGGACAGTTTCACGGACCGCTACTGGCACGTGACTTAGCGCCTCGCGCCGCGCCTCACGGTCCGGCTGATTGTACACCCACTTGACAAGCCCAGCGACCTTTTCCCAGTGATCTTTGACATGAATTCTGACGTTTTCTCGGATTCCAGCCGGCAACGCCTCGATTGCAGCCTCCTGGGCGGCCTCTGGCAGGGCTAGGATCGCACCTGCGTGTACCCGCGCGGGTTTGTTATCCGCCAGGTACGATCGCAGTTCCTGGAGCTTCTGAATAGCCTTCATTAGGGAAGGCTTATTTGCCTGATATGCACATGGACACCAAGTATCTGCCCGCGCTCGCGCTCGATCGTGATGCGATCGAACTGCTCATCATCCTGGATCACGCCGGCATGCACGATGCCATCTAGGCACGCTTTAGCAACGTTGTCCAGATCCCGACGGCGCTTATCTGGTGGCGTGACAAGCAGATGAATCTCCAGACGCCCCGCGACCCCGCACTTGAACAGGCGTTGCTCCATGCAGGCCGCGATGACCGCAGAACGGTAGGCTCGACCATCACGGCTGATCAGGTGGCGACCAGCGAGTTTCCCGCGCGTGGGGTGGCGCCAGTATCTGTTCACGCTTGGAGGATAAGGCAGGTGGAAGGAAATCATCATGATGACACAAAACTATTGATTAAATCCTAATTTAGCTCGATGGTGAGTCCGTTGTGATGGGCAACAGGCCGCCCACCCAAATAATCCTGAGTTAGCGCACTGTCGCATCTAGCCCGACGGAGCCGCCGCTGCTTAGAGCTCCTATCACCTGTAACCGTGGATAGGATTCAGCCAGCCTTTGCTAGTCGGTTACACTAGGCCCCTCCGGGTGCTGGACTTTATGCCCGCCCTTGCGTCTTTGGAGGTGTCCCGAGTAGACGCACTCTTAAAAACCATGCCCCTCGCGTCTGCATACCGCGAGCATAGTCATCGGAATCGGCGGCCTTGACGGGGATTTGGTACTTCGTGGATAATGATTCCGTCGGTCGCACGACATTTTATGCACAGGCGCCGCCATGGTGTCAACAAGTGCATAAACGGACAGGGCCATCTTAACCGGTGGCCTTTTTCGTTTTGTCATGGGTGAAGCGCCGCACTCCGTTGTTACTTCTTGGCCGCGCCGCTCAACTCGGCGATAGGCGGAATTCTGTCTAATACACTGTTAGGGGCCGAAAAGCGCTACCTGTCGAGTCTCAGCCATGTATCTATCCGTGGCTGCTAGCCAGTAGTCAGCGTCAATCTCGCACCCCACCAAATCCACCCCAAAATAGTGTGCTGCAATCGCAATGCTTCCGCTTCCGAGGTGGGTATCTAAAACCTTCATTCCTGGCTGTGCGTACCGCTGCAGCAGCCACTCATACAACTTCACCGGCTTCTGTGTCGGGTGAACCCGGCGTTCGTTCAACGCTTTGTTTCCTTGCTGGCGCTGGCTACCTACCGCCTCTCCTTGCATCATCCCGCGCCACATATAGCGCACCACGTCCACGCGCTCGTTTAGGCTGCAGTAGGCTATCTCCGCGCCGCTCTGGTCGCTGCCATCGTTCACCTTATCCCAAACAATCGCGCCACCTTGCAGCCTCACCGGCATGTAGTTAGCGCCCCAAATAATCTGATGCTTTGCAACCCTTCGCAGCTCTGCAAAATACTCCGTCGTGGGCGGTTCTTTGTCCCAGTCTTTTTTTGCGTAGCCGCCATCCATACAACGCAAAGTGCCTCCGTTCTTCTGCTTCACATTGCTGCAGCGGTTTGTCCCGCCGTCCTCCCCGCGTCCGTAGGGCGGGTCTACTATAGCCAGGTCAAAGGCTGCATCTGGCATCTTCGCCATATAGTCCATGCAGTCAACATTAAGCAGTTCAATCATTGGCTTTCTACAATCGGCCCCTAACCAGTCAATCCACGGGACCGGCTACGCCGGCCCGTGATTTCCGGCATTATGAGTCACGAAAAATTCCAGCACACGCACAACAAAACCAAGTTCGCCCGTCGCGGCTGTAGTGCCAAACATCATGCTGGCAAACGCGGCAGTAGGAAGTCCGGCTCATAATAACTGGCTGGAGCCGACGCCGGAGGCGATGCGCGGTGTTTTCTGTTGGTTTCATGGCTGACGCGGCTCAAAACGGCGTTAGGAGTCACCGCCATGGTTTTTCCACCCACAATCGAACACATATAAATAGCACCATTGGCCAACACACAAGCAATCCACCTATCGCCCCCCATCCCAAAGACTGGAGAATCAATTGGAAGCTAATACCGTTTCCCTTCTCACCGCCGCTCTTGCTGGGGGCGCCGCTGGTGCTGGCATTTCCAGCATCCTTACTCTTATTGGCCAATGGCTCAATAGACGAAGCGATAGTCAGAGGCATTTTGTTGACCTCTGCTTTAAGGCCGCCACTGAAAACCTCATCCGCGACACCGAAGCAACAAAGGCCAGAGGAAAAGGTGCTATCGCGCCGCTCGATTTGTATCTGATCCACATGCTTAGCCTCATGCGTATCTCTACCAGCAATGAATTGTCCCAGGAGAAAATGATCGACGAGTGGGTACGTATCAGCCGGAACACCAGAGAAGCCATGGAGAACGCAATAAAGCAAGATATTGCACGTCGCAATCATAAGAAAATTGACTCCTAACTATGTTTTCAACCGGACGCGGTGATACGGCGCACCGTTTCCTGTTGTCCCTTAGCCCGCGCCGGTTAAAACGGCGTTAGGCCCCAATGTGTTTCACTAATGCCCCGACCAGAAACAGAGTATCGCCGCAATCCGGACAATCAAGGATCAGATATGAACTATCTCGTTCGTTGTCTTGAAAGATTGCGACTGCGAATGCCTCTTTGTGTTCGCATTTTTTTTTGCGAGACGCTTTTCTTCCCATCCTCAAAACCGGCTTTGTATGTTTCACGGATCACCTCATGAAGTTTTGCAATCATCCCAGCACCAACGGTTTGATACCCTCCGATTTCGGAGAGGCCATCAATCCAATCCCATTGGTCCAGAAATTTCTTGTTTCGTAACATGTTAAACAGACTCATGGTGTTCAGGTTTAACTAAACTTGCGTTATTCGAATCTTCGGAAAATATCAACCACTCAGGTCCCTCGTCTTCGTCGCCACAATTCCGCCAGACGCGCGAAAACCGCGGGACGCACACTTCGTCGAGTTGGGTATAGTGAAAAATTTCCAGTTGTTCCATAAAAAAGCCCGCCTTCATGGTACCGGCGGGCTAACCCTCGGCTACCCAACTACCGAGGGAACAACGGAGGAGCCCGTCGGAAATAAATCTGGTCGAATGCGCGAAAGTGTCAGCCCGGTTATCTCGGCCACGCGCGCCGCGTGACGCTTCGGCACCCGGCGCCACTGGTAAATCGCACTGGTGGAGATATCGAGCTGTCGCGCCAGCCTTGAAGCTCCGCCGGCGGCAAGAAAGATCGGTCGCATCGTTCTTGGGTATTTCATATTCCGCTTATATAACGGTATTTCCGCATCTTGTCAAGAATCTTCTCAAGGCCAAAAAAATACCTTGACAAGGGCGCGCGGGCGGCCATAATCAGCTCATGAAAGAAATCGAGACACGAGTACAAGGTATTCCCTGCCGCGCATTAGTTGAATACCACGCCGCCATGAAGGGCCGGATCGAGCCAGGCAGCGGCGGCGCACCGATCGAGCCGGACGAGCCGGCGAGTGTGTACATCCTCGATATCCTCGACCGCCGTGGCCGCCCCGCCCCATGGCTGGCGCGCAAAATGACCGAGCGCGACAAAGACCGCCTCGTGAACGAGACATTTGTCCAAGTGGGGGCAATCTAGCCACAACAACTAACCAGACGTTATCTAAAATGATCGAGGTGCGAACATGAAAACCAAGGAGGAGGCACTATGCTTTTTGAAATCACGCACAAGCAAGACAGATCGGTTTTGTTCTCTTTGGAGACGGAGAGTATAAAACTGTGTGTAGAAGCAGCGGCGAGGTCTGGCACAAACCTCGGAGGCACAAACCTCGGAGGCGCAAACCTCGGAGGCGCAAACCTCAGAGGCGCAAACCTCGGAGGCGCAAACCTCGGAGGCGCAAACCTCGGAGGCGCAAACCTCAGAGGCGCAAACC
>Ga0209751_10001023_pt1 | contig 29287 bp, 28 predicted proteins | sample RifCSP13_1_FD_184019 | JGI IMG/M metagenome (GOLD analysis project Ga0209751, IMG submission 184019) | Soil microbial communities from Rifle, Colorado - Rifle CSP2_sed 13_1 (SPAdes) (version 2) | ecosystem: Environmental > Terrestrial > Deep subsurface > Rock core/Sediment | place: Rifle...
GGCGCATCGATCGCGAGAGAGGGTTCGCACAACTGCCACCCGCAACTTTGGCGGCGAGAGGGTCGCGCCGACCGCCAAGTACAGAAGGATGGGCACGACGAGCGCGACGGACCGCCAGCTGCGCGCGAGGAATGCCACCGCCAAAAGAGTGGCGGCGCCGCCGAGGAGTCCCGCGACGAGGCTCGTTTTCATCGATCGAGAACCTCTCGCTTGCGCGCCATCCGGTCGAGAATCATTGTGTACGCCAGCAGGAAGAGCGCGAAGAGGGCGATCGCGAACAGGCGGACCTGAAGGGCCAGTCTTGGATGAGGAACAGGGGCGCGAGGACGAGCCACCAGACAAGGCTGGTGATCCGTGGGTATCTAACCGTCATGCGTGTGGGCGGCCAGAACCTCGACGGTTGCGTCGGACGCATTCACTCGACCTTCGGTACGGGCACCGCCGCCAACACCTCGCGGACGATGCTCGCGGTCCGCACGCCCTTGATCCACGGGTCCGGCTTCAGCAGGAGGCGGTGCGACAGCGCCTCCACCGCCACCGCCTTCACGTCGTCCGGCACGACGTAGTCCCGAGATCTCAATGCCGCCAACGCCCGGCCGAGCTTCATCAGCGCGAGCGACCCGCGCGGGCTCGCCCCGACTTCGACCTGCGAGTGCTCCCGCGTCCGCGCGACGACCTCCACGATGTATCGCTCGAGATCGTCGTCCACGTGGACCTCCTCCACCGCCGCCTGCAGCCCGAGGACCTCGCCGGGATTCGACACGGGCTCGATCTTGACGTCGTCCGCCTTTCGCTGGCGGCGCCGGTCGAGGACCTCCTTCTCCTGTTCCCGCGTCGGGTATCCCACGTCGATCCGCATCAGGAACCGGTCGACCTGCGCCTCCGGCAACGGATACGTCCCCTCGTACTCGATCGGGTTCTGCGTCGCGAACACCAGGAACGGCTTCGGGAGCGGGTGCGTCTCCCCCTCGAGGGTCGTCTGCCGCTCCTGCATCGCCTCGAGCAACGCGGCCTGCGTCTTCGGCGGCGCGCGGTTGATCTCGTCCGCGAGGAGGAAGTTCGTGAAGACAGGCCCCTTCCGGAGGACGAACTCGCTCGCCTTCCGGTCGAAGATGTACGTGCCCGTGATGTCCGCCGGGAGCAGGTCCGGCGTGAACTGCACGCGCTTGAACGTGCACCCGAGCGCGGTCGCGAGCGACTTCGCCATCAGCGTCTTCGCGAGGCCCGGGTAATCCTCGATCAGGACGTGGCCGTCGCACAGGGTTGCGAGGAACATCTTCTCGAGCACGGGACGCTTGCCCACGATCGCGGTGCCGACCTGGTCGAGGATCCGCCCCCCGAGGTCCTGCACATCCCGCGGGGTCACCGCCACGCCTCCATCTTCGCGAGGAACGACGCGACGCGTCGGGCGAACTCCGGCTTCTTCTCGATCGCCGGGAGGGACGCGGGGTACCGGCGCGCGTTCCGGGCGCTCTCCATGAGGAAGATCGTGAGCTCGCGGTCCCCGACGAGGGCGTTCAGCGCCTCGACGTCCCGCATCGCGGACTCAATCGCCTCGGGGGTGAGGTGGTTCGCGACCCGAATCCTCTCCAGGAACGCCTTCCGCATCCGGTCCTCAAAGATCACCTGGCTGTACGTGAGGCCGGCCTCCGCCCGCTCGAGGGTCGTGCGGAGCGCCCGGAGGTCGCCGCCGACGCCGCCGCCCGTCGGGGTCCCCGCCGCCAATCCCGCGGGGTCGCGGACGACGCCGCCGAGCGCGCGGACGGCGATCAGCCCGGCGAGGCCCACAACGCCCGCGAAGATCAACCACCGGAGCGCCCCGCTATACTGTGCATAATAGAACGTGGACGCGACGAGGAGGACGACGAGGATCACGAGGAAGAGCGTGCTCACGCCGAACGCCTGGGCGGCGATCTGCGCGGGGGTGCGGACCTCCGCGTAGGCGGAGCCGGAGGGCGGCAAGGGCCCTCGCTGCACCTCGCGGCGCGTCTGCACCGCCTTCACGAGGCGCTCGTCCGTGCCCCGGGACATCCAGCTCACTCGGACGCCTCCAGCTGCGCACGAATCACCGAGAGGCTCTCGATCGCCGTGTCCCGCTGCCGCTCCCCGATCGCGTGGGTGCTGTACCGCGCCTCCTCGAAGAGGGACGTGAGGTCGTCGATCCCTTCCCGGGAGACCCCGATTGCGCGCAGGGCGTCCGCCTCGAACTCCCGCGCGGTCTGCGCGGGCGTGCTTCGGAGCCCGTGGGCCTCGAACAGGAGGACCATCGACCGGTAGCACCGGAGGACCGTCGCGCGGAAGTCCTCCCCCGCCTGCAGGTCGCGGATGGCGGTGCGGACCGCGCGCGCGAGCTCCCGCTTGCTCTTCCCGATGTCCGGCGGCGTCTCGACGAGGATCCGGTGCAGCCGCGGGAGGAACACGGACGCGAAGACGAACGCGTAGAGGCCGACGATCGCGACCGCCGCCAGGAGGACGACGGTCGAGTACCCGGACCCGACCGGCAATTGCGGCGGTCCGCCGGTCCCGCCCGTCCCGCCGTCCCGCGTCCCCGTGACCCAGCGGACGAACGCGTTCAGGCCCTCGAGGACGCCCTCCCAGTACACGAGGGCGAGGATCAGGAACGCGGTCGCGAGCGCGTAGCCGAGGAGCTCCCACACGGAGACGAGCTTCCACACCTTCACGCCCTTCCGGTGGAGCATCACGGACGCGACGACCATCACGACCGCGAACGCCACCAGCGTCCCGACGAAGAGGGTGCGGAGCGCAGCGCCGGAGCCCTGCTGGACGGCGACCGATGGGGTCTGTTCCCCGATCGCCGGCGGGGGGAGTTCCTCCGCGCCCGGGTCCAAGTTCCGGAGGTTGAAGGCGAGGAGGCCGAGGAGCGCGACGCACACCGCGAGGAGGAGGGGGACGAGGGCCTGCGCCTGCCTCCGCCCGAGCTCCGCCATCGGACTTTCATCCCGCCCGCGGTATATAAGAGGGACTCAGGTCGTCGCGAGGTCCCGGCGCACGGAGCCGAGGACGGTCCGCTGCGCGTACCAGAACGCGAGGGCGAGCCCGAGCAACGCGCCGCCGACGATGAACAGGAAGAGGCCGATCCCCGCGGGCTCCGACGTCGTCACGAACGTGATCCCGCGGTCGAAGCCCGCGAGGGGCCCGCCGGTCTGCGTCGCGGGCGACTCGCCGAGGGTCGGCCCGCCGTACGAGGCCGCCGCGTTCAGCACCGCCACGATCCCCGCGGAGAACAGGAGGAGGGAGAGGGCGAGGCTGATCATGATTTTCACCTGGTGCGGGTGGAGGATCGTCCGCCCGCGCTTCGTGAGCTCGTAGTAGATCCACTTGCGGCCCTCGTCGATCTTCGTCACGAGGCCCGCGGTCACGAGCCGGTCGAGGTGTTCCAGGAGGGTGGGCTTCGCGAGGCTCATCGCGTTCGAGAGGTCCGTGACCGTCATCCGGCGCTCGCCGAGCTGTTTCAGGATCTCCACGCGGACCTCGGAGGCGAGGGCCTTGAAGCTCTCCCGGTCCAGCGTGATGGTCCCCGGTTCGGGAATCATCCGCGCGGACTATGCGCCCCGCCGGTATATAACTCGTTGGCGGTGGTTCGGGAAGAGGCGAACATCCAGTCGACGGTCGGCCTATGGGACGGACGCTCCCATCCGCATCCCCGCGACCCGGTCCGCGAGCGACTGAAACGCCTCGCGCACGTTGTCCCCCGACTTCGCGGACGTGAAGAAGTACGGCGCCTGGTATTGCCCCGCGGCCCAGGCCACGGCCGCCTCCGTCAGGACGGTCGCCTCGCGAAGGTCCGCCTTGTTCGCGAGGAGGACGATCGGCACCTCGCCCGCGATCTCGTGCACCCCGTCGATCCACTCACGCAGGCCCGGGAGCGTGTCCTTCCGCGTCCCGTCCGCGACCGCCAACACCCCGTGCGCGTCCTTGAAGTACGCGTCCTGCAGGAGCTCGCGGAAGCCCTTCTGGCCCATGATGTCCCAGATCGTCATGCCGACCGCGAACGTCTCGCCCCCGTGCGTGGCGGTGAGCTCCCGCTTCGAGACCTTGGAGCCGAGGGTCTGCGCGTACGCGTCGCTAAACTGGTCGAGCACGAACCGCCGGATCAGGGAGGTCTTGCCGACCGCGGCCTCGCCGACGAGGCACGCCTTCATCTTCATCCGGCGGAGGGCCACGCCCGGGGATGGGAGCGGCGGGGAAAACCGTTGCGCTCGCGGTGCGAACCTTCATGAGTCTCCCCGAAATCCGACCGCCGTCCTCCGGGGGCGGCATCGTGGGCGCGCGGCGCGTGGCGGCGATCGGGCTCGGCAAGATGGGCGGCCCGATGGCCCTGCACCTCCATGAGAAGGGCGTTCTGGCGGCAATCTTTTCCCCGCGCACCGCCAAGGAGTTCGCCGCGAAGAACCGCCTCCCCGATTCCATCCGCTTGGCGGCGTCGCCGAAGGATGCGGCGTCCGTCGCGGACACGGTCCTCGTCTCCGTGCCGATCCACCAGGTGGAATCCGTGCTGTTTGGCGGTGATGGCGTCGCCGCGGGTCTCGGCAAGGGCCTCGTGATCGAGTCCGGGAACTCGGACCACCGCCGCGACGGGGAGTACGAATCCCGGTTCGCCGCCAAGGGCGTGGAGTACCTCGACGCCGCCGTGAGCGGCGGGCCGAAGCGCGCCCGCGCGGGCACCCTCGTGTCGATCGTCGGCGGGAAGACGGAAACGGTCGAGGCTGCGCGCGACGTCTTCGCGGCCTTCAGCACCCCGCCCGGCGGCATCTTCCACGTCGGTCCCACCGGCCAGGGCCACGAGGCGAAGATGTACCACAACCAGGACGAGCAGAACGACATGCGGAACATCGGCGAGGCGATCTCCCTCCTGATCGCCTCCGGGATGACGTTCCGCGACGCGTTCGACGCGCTGGATAAGGGGGACTGCCGCTCCGCGCTCCTCACGTACGCGGGCACAATCCCCGACGGGGTCCTGCCCCGGATCCAGCCGACGATCGGTGGCGGCGACCTCCCGCAGATCGCGGTCGAGACCGCCAAGGCGATCGGCCACCCGACGCCCCTCACGCGGCTCACCCTCGACCTCCGGCGGTGGTCCCGCGGGGAGATGATCGCGGACGAGCTCGCAACCCGTGCGATGTCCGAGTTCGCCGCGAAGGGCGTCACGCACACGCTCCGCCTCTACAACTTCCTCCGGGAACGCGCGTGGGTCCAGGACGTCCCGGAGGGCGACGTCGGCCCGGTCGCCCGCGTCCTCGCCCTCGGCTATCTCCTCGACCTCGCGGAGGTCGTGTCGATCGCGCAGCACCGCCAGATCAACACGCGGATCCTCGCACAGGTCTTCCGCGCGGGGCTGTGCGACAAGGGCGCGCTCGAGCCACTGCTGACCCAAGACCTCAAGAGCCTGAAGGAGTTCGAGCCCGCGCTCCCCCCGGAGGACCGCCGCGTGTTCGAGGAAGGCCTCGCGTTCGCGGCCAAGCTCGGCCACCCCGCGCCGTCCGCCGCGGCGTACCTCGACCTCGGGAACGGCGCGACCGTCGCGCGGGAGCTGAAGAAGCTCGCGGACCCGACGGCCCGGACCCGGTACGGGACCGCGATCCGCGTGCAGGCGGGGATCCGGGACGCGTTCGGGGAGCACGGGTACGAGCTGGCGGCGTAGGGGTACCGCGTGCCGTCGCGTTCGGCGCCTTAAATACCGAAAAGGTTTCACCAAATTTGATTTATAGAGGTAAAACGGGAAAACCAAAAATTGGTTCCCGGGTCCGTGGGATGCGTGCTTCGCTCCTCATGTGAGGGGCAAGGTTGAGAAAATGACGACAACGACCTTTACGGAACGGGTGGGCTTGGCAGAGCGAACGAAGGAGAGCTACGAGAAGAACCACGCGGCCTTGTCGGCGAAGCTCAAGGCGGACGAGTGGATCGACGAGCTCGACGAGGTCGTCGCGCGGGCGAAGGCGCTGGATGCGCGGCAGGAGGCGCTGAAGGCGGAGCAGAAGGCGACGACGGCCGAGCTGAACGCGGTGGACCGGGCGATGTACCGCCTGACGTCCGGCGCGATCGACGCGGCGGTGGGCGCCCTCGGCAAGGGTTCGCCAGAGGCGGTGCAGCTCGCGCGGATGCGGGCGAAGCTCCACCGCCCGGACCCGCCGATCGAGGAGGTGCAGCCGGTCGAGCCATCCCCGACCTGAACCCTCTTCCCGGCCCGCCGCGGACCTACCCCTTTGGTTTGCGTCTCCGATCTCTGGCTCCCACGGCGGGCTGATTCTTTTTCTTGGTCGTGCCATGATCTCACGGCGGAGTTCGCGACATCTCCGCGGGCACTGTTGTGTTTCCACCGCCAGACTCTGAGGTCGTAGACTCCCAGAGACACACCGTAGACCTGCCAACAACCGGACTCGGCATCTCAAGGAGGACCGGGGATCCGAATCCCCTGCACGGCAGCCGGACGGAGAAAGGAATCGACCCGCCATGTGTTCGAGTAGTCAGCTGGCCAAGACGACAGGCGCGTCGCCTCCCCGTCCGGGGATTCGCGGAGGGACGAACTCGACGCACCGAGGTTCCTCGCACCACGTGTGGAGAGGGAGGGCAGACGTTCCCGGCTCGGACGGGAGGGCGTCTACGGCGTCAAGATCGGCGAAAGCGAAACTGACGCCGCTTTCACCGTCCTCCCCTTGATGACCCCTTCTAGGAGATACGACATGCTCCGAACGCGATGACGATGCACCTCCCGATGCCGGCGCCGCCAAAGGCTTATCGGGAGAAGCCGGATAGCGTGGCGGTGCTCCGGGGACAACTCGCGCCGCTCGTGAGGGTCCCGTCGACCGTCGTCGAGGGCACGTACCGCTGCTCGCCGCCGCTGATTCGGCCGTCCAAACTCACGAGCAAGGCGAACGGCGGCGTCGGCAAGGACCTTTCCCAAGGATGGAACCTGAACTTCGCGGTCGGCTGCACCCATGCGTGCCCGTTCTGCGTGACGCCCGAAACGCCGGTCCTCATGGCCGACTTGACCTGGAGGGCGGCGGGGGAGATCCAACCCGGCGACCAGGTTCTCGGATTCGACGAGAAGACAAACGCGGGTGGTTACCGACGATACCGCGTTGCGACGGTCGAGGCGGTGGCGGTCCGCCAAGCCCCGACCATCACGCTCACCACGGCCTTCGGCGAGGTGACTTGCACACCGGACCACCTTTGGCTCGAGAGCAGCCGATTCCGACGGGCTGCGCGAATCGACTCCCTCCGGCTTGCATCCGTCCCGGTCCCGCCACCGGCCTTCGGGAGGGACTACATGATGGGTTACCTGCGTGGCGCAATGGCGGGAGACGGGACCTTCAGCCGTCGCCCGGGCCAGACCCACGCCCTTTTCAGGGTCTGCGATGAGCCGTTTGCGAGCCGCTTTGCCGCGTTTGGACGCGAGATGGGATTCCAAGGATTCCGCACGTTCACATATACCGCTGGGTACGCGAAACGCCCCCTGTACGGCGTCCGAACGAGCCGCGTGAAGGAGGTCGCGGCGCTCGAGCCCTACGGCGAGCGCTACCCGACACAGGACTACATGCGGGGCTGGCTTGGGGGCGCGTTCGACGCGGAGGGCGCAAACGGCGGTGGCGCGTGGCTGCGGATTCACCAGAGGGTGTCCAATCGCCCCTTCTGGGACATGGCAACTCAATCCCTCGAACGCCTTGCCGTCCCCTTCCCAATCGAGGATCGAAAGGACACCGGCAAGGGAGGGCATGAGCACCTTGCCACCATCAGGATCGGAAGGGTCTCCAATCAGCTCCGATTCATCGCTCTCACTCAGCCCGCGCTGGAGAGGAAGTGGAGCCATCTCCGGGGAGGTGCGCTAAAGAGTGCCGCGATCGAAGCCCCGGTGTTGTCTCGGAAGGATGCGGGCGTCCGGACTGTAGTCAGCATCCAGACGAGCACGGGAACGCTCGTCGAAGGCGGATTCCTCTCGCACAATTGCTACGTAGATTCGATCCACAAGCGGTGGGGCGTCGCGCGGTTCGGGGACGCCGTGCTCCAGCGGTGGGGCGACTACCTCCTGATCCCGGAGAACCTCGACGAGGCGATCGAGGAGACGCCGTGGCACCGGTGGCGGGGGAAGGAGGCGATGATGAGCTCCACGCACGACCCATACCTGCCGAAGTTGGCGGTGGCAGCGCGGAAGATCCTCGAGCACGCGCTCCCGGCGGGCGTCCGGCTGTGTATTCAGACGCGGTCGATGCTGGTCCTCCGAGACCTTCCGCTCCTCCAGGAATACCGCGACCAAGTGCGGCTCCAAGTCTCGATCGCCACCGCCAATCGCGGATTCGCCCGCGTGATCGAGCCTCGGGTCCCACCGCCAGAGCGTCGGTTCGACGTGCTTCGGAGAGCAAAAGAGGCTGGGCTGCAAGTGGGTGTGATACTGGCACCAATTTTCCCGGCAGTCGCGGCGCGACCAGACTTTCGCGAAGACCTAGACCTGATGGCTTCCGAGCTGGAGACGATTCGGCCCGACCACATCTTTGGGGAGTCGTTCCACGTGCGTGGGTCGAACTCGCAGCTGGTGGCGGAGGCCATCGGAGAGGCTTTGGAGCCGAACGGATTCGACACCCTCGCGGCGTTCCATTTTAGGCGGGCTCTCAAGCGCCATGGTCTCCGAGGAGTCTGGTGGCCCGAGTAGCGGGGCTCGTCTAGAACCATCGCCGGGGCTCGGGGCGTAGGGTGCCCTGCCGCTTCTCGAGGCGGTCGAGCGCCCCCTTAACATCGTCGCCGTCTAGTTCCTCGACTTTGTTCTTGAGGTCGAAAAGGGCATCGAACCATGCTGGCGGTGAAGTCTGCCCTGCGGCAAAGATCAGCATGTAGTGATACGACATTCCGCTTCGAATCCTAATGTCCAACGTGTAGCGTCTGTAACGTCGGATTTTCTCGAGGTAAAGCCTGTACAGGTCGTCGCGCGTTTGCGCTCGGTGCGCGATATCCTCCCCGAACAGCTGGGCGACCGCTTGACGGTCGGCGTCCCAATCGCGATCCCACACTCGGCCGACATTCGGAATGAACGTGATGAACAGATCCCCTCGGTGGCGCAGAAGGACCTCCATGTTTCTCCATGGAAACCCATACATTCCCTCGTAGTCGACGAACGCCACGTAGTGAGCGTTAAACATTTGGAGATGCTTCTCAATCGTGTCCGCGTGCATCTCCGCGTCGTAGGGAACTACCTTGAAGGTTCCCGGGTCTCGAAACTCACGAAGCCGCTTCTCCAAGGCTCGAGCGTAGTCGGTTTTGTTCTCAATGGCCAGGAGAAAATCGAACTTTCGCTTTGGCGCTTCGGCGGCGATTACTGATGAGCCCGCGATGAGCGACCCAGTCTCTCGAATCCGATTGAGGCCCGAACCTGCCAGCACGTCGACGTAGACAATCGAATCGAAACCGATCGCCTCAAGCCGCTTGTTCATGATTGTCGTATACAGGGAGGTGTGGTACTTGAGCGCGATAAGTTTCAGGCACGTCCAAGGACCGAAATCATTGCGAATTTCAGGCCACACCGTCGCAGCTTTCTTCCCCCAATCCATCAGAGGCAGTAACTTCCTTTCAAGCCAAGGCAAGTCCTTTGTCATTGCGGGGGGCCATCCCAACGGCAATTGGGAGAGGTGTACTATAACTATCGGCAGGGGCTGGCACCGATCAGGCGGTCACTCTCTCCGCGCCCGGACGCGAACCTTAAAGTCCCGGAGGGGTTCGCGCCCACCGAGCCCATGGCGACCACGTACGCGCTCGGCGGCATCGGGGCGGGCGGCCACTGGTACGGGCGCCTCCATCCGTTCCTGAAGGACCGCGTCCGCCTCCAGAAGGCGGTCGGGATCACGCGGTACGAGGAGAAGCGCGACATCCTGGACTCGTACGGGCTCACGAAGGACCGGTACTTCCAGGTCGTCGTCGGCGGCTCCCTCCCGGGCGCGTTCTTCGAGGGGATCGACGTCGTCCACGTCGCCTCGCACAACCAGTTCCACCAGCAGCAGACGACGGAGTGCCTCGGGCACGGCGTCTGCGCCATCGTGGAGAAGACCTTGGCGGTGACGGAGGCCGCGACGGAGGACATCCTGCGGTTCATCCGGTCGAACGGGCACGAGGGCCACGTGACCCCTCACGTCCACTACCTGGAGAAGGCGCTCACCCTCGAGTGGAAGCGGAAGCTGTGGCCGATGGCGCTCGAGCGGGCCGGACGGCTCACGCGCGCGGTCGGCACGTTCATCGAGGACGTCTCCGAGGAGGACATCCGCCGCCAGTGGCTGTTCCGCCCGGAGAACGGCGGGATCTTCATGGACTGGATCCACCCGAGCGCGATGCTCGCGAACGTGGCCGGCGCGCACTTCGCGGAGTGCGAGGAGGCGACGGGGTACGTCGTGAACGCGGCGTACGACCCCGCGAACCCCACGGGGATCGAGGCCCGCTTCCGGCTCCGCGGGGAGCACCTCGCGCCCGGGTGCACCGCCACGATCCGCGTCGGGAAGGGCTTCCCGCCGGGCGTGCGGTTCAAGCGACTCCGCCTCGAGTTCGAGAGGGGCGCGACGATCGAGCTGTCCTTCCTCGACACGGAGAAGGAGATCGAGACGGGGCAGAAGGGAACGTGGGTCTTCGAGCACGACGGGGCGGTCGAGAGAGGCCGCGCGACGGGGCCGTCGTCGTACGAGTTGCTCGTGGACGAGATGCTGATGATGCTCGAGGGGCGCGGCGCGCCGTTGTCCCTCCACGAGATCCAGGAGATCTACCGGCCGGTGTGGCTCTGTCTGGCGGCGGTGCAGCCGCCGGTGCGGGAGCCGGACGCGGTCGGGTCATTCATGAAACGCGCCCTCGCGCTGTCGGCGTAGCCGTCACGAGGTCCGCCCCTTCGCGGGGGCTCGCATGTCGACCTCGAGGACGATGTGCCCCGCCCCCGCGCCCTCCAGCTTCGCCTTCAGCCGCTCCTTCAACGCGACCGCCTCCGCGAGGGGCATGTCCTCGACCTCCACGTGGGCCGTGAGGGCGTTCACCCCGGACGTGAGGGACCAAGCGTGGACGTCGTGCACGCCGCGGACCGCGGGCTCGCCCGTGAGAATCTTCAGAATCGTCGGCTCGTCGAGGTCCTTGGGAGTGGCCTCCATCAGGATCCGGCCGCTGTCGCGGAGGAGCCCGACCGCCCCTCGCACGATGAAGACGACGATGAGGATCGCGACCGCAGGGTCCGCCAGCGGGGCGTCGAACCGCCACACAAAGATGCCCGCGACGATGACCCCCATGGAAGTGACTGTGTCGGAGAGCACGTGGAGGAATGCGGCGCGCGCCCCGATGCTTGACGTCCGGAACGTCCGCAGGAACGCGAGCGCGATGCCGTTCACCGCGAGCCCGAGGATCGCGATGCCCAGCATGACGGGCCCCTGCACCGGTTCGGGTCGGAGGAACCGCTCGACCGCACGGACCGCGATGAAGCCCGCCACGAGGAGGAGCACGATCCCGTTCGCCCACGCCCCGAGCACCTCCGCGCGGTGGTATCCGAACGTCTGCCGCCGCGAGGGTGCCCGCGCGAGCACGGACAGGCTCGCCAGCGCGATCCCGAGCGCGGTCGTGTCGATGAAGTTGTGGACGGCGTCGCCCAGCAGCGAGAGGCTGTTGCTGAGGAATGCGCCGAGCACCTCGACGACGCCGATGCCGGCGGTGATCCCCAGTGCAATCGCGACGGTCTCTCGCGCGCCCCGGTGGCGCTGCGGGAACACGTGCGGGTGCTCGGGCACGGGCCCACGGATTTGACAGGCGGATATGAAGGTTCGGAGATGGGAGGCGCCTCCGGGACAGAGGCGACGCCTACGGAAGTCGCTGACCGCAGATCGGACAGTAAACGGAATATCCCGGAATGACTCGCGTGCACGCGGGGCACTTCCGGAACGGTTGGCCGACGCGGCGGGCGAACCAGATGATCGCCGCCACGAGGATCCCAAAGAGGAGGACCATCGGCTGGAACGTGGGCGGTGCGGTATTGAAGTCGATGCTGAGCAGGACGATCAGCCCGATGAAGAAGATGAGGAGGACGATGACCATCGATTCGCGCTGGGCGGGATCCAAGCCGCGGGGCGAGGCCTGCTTGAGCAGGTCGATTGGTTCGGCCCTGGACATGGCTCTCCCATCCCATCGAGGTTATTTCATGGTTGGGCGTCCCGCCAGAACTCGTACTCGCGGATCACCTTGCACACCTGCACCCAGTAGTGGGAGTAGAAGAAGTCGCGGCCGCGGGCCTGCACGACGCGGTGCTCCGGGTGCGACCGCCAGGCATCCAACGCGGCCTCCGTCGCGAACCGGACGACCGCGATGCGGTCCCCGTCCCCCGCCGTGTACGACTTGAAGGAGAGGAACCCGGGCATGTGGGAGACGATCTCGAACATCCGCGCGTCCGTCTCCTCGTACTCCGCCCCGCGCGCCTCGTCCCGCAGCTCCGTCTTGAAGAACACGACGACCTCCGTCGGGTCTGATACTTCTGCGTACGTCACCGCCGCCACCCGAGACGGAAGGCGGATTCCGAGGGATAACGGCGCCGGTCGAAACCTATTTAGGAGCGCCACCCTTCGGCGCCGCCGATGGGCGAGCGGTTGTCGAAGGCACTCCCCGTATTCGTCGGCGTGATCCTGCCGCTCCTCCTGATCCTGACGAACACGCTGTGGAACTACGCGGGCATCCTCCTCACGATCGCGGCCCTCGTCTGGCTCGGGTTCGCGGTCGTCCTGCTCGGCCCGCAGCCCTCGACCTAACTCGCCTGCTTCCCGTACACGTCGTCCAGGGAGATGTCGAGGTCGACCCATTCGTCGATCGCCCGGATGTCCTCGAGGAGCACGGAGAGCATCTCCCCGCCCTCCTCTTCGATGAGCAGGGAGTCGAGGACGTCCTCGACCTCCATCGTGTCCCGCACGATCCCGATGAACTCGCCGGCGTTGTCGATGACATTGAGCCCGGTGAACAGGTCCCGCGCGGGGCCCTTGAGCACGATCTTGTCCGCGGTCGCCGCCACGAAGCGGCGGCCCAGCCGGAGGTGGCCGACGGGGCCCTCCGCGATCGTCAAGTATCGCTCGTCCTCGGACGAGACGTACCCGAGCTCCACGCCCTCCGAGTCGACGACCTGGCGGCCAATCAGCCCGTGGGCTCCCCGGATCGGCATCGACCGCCGCGAAAGCGGAACCCGGGATAAGGCTTTCCCGCGGATCGCCGGACCGCCGCCAAAAAACCGCGCGGGCGCATCGCGGAGCGCCGGAATGCCCCATCCGGTGCGGCCCCGTCCAGATGGGTATCGCCCATGATAAGAACGGACGCGGGTTTATACACCGCCCAGCGGGTGGGCGGCAAACTCCTATTAGGAGACGGAGGATACCCGAGGCGCCCCCCATGCCCGCGTGTCCAGCTTGTGATGCTACCCTCCCAGACGGGACCAGAGCCTGCCCGGCCTGCGGGACGCTCGCGACCCTGAACCTCGAGGCCGCCAAAGGGACGCAGGGACAGGCGACGCGCACGACGGAGACCGCGCGGAAGGAGTTCGGCCTCCTGCGGGCCACGGGCGGGGAGGCCCCGACCGCCGAACGGCTGATTGACAAGGCGGACTCGGAGGTCCGGGCGGGCGCGTTCCCCAAGGCGTACGTCCTCGCGCAGGCCGCGCGCCGCGCGGTCACGATCGCGAAGGCCCGCGGGCGGCTCCAGGGCGAACTCGCGCGGGCGGAGGAATCCGTCCGGCTCGCGAAGCAGGGCGGCGCGGACACCGTGGCGGCGGAGAAGGCGCTCGAGTCCGCGGCGGAGGCGCTCAACGAGGGCCGCCTGAAGGCAGTCCCGACGTGGCTGAAGAAGGCGTCCGGCCGCGCGCTCGAGGAGACGAAGGTCCGGTCCGTCGAGTCGATCCTCTCCGGGGCCGAGAAGGCCGTCGCGTACGCGAAGGAGCGGGGGGCGGACGTCACCGCCGCGGAGCAGGAGCTCGCCCTCGCGCGGGAGGCGCTCCGGGCGAAGGCGTGGGACAAGGCCCGCGAGTCCGCCGCGAAGACGCGGGACGCCGCGGAGCGGGCGCGGAAGTTCTCCCGGTACGAGAAGTTCGTCGCGAACGCGGAGCACACCCTCGACGTCGCCCGGAAGTCCGGCGCGGACCTCGCGGCCGCGCGCCACCTGATCACGGAGGCCCGCCACGCGCTGCGGGACGGGCTGTTCGCGGAGGCGCAGGGGAAGTCCGCCGCCGCCAAAGAGGCGATCGCGGAGGCGAAGCGGTTCCGCACCGCCGCAGTGTTCGTGGAGCGCGCGGAGAAGACCGCGCGGAAGGAGGAGCGGCGCGGGATCGACATGTCCGGCCCCGGGCTCGTCCTCGGGCAGGCGCACGAGGCGCTCGAGGCGCACGAGTACCGGAAGGTGCGGGAGCTCGCGCGGGACGCGCGGGAGGCCGTGAAGGACGCGGTGATCGCCCGGCGGCTCCAGATCACGCTCACGGCGCTGGCGACGGACGTCCAGGAGCTGAAGACAATCGGGGCGGACCCCGCGGAGTCGGAAGCCCTGCTCTCGGAGGCGACCCGGGCCCTCGAGGCGCAGGACTTCGACAAGTGCCAGCGGCTCGCGCAGCGGTGCCGCCGCGCCGCGGACGACGCGCGGGAGGTCCGCCGCCAGGAGATCGTGATCGAGACGATCCAGAAGATCGTCGCCGCCGCGGCCGCTTCCGGCCGCGCGGACGCCGGGACCGTGCGGGACCTGATCCAGGACGTTGAGGCGATGCTCGCGGGCGGCGAGGCCGTCGACGTGGACGCCCTCGTGAAGGCGCGCCTCACGGTCGTCGACGCGACGAAATTGAAGGAAGCGGCGCAGCGCCTCGCGGACGTGCGGAACATGCTGTTCGAGCTCAAGCGCGCGGACATCGACGTGACGGACTCCGAGCAGGCGATCGCCCTCGCCGGGGCGGCGCTCGACGAAGGGAAGTTCGAGGAAGCAAACCACCAGATCGTCGAGCTCGAGGAGATCGCGCGCACGCTGATCGACGCCCTCCGGGACTCCGCCGTCGAGACGGTGAAACACGCGCAGGCGGCCTCGGACAAGGCGCGGAAGGCGGGGATCCCGATTCCGGACGCGGTCCGCATGCTGAACAGCGCAGTCCACGCGATGGAGGCGGGCAAGGTTTACGAGGCGCTCGAGTTCGCGCGGATCGCGCAGGCCCGGGCGGAGTCCGCGTGGAAGAAGCACTTCGAGGAGGAGGCGAAGCGGGACGTCGAGGCGATGAAGGCGGTCGCCGACCGGGTGAAGCGCTCCCGGGAGCGGATCGACGTCCTCGTGTCCCACATCGAGTACCTCACGGGGATCGGCGTCGACGTCGTGCCTGCGCGGGACTCTCTGGCGAGCGCGCAGAAGGCGCTCCAGGAGAAGCGGGTCGACGAGGTCGAGGCCCATTTGGCGGCGACGGAGCGGATCGTCGAGGGAATGCGGGGCGCCCTCCGGCAGAACGCGGAGGAGGCGCTCGCCCGGGTCCGCAAGGAGGTGCTCGAGGCGCGGTCCCTCGGCCTGATGACGGCGGAGATGGAGGCCGTCTTCCTTCGGGCGGAACAGGCGGTCCGGGAGGACCAGGTCCGCGAGGCGGTCGACGCGATCAAGGCGCTCGAGGAGGCGATCGAGCACGCGAACGAGGAGCGCGAGGCGGAACTCCAGCGGAAGGAACTCGATCGGGCGAAGAAGGCGTCCGACCGGTTCCTCCGGGTGAAGCGGATCGTGGAGGAGCTGAAGAAGGCGAACATCGACATCCAGGGGTCGGACGACGCCCTCCTCGACGCGGAGAAGGCGCTCCAAGCGCGGGACTTCGAGAAGATCGACACGGTCCTTGGGGACCTCGAGGAGACGGCGCGGGAGATGCGCGCGGAGCTCGTCGCCGCCACCCGGTTCCTGCTCACGAAGGCCCGCGAGGCCGTCGACGCGGCGGAACGCGCGGGGATCGACGTCTCCGAGGCGCGCCGCCTGCTCGAGAACGCGGACGCGTTCCTCGGGAAGGGGAAGCTCGACGACGCGGTGGAGAGCGCGAACACCGCCAAGCAGCGCGTGGACGCGGCGATGCGCCTCCGGTCCGAGGAGGAGGCGCGGAAGGAGAAGGTCCGCATCGAGACCGCGCGGCAGAAGATCGACCGCCTGAAGATGGTGATCGACGACCTGCACCGCGCGGACATCACAATCGACGGCTCCGAGGAGGCGATCGGGAAGGCGGAGGGCGCGCTGGCGGAGAAGCGGTACGAGGACGTCCACCTGATCCTCGAGGACACGGAGACGCTCGCGGAGTCCCTCGAGGAAGGGCTCAAGGCCGCGGCGGAGAAGCTCCTGTCCCAGAGCCGCGAGAACGTGGAGGCGGCGAAGAAGGCGGGCCTCCAGGTGCGGCGCGCGGACATGGTCCTCGTCAACGCCTCGGAGGCGATCCGATCCGGCCGGTACGTCGAGGCGATCGAGTACCACAAGGTGATCGACGACATCGTCGACGACGCGAAGCGGATGCAGCACTTCCGCGAGCTCGAGGCGGAGGTGCAGGTCCTGCGCGCGGACCTCGCGCGGGCCGCCGCCCTCGGCGGCGACGTGGCCGGCACGGAGGAGCTCCTGTCGAAGGCGCAGGAGGAGGTCTCCCTCGGCCGCTACGAGAAGGTTGCGGAGTTCACGGACGAGGTCCGGAAGAAGCTCAGCGTCACCCGCCGCCAAATCCTGGAGACGAAGCTCGACCGCGCACGGGTCGCGATCGGGAAGGCCCAGATCCTCGGGGCGAGCGTGGGCGATGCCGACGCCCTCCTCCCGGACGCGGAGAAGGCGGTCGCGGAGGGCAACCTCGACGCCCTCGACGTGCTCACACGGCGGATCGAGGAGAAGACGATGGCGGCGAGCGAGTCGTTTCTGGCGGCGAAGGCGGAGGAGGACTTCCTCGCCCTCGAGGAGCTCGCGAAGCAGGTCCAGGCGTCCGGCATCGACCTCCCCGAGGCCTCCCGTTTCCTCGAGGACGCGAGGAAACTGAAGGAGGAACGACAGTTCGAGTCCCTGGCGGCGACGATCGCCGAGGCACGCCACGTGTTCGAAGCAACGAGCCGGGACCGCGTGGTCGAAGGCCATCGGAAGAAGATGCGGGGCCTGGCAGCGATGCTCGAGGCCGCGAAGCGGATCGGGGCGAACGTCGGGGAGGCGGAGCGGATCCTCGAGCAGGCGGAGGCCGCGATCGGGTCGAACGACCTCGCCCTCGCGGACATCCTCGTGAAGCAGGCGGAGGTGTCCACGGGCCTCCAGATCCAGTCGTTCATCCAGAACAAGTACCCGAACCTCACGCTCAGGATGCCCACGTCCGGCCTCCAGGCGAACGCGTGGAACAGGTTCGTCGTGGAGGTCGCGAACAAGGGGACGATCGGCGCGAAGAACATCGACCTGAAGTTCGAGGGGGACGTCGAGGTCCGCGGCGTCCAGCCGATCGAGGAGCTCGGCGTCGACGAGACGAAGGCGATCGAGGTCGGCGTGAAGCCGACGAAGGAGGGGGATGTGCCCGTGAACGTGCGCGTCTTCTACAGCCGCTACTTCGACGACAACAAGTACGAGCTCGCGAACCAGGCGGACCTGAAGGTCGAGTCCGCGGGCACGTACCTCGTCGAGGACGTCTTCCTGGTCCACGTCGACGGGCGCCTGATCGCGCACGAGTCCCGGAAGTTCCGGCAGGAGATCGACGAGGACATCTTCTCCGGCATGCTCACGGTCGTCCAGGATTTCATCAAGGACTCCTTCAAGCAGCGGACCCAGACGGGGATCAAGCGCCTGGACTTCGGGCAGAGCAAGATCCTGATCGAGCGGAGCCAGCACTGTTTCCTCACGAGCATCGTCGTCGGCTCCGAGCCCGCCCTCCTCCCGCTGTACATGGCGGAGGTCCTGCGGGAGATCGAGAAGAAGTACGGGGACATCCTCGGGAGTTGGACGGGGATGCTCCACGAGCTGTCGGGGATCGACGAGGTGATCCGCAAGCTCGTCCTCGTCACGGAGGCGCAGGAGGCGGACCGCGGTCCCCTGAGCGAGTCCGAGGTCGCGGAGATGGAGCGGATGCTCCTCGAGGCGAAGGAGTCCGGCGCGGAGACGAAGGAGGTCGAGGACATCCTCGCGAAGGCGCAGAACTCCCTGGAGTCGGACATGGAGCTCGCGTGGCAGCTCCTCTCGAGCGCGAAGGTCCGCGTGAAGGAGAACCAGGAGAAGCTCCTCGAGCGGATGACGCTCCTCGTCGAGCAGACGGGCGAGGCGGTCGATCAGCTCCGCGGGCTCGGCGCGGAGGTCGGCCCCGCGGAGATCCTGCTCAAGGAGGCGCGGGAGGCGTTCCAGGCCGGTCGCTACGAGAAGGTCGAGGAGATCGCGGACAACGTGCGCGGGACCCTCGAGCGCGTGCAGCAGGAGTCGATGGCGAGGCGGGTCGAAGGGGACCTGAGCGGCCTCATCCAGGAGATCGAGAAGGCCCGCGGGGAGGGCGCGGACGTGGGCCGTGCGGAGGCGTTCCTCGTCCGGATTGAGGACGCGCTCCAGCGGAAGAACTTCCGGGCGGTCGAGGACTTCATGCGGCGCGCCCGCGACTCGATCCGCGACGAGCGGAAGAAGGCGATCCTGAAGCGGTCCCAGGAGGAGATGGAGAAGCTCACGACGATGCTCGTGGAGGCGAAGGCGTTCGGCGCCGTGGCGCCGGAAGCGGAGGGGCTCCTCCTCCGCGCGCGGGAGGCCCTCGCGGAGGGCCGCGCGGACGACCTCGACGCCCTCGTGCGGCAGGCGAGCGCCGTCGCGAAGCAGCGGGTCCAAGCCCATCTGGAGGACAAGTATCCGCGCCTGTTCCTCACGATGCCACAGGGCGGCCTGCAGGCGGACGCCTGGAACCGGTTCGTCCTCGAGTTCGTCAACAAGGGGAACATGGCGGCAAAGGACGTGCGGGTCGCCCTGTCCGGGGACGTGGATGTCCGCGGGTTGGCGCCGATCCCCCGGATCGACCCGAACGAGAAGAAGCAGATCGCGATTGGCGTCCGGCCCCGCGCTGCCGGGTCTCTCCCCCTGGATGTGGAGGTGAAGTACCGCCGCCCGCTCGACGACCGCGAGTACGAGATCACGGACACGAAGCAGGTCCGGGCGGAGGCGGCGCGCACGTACCTCGTGGAGGACGCGTTCCTGATCCACCGGGACGGCCGCCTGATCGTCCACGAGACCCGCTCGCACCGCGAGGGGATGGACGAAGACATCTTCTCCGGGATGCTCACGGTCGTCCTCAACTACGTGAAAGAGAAGTTCGACCGCGCGGCAGAGGGCCTCCGGCGGGTGGACTTCGGGAAGGAGGGCAAGATCGTGTTCGAGCGGAGCCCGAACACGTACCTCGCGGCGTCCGTCCTCGGCGGCGAGCCCGTCGTCCTGCCGATCTACATGGTCGACACGCTCCGGGAGATCGAGGACCGGTACGGGGACCGCCTCGGGAAGTGGACCGGGTTCCTCTCCGAGCTCCCCGGCGTGGAGGAGCTCGTTCGCCGCCTGCTCTACGTCACGGAGGCGGGGGACGCGGACATCGGGCCGCTCGCCGGCACCCCGCTCGCGGAGACGATGCGCCTCGTCGCGGAGGCGGACGCGGAGAGCCCCGGCGCAGACTTCGTCGAGGAAGCCCGATCCGTGATCGAGTCGAAGGCGTTCGAGGAGGCGTCCGAGTTCGTGAAGAAGGCGGTCGCCTCGTACAAGGCGGGGCGCGAGGAGCTGCACACGCAGCTCCGCGAAGCGGTGATGACCCACGGGGAGATGACGGGGCTGAACCTCACGGACGACCAGATGAAGGTGTACATCGACACGGTGCACCACGTCGTCGAGGCCGTGTTCGCGGCGCGGGAGAAGGCGGGCCTGGACCGCGTGTGGCCCGTGAAGCGGGTCGCGATCAAAGTCGACCGCCCGGAGGCGATGGACGCGGTCACCTCGTTCCGCAAGATCATCGTGAACCAGTGCGGGGCGAAGGAGCTCGACATCGTCGCGCCCGGGGAGACGTGGCGGGGCCTGTCCCTCATCCTGAACCTGGACTCGGAGGCGATCGCGAAGGCGTACCGCCTGTGGGCGCGCAAGATCGAGATCCTCCTCCGGTCCCAGGACGCCTGGAAGATCAAGCAGGGCCTCGACCGCGGGGAGTACCACGTCGGCGTCGAGGGGCAGAAGGTGCGGATCGACCCGTCGATGGTGTGGTTCACGGAGCATGTGCCGGACAGCGTCGTCGAGGAACCGTTCCCCGCAGGGAAGGTGTACGTGGACACGGAGATGAACGAGGACATCCTCGCGGAGGGGTACGCCCGGGAACTCGTGAACATCATCCGCGACGTGCGGAAGGACCTCCGGCTGAGCGGGGACATCTGGATCGAGACGAAGGTCCGCGCGAGCGAGACGATGAACCGCCTCCTGAAGAAGTGGAAGGACTTCATCTCCCACGAGACGAACACCCAGGCCCTTCGGTTCGTGCGGGGCGACCTCACGGAAGGGTACGTCGTCGAGTGCAACCTCGGCACGGAGAGCTTCTCCGTGAGCGTGAAGCCCGTCGAGGGCCTCGTCGCCTCCGGTGACCAAGCCTTTTAGGCGGCGCGCCGGTTCGCGGTGCGATGGGCGTCGACCTGTCCGACCTGATCCCGGCGACGCCGCGCCGCCTCGAGGACTTCGCGAACCGCGCGATCGCGATCGACGCGTTCAACACCCTGTACCAGTTCCTCTCGATCATCCGGCAGCCGGACGGGACGCCCCTCATGGACCGCCAGGGGCGCGTGACCTCGCACCTCAGCGGGATCATCTACCGCACGACGAACCTGTTGGCGGTGGGCATCCGGCCGATCTTCGTGTTCGACGGCGAGCCGCCGCGGCTCAAGGGACGCACGATCGAGGCGCGGGTGGCGGTGAAGGTGAAGGCGGAGCGGGAGTGGGAGGACGCGAAGATGAAGGGCGACCTCCCGCGGGCGCGCACGAAGGCGATGCAGACCTCGCGCCTCACGCGGGAGATGGTCGCGCAGAGCACGCGGCTCCTCGGCCTGCTCGGCGTCCCGTGCGTGCAGGCCCCGAGCGAGGGGGAGGCGCAGGCGTCCCACATGGCGCGGGAGGGGGACGCGTGGGCGACCGCGTCGCAGGACTACGACTCGTTCCTGTTCGGCTCCCCGATCCTCGTGCGGAACCTCGCCCTGAGCGGGCGGCGGAAGCTCCCGCGGAAGGACGTGTACGTGGACGTGCAGCCGGAGCAGGCGGAGCTGGCGGCGACGCTCGCGAAGCTCGCGCTGTCGCGAGAGCAGCTGATCGACCTCGGGATCCTCGTCGGGACGGACTTCAACGAGGGGATCAAGGGGATCGGACCGAAGAAGGCGCTCGCCCTGATCGCGAAGCACGGGACGCTCGCGGCCGCGCTGGCGGCGACGGGGGGTGAGATCGAGAACGCGGACGCGATCCGCGACCTCTTCCTCCACCCGCCGGTCACGGACGACTTCGTAGTCGAGTGGTCGGACCCGGACGGGGAGGGCGTGAAGCGGATGCTCGTCGACGAGCACGACTTCACGGAGGAGCGGATCGAGACGGCCCTCGCGAAGGTCCTGGAGGCCCGCAAGCGGGCGGACCAGAGGAACCTGGACCAGTGGTTCTGAGCTGCGACAGAGACTACTTTAGGGTCTCGTTCCAAGGAGGGCCAATCGAGCGGATCAATGAACTCTCTAGGTGTTTCAGCGGGAAGAACAGGATTCTCACAGAACCCCGCAACTTCATCGAGTCGCGCAGGAGGCCATTCACTCGGATGTTCGTCCTCTGTGTGGAACCCGGCCTTGCATAGAAATACAACCGCCGTCCCAGCTCCATCTTGGTCTCTCCGACGTAAAGCGGCCGGTCAGCGGAGGCGAACACGTAGACGCCGGTGTCCTCCTTGCAGTCGCGAAGGATTACCTCAATCGCGTCATCGGTCTTGCGGAACTCCCCCACCTCGCGAAACCCCGAGGAGATCTCGTCGCGCATCTTGCCGAGACAGCTCATGGCCACTTCGTCCAAGGTCGCTTTCAGTGTCAAGTCGCTCCCCGTGGGGAGCAACGAAGGCGCGCATTATCTCGCTTTGGGCATCGTCCGCCCGACGTGGGTAAAAGGGACGAATGTTCTAATACGGGTGTCCAATCCAGCGACTATGGCCTTGGCGCCCGAGGTGTCGGTCGCCATCACGTTCGTGCTCTGTACGCTCCTCTCCGGGCTCGCGTACTACCGGAAGGTGCTCACGGCGGACGGCACGATGGCGGCGTTCGGAGTCGGCCTCCTGATCGGCGTCTTCGGCGACGTGACGTGGCTCCTCCTCCTCCTGTTCTTCCTCGTGAGTTCCTTCGCCGCCACGCGGTACCGGTTCGCCTTGAAGGAGGCGATGGGCGTGCAGGAGGGAGCGCGGGGCGAACGGCGCGCGGCGAACGTCCTTGCGAACGGGCTCGCGCCCGCGGTGATCGCCCTCCTCGGCTTCCCCGGCTTCGGCGTCCCGATCCTCGACAAGGGGACGAGCGGCGTCCTGTTCGTCTCCGCGTTGGCGGTCGCGGGCGCGGACACCCTCGCGAGCGAGATCGGCGTCCTCTCGCAGAGGGCGCGCCTGATCACGAATCTCAAACCGGTGAAACCGGGAACGGACGGCGGCGTCTCCCTCCTCGGGCAGGGGGCGGCGCTGGCGGCGGCGCTGTACACGGGCCTCTTCGGCTACCTCGTCCTCGTCCCGTTCTCCCAATGGGCGGGCCTCCCGATCTCGTTCCCGGCCGAGCCCGTCTACCTGGTGATCCCCGTCGTGGTCGGATTCCTCGGCTGTCAGATCGACAGCGTCTTTGGGGCGACCCTGGAGCGGCGCGGGATCCTCGACAAGCGCACGAACAACCTCGCGTCGACGAGCCTCGGCGCGGTCCTCGCGCTCGTCCTCTTCAACGTCTTGGTTCGGCTCACGTAGCGAGCGCCTCGCGCAGGAAATCCTCGCCGAGCTTCCGCATCGCCTCCGCCTGGGACGGGGTCTTCCCCTCCGCGTAGAGGCGGACGATCGCCTCCGTGCCGGAGGGACGGAGGAGGACCCAGCCGCCGTCGCCGTAGACCTTGAGCCCGTCCGTCGCATCGACCCGTCGATCCGCCGCCAACTCCCGGATGCGGGCCATCACCGCGTCCCGGCGGTCCGGCGGGACGGGCACGCTCGCCTTGCTCAGGTGGTACCGCGGGACCCCCGCCAACAGCTCGGAGAACGGGCGACCCCGCGTCGCGAGGAGCTCCACGACCTTTGCGGCGGTCATCCCGCCGTCCCGCGCGAACAGGTGCCCGGGGAAGATCATCCCGCCGTTCTCTTCGCCGCCGAACACGGCGCCCTTCCCGTAGATCGCGCGGGCGACGAGCGGCGCGCCGACCCTCGTGTACTCCACGCGGCCGCCGGCGGCGCGAACGACGTCCTCCACGCAACTCGAGGAGCTCACCGGGGTGACGACGAGGCCCGGCGTCCGCGCGACAGCATCCCCCGCCAAGAGCGCGAGGAGGCGGTCGCCGTCGATGAACTCCCCCCTCTCGTCCACGATCGCCGCACGGTCCGCGTCCCCGTCGTGGGCAATCCCGAGGTCCGCCTTCAGGGCGTACACGAGGGAGCGGAGGGAGGCGAGGTTCTCGGCCGTCGGCTCGGGCTTCCGGCCGGGGAACGCGCCGTCCGGCTGCGCGTTGATCGTCGTCACCCGGCACCCGAGGGCGCGGAGCAGGAAGGGCGTCGTCCCGCACGCCGCCCCGTTCCCCGGGTCCACGACGACGTGCGGCGCCCGCTTCGCGATCGCGGCGCGGTCCACCTTCCCGGCGATCCCGCGCATGTACAGGTCCGCGGCGTCCCCGGCCGTCGCGACGGTCCCCACGTCCCTCCACGCGGGCGACGCGAACTCCCCGGAGGCGACGAGTCCCTCGATCTTCTCCTCGACCTCGCGGGGGATCTCCATCCCGTGCTCGTCGACGACCTTGATCCCGTTCCACTCCGGCGGGTTGTGCGAGGCGGTCACCACGACGCCGCCCGCGAGTCCTCTCTCCTTCACGTAGTACTGGAGGGCGGGCGTCGGCAAGACGCCGAGGTCGATCACGTGCGCGCCGGAGGCGAGGAGGCCCGACACGACCGCGCCGCGGAGCATCGGACCGGAGGAGCGGGTGTCCCGTCCCACCGCCAACGTGGCCGGGCCCCAGACGGTCGCGATCGCGCGCCCGACTTTCACCGCCAAGTCGGGAGTGAGGTCCTTCCCGACGACGCCGCGAATCCCGTTCGTCCCAAAGAGCCTCACGCCCTCACCCGCTTCCCGATCACTTCCTCGTCCGCGCCGATCGCGACGCCATCCCCGAGGACGGACCCTTGAACGAGCGAGCGCGGGCCGATGCGGCACCCCTCCCCGATCAGGCTCTCCTCGATCCGCGCGTCGTCCGCGACCGTGACGCGATCGAAGAGGACGCAATGGGAAAGCCGAGCCTTCCCAATCGTACAATCCCGCCCGATCGCCACGACGGGGCCCACGCGGCCGTCGAGCATCGAACCCGCCGCCACCGCCAACGGCTTCACGGGCGTGGCGGTCGGCGCCAGGTGCGCCTGATGGCTCACCTCGCTCCCTCGCTCCCGCAGGAGGATCTCCGTCGCGCGGAGGAAGTTCTCGGGGGTGCCGACGTCGGACCAGTAGCCGGAGAACCGGAACCCGAAGAGGCCTTTGCGGAGAACTCCTGGGAACACGTCGCGCTCCAAGGAAGCGGGTCCGCCTTCCGGGATCGCCGCCAGGATCTCCGATTCGAAGACGTACGCTCCCGCGTTCACGAGGTTCGACGGCGCCTCCCCCTTCGGGGGCTTCTCCACGAACCTGCGGATCCGGTCCCCCTCCAACGCGACGACGCCGAACGCGGTCGGGTCCGCGACCTCCCACAGGGCGATCGTGCCGACGCCGCCGTTCTCGCGGTGGGCCGCGAGGAGGTCGTCCACCGCCAACGAAGAGACGACGTCCGCGTTGAACGCGAGGAACGTCCCGGACAGCCGGTCCTCGAGGTTCTTCAGGCATCCGCCCGTCCCAAGCCGGCGCTTCTCGCGCACGACCTCTACGCGCCGCCCCACGTCCTCCCGCGCGAAGAACTCCCGGATCTGCTCCGTGCGGTAATTGGCGGCGACGAAGACCTCGTCCACGCGGGCGGGGAGCCGCTCGAGCACATGGAGCACGAGGGGGCGGTTAATCAGCGGGAGGAGCACCTTCGGGCGCGCGAACGTGAGCGGCCGCAGCCTAGTGCCGAGCCCGCCCGCGATCAGGACGGCCTGCACGCGGTGCAAAAGGCGGTGCGCGGTAAGAACGTTCCCGTCACTTGGGGATGATCGTGACGACGTTGTTCCCGCGGAGGACGACGGTCCCGATCCGGCGGACCTGCTCGTCCTTCGTCTCCTCCGTGTCCTCGAGGACCATGTTCATGTACTCGTCGTACCCAACCAACTTCCCGTCGAGGATTCGGTTGTCCTTGAGGAGGAGGGAGACGCGTTTGTTGATGGACTTCTCTAGCACATTGAGAGGCATCACCATTCGGCTTCCCCGGTCGCTCGAATCCGACGAGGGGCTTTAAAGGTTTCCGTGTGGCGAATCCTTTTTGGCGGCGCGCCATTCCCTCCCGATGGCGACGGTCCGCAAGTGGTTCCGGTCCCTCCCACCGGAGACCGTGATCCTCGCGGGCGCCGTGGTCGCGTTCGGCGGCAACTACGGGCTCCTCGCGTGGACGGTCCTGATCGTGCCGCCGGAGGAGTGGCCCGTGCCCCTAGTCACGGCGTCCCTCGGCCTCGCGTTGTCAATCCTAATGCCGCTCGCGGTCGCCCGGCGGCGCGCCCGCACGGCGAAACACTTCGGAGTCGTCGGCCTCCTCGCCTCCGCGATCGCGCTCCTCACCCTGCCCGGCGCCGTCGGCGGTGGCGTCGCCCTCTTCGGGGCCGTCTGGGGAATCCTCGCGACCGACGAGGGCATGTGAGGGCTGGGCAACCTTCTTATCGCGTGGAGCCCATCGCGATCCGATGGAGAAGGTGAAGGTCGGAGAGGTGTTCCACTTCTTCGCGAAGCCGAGCGTCGCCGCGATCCGCGTGACGGACGCTGCGATCGCCCTCGGGGACACGCTCCTCTTCCAGGGCCCGTCGACGAACTTCGACCAGAAGGTGGAATCCCTGGAGATCGACAAGGCCAAGGTGAACGAGGCGAAGCCCGGGCAGAGCGTCGGGATCCACGTGCGGGAGCGCACGCGGCCCGGCGACCTCGTGTATAGAATCGTGGGCTAGTCCCGCGCGTCGTGGAGCGCGACCGGCTCCGCATCCACGCGGCAGCACGCGGAGCAGTCCTTGCACATCCCGTCGTCCGCGCAGAGCACGAAGACGTCCTTGCCGCACGAGGGACACCGGGGCATCGGGAGAACGAGGGGGCACGCGCCTATCAAGGTTTGGTCGCGCCCTCGGACTCACGGCCCGCGAACACCTCGTGAACCTCGAGGACGTTCGGCCCGGAGAACGCCTCCTTCGGCGGAGGGTCCGCGTGCGCCTCGTGGAACGCCTCGCTCTCCGTCCACCGCTCGAAGTCCTCCATCGACCGCCAATGGGTCATCACAACGTAGTAATCGCCCTTCACCGGGCGCAGGACCTCCGTGCGGATGAAGCCGGGCAGCCTCGCGATCGACCACTTGCGGGACGCCCACCGGCGCTCGAACTCCGCCTCCCATCCCTTCGTCACGGGGATGCGGTTCGCCACGACGACGACCATGCGGCCCGCATCAGCGATTCCCTATTACCCTTTGGCGGTTAATGGGACCAGCTCTTCTCCCCCGCGCGGATCGGGACGGGAAGCCAGTTCTCCGGCGGGGGCAACGGGCACACGTAGTCGTCGCTGTACGCGCAGTACGGGTTGTACGCCTTGTTGAAGTCGAGGTCGTACACCTCGTCCCGCGTGGGCTCGAGGTCGAGATATCGGCCCGCGCCGTACGTCTCCTTCCCGCTCGTTGCGTCGCGGAATGGGACGAACAGCGGCTCCGGGCGGCGGTGCGAGTGGACGGCCCGGTACACATTGAGCCGCACGGTCTGCCCGGCGACGGCGAACTCGAAGAACCCGTGGCGGACGTACTCCTGCTCCGGCCCCTTGCTCGTCGGAAACCGGAGGACCTCCTGTGTTGGATCGACCTGGAGTCTCACGCGGAACCGGAACGAAGGGTCCAAGGGATAGTACTCCAGACCGCGGAACGAGGACCGGAGCTCATGGGGAATCGGAGAGTCAGCCTCCTCGCGAAACGAGTAATCCTTCTCCTTCCGCTCCTGCTCGATCGCGAACGGGTAGTCGTCCACCATAGCGCGCGAGCCCACCGGTCGGTCGCGGATAAACGTGTGGCGGCAGACGGGAAAGGGGCGCCGGGTCCGCCCCGACGCCCGACCGTCGCTCAGAAGATCTGCCCGCGGATCTCCCCGCCGGGGAAGTCGCCGGCACCCGTATTGACCCCATCGACGCCGTCGTTCGTGTGGACGTTCACGTACGTGAGCCCCGCCTCGATGTTGCTCAGGAGGGAGGTCCCGTCCGGGCACGTCACCGAGGCGATGTCCGCGGTCCCTTCGCCGATCACCCCGTCCACCCGCCCGCCGCCCGGGGCCGCCGTTCCGAACAGGAAGACCCGCACCGGCCCGTTCACGCCCGACGCCCCGCAATGGATGTGGGAGGCGATGACGTTCTCGATGTTCGCGACGACCAGCCTGTAGCTCAACATCGTGCCGTGCAGCTGGAACACCGCCACGCCCCGGGCCTGCGTGTCCCGCGCGGGGACTTCGTTCTCGCCCGCCAGGACGGCCCGGAAGTTCCGCGGCGGATCCGCCGCCACGGCCAGCGCGCCCATCAGGAAAACGCTCGACACCGCCACGACACACAGGAAGACGTTCGCCGCCCTCATCACCTTCCCCCGCGCCCCGCACGCCGGGGATCCGGGTTAAGCGTTTCCCCAAATCCTCGGGTCAGGGACGAAATGTGGGCATCCGGATCGGGTTCACTTCTTCCGGATCGCGGACCACCACGCGGTCACGTATCCGACCCCGCCGACGAGGAACCCGAGGAGCGAGACGCCCATCAGGGCCGCGATCGGGACGACGAGGGGGCCGAGGATGTTCACATGCACGTACAGGGCGTCCATCCCGCCGCCAAGGATCGGGGGACTTGCCGGAAGGAGGGCCGCGCCCGCCTGGTACCCGCCGTATGCCGCGAGGAGCGCCGCCGCGGAGGCGCATCCGCCGCCCAGGAGGAGGTGCGCCCACGCCGCGTAGTTCCGCCATCCCTGGTACGGGGACTTCAGCGTCACCTCCAGGTACTGATAGAACAGGGCGCTCACCACGATCCCGAGGACGCCGACGAGTGCGTAGCCGATGAGGCCGACGGTCATCCAGTTCCCCGCGCCCCCGGAGGCCACGATCCGAGAGGCGGCCGGGACGCCGAAGATCGCGAGGTACAGGAGGACACTCATGACGACGAATGCGACGCCACCTTGAATGACCCCGGCTGCAAGGAACCGGGACGCCCAGCGACTTTCCGCCACGGGGGCGAACCGGGCCGCAGGCACTTCAAGGTTGCGGGGGCGGCGACGGTGGGGACGGGCGGCGATGACGCCGGGATCCGGTGAACCGGAGAAGGGCGAGGACGACCGCGACGGCGATGCCGGTCCCGACGACGAGCGCGATCCAGACGAGAGGGCCGGGAATCCGGAACGGGGCGCGAACCTGGATCGGCACCTGTGCATCTTGAACACTCTGATCAACCGCGTCCAGCTGCACGGTGTACCGCCCGGGCGGGAGCGTCGCCGGGAGGGTCAGTGAAACGAAGAACGATCCGTCGTTCGTCCCGGTCGTGCCGAACGCAGCCACTCCCGGGACGGGAGATCCGAAGGAGTTGAGGATTCGCACATCGACTCGCACGCCGCCAATCGGCGTTCCGTTGAAGTCGACCGCCCGACCCAAGACGGCGACCGGATCGCCGGCGTCGAACGTCTGGTTCGCCGTGGGGGCGTTCAGGACGAGGAACCCCTGCGCGGCGGCCGGGGACGCCGCCAAGACGAGGGCGTTCAGGCAGACGAACAGAGACAGAGAGGCCCCCGCGATGCGACGAACCGCTCCCGCCATCGAGTGCAGGAAGACGGTCCCTCTATTTCGAAATTCGGTACGCCGCCAAACCCCGCCCAGTGAGGGGATGTCGGCGGCGGGGTTCGAACCCGCGACCTCCGGATGTCCCGGGAGCGCGCCGTCGCCGTCGCAGAACCCTATGAG
>Ga0209751_10001024_pt1 | contig 29284 bp, 32 predicted proteins | sample RifCSP13_1_FD_184019 | JGI IMG/M metagenome (GOLD analysis project Ga0209751, IMG submission 184019) | Soil microbial communities from Rifle, Colorado - Rifle CSP2_sed 13_1 (SPAdes) (version 2) | ecosystem: Environmental > Terrestrial > Deep subsurface > Rock core/Sediment | place: Rifle...
TCAACACACTCAAAGAACAGCTGGAAAGCACAAGCCAGGAACTGAACGACACCAGGCAAGCGGTCGAGGAGGCGAGAGAGGCCATAAGGCAAGACATCGGCCGGGCAGAGTCAGCTGTGGACGAGCTACAGCAGGCGTCAGGACAGATTAATTCGATAATAATACCGATACTTGCGCTCATATCCATCATAATCGCCCTCCAGATATCGCTCTTTGCCCGCATCCGGGCGTCGTTCAAGTGAAGAGAAAATCCTAAAGATTAAAAGTGGCTTGGTCCGCTCATGGCTATATAAAATGGTGAGCGACAGCCAAATCAGGGAGCTGGTAAAGAGGGCCCGGGAAGGGGCCGGCACACGCAAATTTAACCAGTCTGCCGAACTGACACTTGTACTGAGGGATATCGACGTAAAGAAAGGCTTTAACCTCAACGAGGTAGTGGTGCTTCCGCACAAGCCAAGCAGGCTGCCCACGATATGCGTGGTGGGCTCTGGGGACATGGCGCTTCGGGCCAAGAATGCCGGCGTCGAGCGCATCATGGATCCGCAGGAGCTCGACAGGCTCGGCACCAACAAGCGTGAAGCCCGCAAGATAGTAAGGGCGCACGACTTTTTCCTGTCCGACACCAACCAGATGGCGGCGGTGGGTCGCTCGCTTGGCCAGTTCCTCGGCCCCAAGGGAAAGATGCCAACACCTGTGCCGTACGGCGCGCCCGTAGAGAACATCGCCGGCAGGATTCGGGGCTCCGTCCGGGTTAAGGCCAAGAGCCAGCTGAACGTTTCTGTCAAGATAGGCGACGAAAAGCTTTCAGATGATCAGTTAACCGAGAATGCTTCTGCGGTCATCGCCGCGGTTGAAAAGAAGCTGCCGCAGGGCGACAAGAACATCCGCAACGCGCACGTCAAGTTCACGATGGGCAAGAAGGCCAAGCTCTCGGCGCTCAAGGCAAAGGAGAAGGAAGAATAATGTCGACGGCAGCAGTAATAGTGCACCGCAAGGGGTACCCGAAGAAGAAGCGCCTAATGTACAAGGAGCTGCAGGAACTGCCCAAATCGTACAACGTGATAGCGCTTTCCAAGATGACCAAGGTGCGCGCGTCGCAGCTGATGCTCTTGCGCAAAAAGTTCCGCAACGACATCAAGATAAGGATAATCAAGAACCAAGTTGCAAGGCGCGCCTTTGAGAATGTTCAGGGTGTGGCAGGGCTTGAGCACCTGAGCAAGGAGCTGGAGGGCCAGTGTGCTCTCATGTTCACCAACATCAGCCCGTTTAAGCTCAACCTGATATTTGGCCAGAACAAGATCTTTCTTGCCGCCAAGGGGGGCGATGTCGCTACAAAGGAAATCGTTATCCCGGCGGGCAATACAGGTATCGCCCCGGGCCCCGTGCTTTCCGAGTTCAAGGTCGCAAACGTGCAGACAAAGATAGATCAGGGCACGATCTGGGTGAACAAGGACACGGTCGTCGCAAAACCCGGCGACGTGATATCTACCCAGCTTGCGTCGCTCATGAGCAAGCTAAACATCAAGCCGATAGAGGCCGGCATCGCAGTCAACTTTGCAATAGCTGAGGGACTGATGTTCAAAGAGGCGGACCTTAAGATCGACTTGGAAGAGTACAGGAACGAGCTCGTCAGGTCGTTCCAACAGGCTCTTGCTCTTGCGACGGAGGTCGGGTATGCCACAGCGGAAACTATCAAGCCGATGCTTGCCAAGGCACACCAGCATGCAAGGTCGCTTGCTGCAGAGTCTGGCTACCTCACGCCAGAGACGGCAGGCCTCGTCCTGCCAAGGGCGCAGTCAAAGGCCCAGGCCGTCGCGGGCGAGGCCAAGAAGAAGGGCTATAGCGCCCAGTAATTTTCTTCTTAGAAACACGCAGACCTGGTCGGGCTCACCATTACCATCATCGAGCTGCATGTTGTTTCGCCACCATACATGGTCACGATAGTCAGGATGCCTTAAGAAACCGCGGACACGCCTTCAGCGGTAAATGTCACGCCTGCCGTGATAGACGATACCGCGAGGGTTCCGGTCTGCAGCCCTAATTATCCAAACAATTGATATTTCCGCAAACCTTGCGGCGCATACGTTACCTGTTCAAGCTAAAAAGATCGCAAAAACGTGAAATGGGAAAAAGGAAGGAGCCTTAGCCGAACAGCGAGGAGAGTCCCTCGAGGGCTTCTTCCTCTTTCTTCTCGTCCTTCTTTTCATCCTTGGCCGCGGCCGCTGCGCCCGCTGGCACTGTTGCGCCTGCTGCTGGAACTGCCGCTGCAACTGCTACCGGCGCAGCCTTGAGAGCCTCCTCGATGTTTACTTCGGAGAGGGCTGCGACGAGGGACTTCACCCTCACGTCGTCGGGGTTGACGCCTGTAGCCTTGACCACGTTCTTGACATTATCTTCAGTTATATTCTGCTTGAGCTTGTGCAGAAGCAAAGCAGCGTATACGTATTCCATTGTAGTCTGCTTTCCGACCTGAACCTTATTTGAACTTTGCGAGCGGGAAAACCCTTGCGGCCTTCGAATGAACGCGAGCAGTCAACTACGCACTCCACCCGAGCTGCACTAGATGTTAAATAGCAAGTCACGCAAACCGACGCTGACGTGCGCAATTACAGGTTCAGTCTGTACCCTGCAAAAGAACAGAAGCAGAAACTTGTAGAGGCACTTGATGGCTGCAGGTGGGTGTACAACTACTTTCTGTCAATTCCGCGTATGTCAGAGTACGACATGAATCATGTCCTGACCGAATTAAAAGAGCAGCACCCTTGGGTCAGGAATTACCACAGCGAGATGCTGCAGATGGTAAGCAAGCAGGTTGCAACTGCGAGAAAAACTGCCAAAGGTAGATTGCCGTACAGGCTTTCTGACACGTTCAATTCGTTTACTTACAATCAATGGGACTTTCGGATTGAGGGCAGCAAGCCTCCGGCGCAATGTCGTGAGATATGAAGTCTGCAGAGTTTGTTGAACCTTGGACATCAGATCTCGTCGGTTCATTCGAATTCATCGATTTGCCACTTTTTTCCTTTCTTTCAAAATTGGCCGTCATTAGCTCAATTAATTCAGGTGGTACAGGTTTCACTGAGTTTCCAATTCCTATAGTTTAGGCAATGATCGCAGGATGCACTATCACAACTTTCATACTTCTGCAAAAGACGTTTTCATGATAAAACGATGGGTAACGAAGATATCTGCTAAAGTTATGCGCATGTATTTCAATTCGCGGTGCAGGAAAAAGATAAATTGCTTTCAGGTGGGTCGTTCTTGGATGGCCGGCGAATCTGCAAAGAGAGGCAAGCTGTATGTTGTGGGCGTAGGGCCGGGCCACCACGACCACATGACGTACAGGGCAAAGCAAGTCATTGAGGAAAGCGACGTCATAGTAGGCTACGAGACGTACGTCGGCCTCGTTGAAGATTTGATTGCAGGCAAGGAGGTCTACCGTTACGCCATGACACAAGAAGTCGACAGGGCAAACCAAGCAATCGAGTTTGCGGAGAATGGCAGGATTGTGTCATTGGTGTCGTCAGGCGACCCCGGGATATACGGCATGGTTGGCCTCATTTACGAGATACTGGCAGAAAAGGGATGGGATAGGGTTAATGGAATCTACGTCGAGGCGGTGCCCGGCGTGTCGTCGCTCAACTCCTGCGCGGCGCTGGTCGGATCTCCGCTGATGACTGACTTTGCGGTCGTCAGCATGAGCGACCTGCTCGTCCCGTGGGACATGATAGTGAAGCGCGTGGAGGCTGCAGCACTTGGCGATTATGTCACAGTCATCTACAACCCGGCAAGCAAGAAGCGTGTGCACCAGCTGCGTGACACCCGAGATATATTTTTGAAGTATAGAAAGCCCGAGACGCCCGTTGCGATAATCAAGGGCGCGTACAGGGAGACTCAGCAGGTGGTGATTACGACCCTTGAAAGGATGCTTGAGCACCAGGACATGCTTGGCATGATAACGACCGTGATTGTGGGCAACTCGTCGACCTATAATTACAAGGGCATCATGATAAACCCTCGCGGGTATACTTCCAAGTATCAGCTGGTAAAAGAGACGCAGGCGAAGGCCTGACTATCTTATGGTTGACGCGATATTACCACAAAAATGGTGTCTTTTTTCAACGAATCAGAAGGAGGTGGCTGCTGGGAGAATCTAGATTGTGAATGTCTTGGTGCAGAATCTATCAAATGACCGGAATAGTACAATTGCAAATGCAGCAACTAGTATGATCACTGATCTAGCATCAATATGCCATATACCAAACAGGAGAAAGAAAACTACGTTCATTATTACAAACACACCTCCAGATAGGCCTATACAGTTGCCTACCACAGACAATATGAGATTCCAATTGTACGTAGTGCGATAATCAGCTTCTTTTTCTTCCATCCCCTTCAACAATTCTGGCTTCAACCTCCAAATTCGGTAAAAGATCATTGTGCATGTTAGAAAGAATATTACTGCAGAAGAACTTGCTGAAACAAACAACCAATCAATTTGAAAACTGTCCTGTATTAGTGACATGACTGATTATTGCCCCCTTCCAGTATTAAAAGTACATGTTTTCACATGTTATCACGTGTGCATAAATGTTATTAATACGAGCTACCACTACACGATTATAGGTATGGTAAAACGCGGCGGCAAGGATGTGATAACGGTAGAGATCTTCAAGCAGACCTACGACGTGATGAAGTCAAACGCGGAGAAACTAAAGTGGAACACAAAGGAGTACATCAATTCTGTTCTCACAGAGGCGATCGAGCGGGACAGGTTCCTGCAGACGTATGCCCCCAACCTCTCAAAGGTAGGCTACCAGGACGACATACTGTTCATACGGGACGCCAAGGCAGGCAAGACTGCAGAGGTGTATCTCAAGGACAGGGCGCTCTACTGCGGCCTGTGCAGGTCAAAGGACTGCATACACGTACACTACGCCTTTGCCCTTCCCGAAGTGGTCAGGATATACCCAAAAAGGCCCAGGCTTAGGCAGTAAACACATATCCATGTTCGGGCAAGTCACAACAAATGCTTCTTGGCACGTGCGGCTGGAGCTACCAAGAGTGGGTGGGCCTGTTTTACCCAAACAACAGGGTGGCCAAGCTCCCCTTTTACGCCAAGGTCTTTGACACCGTAGAAGTTGACTCGTCGTTTTACAGGATGCCAACAAGGTCAATGGTGAAAGGCTGGGAGAAGGCTACTGGTCAGTCGTTCCGGTTTTCATTGAAACTGCCAAAGACGATAACTCACGGCAAGGGCCTTGTTGGTGTAGAAGACGAGCTTGAGGCGTTTCTTGGTGTGATAGAGCCCTTGCAGGACGCGGATAAACTGGGGTGCGTGCTGATACAGCTTGGACCCAACTTCACCTTTGATAGGGTTGCAAGACTAGAGTCGTTTCTGGGAGCTCTCCCGGATGACATCCGCTTTGCGGTAGAGTTCCGCCACGACTCGTGGAACAGGGACGACACCTGGGACTTGTTAAAAAGATACAACGTAGCAAACACGATAACGGACTCGCCCATAGAGTTCCTCGCAAACCCCGTTGTCACAGCAGATCACGCCTACGTCAGGTGGCATGGCCGGGGCAAAAAGATCTGGTACAACTATAACTATTCTGAAGAAGAGCTTTTGGCGTGGGCGCAAAAAATGAAAGCCATAATGTCAAAGGCGCCGATGACGTATGCGTATTTCAACAACCACTACAACGCAAAGGCGCCCACCAACACGCTGCAACTACTGCAAATGATAGATACCATGACAGAGCCTCAGGAAAGGGTCCTGAAACTGATTGGCCGGCGCGTCAAGGGGGCGGTCAGGTCCAAGATAACGGACTATGTCTGACATGGTTGGCAAGTTCCAGTCGCCGAATAAGAAAAACTACATAATTCCTCAACTATGTATCAAAGAAAATAGTTACATGAATAATGCAATTAAGCTTTTACATTCATTTGCATGACAAACCTTAATAATTTGAAATGCGATAAAAAGACAGCATGGCCAACGCGTTTGAAGACAGCTCGCTCGGGCTCAAGCTGAAGGGATACCTGCTGGTTCCGAACGACGCGCTTGAAAACAAGATCGCGGTTTACACCCTAAGGATAGCACAGGATGTGTTGGCCGAGCATCCGGAGATAGTTGACGTATGGCTGCAAAAGTTGCACCGGGAATACCTGTCAAAGAGAAACGCCTGCGAATTTGAAAATGACCCTGTCGCGTGCTTTAACCTGTCAGTATACGAAGAGTTTGAGAAGCACTACAAGAGCTGGGAGGACGGTGGCCTGATAGCTATCTTGCTTCCAGGCGACAGGGCGATAAGGATAAGCAAAAAGCCCCTCTTCTCCGTGTCAAAGACGCCGGCGGAGAGCTGCGACGAGTGCAGGATGACCTTTGCAACTGTTAGGGAGCTTGTGAGGCACTATGGCGAAAAGCACCCTGCGATGATAGAGAAGGTCACGATGCCTATCTAGCTGGCCGAACGTCGCGACGCTTTGGCCCAGACGCGGAAAACCAGGGGGAACACGAATAATGAATTCTTGTCGTTGGCGAAGCTTTCGATTCCTTGAATGAGTTCACGACTGTCACCATCGTCGATCTTTGTTAATACCCCCAGTATCGTGTCCCACACACGCCGATTATTTCTCAGCACTGGCAAAGAGTAGATTTCAACCTGAGGTTTCATACCGGCGTCTACAAACATGCGGTACAGCTTTTTTCCAATTGAGGGATCGCTTCCCTTCGCTTTCATGATTCCCTCATACCATGTCCAGAGTTGCTCGACGTAACGGTTGGCAGGCTCGACCACCCATCTTGAAAGGTCGCAGTCTTCCACCATCACAACCCCAGCCGGCTTTGCAATCCTCACCATTTCTTTCAAACATGCGACGGGGTTCTTCAGATGTTGAAAAAGGAAACGCGAGTAAACAGCATCGAAGGCATGACTTGGGAGCTGGGTATTTTGTGCGTCGCCTACTACAAACTCTGTGTTCCTAATTACTCTGCGCTTTGCAACCGTCTTGCAGTACTTTACTGCAGTTTGATTCGCATCAACACCGATAACAGACCCCTTTGGTCCTACAATCTTTGAAACGGCAAAACACACATCGCCTGTTCCGCAACCAATGTCTGCCACCTTCATTTTTGGAGATATTTTCATCTTCTTCAATGACGCCTCAACGAACGGAGCGAACTCTTCTGCCTGTATTTGAAGGCGATTCATCTCTTCCTCTAAAAAGGCAATCTTGGAGAAGACTTCCACAAAGTGGAAGAACATTCATTGCTAATTATCCTTTGCGGGTGGATCGTGCAAGCCAGTTTGCGATCGCACCTAGCACAGCAATTCGATCCTTCTCAGAATATCTTGGATCGTCTTGATTGTAAAAGACCGATCGAAAGAACCAGTGGTCACAATCAAAGAACTCTACCTTCTTGTCTTTGGATCTTATCAATTCATAAAACTCTTTGGAAACAATAGAATACACGTGCTTGTCATTTACTCCGTGCAATAGCAAGACAGGCGCATCAATGTCTGAGAGCTCTTTGACCTTGCTGTTTCGTGCCGCAATGATATCTACGATAAACCTGTAGCAATAGTGGAAATTGATTTCTGGATCTTTCAGCAATTCGGTTACTTCCTTTCCGCCCAGCTCCATTATCATCGGGATAGCTTCTGCAATATTAACCAGTTTTCCAGGAGTAAATATTCTACGGAAGAGGAGGTAGAGAAAGTCCAATGGTTTTGGTTCTGCGGGGCTTCTTTCTTTAATGGTCGTTATTCTGACGTATGGCGCCATCAGAACCACTCCATCGATGGAGTTCCGGAATATGTGGGCATACCAGAGCGCAAAAGTGCATCCCAGACTGTGCCCCAGAATATAGATTTTAGACTCTTTCTTGATGGATTGGATGACTTCATTAATTGCAGTCAGGGTTTTTTCAAAGTCCAGGTCTCCTGGTTGTCCGGCAGATTTCCCGTGGCCCGGAAGGTCCATTGAATACACTTCAATTCCCCGCCCAGACAACATCGAGCCGATATAACTAAAGATTCTTGAATCACAATAGGCCCCGTGTATGCAAAGAAGAGCCTTACCCAAAGATTCCTCTGGTAAAAAATGTAACAAGTTGATGGCACCTAAGCTTGTTTGTATGTGCGTAGCTTCCAGTTATTATTGCAAATATTAAGGCTTAGCGAACACGTGGGAATTTGAACATAATAGCGGTCCTGAAGCGTCAGGATAGGGACGTAGAATTGTCCATTATAAGAGCATGGTTAAAAATTTAAATAGCTTTTAGGACACTTTAACTCGAAATATGTCGGATGCTGTCACTGTCGAGCAGGTTTTTTCCATACTGGCAGACAGGCATTCCTGCAACATTCTAAAAATGGCCTACTCCGGCTTCAAGGCCTCATCTCAAAGTTATGTCGGTAACCTGAGCAAGAAGCAGTTTTACGTCCGGCTAAAGCGTCTCCGCGATGCAGGCTTGGTGGAAAAGCGCAATTCGTTCTACAGAACAACAACTTTTGGATCACTCGTCTACAATAGTCATATTAAAACCATGCATATAATCCTCGCCAATTATTGGAGCCTAAAAGCCATAGATGTCTTGAAGGCGAGAGAAGACTTTCCTTCACATCAGAAGGAGGCAGTCATGAATGAGATAATTCAGAGTGGCAACCTCCGCAGCATCGTAAACGCGACCCATCTATCAGGCTTTACTATCATCAATGACTTTAACATGCTTATCAACGAGGTAATCAAATTGCTTGGCAATGCCCATAACGAGGTCTACTTTGCATCAAGGTATCACGACCCCCACGTCTCGGCTAAAGTATTGGAGATATTTGCGCGAGGAGCTAAATTACACATACTTGACGGCAACCCGGAGCAGATAAGCCTCGAGAATAGACTAAACGCGATACTAAGGACGCCACCTAACAAAGAGACATTTGACAAGGTGAACGAGATGATAAGGTCACCTCGTTTTGACCTCAAGAGGAAGGAAGTCCCTATAAGCTTCATGGTTGTCGACGGAACACAGGTTGTATACGAGACGGCTAACTACGCCAGTCCGGAACAATTCACAGTTGCAATATCACGCTACGACGACGCGTACTTGGCGCAGAGGTTCATAGGCTACTTTGGTCTTCTTGCGAAGGATGCAGTTACACCTCGCCTTCTTGCAAGTGTCAGAGAGCGTTAGACCACGCTCGATCCGGTTAGATTCTATCATCGCTAGGCTTGGACAACGGATATAATTTTGCAAAGCGAACCGAAAGGTGCTTTCAGGCCTAAATCCAGCCCTAAAAGTATCCAAGAATGGATACTCTTTCTAAAAAAAGGTAATATTGGAACGCCCGTAGCGTTTTGACACAATGTCAGTTCTTCCCTTTGTAAATAGGAACCAAGAAAAGACAAGCAGACCGGTTGAACAGATGTCCCTTGCGCGCTCCCAGCTGATCCTACTCAATTCACGTAAGAAATGGGGCTTGGTTTATGCTCTCGCCACCCTTGCAGGCCTATTCTTCATACCTGAAGGGATGGTTGCCGCAATATTACAAGCAGACCCCCTTGTACTAATCTCAAGAACCGTGACATTGCCCTTCGTATCCTTTATGATAATAGTTGGCATGTACGTGCTGAACGACCTGGTCGACGCAGACCTGGACAGAGCCAACGGCAAAAAACGTCCTATACCTGCAGGTCAGGTGTCAAGAAGGCAGGTATGGGTATTCATAGGGCTTACCAATACCGCAGGTATTGTGCTTGCCATTCTTACATTCAACCCTGCAAGTATAGGAATCGCCTTAGGGATCGCAGCCATAGGCATAATGTACTCCACTCCAAAGATCTCGCTTAAGGACAGATTCTTAGTGAAAACACTCGCCATTGCTCTTGCCATGGCACTTTGTGCGCTTCTTGGCGCAACCTCAACTCTTGGCTTAGAACTTAACCACATCAATTCATTCCTACCCGTATACATTGCTCTCCTGCTAGGAATCATGATTTTTGTCACTTCACCCTTTAACGATCTGGGTGATGTAGTTGCAGACAAGGCTGCTGGAAGACGTACTATTCCTATTGTGATAGGCAAGGAAAACACCGTCAAGTTATCAATCACTCTAGCAATAGGTATGGCAATGATTTCGTGGTTATTCTATGGCTTGGGCATCGTCGGCTTGGCCACTTCTTTTGCTGTAAGTTTTGTATCTGCTTTGGCAGCACTAAACACATCCAAAGTCCTGAAGAGGATTGATGACATCGAATATGTACGCAAGAAGCACAAGCTATCGTATCCACTTCACATAATGCTGCAGTCAGCTATTGTAGTAGGGATGCTGCTGATCTAACCCTGCAGGCTATTGCACCATACTAAAGTATCCTAAAACAGAGACTTTCTATCAGCACCTCCATATGACGGACAAACAACGTATAATAAGCTCACACACATAAATGCGTCCGTAAAATGGCCAAGTCTCAGACGGCCGCCACAGTACTCCGGACCATTTCCGATGACAAATCAATGGACCTTTTCAAAACCATCGCTCAGAGCAGCATTGACAGCGAGAGCTTGAAGAACAAGACGAAACTCACTCGCAAGCAATACTATTCCCGGCTCTCGAGGATGACAAAGGCAGGTTTGGTGAGGAAAAAGAGCGGCAAATATGCCCTGACAGCGTTTGGCAAGGTAATCTACGACTCGCAGACAACAGTCGACAACGCACTGACCAACTTTTGGAAGCTCAAGGCCATCGACTCGCTGGAAATGTCCAACGAACTTCCGAAGGAAGAGCAGCAAAAGCTGATCGATGCCCTGCTTGACAACCAAGAATTGAAAGGGATCCTCATAAAGGGTTCCTAGGCTTCTTCCCACAGGACACTTTTCTTTAGGCCTTCCCGCCCGTGTTCATCACACTTTTTTAAAGTTCTTGTGTATTGACGAGCCGTACTGCAGCGCCTTTTTTGGCTTCATGGCTGACTCTTCGGGAACTCCGATTTCAAGAGCAACCTTCCTCAGGATGTGTTTTCTCACCATGTCGTCGCCCCCTTTATCTTCTGGTCAAGCGGAATGGTCCTAACATATTCTATGAAGGTGGGAGATAGAAAGGGCTGTCGGACCAGTACATCGTACTTTTGCGCCACCGTCGAGATCTCCTTGACCAGCGCCAGCTCGTTTAATATCTTGTCTTCCATGAACTTCATGATGGCTTGCTCACCTGCATCGTAGATTGCCCTGAATCCGTTGTAGCCGCAGAAAAGCTCATCGCACCCATTCGCGCTCAGAACGACTCGAATGCCGGCGCCTTTTGCGGCCCGTGCGATGCACAGGTAGGCTACGCAGTTTTCAACGTGCGAAGTGTTGTTGCAGGTAATGGCCTTACGGACGCGCTCAAGGTCCTGCTCAAAGCCATGGACGTCAAGCTCGACTATTTTGTGCGATAGACCTAGCCCGGCCGCGATTTTTTTTGAGAACCCAACATCGTGCGAGCCGGGAAAGCCAACCGTTACGAGTGTGACCTGCTTGCCGAGGTCAGCGCTGATCCGGGCAAGAAGCGAGCTGTCGATTCCGCCGGAGAACGCGACTGCCAAGTTTTTTTCGGGCGCAACTTGTCGTACTGCCCGGTAGAGGGCCTCGCGCAGCTCTTGAAGCACGCCTTTTCAAGGCGCGTCCTGGCATAAATATGAAATTACTTGTCAAGTTCCCTGCGCATCTTGTCCACGAGGAACGACGCGTCGTACTCGCCAAACGCCCCTTCAACAACCTACCTTATCTGCTCAAGCGTGTGGGATTCGTCCTGGCCAAGCGCGATGCCTTGCCTCTCGAGGTCGTAGATTAGCAGGTCAACTATGGAGCGGCCGGGAGCCTTGAGGTTTTCAAAGGTCCGCCTCAGATGCAGACTGGATACCCGAACGGCATTCTTCACGCTAGTTGGCAAAAGAACGGAGATTATTGCTAACAGTCACTAAAAAAGTCATTTGAACCAGCTGTTGGACGATCTCACTCAACGAGATCCCAGGCAAACTACCATTTATATAGTCAGAGATACCAGCTGCCGCCGATAATCAACGAATGCCCACAGAACGTGTGGTTTTGGACAGTGATTTACGATACCTTGACGGCAAAGGGAACCTCCTGAAAAGCAGGGTTGAGCTGTCCGTTGCACAGATGCTTGCGTTTCTTGGCCACAACTACAGGTACGGCACAAGCCTAGCATTGCCGGACGGCGCGCGCGTCCCAGTGGATTTTGAGGTTGGAACGAGGTATTTAGAAGTCATCGACTCCGAAGCCGACGAGGTCAAGTTCAGGCGCATAAAGGAAGCGCTCCCGGCACTTGACATCATTGCCTTGGGACATTCTAGGTTTGCAAGCAAGGTGGAGGAGATGGACTCGGTGTTCCTGTACGACGAGCCGGAAAAGGTGCAGACTGGCTCGATATTCATAGAGGACCCGTCGCTTGCGTTTGACTATGCGCACATACTACCCCTGGTGGAAAAGTGCTCGGTGCTACACGGCCACACCTCGACCGTGATGGTCGAGCTCATAGGCACCATGAAGAACAACCTCGTGATCGACTTTGGCGACGCCAAGCGCATAATAAAGGACGCTCTGAACGCGATCGACCACAAGTTTTTCATCAACAAGAAATACCTGCAGCGGGAAGATGACACCCACTATTACGTGGCGTTTGAGGGGCCGCGCGGATACTTTAACCTGCAAGTGCCCAAGATGACGACGTACATGATGTCCGGCGAGGCGACGGTGGAAAACCTGTCGACTGAGATAATCAAGCTCTTGGCGCCGAGCATGCCGCGCAACGTGGAAGCCATCGGCGTCTACATATATGAGGGCGTGAACAAGGGCGCCCACATCATTGCAGGGATAAAGAAGGAAGAGAAAAGGGACTAGATGGACAAGGCCCTGGTTATGCTGTCAGGCGGCCTGGACTCTGCTACCTGCCTCTACTGGGCCCGGGAGCGGTTTGACGTCTCTGCAATAACATTCAACTATTTTGGCAGGCTCGAAAACGAAAGGAGCGCCACTGCCAAGCTGGCAGAGGCCGTGGGAGTTAAAGTCATCGAGATAGATGTGCCGTTTGTTAAGGAGGCCGCGGACGTTGACGGCGGCAAGTTTGCCGGCCCGGACAAAAAGTGGGCTGCGTACGTCCCGGCAAGAAACATGATGTTCTACTCTATCGCCGCCCACCACGCGGAGTACTTTGGCGCCAAGTGGATAGTAGGCGGCCACAACTTGCACGATGCGTCGTTATTCAAGGACGCATCCAAGGAATACATTGGAAAGCTGAACGAGCTTTTTCGTGAGGCAGACATGGACAGGGTGGGAGTACTAAGGCTTGCGCAAGAATTGAATGTTCCACTAGCGTTCACATGGAGTTGCCACTCTGATGGAGACAGGCACTGCGGCCTGTGCTACTCCTGCCGGCAGAGGCTCGAGGCGTTTGGGGCAATCGGTGTTCCCGATCCCGCGTTTGAACGCTAGTACCGCCTCTCTTCCGCGCCACCTTTCAGCGCGATGTTGCTCAGGTAAACAGCGTCAAAGTCCTTTACACCAGTCCTGATTTGTATCTCGCCGTCGAGGCTTTCGATGACGCCAAACCCTGTCACAATGCCACGCAGGCCAAGCCCCACGAACGTTCCCTCAATTGAGGCCCGCGCGAATAGGCGGGCGGCAATTGGTAGAGAGGTAGGTCTTCCCCTGTACACGAATCTGGTTTTCGATGCGTCCATGGCGGCAAGTCCGCCGCCCACATGACGCATGAACTGGTCCATCCTGCGCCCGGCCCTTTCTGACCGCGTCTTGGCCGTCTGGCCACTTGAACGGGCATGTAGGAAAAGCCATCGGCCTCGTGCAAGCGCAAACGTAAGACCCTCGTTTCGGCCAAGGCACACTATGACTGTTGGCGCGAGCGCCCTTGCAAGCATCCTCTTGTACGCGGCACCTCCGTCTGCGACATAGCCGTCGGTATTGATGATGTGCAGACGCGAGATCCTTCTGGTCCTGGCAAGCATAGATTTCATACTGCATACGACCAGCCTCTCAGAGCCTGCGGGAGTAACGCTGCCCACAAATTCGTAATACCCTGCAGCCACGTCGCGAAGGTCTACCACCTGGTCCCTGACTAACGCCGCGCCTATTGCGGCAGGTGGGGCAAGGTCGCCCTGCCCTATGTCGCCGTCGATGACGCACGGGGCAAGCCCACGCCCAATGGCCGCATTTGCGATGTACGTCGACAGCGTAGACTTGCCGGTGTCAGTCGCGCCCACAAGCATCACGGCAAGTCGCCTACCAGACATGCCAAGGATCCGCTCGACCAAGCCAGCCCACATTGCAGTCCCCGTGGTTAATGGGTCGGCATCCCAGGCATCACCCCCCTCAAGCGCAAGAGTGCATCCGGGGCTTGGCTCGAACGGTAGCTCCCTGCCATTCCGGACCTGCACCGTCATGCCAGAGACGTCCATGCCAAGCAGCGTACAGGCCCCGCCTAGGCGCACGGTGGCAGGCCCTCTCACCATCGTGACCTTCCCTGCTTGCATGACGCGGTCTTCACGCCGGCAGAAAATAACTTTGCTGCGCTGCAACGTTTATTTCCCTACCTTCTGCAAGCGCAGCTGCAATTGTCGGCCTCGGCTGACCGTGGGCTGCGGATTCCTGTTGGCGGCCAGCAGCTTGTACGCACGCTCAGCCTCATTGATGTCATCATGGTGGGCATAGCCGGCATGATAGGCGGCGCGATTTTCGTCCTCATGGGGCCAGCCATCGGGCTTGCGGGAAGCGCGGTCATCATAGCGCTTGTCATAAACGGCGTCATCACGCTTTTCACGGCAATGGTCTACGCGGAACTTGGCTCGGCCTTGCCGGAAGCGGGAGGCGGCTACAAATGGATAAGGGAGGGTCTGCCAAGGCCAAACGCGTTTATCAGCGGGTGGATGGCGTGGTTTGCCCACATAGTAGCGGGGAGCCTTTACGCGGTGGGATTTGGCGCGTTTACTTACAGCCTCTTCCAGATTACAGGGCTGCTTCCGGACCAGCCACTGTTCGGTCTGTTTCCGTACGACAAACTGATTGCCGTGGCCTCCATCGCTGCATTCACTTACGTGAACGTCAAGGGGACTTCCACAACCGGCAAGGCCGGCACAGCAGTCACGCTCGTACAGCTCGCAATAATAATTGTCATACTCGGTTTTGGTTTCTGGGCGCTCCAGCACAATCCCGGTTGGGAATCGGCATTTGCGGAGCAGATGCTGCCGCTCGGGCTGACGGGCCTCATCGCGGCCATGGGCCTCACCTTCATCGCCTTCGAAGGATACGAGATAATCGTACAAACCGGAGAGGAGGTGAAAAACCCAAAGCGCAACATTCCCAAAGCAATCTTCATTTCCCTTGGCGTGGTCGTGGCGCTCTACTGCATGATGGGCTTTATCGCGGTATCTGCGACGCGGGCGCCCGGCGATGAACCGGCGTGGCAGTTCATCGGTAGAAACGGCGAGCTTGGGATAACGAAAGCTGTAGACCTGTTCATGCCGTACGGCGCTTTCGTGGTTCTTGCTGGGGGCATAGTCTCCACTCTTGCCGCGCTGAATGCGACTACGTTTTCTTCCTCCCGTGTCGCCCTTGCAATGGGACGCAACTACAACCTACCCCACGCGCTTTCTTCGATACACCCAGTCAACAAGACGCCGCACGTTGCAGCAATAGTGTCAGGCATAATAATGGCAGTCATGGCCTACGCGCTGCCGCTTGCAGACATTGCCGTTGCGGCCGGCGTTATTTTTCTGCTTCTGTTTACACAGGTCAACATCGCCGCGATCACCATCAGGCGGATTTATGGCGACAAGCTGACGTACGGGTACAAGATGCCACTCTTTCCTTCGATCCCAATAGCCGGCATTTTCTTGAATCTCGGGCTTGCAGTCTATCTGCTTGTCACCCAGCCGCTCAGCTGGGGCATCACAGCGCTGTGGATATTGGTTGGGTTCGTACTCTATAGGATGTACACGTTCAAGAAGGAGGTTGAGCACTATGCGCCCCTAGTCATGACTGAAGGCACTCCAAGCAGGATGAGCTACAGGGTACTCGTGCTCTTTAGCCCCGAGAACCCAGACAGGCTGTCCAGATACGCGATGAGGGTTGCAAGGGAGTCTGCAGGCGAAGTCAACTTTCTCAGGGTGATAACAGTCCCGATGCAGACGCCGCTTTCTGCCGGCGCAGCTTTTGCCGAGGGTTCCAAGAAGGGCTTTGCGGCGCTTGAAGAGATGTTCAACGAAAGGAAGATACCAAGCCGCTACCTGGTCAGGATCTCTCATGACCACACCGAGGCGATACTTGCGACTGTAGAGGAGCAAAAGATAGATCTGCTAATAGCCGACTTGGAGCTTGTAGGCAGGAACCGCAAGCTTCTGGCGCTTGCCACTTGCGATGTGTTTGCGATAAAATCAGATGACGACAATACTCCGCTCGAAAAAGAGCACGACGCGGATTCTACACTGCAGAAAAAGAACTTGGTAGTGATCTACGATGGCGGCGCGCACGCAAATCTGGTGCTCAAAATGACGAGCTGGCTCGAGCACACAGGGAGGTTCAATGTGGAACTGCTCTCGCTAAGCAAGAAAGAGACGGAGGTCGAAGGGAGTGTGGCTATGAAGCCAGACTATTTGACGCAACTTGGCATAGGCATGAGAGAAGTCCGGCTCTCGCCAAGCACACACGAATCTGCGGCCATCCTGTTTGGAGCCATCGACTCGCACAGGCCTGACATGGTGGTGCTTGGAGCAAGCGTCGGGAAATTTAGCGTCTTTGACAGTCCACCGCTCATGCACATGCTAAAGCAGCTCCAATGCCCAGTGGTAGTTGCCAGGGATTTCGGCATACCTGGAGTCAGAAAGGCGCAGTCGCTCTTCATGAAAGCGTTTGGCAGGTGGCGCACGGCAGAAAAACACTAGTGCAGCTTTTATCCGCGTATTGCTAAAATTGTATAGTGGAGTGTGGGATATGTGGCCGCAGTGAGGAAATGCCGTTCAAGTGCCGCTACTGCAAGGCGCTCTTTTGCTCAGAGCACAGGCTCCCGCCAAACCACAACTGCGTCCTCCTTGAGCAGTTCTTACACCAGCCCGAAAAGGACAGGGAGTTTCTCGAACACGTCGCCGGCAAGCGCGGCAGCACAGGTGAAAGAACCGCAAGTGCCCTTAGAAACGCGGTGCTCCTCAGGTTCTCACGGACTGAGATCGCCCACCTGACGATCGGTACGGCGCTCGTGACAGCGGTTGGATTGTCGCTTTTCGGCTTTCGGTTCCAGCCAGAGTACTTGGTCATATTTGTCAGCGCTTTTCTGCTCCACGAGTTCGCGCACAAGTTCCTTGCCCAGTTTTACAGGGCTTGGGCGGAATTCCGCGTGCTCTTTTTTGGAGCTGTGATAACCGCCGTGTCGGCGCTCCCGTTCTTTCCGTTTAAGTTTATCGCGCCCGGAGTCGTGTTCATCAGCGGATCGATTAGCGAGCGCAGGAACGGAAGGATCTCGCTTGTGGGCCCGCTCACTAACATAGCCCTTGGAGCGGGTTTCATGCTCGCATATTTTGCCATGGGCTCGCAGCTAATGCTGGTCGGCGCAAGGTTCAACGGATGGATTGCGCTTTTCAATCTCATCCCGTTCATGGGGCTCGACGGGTCCAAGATATTTTCGTGGAACAAGATCGTGTGGGTTCTTGCTCTTGCCGCTTCAATAGGGTTGTTTGCCGCCGGGAGCCTCTTCTCTGGTAGAGGACTTTTTGGCTTTTAGCTAGTTCATGTACCCGAATGAAAGCAGGAGGTCACTGTCGCGGACCCACCTGCTCCCGATGTCCGTCCTGTAAAACATGTTTGGGATCATGATGTTGGCGACGCGCTTGTAGGCTACTGCACGGGCCTCCTCAGTGGTGTCGCCAGAGCCGGTCACGACCAGTGAATATCCAGACCTGCCTGCGATGTGCCAGTCGTTTCCCTCCCTCTTGACCTCGCCTAGGTGGACGCCTGTAAGGTCCGGTTTGTTGAACAGGATTATAGCCTCCTCGGAGAATTTCCTGAACGTTTTTTCGTCGTTAAACGGAAACGGCGGAACTGCGATGACTACTGCTATCTGGAATCCCCGTTTTGTCTGGAGCTCCGCGTTTTCCCCGCTTGCAAGTGAGTAAAGGAACTGGCCCCACTTGCTCGTCACGCCCTCCATATGTATAGATATGGTTGGGTAGCCAAACCTAGACGTGAACTCGAGCGGGTAGATGCCGGTACCGTTTGCGATGCAGTTGATGTCTATGTAGCCTACGTACCTCGACTCGGCAAGCTTGGGCTTTATTTTTTCCAGTGTGTATTCAAATATCTTATTCCTCGCACTCCACCAGGCAAGTGTTCCCATCTCGCCCGTGCTCGGACCGATGTTATCGGGGAAAAGCCTCTTGTGCTCAAAGTTGATGTTGATGGGATGCGCAAACTCTTTGCCGTTAAAGAACGCGCCCACCGCGACTTCAACGCCGGAAGAAAATTTCTGCAGTTGGAATATCCTTATCTTGTTTGACCAGCGCTTCTTGTACCGGGCTAGGACGTTGATGACGTCGTTGCCATCCGCCTCCTGGCCGACGAACAGCAGCTCTTTTTCGTTCTGCGCCTTGCCGCTTGGCTTGATGACGTACCTACCGGGGTTGTCCTGCACGAATTTTATGGCCTCCTCAAAGTCTGAAAAATTCCAGCTCGGCAGGACAGAGACGCCGGCCTTTTCAAGCTCCTGCTGTCCAAACTCACGCTCATTTTCAAGCCTGTCGGTGTAGGAACTTCCGCCCACGACCTTCTTGCCCTCGGACCTGAGCCGGTCTGCTGTTTTGCCAAAGCCGATGTCATCGAACACTATGACATCGGCCGAGTCGACGTGCGGCTCCCATTCGTCAATCTTGTCCACGAATCCGTCGCCCACATCCTTTTCGGTCGCGCTCTGGACGCAGAACTTGACCTCGTTGCCCTCTTGCAGTATCGTGTACGCAAGATCGAGGCTTAGTGCTTCCGGCGACACAAAGAGGAACTTCACGTTTCAGGGGTTGTAAACGACTAGCATGACTTTAAAGAGTACGTTTTTGCGCGCGAGTTTATTAGCCAATCGCGGTTTCTAAAAGACACGAATGGCAGAAAGAGACCACGACATAAATCCCGCGCTTATGGTCATCGACGTGCAGAGCGGGTTTGTAAGCAAGGGAGGGTCGTACGACCTACTTAGTATGGAGACTGTGCACTATCGCGCGGTCGTGCCCAAGATAGCCGAGCTCATTAGACTTTGCAGGAGAGCCTGCATTCCCGTATTCTATTCCTAAGCCGTGCGCGAAAGGTCAGGCATCGATCTCTTGACCAGGTAGCACAAGATACTTCCAAAGGCGAGGGAAGAGAGGATACGAAAGAGGTCCACCTGCGTCGGGGGGACACGGGACGCGGACATTGTCGACGACCTAAAGCCGGCTGCGGCTGACAACATCGTCATAAAAAAGCGCGACTCGGCGTTCCAAGTAAGCGAAATTGGTGTTTGGCTCGAGCCTTGCCGTTGACGCGCTGATCTTTTGTGGTATAGACAAGTCGATATGCGTCGAAACCTCGCTCCGGGACGATTTTAACAACGATTTTGATATTATACTTGTTTCCGACGCACTGCCTCGGGCAACCGCAAACACTTTGAATCCGCGCTTGAGATGGTTAGGGAATATTACGGCATTTTCATGGAGCTTGCAGTGTTTGCGAGACGCGTGCCACAAAAGCCGGCGCAAAAGACCAGAACCTAAACGAGATTTTAAAAACCAACGCCTTGTACGCTTCAGGATGGCTGTCAGGTCCTGAGACTGCATGATGATTTCATTGGAAGTCATACTTAGAAGTTGGGTTGTGAGATTGGCGAGTGTCATCTCAAATAATCTTGAGATGAGTTCATCAACTCTCTCTCACTCACAAACATGTCCCAATTTTGCCATGTCTCATGCACCCGGCGGACATTATCTCAATTTTTGATAATAGTTATATTCGTGAAAGTACAACATCAAAATATCTATATGGGCTGTCGACCCGGGGGAAGATAGGCATGGAAATAAGAACGAAGTTGTTCCTGAGCTTCCTCGCTATGGGAATACTCTTGGGTACCGCAGGTTACTTGTTTTACAACCAGATATCAGAAGTTAACCAATCAACCGCAGAAGTGCAAAAGCAAGCCAGCACCATAATAACTCTTGGCAGCATCGAGTCTGATTTTGAGCACCTTAACGGCTCAGTTCTTGCGTATGTGTTGCATGCCTCGGAAGCCTCCACAGAGGAGGAATTACAGCTTGCACAAGACCACTTTGATGAAGTGCAACAAACGAAGATGGATCTTTTCGCATCCTATGAGCAATACAAAACCCTCGAGACCGATAGCGCCGCTGTAGATACTATAGGTGAGAACCTAGAGCATGTTGTAATGATCGGTGACGAGATGGTGGTGGCAGCGGCTCCTCCCACCGCAGGGGAAGCTACAACTTCTGACCACATGGCAACAGCAGACCAGATGACAGAAGCTGACCACATGGCAGCAGGTGCGGACGCCGGAGTGCTTCCCTTGCACCGCCTAGTCCTTGAATTTGATGAGCAGTCAATGATGTTTAGAGACGAGCTCAACCAACATATCAATGCAAACTTTGCGGAAATGCAGGTAAAACAGGCTAACGTCCTCGTGGACATCCAGAACACCCTTAACTTTACTATGTTTCTCACGGCCTCCGCCATAGCCGTGGTAGTCGTGATCGGAAGCTTGGTTGCGTTTTCTATATCAAAGAGGGTGATTCGCCTAAAGAAACAGGCAAATATCATTGCTCAGGGAAGCCTTGAAGAGGAGATACACATCAGCGGTTCCGACGAGATAACCGACTTGGCTTCCAACTTTGAACACATGAGGAAGAACCTCGTGAAGGCGCAAGAAGAGCTCAAGCACCGAAACGAGCAGCTACAGGATCTGAACGCTGTGCTTGAAAACGCAAACAACGAGCTGAAACAGCTAGACAGGATGAAAGATGAGTTTATAGGCGTAGCGTCACACGAATTGCGCTCGCCCATACACCCCATTCTCGGCTACGCGTCGATGGCAAGGGAGGGCATGATGGGGAGTAAAGAGGCGCTCGATGTCATATACAAGCAGGCAGTGAGGCTCAGACAGCTTGCAACTGATGTGCTGGACGTGAGCAGAATAGAGAGCGGCTCACTGCCGTACACGATGAGAAAAATTGACATACAACAAGTCCTCGCAAACTGTGTAGAAGCGATAAAGCCAAACGTCAGCTCTGCTGTGTCTCTTGCCACAGATTTTGGAAAACAACAGGTCGAGATGGTAGGCGACAGCGAGCGCCTTACCCAAGTGTTCACAAACCTGCTTGGAAATGCACTAAAGTTCACGAAAAAGGGCAAGATATCTGTAGAGGCGAGCATTGCTAGGCCGGATACTCTCGTGATAACGATAAGCGACACAGGCGGCGGAATACCAAAAGAGATCCTGCCCAAGCTGTTTAACAAGTTCGTGACAAAAAAGGTGGGCGACGATGTCGCACATGGGACAGGGCTCGGCCTCTTCATAAGCAAGTCGATAGTAGAGGCCCACGGTGGCAGGATATCTGCCTACAACAACGAGACAGGTGGCGCCAGCTTCAAGATAGAGCTGCCTCTAAACAAAGACGGGGAGGACGTGCGGCCGGCGCCGATTGCCGTTAGGGCCGAATAATAAACCAACAAATCCCGCCGGAAAACGGAATAGATGTTGTATGTCATGTTACAGACAAGCGTTATATACACTCCGTGGCCAACTAGAGGAATATGGTTCTAAGAGTGTTGGTTGCGGAAGACGATGCAGACATGGCAAAGATGTACCGCGTCGCGCTTGAAGCCAAGCATCACACAGTGGTTATCACCGGCGACGGCGAAGAGTGCATTAGGGTGTACAGGGAAGAAGTCAAAAAGCTCGACAAAAAGCCATCTAGGTACGTCCCGTTCGACGTCGTGGTGCTCGACTACAGGATGCCCAAGATGGATGGTCTCGAAGCCGCGAAGAAGATACTTGAGATGAATAGGGCGCAGCGCCTGATCTTTGCTTCTGCCTTTGTCAAGGAGACGCTCCGGGACTCGGTCAGAGAGCTCGACCAGGTCGTGGAGCTGCTACAAAAGCCGTTTGAGCCCAAGATCTTGGTGGAACTCATCGAGAACACGGCGATAGTCAAGGAGCTTGAGGAGATAAACAAGATGCTGGCCGACATGAACCACGCCAAGTCGGACGACGAGCAGATAAATGAGTTGCTCAACGTGCTAAAACGGATACAAAAAGTTGGGTTTTAGAGAAAGTGGGCAGGGGGTGATTTGAACACCCGACCACCTCGATGTCAACGAGGTATCATAACCGAGCTAGACCACCTGCCCGTTTCTACGCTTCTACCTCTTGGGCCCAAATATATTGTATCAGTTAAGGTTAAGAGCACCCGGGCAGTTTGTAATGCGAAATTTGGCCGGCGAGTTTGAGGTTGTAAAGGGCGACGTCTATCGTGTCGTAAAGAACCTCCAGCCGCGCAGGTTTCGTGCAGTAGTCACCTCGCCGCCATATTTTGGCCACAGGCACTACGGCTCCCACAGGTCTGAAATAGGCAGAGAGCTTTCTGTAAACGACTACCTTGACTCACTGGCGCAGGTGTTTTCTGCCTGCAGAGAGCTGCTTGCAGACGACGGAAGCCTCTGGATAGTGATAGGCGACACGCGTCGACGCAAAGAGAAACTGCGCGTCCCGCACCGGCTTGCAGAGCGACTCGTCGATGCAGGCTACAAATTCAGAGAAGACATCGTCTGGTACAAGAAAAACAACGTCAGTTCCAGCGCGCGGGACAACTTTTCGCAGGCCTACGAGTACGTACTCTTTTTCTCAAAAGGCGTCCGCCCGTATGCCAACCTCAACGCGGTGAGGGTGCAGGGAAACGAGGCAGCGGAAGGGAGGAACAGGGTGCCGCCTGCAGGGATGCTGCAGTACGCGCCCATCAACACAGACAGAAAGGCCATGGACCGCATAGCAAGGGTAATCCACGGCGCGACATCGAAAACGCCCATATCTGAACTGCCAAGCACATCAGAGATTGCGCGCGCCTACGGCTACGACCCTGAAAAGTTCTGCCCCACCTGCTACCGCAAGTTCAAGAGGCACGCGACGCGGAGAAGAATCGGCGACCACAGCCACTACCCGATATTTGCCGTGTGCAACCCCCAGGGCAAGAACCCCACAAACGTGTGGGAGATAGCGACTAAGGCACACTATGGCAACGAACACTTTGCAATTTTTCCGGAGGAGCTGGTAAAGAGGGTCCTGTTGTTTGCAACCCAAAAGGGCGACTGGGTGCTTGACCCATTCTGCGGCAGGGGGACCACCGGAATAGCCGCCTTGTCGCTAGGCCGGAGATTTTTTGGCATCGACCTGTACGCTGAAAATGTTGAAAAGGCTAGGAGCAACATCGCAAATCTAATAACCGGTCTGGCGCCTGAGAAAGGCTGACCTTGGACTATACGTTCTCCGGCCCAGAAAAGGACGGCCTGTACAAGGCGATATTCTCAAGGCGCGACGTGCGGTCGCACTTTACCAATAAAGAGATCCCGGACGACGCGCTCGTGCGAATCTTGAACGCAGCTCACCACGCCCCCTCTGTAGGCTTTTCGCAGCCGTGGAACTTCATCCTGATAAAGGATGCTGACACGCGCAGGCAAGTCAAGGAATCATTTTTGCGCGAGCGGGAGCGCTCGATTAAAATGCTTAGGGGCGACGAGCGGCAGGAAAAATACGCGGGGCTAAAGCTCGAAGGCATAGAGGAGTCCGCCCTTAACATCTGCGTCACCTACGACCCGACGCGCTTTGGGCCATTCGTTCTTGGCAGGACATCGATAGAAGACACGGGCGTGTACAGCGTCTGCTGCGCCATCCAGAACCTGTGGCTTGCAGCACGCGCAGAAGGCGTGGGCGTGGGCTGGGTCAGCATACTGTCAAACGAGGACGTTGAGAGGATACTGGCAATACCATCACACGTCAAGCCGGTCGGGTACCTCTGCTTAGGCTACGTGCATGAGTTTGCGGACAAACCAGACTTGGAGCGCGCGCGATGGCTTCCCCGCATGGGGCTTGCGCAGGTAGTATGGTATGAGAAGTGGGGCGTCCACGATTCAACAGAATGGGCGGGGCTTGCTGACTCAGTCAACAAGGCCGAATAAGACAATTTATACGTGGACAAGGGTTTATCGATGGTCCGGCAGGCACGTTGAGATCTAAACCGGCAGGAGGCGACGGACACTATTTACGTACGTACGCTTGGCGTAGAAACAGTCTTGCGCTCAGCCTCCATTATCACGATGCCGCAAGATACCTCTTCATACTTTTGATATTTGCCGGGCTCTTGTCCTCCGGCTGGTTTGGAATACCACTCCTGCCGAGGTACTTTGTGCAGCCGGGGACTGATGTTGTCGCGGGCTTGTTTACGCTGTTCAGCGCACTTGGCACAATATGGGGGGTCATGGCGTACAGCGAGTTTACGAAATCTGCCTCTTCCATTGTCGAGGCGAGGCTTGCCGCGCGCCGACTCGACCCTGTGGTGGGCGAGTACGAGTACAAGTCTTACAATCCCGTTACAAAGGAGTACGACGATGGATTTGTTCCGTCTGGTCCGGTGGATTTCTGGGACAAAGAGACACACGTCCCGCCATGGATGGACAAGGGCAAATACTGGCACATACTCATATCGCTTCAGCACCCAGGCAGTGAGATAATGCTGCAGGTAGTGCGCGACCGAGACCTCCCATTTTGCAGTGGTAGGAGGAACGCGGCCGTGACGCAGAGGGAGAGGCCGTCAGAAGACGTTAGTGTCAGGCGCTACCGCTATGTCGTCAAGGTTCCGCAGTGGCTCGTCATGAACACCGAGCGTGAGCGGTTTTCCGACCTGCAGGTTGAAGGCGAAGAGCTTTCCGCGCTCATCGCCGACGTCAACATGAAAATAGTCGCAGCCACAAACGAGGTGGCCGGCTGGGAGGGGCTGCGCGTACGCTTCCCTTGGCGGTTCATGACATTTGTGATATACCTGAACAAGAGCCTCCCCCTTCGGATCGTGTACAGGCAGGTCATACGCAACTTTCCCGGCGCAAAGGAGCGCAAGATTGACCAGACAAACGTCAACTTGGCAAACGTCGCAGACGACGACCTAGTGGCAGGTATGATGGAACTTGCGCAGGCAAGGGGCATACAGCCGGCGAGAATAGACCGGCTTTATGCGCTCACCAGATTCATGAAAAACGCGTACACCCGCATGGGCCTTGGCGAGGGCGCAAGTGAGTATCATAACTTTCACCACTCCCTCGAGGTGTCATACATGGCTATGCAGATGCTGCCTAGCTCTTTCAAGGAGCACAATTTTGGCGCAAAAGACTATGAGCTCTTGGTGGTAGCAGGGCTCCTGCACGACTATGACCCCTGTCAGCCGCTTACATCAGAGCCGGGCAAGCTCAAGGGCCCAAACGTGATTAGGACTATGGAAGAGTTGAAGAAAACAAGGGTAATAGACGCCTACTTTACCATGAGCACTGAAGAACTAGGAAACTATTTCCGCGAGTACGGCAAGGGCATGCCGGTCGCAATCGAGTTTTCGACGACGCACCCAGAGTATGTGAAGTCGGATTGGACGCCAATCGAGAGCACTATGGTTGAGGCGCTCATCTGGAGGACGGATTTTCCATTCTTCAAGCTGAAAAACGCGCAAGACAGGTACGCAGGCCTGCTTGCCGAGCTTGCGAAGATGGGCGCAGAGATTGAAAAGACAAAACTGATGTCAGAAGTGCTCTGGCTTGCCGATCTTGCGGTGACTTACATGGGCTCCGACCCCGTCAGGGCGTGGAACAGGGTCACCAACCTTTACGATGAGTTGTACCTGCCAAGGCTTGAAGCCGTGTCAAGGACAGACGCGTTCTTTTCCGACTTTGCTGATCTAGAGCTGTTCAGGGAGCTCTTAGCAAAGAAAACATTCCCTGATGTGTTCCGCCGGCGTTGGAACCTGATATACCAGTTCTTCCACGAGGGAAACCCGTCGACGCCCCTGAACCGCACGATAGAGATCGCGCGCAGGATGTACATCAAGGTTAACGTGGAGGTGGGCATGAGGCGAGGCGAAATATTGCAGGCGATGGCGGCGGAGAACTGGTCTGAGTATTTCATCGGCATCGGAAGGAACCAGAACGAGGTGCTCAAGGCCAAGTCTAGGCTTGCCGAGCTTGACCCGCAGAACGCGTCGGCATTCTGGGGCGACGCGGAGAAGCTCCTGCCGGCCATCACGGACAAATCGATAGACAACTTCCTCATAGTCATGCCCGAGCGCGACGCGCCGCTGTCCGGGCCGCAAGAGCGCACGCTTTTGCGAACGACGCTTGCCACACTTGCCAGAAAGCTCAGGGACGGCGGGACCGTCAAGATACTGACAGACATCGAATGCAAGAACGGCCAATTCGAGGTTCTGCTTGAAGTCGCCGGCAACGCAGGGCTTGCGCGCGAGATACGCAAGGGCAAGGACTATTTCCCGGAAGGGTGGTATGACCCCGATTTCAAGAACGGAAAGCGCCAAGTCGTGACGCTTACGCCCAAGGCCGCGCGTGTGTCGAATGCTTAAAATTAACGCAACTTTGTTGAACACTAACGCGGGCTCGTAGCTCAGCATGGACAGAGCGAACGCCTCCTAAGCGTTAGGTCGAGGGTTCGAATCCCTCCGGGCCCGCTCCTTCTTAATTCTGCGTCCTCTATCCCTGCTGAACTAAGGGAATTCGGTTCCACAGTGAGAGCGGACACTTGAAATGACGGCAAAACCATTGGAGCAGTTTCTAAGCTCCTACATCAATTTTGATGCATCTACAAATGTGCTATGAAAGCATTTCAAATTTGATTGATATGCCAGTAGCATTTATTGGACGTTTTCAACTTTTCCCGACTATGCAGATGACCTCGTTGTCCAGGTTTACCCTGCCATGAGAGTCGGCATACTGCCAAACTGCTTCCGTCACTGAATTCCACACCTGCTTTTTTCTTTCTTCAAGCTGACTGGATAGCATGGCTTGAATAGGCGCAGCGATCTGTTGGTGGAATCTGGTGTAGCTATCAGGCGAATCAAAGCCAAACGTTATTTGCAATGTCTCTATTCGAATGTCCTTGAATCCTGCTTTGCTGAACGAACGTTCAAGGGCGTCGGCATCGGCCAAGGCGAAAGGGCCTGGCGTTCCGGCAGGAGGCGCAGGGGCATTGATCTGCTTTCTCACCGTGGAAAAGGCCAGGTCAAGCAATGGAACCTTCGAAGGCGTAGACCACACTGCCACAGACAGCCTTCCGTTTGGAGCTAACAGCTGCCTGATCCCGGTAAGAGCTGCAGGAAGGTTTGGAAGAAACATCAGGCCCCATCTCGAAAGAATTGCATTGAATGTCGACTTTGGCAAATCCAGAGCCTCTGCATCACTCTCTCTAAACTCCATTACATCATCCAGACCGAGCGATTTGGCTCGGGCCTTTGCGATTGCCAGCATCTGCGGAGAAATGTCTGTAGCCACCACCCTGCCGTTGGGCCTGACTCGCCTCGCTGCGGTGATTGCCGGCTCTCCTATCCCAGTAGCTATGTCCAGAACCCTGTCGCCGGGCTTGATATCTGCCAGTTCTACTATCTTGTCGCTGACTCTTTGCGCTCCTTGCTCAAAGGTCGCCCACCAGGTCTGCCAGCCTGCGGCAACATTGTCCCACATCTGGCGCTGTTGTGCCTTGAACTGTTCTGGGTTAAAGGGTTGTCCACCCATGCTAACGCACCTTTTTCATGATTAGTTGCAACTAGTTCTTTTACTTTCTCCAAAATCTAGGACATGAGCTTCTGATAAAAAAAACGGCTGCGTACTCATCTACCTTGATACCATAACCAGAGAAGTGCTATTTGTTAGAGTGTCAACGGCAGGAGATAGTTTCTTACCGATTTCGTAAAGCTGGTTAATTTGATCAGCTGTAGCCTGTTTGCTTCGTATGTAAGCGATTTTGTCACTCCAAATTGTTCAGGAAGTAATATTCGAGGCGAGTGGCGCAGCGTCTAACATAGTCGAGAAGGTTCTGTCACACTGGCGTTTGGTGGTATCCGGCTCACTTCCTACCACCAAACGATTTTTCGACACTGTCAATTCGAGAATTGTTAATAAATGACGCGTAAGCATACAAAGTCATGAAGTTCCTAGTGGAGTTTAATCCAACTGTTGAAGCCAAGAACGAGTTCGAGAAGAGCCCCGAGTTGCAGAAGAAGGTGATGGAAGCGCTAGAAAGGATGAAGCCCCTAGCTGGGTGGTTCACACTGAGGCGTGGCTTTTTCATATTCGAGGCCAACTCTGTGGAGGAGCTGACAAGGAAGACTGCAGTTTTCTTCTTCATTTTCAAGACCGATCCTGTCATTTCGCCTGCAATATCGATGGAAGAATTCGGAAAGGTCGTAGGTTATTTGGGGGAAGAGGCCAAAAGGTACTGATTCTGGCTTAACATAATGGCTAATTTTGTTTGACTTTGACTTTGAGTGATAAGTCTCTTGCGCCTGTGATTGCTCAGATGGAATGGTTACGACGACTGCTCCAATAACTCGCTAGTTTCCGCATTTATGGTGCTGACCCATTCTCTATTACTAGGTGCGATAATCTTTACTATCCACAAGTATTGATCTTCATATTGTGGAAATGGCGTATGATATACGACTAAAGTATCTTCCAGTGTTTTTTCGTCATCAATAACAAATGAAAATCCACTTGCTTTGACATGTACCAAAGTAGCTTCTGTGTGCTTATCCATGAGCGTTTGCTCATCCCAGTTTCCTGCCTTGTACGCCACCGATATCGCATTATCCTTTGATATGACAGGGGGTAAGGCTGGCTTTGTTAATTGCTGGTATGCAAAAAGTGCAGCGGCTATCAAACCCCCAGAAAGCAATGAAATCGTAAGTACTTTGATACTACCATTCCTATCACATCCAAAGAGCTTCGAATGGTTGCTGGAACTCAACCTATCCGTATTGACATCAAAGTGAAATATATCGCTTTATCCAGCTGTCGCCCCTGGTTACTTTGCCCAAATTCATGACAGAGTAACAAAATCCCTACTTATGTTAGGATGCCGGTTTCTGAGTGGAATCCCAGCGGAATCTATCGTAATTCATCATCATTTACAAAATTATCGCGATCGGCCTC
>Ga0209751_10001026_pt1 | contig 29252 bp, 25 predicted proteins | sample RifCSP13_1_FD_184019 | JGI IMG/M metagenome (GOLD analysis project Ga0209751, IMG submission 184019) | Soil microbial communities from Rifle, Colorado - Rifle CSP2_sed 13_1 (SPAdes) (version 2) | ecosystem: Environmental > Terrestrial > Deep subsurface > Rock core/Sediment | place: Rifle...
CCTGACTAAATTATGAGTACACCCTGATTAATGCCGCTTTTTGGGCTAAAGCCCAATAAGTAACTGATCATCATTAAGAGGCTGTCAAATAAGTCAAAATATGAAAAACTCACGCAAAGCCGCTAAGTCGCAAAGAGCTGATTACCATAAATTTATTTCTTGGCGTCTTTGCGTCTTTGCGAGAAAAAACTACTTTTTAGACAACCTCTATTAAAATCTGCGTATACAGGCGTCCAGGCTGTATCCTTTGCAGTTGTTTTTTGTGATAGTGCTTCAACCACAACAACCATTTCCCCCCTGGGTGCCTGACTGGTAAAATGGGCAATCAACTCCGCAAAAGTACCCCTTACGGTTTCTTCATGAATTTTGGTAAGTTCACGCGATACGGAGCACTTCCTGCCCCCGCCCATAACCTGCTCCAGTTCCTTCAGTGTTTTGATGATCCGGTGCGGTGATTCATACAGGATAATGGTGCGTGTTTCAGCCGCTAGCCCGATGAGACGGGTCCTTCTGCCTTTTTTGTGGGGCAGGAATCCCTCGAAACAAAACTTATCACTCGGAAATCCCGAGTTCACCAGTGCCGGGATCAATGCAGTGGGTCCCGGAAGGCATTCCACGGGGATGCCTTTTTCAAGGCAGGCACGGACAAGCATAAATCCGGGATCGGAAATCGAAGGTGTACCGGCATCGCTTACAAGCGCTATGGTCTCGCCGGCAAGGATACGGCCCGCAATTTCATCCGTCTTCCGGTGTTCGTTGAATATGTGGTACGATTGCACCCGGGTGGTGATCTGATAAAGTTTCAGCAAAATGCGCGTGGTACGGGTATCCTCCGCCAGGATCACATCCACCTCTTTGAGCACATGCACGGCACGGTAAGTAATATCTTCCAGGTTTCCAATGGGAGTGGGCACCAGATAAAGTTTACTCATGCTATTCGTTACTATGTTTCCTGCTGATAATTTCGAGGAAATGCTGTACGACGTCACTTTTCATGTCCCAGTTGAAATGCCCGACCAGATAATTATAAGCCCCGTTGAAACCGGATGCTGTGTTTAACATGTCGATGGTAGTTTCAAATGCTGCCGGATCGCCATTGAAAAGTTCCCGGACAAAAGTAAACCTGTCGTTAATCCCTATCGCTGTCATGATATCCTTTACCGGTTTTACCTGTGCCAGTGTATTCCCGTCTTTCGAAAGGGTTTCATGCAGGGTGGGATTTCCCTTGAATGTATCGGAAAGCGTCCGGGCCTCAACCACAGTTTTTTTCTCAACCACGGTTATCTCCTTATCCACGGTTATTTCCTTATCCACCGTTATTTCCCTATCCACAGTAGTTTCCCTATCCACGGTTATTTCCCCGGTAACGGTTTTTTCCTCAGCAATTACCGGGACCGGTGTTTCTTCAGCCGGTTTCTTCATCACCAGCATAAGCTCATACATATTCCTTAGTTTTTGCAGGGCAAGGTCAATTTCAACCGATGGGATGTTGCCATTTACGGGAAACCCCTTAACCAGATCTTCGATCTCATGCAGGCTTTCAAGCGCTGCCTCCAGGGTATGACGATAGCTCATGTAATTATGAATTTGTTCAAAATTAGTTAAAATAGTTAAGTTATTGGTTTGGGGTTTAGGGTTCAAACATAAAACGTAACTTTGTAACGCCGATTCGCATACGGATAGTATAAAACGCATTATCTTTCCTGCAAATTCGATGTTTTCCATGATATCTTACACCCTTGAGGAGATTGCCGCCGCCACGGGCGGAAGGACGGAAGGTGAGGCCGGCCTTGCTATCAGCCGGGTATTGACCGACAGCCGGACTTCGGTTGTTTCGGATTCGTTCCTTTTTTTTGCGCTTACCGGTCTTCGTCATGACGGTCACAGGTTTATCCCTGAGCTTTACCAGCGGGGTTTGCGTGCATTTGTGGTTTCGGAGATGCGGGAGCAGTACAGATCAATGGCCGGCGCAGGTTTTATACTTGTCGGTGACACACTTCGGGCTTTGCAGGAACTGGCACGTTTTCACCGTGAAAGATTCACCTGTCCCGTGATAGGGATTACCGGAAGTAATGGCAAGACCATTGTAAAGGAGTGGCTGTACCACTGCCTGGGCGACAGCATATCCATTACCCGCAGTCCGAAAAGCTACAACTCCCAGGTTGGTGTTCCCCTGTCGCTTTGGAATCTTGATTCCTCAACCGGGCTGGGAATATTCGAAGCCGGGATCTCCCTTCCCGGGGAGATGAAAAACCTGCAGCGCATGATCCGTCCCGATACCGGTATTTTTACCAACATCGGAGACGCCCACCAGGAAAACTTTGCCGGTATGGAACAGAAGGTTGCTGAAAAGCTCAAGCTTTTTTACGGATGCCGGACGCTAATATTCTGTAAGGATCACCAGGTAATCCGGAAGTGCATGGAACAAACCCCTGAACTTTCCGGGGTAATGCTATTCAGCTGGTCGGTAACCGCGAAGGCCGATGTACAGATAGCCGGCATTACCCGCGATACAGGCAGTACCACTTTTAAAGCAATTTACAGGGACAGTTCCTATGATATAACCATACCCTATTCCGACAGCGCGTCAATCGAAAATGCCATGCATTGTCTTTCCCTGATGCTGCTGATCGGAACGGACAGGGAAAAGATCGTGACAAAAATGGCCGATTTGCCCCCGGTGGCCATGCGCCTCGAACAAAAAAGCGCCATCAACCGGTGCACGCTGATCAACGACAGCTACAATTCGGATATCAACTCCCTGTCGATTGCGCTTGATGTACTGAACCGACAGGTACAGCATCACCGGAAAACCCTGATACTCTCGGATATCCTGCAAAGCGGAAAGCAAAGCGGAGAGCTTTACAGCATGGTAGCATCGCTCGTGCACGATAAAGGCATATCACGGATCATCGGCATTGGCAGCTCCATAAGCGAGAATGCACAGCTTTTCACAGTGCCTGGTGATTTCTACAATACCACGGATGAATTCATTGCCGGTTTCAGCCCGGAGAAATTCTCGGATGAGGCAATCCTGCTGAAAGGCTCCCGCCGGTATGAATTTGAGAAGATCTCGTCTCTCCTGGAACACAAGAAACATACTACGGTAGTAGAGGTCAACCTGGATGCCCTCGTGCATAACCTCAACTACTTCCGGTCGCTGCTGAAGCCCGGCACACGAACCATGGTGATGGTAAAGGCGTTATCGTATGGCAGTGGCAGGCATGAGATTGCCGGTTTACTGCAGTTTCAGCGTGCCGACTACCTGGGTGTTGCATTTGCCGATGAGGGTGTAAGCCTGCGTCAGGCGGGCATTACCCTGCCGGTTATGGTCATGAACCCGGAGCCCGAATCCTTTGACACGATGATACAATTCAGGCTTGAACCGGAGATTTACAGTTTCAGAATCCTGGACATGTTCCATAAAGCCCTTCTCCGCAACCAGGAAATCGGATACCCCGTGCACCTTAAGATTGATACCGGCATGCACCGTATGGGATTCCTGGTTTCGGAAGTAAAGACAATGTGCCGCGAACTGGTCCGGCTGAAAACCATGAAGGTTGCTACTGTTTTTTCCCACCTCGCCGGAAGTGACGAAGAGGTATATGACAGTTTCACCGAAGAGCAGATCGATACATTCGGGAAGGTTTCGGCCCTGATCACCGATGCCCTGGGATATCCCGTAATCAGGCATATCCTGAATACTTCGGGGATCGAGCGTTTCCCGGCCGGGCAATTTGAAATGGTGCGGCTCGGCATCGGCCTGTATGGCATCAGCAATACCAATCCCGGCAAGCTTCGGAATGTGAGTACCCTGAAAAGCACCATTCTTCAGATTAAACCTGTTTTGCCCGGGGAAACAGTGGGTTACAGCCGCAGGGGCAGGCCCGGCAAGCCCTCATTGATAGCCGTGGTCCCTGTTGGCTACGCCGATGGTCTCGACCGCAGGTTAAGCAACGGCAAGGGAGCATTCCTTGTCACGGGCCGGCTTGTTCCCATAATCGGCAATATCTGTATGGATATGACCATGATTGATGTTACCGGTACAAAGGCTGAAGAAGGCGACGAAGTAATAATTTTCGGGGAAGGAAACCCGATCACCGGTATGGCCGAAAAACTGGATACAATACCCTACGAAATACTGACAGGGGTTTCAGAAAGGGTTAAGCGTGTGTATTTCCAGGAATAGCACGTTTCTCCTGCTCATCATACCACTTCAGTATTTTATCAGTCAGGATACGCCAGTCGAATTTTTCAATGTGCCTGCGACCATTGACAGAAAGCTTTTGCCGCAATTCGCAGGATTTGATGAGCTTTTCAATTCCCCTGTAAATGCTGCGCGAATTTCTTCTCACAAAAACACCTGTTTCCTGATCAATGATCATATCCATGGTTCCGGATTTTGTAGCCACTACCGGGATCCCCGATGCCATGGCCTCGGCAACCGTATTTGCCCACCCGGCACGTTTTTCTGCAGCCACAAATACATCAGCCCGGTGGAATAGCGCCACATTCTTTTCAACAGGGTGATTGAGGATGAATTCGAAAGGCACGCCGGTGGTAAATTCCTTGTCTGCCTTGCTCATCGATTCGTTTACAGGTGTATCAAAAAGAACAAGCCTGATAAAAGGATATTTTTTATAAAGCCGCTCACAGGCTTTCACCACAAGCATTGTACCTTTTCTGCCTTCGGAGATCCTGCCGTATACAAGAATTGTAAACGGCTGCACTTCCTTGCTGTCCGTGATCACTTTCGGGTAATAGCGTGTGCTGTCAATGCCACCGGCAGCCAGGAAGGGAGTCACCCCGAACCATCTCCTGTCGTGGTTGAGAATATTGGTTGAACAGGCAAAAATTTTGAATCGCTTGTCTCTTACAAGATGAATTGTCTTTGATTTGATAATAACATGATAGTAAACCTTATACCGTGCGTTCGCCCCGATGGCTATGTCCCTCAGCTTTCTTTCCGTAAAGAAAAGAATATCATTGGATTCATGCGTAAGTTCTTCAAATGATGCCACCCTTATTTCGCTCCTGATCCATGCTGGCGGGATCCCATCGGGAGTATAAACGGTAAATGAATGTCCCGTTTCGCTAAAGATACGGCCAAGTTCAAAAAATCTTTTTACACCGCCATAAAGGTATGTATGCGGTAAAATGGCCCCAAATTTTATTTTCAGATCTTCCACAGCTTTTTATCATTTCCCGCCGGAAGAAAAGATCCTGCCAGCAATTTTATTTTACTTCTGATCAGGGCCAGTGCAACAAGCATCCGTGGGTTTTGATGATCGCCGAAAGGCGTTCCCCGGTGAAGCATCAGCTGCATGAACGAGGAAGAGGTTAAGCCCCACTTGAAAAGAAATTGCCTGGAGCCTTTGTTTTTCTTTACCCTGCCCGTTGAGCGTGCTTCGAAATGGTACACCCGGCTCTTATCAATTCCTTTAAAATGCCGTACGCCTGAAAGATAAAGCTTGGCAGAAAAATCAGGATCGGAGTAAAGTCCCGGTGAAAACTCAATACTGTAGCCGCCTGTTAAATCCCAAATTTCCCTGTGAACAACCGTGGGGGGCCATGTTGATCCGCTCCAGTCGCCATGGGGCATGTCCATATAATGCTGCAACAGGTCATTCTCCCGGAATGACGCTATATCTTCACCGAAATTCACCGGGGAAATGATATCACTGCACCAGAATTTTCGTGGCTGAATCAGGGTGGATGAAAGACAAAACCGGTTGTCGGGCAGGGAGTTGATCTCGCCGAGCAACGCGGTATCCCAACCCGGACAAACATACATGTCATCATTCAGGTAAACAATATAGTCCGTATCCACCAAACTGCGCATGGCATTCATTGCCCAGCATATACCGATATTGCTTTTACTGTATGTATAGGAAACTCCGTTCTCCTTAACCCATGCAAGACTTCCATCGGAGCCTTCATTGATGTGAATGATGATCTGATGGTTAAATGCAGAGTTCTTCCTGATGCTTTTAATGCATAATTGTAAAAAAGCCAGGTTATTCCAGGTGGGAATTAAGATTGAAAATGTTGCATTACTTGCAGGTGCTTTGTATCGCAGGTCAATCATACCAAAGAAAGTATTGCCGGGTTTTTTTTAAAGGCTCAAAGATAAGGCAAATGCATGGATATACAAACTGCACGGTAATTCAGGACCTTCAAAATGACAGAAATAAACAGGATTTGTTAAATTTGATCTGCAATACCACATTCACCCAAACAACGGTTCATCTATGTTTGAACGCATATTCCGGTTAAAGGAAAAAGGCAGTACGATCCGCACCGAAGTTATCGCCGGCATCACCACATTTATGACCATGGCCTATATCCTGGCTGTCAATCCCTTTATACTGGGCAACGCGGGGATGGATCGTGACGCGGTATTTACGGCCACGGCACTGGCTTCGTTCATTGCCATTGTAATCATGGCATTCTATGCCAACCTGCCAATTGCCCTTGCTCCGGGCATGGGACTGAACGCCTTTTTTGCCTACACTGTAGTAACACAGATGGGATACAGCTGGGAGATGGCCCTTACGGCAGTGTTTATCGAAGGGATCATCTTCATCATCCTGTCTTTTTTCAGGGCCCGTGAAGCCATCATCGACAGCATACCCATGAATCTGAAACATGCAATATCTGTTGGAATAGGACTGTTTATAGCTCTTATCGGGTTCAGCAATGCAGGAATAGTGATCCACAATGATGCCACCCTGGTTTCGCTGGGTGATATGTCCAGTCCGCATGCATTGCTTGCACTGGCCGGTATTGTCATAACAGGTATCCTGCTTGTTTTCCGGATCAGGGGAGCACTGGTGCTGGGGATACTGGCCACCACCCTGCTGGGTATTCCTTTTGGCATAACACAATTACCCGAAGGGGGACTTGTCAGTATGCCACCTTCTCCCGGTCCTGTTTTTTTTAAGTTCGATTTCAGCAGGTTATTTTCGCTGGATATGCTGGTGGTGGTGTTTACTTTTCTCTTTGTGGATATTTTCGATACGGTTGGCACGCTGGTCGGGGTATGTTCAAAAGCTAACCTGCTGGATGCTCAGGGAAAGGTTCCCCGTGTTCGCCAGGCACTTCTTGCTGATGCAATTGGCACAACGGCCGGAGCGGTTCTGGGGACAAGCACGGTAACCTCCTATATCGAAAGCGCAGCAGGCGTGTCCGAAGGCGGAAAAACCGGACTTACTTCCCTCGTTGTCGGTATATTCTTCCTGATCGCGCTGTTCTTCTCGCCATCGTTCCTGATGATCCCCAGCGAGGCAACCGCTCCTGCCCTTGTGCTTGTCGGCCTGTTCATGATCAGTCCCATTCAAAAGATCAACCTGGATGACTATTCCGAATCGCTTCCGGTATTCCTTACCATGATCATCATGCCGCTTGCTTACAGCATATCCGAAGGAATTGCCTTTGGAATGCTCAGTTTTGTGCTTATCAAACTCTTCACCGGAAAATGGAAGCAGATCTCCGTGGTTATGTATATCCTGGCAGTATTTTTCATTGTCAAGCATTTGCTATAATCCGATTTTACACCCTGCAATTTTCCGGATAATTTTATCTTTGCCTGTTCGTTAATTAATATTACCCATTCTATGAATTTCGACCAGCTTATTGCACGGCTCAGGAAACTGATCCAGTATTTTGAACAGAGAATAGTGCTGAGGAACCTTATTCTTGCCTTCCTGATCCTTATTTTCGGCACGGCCATCATCATGCAGCTGCTCAGGGTCTATACCCGGCATAATCAGAACCTCAGCGTACCTGACTTTGCAGGTTTAACACTTACGGATGCACATCTGGTGGCCGGCGAAAGGGATCTGAAGGTCGAAGTATTCGATTCGGTATATCTCACCGATCATGAAAAGGGTACCGTGGTTGATCAGCATCCGGGAGCCGGTTTTAGGGTGAAAAAGAACCGTACGATATTCCTTACCCTGAATGCCATAAATCCGGCAAAAGTTGTCATACCTGACCTGGTGGATCTCACGTTCAAACAGGCCAGTGCGAAACTCGAATCCTTCGGGCTGAAAGTGGGACATATTTCATATGAACCCAATATTGCCATCAGTGTTGTTCTTGCCCAACGCAAGAGCGGACGGGAACTGGTCCCGGGAGATTCGGTAATTAAGGGATCATCGGTTGACCTGGTGCTGGGCAAGGGTCTGAGCAATGAACAGGCATCGATACCCAACCTCGTAGGTTTGTCACTTGCAGAAGCAAAGATAACGGCCTCCGAAAGATTTCTGAGCGTGGGTGCCGCAGTGCATGACCATACGATCGTTACAGATGATGACGAATCGGTTGCCATAATATTCAAGCAGAAACCGGAGCCTGCCCCGGGAACGAAGCTTCCCCTGGGTTCAGCCATTGATGTCTGGCTGACCCTTGATTCAACCAAAATAACATTGCCGGTACCGTTAACCGATACACTATCCGATTTCTGATGCGTGGCATAAAATATATCCTTGTTATTCTGATATTGTTATCCCCTTCCCTGGATGCACTCAGCCAGCACCTGCAAGGTCTTACTGAAAACCAGGTTATAAAAAATTACATCCGGGAACACCCGCTGTCCCTGAAATCAGCCTCAGGCACCGTTGAATTAGGCCTGCCCTTTTTTGAAGATTTCTCTGCCTCACAGGTGGTCCCCGATCCCGCAAAATGGTCCGACCGGTATGCCTTTATCAATTCATCCTTCGCAATTGATCCGGTTTCACTGGGAGTAGCTACCCTTGATGCGATCGACGAAAATGGCGAAGTGTATGCCATAACTGATTTTCCGGTCTCTTCGGATACCCTTACCACGCATCCTTTCGATCTTTCACCGTATACCGCACCAACCGATACCGTCCGGCTGAGTTTTTTTTACCAGGCAGGCGGCAACGGTGAGGTCCCGGAGCTTATGGATTCCCTGCTCCTCGAGTTTTATGATCCTGCTGCGGACCGATGGAACATGGCGTGGTATGCAATAACGGATACGGCCACCGGTTTTCAGCAGGTCAATTTACCTGTGCCACAATTGTATTACCAGAACGGATTCCGCTTCCGTTTCCGAAACTATACAAGTATATCGGCTGCCCAGGTGGGCGGTGGAAAAGGTGCGCTGAGCAATGCCGATTGCTGGAACATCGATTATATTATGATGAACCTGCAGCCGAAACAGGAACATGAGTCCATTAACGACATTACCCTGGTGGATCCGCCGCGGGAACTGCTGGATTATTATGAAATTGTGCCCTGGCATCATCTCAATGATGCCCAGAGCATAACACGCAATTTTATGCACTTTGTATTGCGGAATCTCGAGGACGGTGATTCCGTAAATGTTGGCCGAAGCTATTATCTGAGGAATATTCCTGCGGGTGAAAGCGAGTTTTCAGAGAATTTCTTCGAACAATTCGGACCTTCCACGCTTTACCGGAGGAATGATCCGTTTATAATTCCCTTCACACGTCGCCCCGAAGATTCAGATGAAGGAGAACTGGAAGTGGTTGCCTATCTTATTACCCCTGCCGACCAGTTTAAAGGGAATGACACAGCACGTATCACGCTGAATTTCAAAAACTTTTATGCCTATGACGATGGTACACCGGAATACGGTTTCGGCATTTCGGGTGAATCCACCGACGGCGCTTTACTGGCTTACCGGTTCAGGGTATTTACGGTTGACACCCTGCGCGCGGTGGATATGTTGTTTAACAAAACACGTGACAACTATAATGCCGGTCTCAGGTTCCGGCTATGTGTATGGAAGGATGAAGGTGGCCTGCCGGGTGAATTGTTATACCAGTCCCCGGAGGAGTATAGCCCGGGTAATATGGCCGGAACTCCGGGATTTAACAGGTACCTGATCGATGCCGGAACCGACCTGGTAATATCCGACACCGTATTTTATGCAGGCTGGAAGCAGGTTACGGATGATTTCTTAAATGTTGGTTTTGACGTGAACCGCAATAACCTCGACAAAGTTTTTATAAACATATCGGGCGACTGGTTCAATCCGGGGAGCAGCATTATTCCCGGTTCACTGATGATCAGGGCTGTTTTTGGCAGCCATGGCCTTGTTACAGGAGAGAACGACCTGCCAGCCGGCTCTGCTGAAGGACTGCTGTATCCCAATCCGGTAAATGAAAGACTGTATTTCCGGCTACCCGGAACATTAACCGGCAGCATTGCCGTATTCGATCTTTTCGGAAGAATGGTGCTGCAGGAAACCCCGCAGACCGATCATATTGATGTTTCACATCTTGCCCCGGGGGTATACATGGTGCGGATCACCGGCAGCAACGGGGTAGTGTTCAGCGGCAAGATCGTAGTAAGTCATTAACAGGCCAGGTGATGCAGGAAGAATTGTTTGAGCAGTCGGAATTATACGAACATTACCGGATTGTGGCAGACAAGGGCCAGGGACTGCTGCGGGTGGACAAGTTCCTTTTCAACCGCCTGGAGCATGTTTCACGCAACAAAATACAGATCGCTGCAAAAGCCGGTAATGTGCTGGTAAACGGCATAGCGGTAAAACCCAACTACAGGGTTAAGCCCGCGGATCTGATCACTGTTGTACTTCCCTACCCCCACCATGAATTTGAGCTCATACCGGAGAACATCCCCATCAATATTATTTATGAGGACGACCATTTGCTGGTGGTGAACAAGGATGCGGGGATGGTGGTACATCCGGGTCATGGTAACTATACCGGCACCCTGGTGAATGCCCTTGCCTGGTACCTTAAAGATATCCCGCTGTTCAGGTCGGGGGAGATACGTCCCGGACTGGTCCACCGGATTGACAAAGACACATCGGGCATACTGGTAATTGCAAAAACCGAAATAGCGCTGAATAAACTGGCCAGGCAGTTTTACGACCGGAAAACGCAACGGACTTACCAGGCTGTGGTATGGGGCGGTTTTGATGAGCCGGAGGGAACCATAACGGGCCATATCGGACGAAGTGTAAAGGACCGCCTGAAAATGCAGGTATATCCCGGGGGTGAAAACGGGAAACCTGCAACAACACATTACCGGGTATTGGAAAAACTGGGATATGTCAGCCTTGCCGAATGCCGGCTGGAAACCGGCCGTACGCATCAGATCAGGGTCCACATGGAATACATCAATCACCCCATTTTTAACGATATGCGCTATGGGGGCGATAAAATATTACGGGGAACCGTATTTGCCAAATACAGGCAATTCGTTGAAAACTGCTTTGAAATAATTCCCAGGCAAGCCCTGCATGCCAAATCACTGGGATTCAAGCATCCGTTAACCGGAAAGGAACTGTATTTTGATTCAGCGCTTCCTCCTGATATGGAACAGCTCATTATCAGGTGGCGGAATTACATCAGTGGCCGGGACGATTAGGCGGATCATCGGGACCGGGTTCAGGTTCAGGATCGGGGTCCTGCGGGGGATCGGGGGCCTGGCTTAAAACGGAGACCAATTCCTTCCCATACCAATAAGTTGTTTCCATAAATAAATAATTTAAGATTTTCAATTAAAAGTAATAATTTTCAGGTTCAAAGTCAAGGTTATCTCATCTATTATATAAAACCCCTGATCTCTCCTCCATGCTGTACCCTTTCAGAAACATGCGCCATGCTGCCGGCATCGCAATTCTGGGTTGCCTGATGTTGTGTTTTGGCCCGTTGTTGCTGGCCGGAGAAGGCAGCACAGGAATTGATCCTGACCGCATTCTGAGGGAATACATCTGGGCCGCAAAATTTAACGAGGCACTGGAATTGTCGGACCAGTTACTGGAACAACAGGTAACTGACAAAGAAAATACGGCTGCCCTGCAACTCATCCGGTGCGAAATATTCCTCAAACAGGGCAACCATGCCGATGCCGCGAAGATGTTAACTGCTTCCGGAGCCATAATTGATCATTTGACCCGGCCCGGGTACCCGTTGCTTTTTCAGCAGGCAGTAATGCTGGGAAAGTACAACCTGCATACGGGCGACCCGGAAGCATCGCTGAAATGGCTGAAACGCGCCGAATACTACTGTGGAAAAGAAGGAACTGCCGGCCGGCACCAAAAGGCCGACCTGTATGTAATGCTTGCCGGGTGCTCGCGGAAACTCGGGGAGCAAACCCGCGGTTTTCGCTATTATGAACTCGCAAAAATGGAATTAACCGGCACTTCACGCTATGACAGTATTGAAAGTATGTATTGCACGGCTAAGATCGCCGAATATTACCTGAGTAATCAAAACACCAGTGAGGCCGGCAAACTTTTTACAACGTGCAGGGAGTTTACCGATAAAACTGCAGACCGGTTCCATCCGGCACTGCTGCGGATCTACCTGACGCTGGCAACTTACTACCTGATGCTGGGTGATGAGTTAACCGAAGCCGAAAGAATCATTATAAGGGCTTCAACTATTCTGAACAATTCATTTCCGGCAAACCATTATCAGTTTGGGATACTGTATTATCTCAATAATCAGCTTGCATACAGGCGGCGTGATTATGAGAAAGCCCTGGTATTCTGTGAACAATCACTGAACTTTGCAAACAGGTATCCCGAGTTGCAGCCATACCGTGTTCTGAATTACAGCTGGAGAGTATCCCTGTATTATCATTACAAAAGGGATTTTGAAAAGAGTATTGCCTACTGTCTCGCTGCCATTGACAGTTTAAAAGGTACACCTGAAACGGATGCCTACTTTTATTATATTATGGCCCGATCATACAGGGAGGCCGGAGATATAGCCCGGGCCGCCGGTTTTTTCCATAAGGCAATACAAAAATCCTTTGAAAACGGGGTACTTACCGACAAGGCATCCTATATCGGGGCAAATCACTTTCTGGCTGCCATTTACAATAAAGCGGGAAACTACGCATTGACCCGTTCGTACCTGGAAAAAGCCATGAACGTTGCCAATACACTTGTATGGCCGCATAAAAAGAGGATCGTACTGTTTGAGGAATACGGCATATCCTACCAAAGATCAGGCAATTATATGCTGGCTCTCCGGGCGCTGCAGCAAGCTGTGATTGCTTCATGCCGGACCTTCGGGGATACTTCGGCATTTGCAAATCCGGTTGCTTCGGACATACTCTTTAAACACCCGCTGATCACGGTGTTGAATCAAAAGGCGTATGCACTATACTCGGTTTATGAGCATCATGGCCGGAATATTAACTACCTGCAGGCTGCACTGCGTTCCCAGGAACTGGCTGTATTGCTGTCGGAAAAAATCATCATCGGAATAGACAGCGAAAAATCCGAACTGACACATGTGGACTGGAGAATGCTTACCCACGATAATGCTGTAAGTTACGCCACCCTGCTTTATCTCAGGACCGGTGATAACCAGTATGCAGAAAAGGCATTCTATTACGCCGAAAAAAGTAAAATGCAGGTACTCACGATTTCCACACACAGGAAGAGCATTGCCGGCAGGGCCGGTGTCCCTGATTCCCTTATGTTGCTGGAAACACAACTAAACCATGAAATTCTGAATGCCGAGAATTTTCTTGCACTCGAAGAAAAGAGCGGGGAACCATCGAACCTGAAAGCAGAATTGGTAAGTAAGCTTGCCCGGCTCTATGATCAACGCGATGATCTAACCTTATCGCTTGAAAGGGATTATCCCGAATACTACAGGTTAAAACACAGTTCAGATGTGGCCGGTTTAGACAGGATACAAAAGATGCTGAAGGCTGACCAGGTAATTGTGGAATACCAGTTGCTGGAAACCGAACTCATAATGCTGGTGATCACGGTGGACAACATCAGCATACATTACCAGCTTAACGACACCGCGTTTTTTAAGAAGATCCGGCAATTCAGGGATGCACTCACCGGTACCGGCATGCAGGAAGTTCCCGGTGTAGCCTACCGGTCATTTACAACTTCCGCCGGCTATCTGTATGCTAAACTGATCGCACCTGTGTATAAGGAAATTAAAAACAAACATCTTATCATCATACCGCATAAGGAGCTCAACCTCCTGCCTTTTGAAGCTCTGATATCCTCGGTGCCTGACGGTAACCGGCAATACGATTATGCAGCACTCCCGTACCTGGTTAAAGAGTTTCCGGTTTCCTACGCTTACACGGCAAATCTGTTGCTGCAACAGGGCAGTACAAAAACTCCGGCCGGCAGGATTGCCGCATTTGTACCCGAATATCCCGATCATGGTAAATCCGGTAGCCGGGAATGGTTTCCTCCGCTTGCGGGGGCGGAAGAAGAAGCCCAGGCAGTCAGAAGACTGATGGGAGGAAAGGTATTCAAAGGTAAGCGGGCGGATGAAGCCACCTTAAAAAACCAGGCTTCCCGTTACGGACTGCTGCACATTGCATCCCATACCCTGATAGATGATGTCAATCCGTCTCTTTCCTGCCTGGTAATGACCCCGACAGCGGATTCAGCAGGGGACGGCCGCCTGTATTCCTTCGAGATCAGCCAGATGGACCTGAGTGCGCAACTTGTGGTCCTAAGCGGGTGCAACACCGGGATTGGAAAATTGTTGAACGGAGAAGGGCTGATCAGTCTGGCCCGGAGTTTTTTCTATACCGGTGTGAGGACCGTTACGTATACCTTATGGCCGGTGGCCGATAAGGCAAGCAGTTCGCTGACAGGCAGCTTTTACGCCGGCATGAAACGGGATAAACCCCTGGATGAGGCGCTCAGGACAGCAAAACTCACTTTCCTTGATCATGCAGACCCTGTAAAATCCCATCCGTATTACTGGGCCGGATATGTGGTGGTGGGGAGGACTGAACCCTTACTCCTCAGGGGAAGGTATTCCCGGCTTTTGCTCGTGTTTTGCGCACTGCTTGCAGTGCTGGCGGCATTTGTTATTTTCCGTAAGGTCAGGGATTGAGTTTCCGGGCGATCCGGGCTGCTTTTTTGGAATAGAAACCACCGGAGAGCCGGAGGTCATTCAGTTTCTCCAGAGCGGCAGGCTTGTCTCCGGCTTTCAGCAGGGCCAGTGCCAGATACCAGTTGCGATGAACGTGATAGGCACTGTTCCACGGATCGGGTATCAGATTGAAATTCAAAACGGCTTTTGCTGTTTCACCTGTTTCCAGGTACAGCAGTCCCCGGTAAAAAGAAACCATGTTGGCTGCTTCCCCGCTAAGACTGATCCCCTCAAGCCATGCAAGTGACTCTGTGTAATTACCCTGCCCGTAAAGAACCAGGGCGTTATTCAGCAGGCTATACTCAAGTTGAACCGACCGGCTGACGACATCGGTTTCATAGGGAGCATAATATTTCCGGTACAACCTTCCGGTTGAAACAGGGGTAAAAAATACCTGCCAGGCTGCAATCGCCAGCGCCACGATGAGCAGTACCGAACTGGCAATCCGCATGAACCGGTTGTGTGTAAATTTCCGGATTATTCGGGGTAACGTGGCGGTGTGCGGTAATTCCCTGCCTTCAAAAAAGGCAGAACCAACCGCATCGAGACTGGCTTTCAGGGTATGCAGATCCTTGTCCCTGATGCTTTCATTTACCTCGCGGTGCACCCTGATAAGCTCACGGAGATCCAGGTCTTCAGCCGCCTGTTTCTCCAATTCCAGCCGTTCCTCATCGTTTAGCGTACCATCCAGGTATGCTTCTATCGTCCGTGTTGTTTTCATACACAAGCTCCTTATATCCATAAACCAACCTGATCCTTTTCAACAAAGCTATTTTGCATCGGTATCTCCGGTTTTTTGTATGCTGGTCGTTTTTGTATCCCATTTGTTTGGTTATCTCTGCAATGGGCAAACCCTCCAGGAAAAGTGACAATATCCTTTTACAGTCGTTACTGAGCCGTTCAAAAACATTGCGGTACAATATCATCCGTTCGTTATACTCCGCCTGTTCAACTATACCCTCTCCGGGCTCAATAAATTCGTCCACATCAACCGGCCCGGGAACATTCCTTTTCCGCTTTTCCAATTCCTTGAGCCACAGCAAACGGGCAATAGAATAAATGTACGTCCCCAGGGTACAGGTCAAAACAAAATCATCCTTTCTTATCTTCTGGTACAAAACCAGCAAAACATCCTGGAATATATCCCTGGCATCCTCTTCACTGCCGTTGTTAAACAAAACAAATTGCCTGATGCTTGTGTAAAACACTGTATAATATTCCTTCAGAAGAGTCTCATTCCGCGATAACATGCTCTTTAGAAGGTCCTCATCGGAATATCTTGATGCCCTTTTCAATGTTTAATACGGTGAGACGTGAAAAAGTAACCCCAATAATAAAAAAAATTTCCTAACGGATAACAATAATACGAAAATTCTTTTAATAAAATGAATTTTGTATGCATAAAAATGCAATTCCCCTATCTGTAAGCATCAATGGGAGCACAGGTACAAACCAGGTTGCGGTCGCCGTAGGCATCGTCCACACGGTTCACCATAGGCCAGAATTTGTTATGTTCCGACCATTTCAGCGGAAATGCAGCCTGGATACGGCTGTAGGGGTGCGTCCAGTTTTCTGCCGCTATATTCAGCTGGGTATGCGGGGCATTTTTCAGCAAATTATCCGTCTTGTTTCCTGATCGGGTAATCTCCCCGATCTCACGGCATATTGATTTCATGGCATCCACGAACCGGTCGAGCTCCTGCAATGATTCGCTTTCCGTGGGTTCCACCATCAAGGTACCATGAACGGGAAACGACAGTGTGGGTGCGTGAAAACCATAATCCATAAGGCGTTTCGCAATATCGGTCTCCGTAACGTCCGACACGCCTTTGAAATTGCGGCAGTCGAGTATCATTTCATGGCCAACGAATCCGTTCGAACCGGTGTAAAGCACCTTAAAGCTGTCCCGCAGGCATGCCGCCAGGTAATTTGCATTAAGAATGGCTATTTTGGTGGCATAGGTCATTCCCTCACCGCCAAGCAAACTGCAATACGCGTGTGAAATAACCAGGATGCTGGCGCTGCCCCAGGGAGCGGAAGCCAGCGCGGTCACACCCTGAACGCCGCCGGTTTCAATTACCGGGTGGGTAGGCAGAAAATTCACCAGGTGGTCGGCCACCAATATCGGCCCCATTCCCGGTCCGCCTCCCCCGTGCGGTATGGCAAATGTTTTATGCAGGTTAAGGTGGCAGACATCGGCTCCGATGCTGGCAGGATTGGTAAGGCCAACCTGGGCATTCATATTGGCACCGTCCATGTAAACCTGTCCCCCGCACCGGTGGATTATATCCGTCATTTTTCTGATCTCGGGTTCGTACACCCCGTGTGTTGAGGGATACGTGACCATAAAAGCTGCCAGGTTATCCCTGTTATGCTCGGCCTTGGCAGTAAGATCATTCAAATCGATATTGCCTTTGTCGTCACAGTTCACCACAAGCACTTTCAAACCTGCCATTGCCGCACTTGCCGGGTTCGTGCCGTGTGCGGAGGCCGGGATAAGAACAATATCGCGGTGTTGCTCATTGCGGCTTTCAAAGTATTTTCTGATCACAAGCAGGCCTGCATATTCACCTGCAGCGCCTGAATTAGGCTGAAATGAAACCTCTTCCAGGCCTGTGATGGCTTTAAGAAATGCCGACAGTTCGTGGAAAAGCCGGTGGTATCCCTCCGCCTGATCAAGCGGGACAAAAGGATGAATATTGCCAAATTCAGGCCAGCTCATGGGCAGCATTTCAATGGCCGCATTCAGCTTCATGGTGCAGGATCCGAGCGGGATCATGCCATGGGCCAGGGAGAAATCTTTTCGTTCGAGCTGTTTGATATACCGCATCATTTCGGTCTCACAGTGATACCTGATGAACAACGCCAGTTTCATGAAATCATCCTGTCGCAGGAACTTCATATCGATCCGGATTTCAGTATCAACGGCTGTGATACGTCCTGCATATTTCCGGAGGGCTACGGAAAAGATCCCGAGTATCCGGTTAATGTCTTCCAACGTAGTGGTCTCATCGAGGCTGATGCCAACCGTTCCGGCATCGGGGTATCTGAAATTGATCTCCTTATCCAGGGCAATCACCCTGATATCATCCGCTGTGATGGCTGCGGGAAGTTTGATCCGCAAGGTATCAAAGAACATGTTGTTCTCCTGCTGATATCCCAATTCAACCAGCCTGTTATTCAGGGTGGCTGTCAACCGGTGTATCCGTGTTGCTATTTCGTTGAGTCCTTCGCGTCCGTGATACACCGCATACATACCGGCCATGCTGGCGAGCAGGGCCTGTGCGGTACAGATATTCGAAGTGGCCCTTTCGCGCTTGATATGCTGTTCCCTGGTCTGAAGCGCCATCCGCAGCGCCGGGCGGTTTTCCTTATCCACGGTGACCCCGATTATCCTGCCGGGCATATATCTTTTATAAAGCTCCCGTGTTGCAAAATATCCGGCATGAGGTCCGCCATATCCCATGGAAATCCCAAAACGCTGGGTAGAACCAACCACGATATCGGCACCCCATTGCCCGGGAGGGACAAGCAACACCAGGCTCATGATATCGGCCACCACGGCTACCGGTATTTTCCCGGCATGCGTCTGTTCAACAAACTGTGCGTAATCCCTGATCCTGCCATCTCCTGCCGGATACTGCACCAGGGCTCCGAAAACGGTGTCTTCTGGAACAAACAGGGTGAAGTCTCCGGTGATTACCGTTATGCCGAGTGCCGTTGCCCGGGTTTTAATTACCTCCAGCGTTTGGGGAAAGGTATTGCTGTCAGCAAAAAAGCAGTTTGCTGACCTGGCTACTGCTTCTTTGCTGCGCGCATTATACAGCATGATCATGGCTTCAGCCGCAGCAGTGCCTTCATCGAGGAGCGAGGCGTTTGCAATTTCCATGCCGGTAAGTTCAAGTACCACGGTCTGGAAGTTGAGCAGCGCTTCCAGCCTTCCCTGGGAGATCTCGGCCTGGTAGGGCGTATAGGAAGTATACCATCCCGGGTTCTCCAGAATATTGCGCTGGATAACCGGTGGCATCACCGTCCCATAATAGCCCATGCCGATATATGTTTTATACAGCTTATTCAACGAGGCAATTTCACGGATCTGTTCAAAATAAGCCTGTTCACTGACTCCGGGCCTGATGGCGGACGTTTCGCTTAGCCTGATGGCAGCAGGTACGGTAAGTTCTATTAGTGAATCCAGCGAATTTACTCCGATTTTGGTCAACATGGCAGGGATTTCCTCTTCGCGGGGACCGACATGCCGGAAAGCGAAATGGTTGATATTCATAGTCTTGATTGTCTGAATTTTGGTTTTAGGTCGTGATAGCCGTTTAGCCGGTATAAATTTGCAGGCAAGGATTATCTTAAAAAAGGATTTGTGTCATATTCGTGACCAATTGTCGTGGCGGGACCATGACCGGGCCATACCTTTGTTTCGCGGGGCAGCACCATGAGTTTTTCATGTATACCGCTGATAAGCAGTTCATGGTCACCCCCAAAAAGATCGGTGCGTCCGATACTGCCGTTAAACAGCACATCCCCACAGATCAGCAATGCATCGCCGGCGGAATACAGGCAAATGCTTCCTGGAGAATGGCCGGGCACATGCAGTACCTGAAATGCGGAATTGCCGAAATTCAGGTTCTCACCTTCGGTAATAAAGCGGTCGGGACCGGGTGAGGATTCAACCGTAAGTCCGAATATACCGGCAAACCTGCCGGCATGCTGCAGTTGGTACATATCATCCTTGTGGATCAGGAGCGGGCAGCCGAATTCGGATTTGGCCCATGCATTCCCCGCAACGTGATCGAAATGGCCATGTGTATTAACGATGTAAACAGGTTCGAGTGAGCGCGAAGAAATAAAATTCCGCAATTCTTCGTACTGGTCCTGGTTGTTGCATCCGGGATCAACTATAATGCATTGCCCGGTTTCGTCATAAACCACGAAAGAGTTTACTCCCAACTCATTAAAAACAAAACTCCTGACTGTGATCATAATTATCTGCTGAAAAATATCCGTATTCCTGATTATTCTTTTCCTCCCAACATGGGAACAAATACAAAAAATCCATGTTCGGACCTTACATAATCGTTTTCACCTTTTTTCTCGATGAGAGTCATCACCTGTGAACCACCGGTGCCCAGGGGCACCACCAGTCGTCCGCCCGGTTTCAGTTGCTTCAGCAGGGTATCGGGCACCTGTGGCGCCGCAGCAGTGATCAGGATCCGGTCAAAAGGCCCGTACGTAGGCAAACCCTGGTAGCCATCGCCATAAAAGAACTGGATGCGGTAATGCAATGCATTGAGCAGCGATTGCGACAACAGGTACAATTCTTTATGCCGCTCAATGGTATATACCTTCGCACCCATTTCGGCAAGCACCGCCGCCTGGTATCCCGAGCCGGTTCCCACTTCAAGTACCTTAACCATTGGGGTTATATCGAGGAGCTCCGTCTGGAAAGCAACCGTATAGGGTTGTGATATGGTTTGCCCGGCACGGATGGGAAACGCCTGGTCACGGTAAGCAAATTTAATGAATCCGCTGTCCATGAAAAGGTGTCTGGGAACCATGTTGATGGCCTTCAAAACCCTTTCGTCCGTAATTCCTTTCCCCCGGATTTCATCAACCAGTTTTTTGCGCAATCCCTTATGCTGATAGCTGTCCTCCATGTTAACTCCTCATATTGGTTCGGTTTTATCAACAAAAGTAGTTGATAAGTTCAATCTAAAAAAAATATCCGCTATTTCTAAATAATTTATGTTTGTGTAAACGCCCGGTGAATGATAAATGTAGGAATTGTTGGTTCTTTTTCGGCTATCAACAAGCATACAAATGCATTGGGCAAAATTCCCGATACCCGAATTACCGGCCGGTGGATCCCCGAAGACGGCGGGGATACCGCACTTGAATTTGAAACCGGCAATTCATGCATCCACCCCGAAGAATTGGCTGAAAATTCAGATGCCCTGATCATAACCGGCAGTGGAAGGTTTTGCAGCAGCCTGGTCGTTGCAGCTCTCCGCAAAGCGAAACACGTTTTCCTGTATCCGGCTGTGCTGAATTCGGTGAACGAAGCCAACCAGCTGATCAAGCTGGCCCGGGAGGCAAATGTGATTCTGAAAGCAGGAAAAACCGGGAAGACAGATGCAAGGGGATTGACGGATGCCATACATGATCCGTCAGGGATCAGCATGGTTGAATTGCAGCACTACCATAGGTTATCGGATGCCGATAACCATCATACCATATCAGAAGCCCTGCTGACTGATCTCGAAATAGTGAACAGCCTGATCCGGGCACGGGTGATTTCCATAAAAGCCAAAGGTCTTTGCATGCTTTCACCCCAACCAGAGATTATTAATGCCCGGCTTGAATTTGACAATGGTTGTGCGGTGAATTACAACTGCAACCTGGTAGCTGCCCAGAATGAATTCCTGGGCACCGTTGTTCTGAATAACCGTATCCTCAAGTATAATTTTATTACCCATGAATTAACCAACTGGTTTATTCACCGGATTAACAATCAGGATGAAAATCCCATCCTCACGGAAAGCCGGCGTGTGGAACATACCGATTTGCTGGCCACTGAATTATCTGATTTTCTGAATAACATCCATTCCGATCAGGCTTTTTTGTCACTGCGTGACAGTGGATTTGAAGCTTTTCTGCTGGCCGACCGCATTCTCGAAAAAGTTATGAAAACACTGGTCAGGTGTACCTGACCGGGGAAGGTTTATTCGTGAAATTCAGGATATTCTGTCAAAAGTCATTATCCATTCATAACTTAATCCTATTTTTGCAGGGAACCACCTGTTAGTTTTTTACCATGAGTCCTATGCCAGTTTTATGAGCAGGAAATTGCAATTACTGAAATACCTGCTGGCTGATTTTATTTCAGCTATTACGAGCTGGTGTGCTTTTTTTGCATACAGGAAATACGTTTCCGACTTAACACCCGCCGGCATTAATACGCTGGCAGATCCCGACCGCCAGTTCCATACCGGGTTGTTCATTGTTCCCTTCTTCTGGTTGTTCCTCTATTACATTTCAGGCTATTACAGCGATGTCTTCCGGAAATCGAGATTATCTGAAATCTGGATAACTTTTGGCAACACATTCATAGGCACAATTTTTCTGTTTTTGGTTTTCAATCCTGTCGGAACAAATTATATCAACCCTTCGCATGCCTATTCGCTTTACCTGTATTTGTTCATTTTTCATTTTATCCTCACCTATTTCCCCAGGATAATAATCACTACGGTTACAACGCACAGGGTCCACCGCGGAGAGTTAGGATTCAATACACTGATGATCGGGAGCAATGAAAAAGCAGTTGACACCTTTCTGGAAATGCGAAGCCAGAAAAGTGGAAGCGGCAATAAATTCATCGGATTTGTGCATGTGCACGAAAATATGAAGAATATGCTGAACAGCTACCTCCCGCACCTGGGAAGCCTGGAAAACATCCGGGGCATTATCTCCGATAAAAAGGTGGAGGAAGTCATTATTGCGATTGAATCATCGGAACACGATATGATCAACCGTATTATCAATAAGCTTATTGATGCCGATGTGGTCGTTAAAGCCATTCCCAGTATGTACGACATACTTACCGGCCGTGTACGGATGAATTCGATACTGGGAACACCGCTGATCTCTGTGTCGCACAACCTTATGCCTGCCTGGCAGGAAAATGTAAAGAGCTTCCTCGACTACGTCATTTCCGCCCTTGCGCTGCTGATTTCCTTGCCGGCAATTATTTTTATTATCATTGGTATCAAACTCACTTCCAAAGGACCGGTATTTTACAGCCATGAGCGTATCGGCAGGTACGGAAAGCCATTCATCATCTATAAATTCCGGTCGATGTATTACCAGGCTGAAAAGAACGGCCCTGAGCTTTCTTCAAAAAAAGATGAACGCATAACCCCTTTCGGGAGATTTATGCGCAAGGCCCGGCTGGATGAAATTCCGAATTTTTTGAATGTGATTATGGGTGATATGTCACTCGTGGGACCCCGGCCCGAGAGAAAATATTATATTGACCAGATCGTTAAGCAAGCCCCGCATTACCTGCATCTGCTTAAAGTTAAACCGGGGATTACCTCATGGGGCCAGGTAAAATATGGCTATGCCGAAAATGTGGACCAGATGATCCAGCGGCTCAAATATGACCTGATCTATCTCGATAACATGTCCCTTTTTGTGGATTTTAAGATCATCATCTATACCATCCTAACCATAATCAAGCGGAAGGGGATATGAGGAAGAATGTTGTGGGTTGTGGGTTGTCGGTTGTGGGTTGTGGGTTGTCACGTACTGACTAACGGAAACCGATGCAAAGGTATATACCCGGGACCTTCCGGGTTTAACCTGCTTTCATACAGCACAATGTATTCAATCCGCTGTTGCTGAAAAATTACATCCTTGTTGAGGGTGATCAGCTGGATAAGCTGGTTCTGTTGTCGCAATTGCTTAATCCTGCCCAGGGTCAGATGGGGTGAAAACACACGGTTTTCCGGCTCAAAACCGTATTCCGGCAATGACTTGTCAATTTCCTTTTTGATTTGCTGAAACGGGGCACTCTCCCTGCATCCGATCCAAATTACATGGGGATCATGAACACTCTTAAAAACGCCCAGGGTTTCCAGGATCAGGTTAAAGGCAATATGGCCGGCCATTGGTTTTTGAAGTCCGTTAACCAGCTGCGGGATAACCTCTTCCGGGGTATCGCCAAGAAAACTGAGGGTAAGGTGCATTTGATCCGGGTCCACCCACTTGATCCTTTCTTTCCGAAGTCGTTTCCGAACCAGTTCGATGGCTTCCTTCAGGCGGTCACCCGGTTTAATGTCAACAGCTATAAACAGTCTTTTCATGCTACTCGTCCCTTGTCCCTCGTCCCTTGTCCCTTGTCCCTTGTCCCTTGTCCCTTGTCCCTATAACTGTCCTTTTTCAATCATAATCATGATCTCATTGATCATTTTGTCCTCTCCTTCCGCATCAAACTCGGTTTTGAGATTCGATCCGAATATACGGGCAATGGCTTGCCAGAATACTGCCTGGAACGATCCCCGCAACTCCTTTACAACCGTATAGGAAGTTTCGCTGGTTTCACGGTCGATGAGCTTGATAAGGATCCTGCCCTGGGTAATTGTCATATTTGTGAGATCTTCTTCATATTGCTTCAGGAGCTCTTCCTCTACCTGTTTTATATACTCACGTTGTTCCTTCCCGGTTTTCAGGGTCTGAAGATGTGCATTTACCACGCCGAATTTTTCACCGGCGAGCTTTGCATAGGGATATACTTTCTTCACATTGTAGATTAGCCTTCGGTATTGCCGGAGATCGCGGGTGGCGGCAGAACGCCTCCGGGGATGTATAACAGCCTCCTCCAGGGTGGATACAAGGATGGTGTCCCCGTTCTCAACCAGAGCATAAACAGGTTGTCCGCCCAGCATCATAGGAATGGTATCCTGTGCGTCAACCGGCAGAAAAAACAACAGAAGCATGCATGCAACAATGGAATACCTGAACATACGACCCGGTTTAATCAGTTTATGTGCCAACCCTGACATTTTAGTAAACGGAAAATTTTGCCTAATGTTTGCTTAAATGTTGTCCTGCATGGCAAATATAGGAATTTGTGCAAGGTAAATTACCTTTGTAAAACTACCACAGTTATCAGGTAATTGTTAATTTTACCCAAAAACAAGGATGGACAAGACTGACAGAAAATATAAGAATGGAGAGATAACTGTATTCTGGCAGCCGAAAAAATGTATTCATGCCACTACCTGTTACCGTGAGCTGATTGAGGTTTTCAATCCGCGGAAAAGACCCTGGGTGAATATGAACGGCGCTTCCACCTCCGAGATTATCCGGGTGGTGAAACTATGCCCTACCGGAGCGCTTACTTACAAAAACAACGCTGATACCGAAACGGGAAATGCCGGTACCGTCACATCTTCGGTGCATGAGGTAACGGCTGAAGTACGGGTAATGGAAGACGGACCGCTGGTACTTAAGGGCACCTTTGCCCTGTTTGATACCGATGGTAAAGAACTAAGGCATATGAAAATGCTATCCTTGTGCCGGTGCGGGGCCACGAACAATCCGCCTTACTGTGATGGAACCCACCGGAAGATCGGTTACACCGGAAAATAGAACAGCTTATGGATGAGGAAAATTCAAAACCGCAAAACGGCCCCGAAGTAAGGGTGCTTAAGGATGGTCCCATCCGGTTAAAAGGGACATTCACTTTCAGGGATTCCTCGGGCAAGATCACGACCGGAGAGCAGGAAATTTTTTTGTGCCGTTGCGGCGGATCGGCGAACAAGCCTTATTGCGACGGAACGCACAAAACAAGGGGTGTTCAGAATTAAACATTTTTCCGAACCAGGTCAGCCGCATCCTGCAATGATATGGCCGAGAAAACCTTCAGACCCGAATTGTCGATCAGGTCTTTCGCCTCAATGGCATTGGTGCCCTGTAACCGTACAATGACAGGAACACATACGGTTCCAAGTGATTTGTAGGCATCCACCACGCCCTGTGCAACCCGGTCGCACCGGACAATCCCTCCAAAAATATTAATGAGTATGGCCTTCACGTTGTGGTCCTTGAGAATTATCCTGAAACCGGCTTCTACAGTTTGTGCATTTGCTGTGCCGCCTACATCGAGGAAATTGGCAGGTTCACCGCCCGAAAGCTTGATGATATCCATGGTGGCCATGGCCAGACCGGCGCCATTCACCATGCACCCTACATTACCGTTCAGCTTGATGAAATTGAGGTTGTGCTTTGAAGCCTCGGTTTCAGCCGGATCCTCTTCGTTCAGGTCACGCATCTCTTCATACTCGGGATGCCTGAACAAGGCATTGTCATCGAGATTTACCTTGGCATCGGCTGCATAGATAAGATCGTTGGAGGTTTTTACTACCGGATTTATCTCGAAAAGTGAGGCATCGCTGCCAATATAAGCTTTGTAAAGGGCCGTGACAAATTTTGTCATTTCCTTATAAGCTTTTCCCTCCAGGCCAAGGTTGAATGCGATCTTCCTGGCCTGGTAAGGCTGAATGCCAACAGCCGGATCGATCCCCTCTTTAAATATAAGGTGCGGGGTTTTTTCGGCAACGGCTTCAATATCCATACCGCCTTCGGTTGAATACATTATAATATTGCTGCCGGTGGAACGGTTTAACACAACGCTCATGTACAATTCCCGGACGGGACTATTACCCGGATAATAAATATCCTGCTGGATAAGCACTTTACTCACCTTCTTGCCTTCGGGACCCGTTTGGGGAGTTACCAGCTGCATACCGAGGATATCACCGGCCAGCTTTTTCAATTCGGGAAGGGTGCGGGCAAGCTTCACACCCCCGCCCTTACCTCTGCCGCCTGCATGGATCTGTGCCTTGATAACCCAGCTGGTTGCACCGGTCTTTTCCTGCAGTTCCATGGCTGCCGATTCGGCTTCCCCTGCATCATCAACTACGATCCCGGCGGGAACGGCAACACCGAATTTACTGAGTATGGCTTTGCCCTGATATTCGTGGATATTCATGGTGAAATAAATTATCATTAAATTCAGCCTACGAAAATATTTATTTTTTTCCATCTATTGTTATCATTGCATGTATTTCAACAACACGAAGGTCCGTCATGAAGAAACTATTGAACGAAGAGCTCAACCGTAAAACAATTGAGGAATTCAAGATTGCCGGGAAGTACCCGGTGATGGTTGTGCTGGACAATGTCAGAAGCCTGAACAATATCGGTTCGGTGTTCCGTACCTGTGATGCTTTTCTGGTTGAAGGGATCTGTCTCTGCGGGATAACGGCAACACCGCCGCACCGTGAGATCAGCAAGACTGCACTGGGTGCAACGGAATCAGTGAGCTGGCAGTATTTTGATACCACAGCAGGGGCTATCAGCACGTTGCACAACCACGGATACCGGATATATGCCGTAGAACAGACCGTTCACAGCGCTGCCCTTCATGAATTCAGCATCTCACGCGAAGAAAAATACGCCCTTGTTTTTGGTCATGAGATAAAAGGCGTTGAACAGGAAGTAGTTAACAGGTGCGACGGAGCTATCGAGATTCCGCAGCATGGCCCCAAGCATTCGCTGAATATAGCCGTGAGTGCCGGGATTGTGTTGTGGGAGTTCTTCAGGTTTTATCAGAAAGGGTTTTAGGCTATAGGCTATAGGCGAAAGGAAGAAAAAAAAGACGGCTTGCGGCCGTCTTTTTCTGTAGGTTTTTGAGCTATTCCTTACTGGAGCAGCTGTTTGAATGCATCGTTATCAGCTAATTTCAGGAATTCAGCATCCTTTGCAGCATATGCTTTTACCTTTGCATCAAGGCTGACAGCAGTACGCAAGTTGTTGATAACACCGTCGGCATTACCACCGCGGGCATTGGCAACTGCCTTCAGGTAATAAACCCAGCCGTCCTTTACATCGCCCAGTTCGTTGAGGGTAGCAATAGCTTTGTCATTGCTGCCGTTCAGCATTTGTGCAAGAGCAGCATTGAATGAGGGTTTGTTGCCGAAATAGTTGACAGCGGCGGCATAGTCGCCCTGTTTTACCTTGATGATACCCAGGTTATAACTTACTGCATCACCGGCGCTCATTGCACCTGTAAGAATTTCCTCAGCAGCTTTCAGATCACCGTCAGCAAGGGCTACAGCACCCAGGTTGGCATTAACGGTGGGATTGTCCTTAATGGCCTTGGCAGCCTGAAGGGATGCTTTTGCATCGGCAGTTTTACCTTGCTGCATATACACCATACCCAGGTTGTTCTTTGCCCTTACGCACTGCGGGAAATTATCGGATGCAGCTTTGTATATGGCAGCCTTTTCATTCAGGTTTTCGGTGAGTGTGGCAGCATATAAAACTTCTTCCAGGTTCAGTGCTTTGGCATCATTGAGCCCAAGATTGAGCAATTCATCATCATTTTTACCAACCACGTCAATATCAACGCTCATCACGGAACGACGAAGCTTCGGAAGAACTTCCTCGGCAAGTTCGGAATAGGCACTGGCAATATTCTTGATTTCCTTTTCCCTGACAACCGGGTCGGAATACATGGAAAGCACGCGCAGGATCAGTTCCTTATCCTGAACATCGGATTTTTCCAGTTCGGTCTTAAATCCTTCCCAATCCTCGGGAGTAGTCATTTTGCTGAGGAATTCGGCTGCTTCGGCTTCGGTGATCTTTTTGTCTTTCAAAGCTTTCTTAAAATATTTTTCAGCAGATGATCCCCGGTTTACGGAAAGCTTTTCATTCAATTCGAGTGCACCATCAGGAGATGCATAGGCGGAAATTTTAGCCCCCTTGATCTGCTTGTTGGGAGTAGCTTTTGCATCAACGATCTGCTGTTCAAAAGCAACAATGTCTTCAGACCTAAGTTCAGCTCTGCGGACATCGGCTTTATTGATAACGTAATGGATATCAGCCGTGTAAGTTTCAGGAATGATCCTCTCAAAATTGTCATTCATACCAATGGTTTTCGGGTCGACCATTACCAGGGTGGGTGTTGCCACAACACCATCGGCAATTTTAACCGATCCGAATTCCACCGGGTCGCCTTCTTTAATTCTGGCAGAGTAACTGATTATCAGCTCGGATTTCATCATTTCCGGCGTGTAGGGAAGTGTGCCGTTATAAGAGTAGCTTCCGCCGGTGTAGGCGATTACCTTATTATTGGCTTCCACTTTTTCTCCCTGTAAGGTAGTGGAGGGATATGCAACCTCGCCGCCTTCGTATTTCAAAACCGGAGTAGCTACAACAACTGCTTTCTTGTTGAAGTACTTCTCGGGAAAGCTCACATCTCCGGAGACTTTAACTTCGCCGGCATGTGTTTCAAGTGGATTGGGTTTAACGGAATATTCAACTGTGGGGGCCTCATCCCTCATTTTGGAGAGACCTGCACAACCGCTTATCAGTAAAGCGGAAACAGCGAAAATGGATAGGTAGTTCAGTCTAGTTTTCTTCATGATTGTTAATATTTGATTTAAAGTTCAATAAAAAAGATGTGTAATAATATGGAGTTTATAAAGTTACGAATGTTTTTCGATTTATGAAAATTTCACCTGTACGGAAATAATTAAGATACAAAGATAATAAAAAAAATAATTACGTTTAGGCTCAACCGCATGATGTATTATTTCAAGTGCTGTCACAAAGATTCACAATAATCGGGCCAAAAATAAAAACAGCTCCTACCCTTTTACCAGTAAGCGTTTCATACTTTTATCCCAGGTGCATTTTCAGGTAATAAAAAACAGCATTGCCAGCAAAAAATTCCGGTGTATGCGGAAATTATTGCTGGCAATACAGTTGTGTAACCCG
>Ga0209751_10001030_pt1 | contig 29172 bp, 26 predicted proteins | sample RifCSP13_1_FD_184019 | JGI IMG/M metagenome (GOLD analysis project Ga0209751, IMG submission 184019) | Soil microbial communities from Rifle, Colorado - Rifle CSP2_sed 13_1 (SPAdes) (version 2) | ecosystem: Environmental > Terrestrial > Deep subsurface > Rock core/Sediment | place: Rifle...
TTCCCTGCACGGGCGAGTGCGATTCTAAGGTCAACCTGGTTCTGGTTGGCAATCGGAATTCTTAGTATGTTTTTTGCTTGTTTTTTCAGACGTAGCGGCTCAGCACGCTCCCTTTCGGAGATTGAAGATGGGCCGAATCTCCGTTCCCTTACAAGGAAAGCCCTTGCCCCAGGGTTCCGCGGTATAATTTTCTGTGCTTATGGGTGAGCGCCAATTTGTTTGGCGTTTAATTTTAAAAAAGAGGAAAAGGAAAGAAACTGGATGGCTGAAGCGCTACTCGATGTCAAAGGACTAGAAACAACCTTCAAGACGCCTGAGGGGGTTGTGCATGCGGTCAACGGAGTTTCGTTCCAACTGAAGGAAGGCGAAACTCTGGCCGTGGTGGGGGAAAGCGGTTGCGGTAAAAGCGTCACCATGTTATCGATTTTAGGTCTCGTTCCCCACCCGCCCGGAGACGTCAACGCCGGGGAAGCTCATTTCGGCGGGCAAGATCTCCTGGATATGAACAATGAAGAGCTGCGCCACATTCGCGGGGCGCTGATCAGCATGATCTTCCAGGATCCGATGACATCGTTGAATCCGGTGCTTACCATCGGCAGGCAATTGGAAGAACCCCTGATGTTGCACCTGGGCATGAAAAAGAAAGAAGCTCGCGCCCGCGCCGCCGAATTACTGAGCATGGTGGGCATCCCCAGCGCCGCTGAGCGCCTGGATGATTATCCCCACCAGTTCTCGGGCGGCATGCGCCAGCGCGTGATGATCGCTATGGCGTTGTCTTGCAACCCGCAGATCCTCATTGCTGACGAACCCACCACGGCGTTGGACGTGACCATTCAGGCGCAAATCACCGAACTGGTCAAACGTCTGCGTGACGAATTAGGGATGGCTGTGATCTGGATTACGCACGACCTGGGTGTGGTGGCTGGCATCGCCCAGCGCGTAATTGTGATGTACGGGGGTTATATTATTGAAGAAGCACCGGTCAAAGAGCTTTACACCCACCCCGAGCATCCTTATACAATCGGCCTGCTTGGCAGTTTGCCTCGCGTGGATGAAAAGGGAAAACATCATCTTGACTCCATTGAAGGGCTGCCCCCGGTCCTCTACGCAAAATCCACCTCCTGCCCGTTTGCCCCGCGCTGTAAGTGGGTACAGGCTAAATGCTGGGCAGAGAACCCTCCCCTGCTAAAAGTGGGTCCGAACCACACGGCGGCTTGCTGGGTAGATACTCATACAGGGAAGTTGCGCCAATGACGCCATCCAAGAACGGCAAAAACGAAATCCTCCTCGACGTCGACGACCTGGTCATGCACTTTCCCATCTATCGCGGCGTGATCCGCCGCCAGGTGGGAGCGGTGCGCGCCGTGGATGGAGTGAGTTTTCAGGTAAAGAAGGGCGAGACCCTGGGCTTGGTGGGCGAATCCGGTTGCGGGAAATCAACCACAGGCCGCACGATTTTGCAGCTCTATAAGCCAACTGCGGGCAGGGTGACCTTCGACGGTGTCGATCTTGTCGCTCTCAAAGGTGAACAACTTCGTAAGATGCGTCGCAAGATGCAAATGATCTTCCAGGACCCGTACGCCAGCCTGAATCCACGTATGACGGTAGGAGATATTGTTGGCGAGCCGTTGATGGTGCATGAAGTCGCAACCGGCAAGCAGCGCCGCGATACGGTGCGCGAACTTTTGGAACTGGTCAAACTAAATCCATCCTTTATCGACCGCTATCCTCACGAATTCTCCGGCGGCCAGCGCCAGCGCATTGGCGTGGCCCGGGCTCTGGCCCTGCACCCTTCGTTTATCGTCTGCGATGAGCCGATCTCAGCGCTCGATGTCTCGATTCAAGCGCAAGTGGTCAACCTGTTGGAAGACTTGCAGGAGAAATTCAATCTTACTTATCTATTTATTGCCCACGACCTTTCCATGGTGCGCCACATCAGCGACCGGGTGGCCGTCATGTACCTGGGCGTGATCGTTGAACTGGCCGACCGGCAGGATATTTATGAGAATCCGCTACATCCCTACACCCAGGCCCTCCTATCTGCCGTACCCATCCCGGACCCGGTAGTTGACTCCAAGCGAAAACGCACTATATTAAAAGGAGATGTGCCTTCCCCGGCCAACCCGCCATCGGGCTGCCGTTTTCGCACGCGATGCCCGATCGCCGAACAGCTCTGCGCCGAGCTACGTCCTGAATTCCGTGAGCTTAAACCTGGCCACTTTGTGGCTTGCCACTTTGCCGATCAGTTTGTGCAATAAAAAATCTATGGATTTATGGAAGGAGGTGAGGTCCAGAAGAAGATAAATCACCTTACCAAATCGAATTTGACGTAACTTTGTACATCCTTTCGAAAGAAAGAGGAGAGAAGAACGATGCGTAAACTTTATCTTTTGTTAAGCCTGTTCGTGATCGCCAGCTTTGTGCTGGCGGCTTGCGCGCCGGCGACCACGGGCGGTGAAACCGGCGGTGAAACCGGCGGCGAGACCGGCGGTGAAACCGGTGCCCCGGCATCAAAGGATCCCAACACCTTCGTGTATGTGACCTTTGGCGAACCGGACCTGCTCGACCCGGCGTTGGACTACGAAACCGCTGGTGGCGAAATCCTCCAGAACGTCTATGAGACCCTCGTGACTTACGTGGGACTCTCGGCGATCGAGGTTGAAGGCCTGCTGGCCGAATCCTATTCGGTTTCGGATGATGGCCTGACTTACACCTTCAATCTGCAACCGGGCGTGACCTTCCACGACGGCGCCACACTGGATGCCTCCGATGTGTCGTACTCCTTCGTGCGCGGCATGCTGCAGGGTGGCGGAAGCTCGCCGCAGTTCCTGATCATCGAGCCCTTCTGGGGCCTGGGGACCACCGATATCTCTGAAATGGTGGAAGTGGCGCAAGTACTCGGCCTCGAAGCCATTCAGGATGGTATCTCCACAGAAGAACTCGGCCAGATCCCCTATGAGCTTTACGACAACACCGAAGGGATGATGGCTGTCGACCCGGAGATCCTCACCGGCGTCTGCGAGACGCTGTACAGCAAGTTCACCACCGATGGCAATACCGTGAGCATGACCCTGGCTCTGCCCTGGGCTCCGTTCCTGACAACGATTGCAGGATATTGGAGCTCCGCCATGGACCAGGACTGGACAGCGGCCAACGGCGGTTGGGATGGAAGCTGCGACACCTGGGCTCCCTTCTATGCCATGCAGCCCGAGAACGATCCGATCTATGACATCGCCAATGGCACCGGCCCCTTCATGCTGGATCACTGGACCGCAGGTGAAGAGGTCGTCATGGTGCGCAACGACAACTACTGGCGCGAACCCGCAGCTCTTGAGCGTGTCGTGATCCAGCAAGTTGACGAGTGGAGCACCCGCTTCGCCATGCTGCAGGCCGGCGATGCTGATGCCGGCGCAGTGCCTCCCGAAAACCGCGCTCAGATGGATGCGCTCGTGGGCCAGGTCTGTGTTTGGGACGGCGGTTCCGAGAGCTACAGCTGCCAGCCGGTAACTGACTGGTGCGCTGACACCGGCGCTTATGCCGGCACCGACACCGAGGCCAGTGTTTGCGCGAGCCCCGATAACAGCAAGCGTTTCCGCCTGAACCTGGGACGCCCCAGCAACACCCGCTCGGATATCTTCTTCAACTTCAACATCGGCAACCCGGATGGCAGCAACACCTATCTGGGCTCCGGCGAGTTGAATGGCAACGGCATTCCGCCTGACTTCTTCAATGATGTCCACGTCCGCATAGCCTTCAACTACCTGTTCGACTGGGACACCGTCATCAGTGACCTGTTTGGCGGCGAAGCCGTCCAATCTCGCTCTCTGACGATCCAGGATATGCCTGGCTACAACGAGGATGATCCGGCTTACTCCTTCGACCTTGAGCAGGCTGCGGCTCACTTCCAGATGGCAGATGTCGACAAGGATGGCATCCCCGCTGGTGAAGATCCCGAAGGCGATATCTGGACCACCGGTTTCCGCTTCTCGGCTACCTACAACCAGGGCAACACAACCCGCCAGACTTTTGTGGAAATGCTGTCCTCCAATGCCAACGCGGTCAACGAGCTGTTCATTATCGAATCCGTAGGTTTGCCGTGGCCGGCCTTCCTGCGTTCGATCAATGCTCGCTTGGCTCCCATGTTCTTCGTGGGTTGGCATGAAGACATCCACGACCCGCATAACTGGTACGTGCCGTACCTGGTAACGTTCTATGCCAGCCGGCAGAGCGTGCCTGCAGAGATCCAGGATCAGTTCATCCCCTTGGTCAACGAAGGCGTGCTTTTGAGCGACCCGGCTGCCCGCAATGAGGTTTATCGCGAGCTGAACCAACTGGTGTACGACAATGCGCTGGGCATCATCGGCGTGTTGGCCACCAGCCACGGTTATGTGCCGCAGTACCTCAACGGTGTGGATAGCCTCGCCATCAACCTGGCGTGGAGCAACCTCTACTACTATCCTCTTTCGGAACAATAGTAGAGAGTTTCTAGTTAACCATTGCGTGGGGGGCTCACAGCCCCCCACGCAAGCATCGAGCATCCTGGGGCATGCAGAGCGGTCTTCGCAAGAAACCGTTGTTCAGGCAATAGGATGCGAGGCAAGTGTTATGACCACATATATTCTTAGAAGGTTGATGCTGGTTCCTGTGCTGCTGTTTGGCGTAACTGTGTTGATCTTTTCCATGCTGCAATTCTTGACGCCGGTTGAGCGCTCTGCGCTTTACGTGCGGGATCTGCCAAGGAATCAACGACAGCTTGAAGGCATCATCTTGCGCTACGGGCTGGATAAACCCCTTCCCGTTCAATATTGGAATTGGCTGGTTGGGACGAAAAACCCAGTGAACGGCGAAAGAGAAGGGGGGATCTTATTTGGCGATTTTGGCTGGTCGCGCACCGGGTCACAGCCGGTTGCCAAGTTGATCTCCTCCCGTTTTCCAAACACACTGGATCTGACCTTGTGGGCGGTGGCGCCGGTCATTTTGGTGGGCATCTGGTTGGGGGTGCAGGCCGCGGTTCACCACAATGGATTCATCGATCAAGCGGGACGTATATTTAGCATCGTTGGCGCTTCCTTTCCTACCTTTGTCGCCGGCTTATTGTTCCTGATGGTTTTCTATGCACAGCTGGAATGGTTCCCCCCTGGCCGGCTCTCCACCCAAATGCAAATTGCAATCAATTCACCCGATTTCCACAGCTATACATCGCTGCTAACCATCGACAGCCTGCTCAATGGGCGCTTTGATGTCTTCATCGATGCCTTAAAGCACATGCTCCTGCCCATCCTGACGCTTTCCTACCTCACCTGGGCCACTTTCCTGCGGGTGACACGATCCTCGATGTTGGAAACATTACGTATGGACTACGTGACGACGGCACGCGCCAAGGGTTTGCGCGAACATGACGTCATCTTTAAGCATGCCCGCCCGAATGCCATGATTCCCGTGATCACCCTGGCCGGGTTCTCGATCGTTGGTCTCATGGGCGGTGTGGTGATCACCGAAACGGTGTTCGATTTTCCCGGGATCGGCAAAGCCGCCGCTGAAGCCGCCGGCCAACTGGATGTGGTGACCGTTCTTGGATTTGCGCTGTTCAATGGGTTTATTTTGATCGTTGCGAATCTTGTGGTCGATATCATTTATGCGATGGTCGATCCGCGCATTCGCTTGTCTTGAGGTGGATGATGACTGGAATTACGACAACCCCTAAAGATCTCGGTCTGCAAGAAGAACTTTCTCGCATGAGAAAAGTGGGATCCCTCGAAAGGATCCTGGGGCCCGAAAACTATCGGGTTTTGACCGGGTTGTTGAAGACTCCCGCCTCGATCATCGGCTTTTTCCTGATCGCCATGTTCATCTTCATTGCGCTGGCCGCCCCATTTATCATCCCGCCGATCAATGCCAATCTGCCTTACACCATTCCCCAGGATGGGTACAAGGCCGAACCAAAGCCGCCTGGAACGCTTTGGGAACGCAATGCCCCGGATCTACCTTTCTGGTGGAAACCGATCATGGGAACAGACCAGTGGACTCATTTGATGGGTACCTCCCAAGGCCAGTACGATATCTTCTACGGAGTGATCTGGGGGACACGCAGCGCCCTCTCCTCCGGGATGATCGTGGTGATTGCGACCTTTGCCATCGGGATGATCGTCGGCTCGATCTCCGCCTATTATGGCGGCGTTGTCGATAATATTCTTATGCGCGTGGTGGATGTCTTCCTGACCTTGCCTTTCATTTTGGCCGCGCTGATCCTGGCTGCGGTGTTGGTCCCTAAGCTGGGCAGGAGTTTGGTTCCATCCATCATTGCCTTGATTACATTCGGCTGGATGGGATATGCGCGGGTTATACGCGGTGACATTCTCTCGATTAAGGAGCGAGATTTCGTGATGGCGGCCCGCGTGATTGGGGTCCGCGATGGACGCATTTTGTTCCGCCATATTTTGCCGAACGCAATATTCCCCTCCCTGGTTCTGGCCTCCCTGGCAATCGGTGACGTCGTTTTGAGCTTTGCGGCGCTTTCTTTCCTGGGTATCGGAACGGAAATCGGGTACGCGGACTGGGGACAGGTATTGAGTTTTGCCCGTAATTGGATCATCAGTCTGGAAACCTACTGGTATATCGTGGTCTTCCCCGGGATTACGTTGGTCCTGTTTGTGATGGGCTGGAACCTTGTAGGCGATGCATTGCGGGATGTGCTCGACCCCCGCATGCGCGGCAAGACGTAAAAGTTAACCTTCCCCATGCGCAATTTGTTGCGCTGGCTCTTCTTCCCTTTTGGGATCGCACTTGTGGCGTTGGTGCCATTCCAAGAGGGAAGTTCTTTTTCAAACCAGCTGCAGGAAACTCCATCCCCAACTTTTGACGCAGCCCGCTTGGCTGAGCCAACCATGCCTGCTGATCCCTCCCAGGCCGATTTGGGAGCCAGGGATTATTGGTTGTATTGCCTCCCTTGCCATGGGGATAAAGGGCAGGGATTGACTGATGAATTCCGCATGCTGTACCCGCCAGAGGAACAGACTTGCTGGCAGTCTGGTTGTCACGGTAACAACCCCTACGAGAATGGCTTCAGGCTTCCCACGGCCATTCCGCCGGTGATCGGTCCTTCGGCTCCGTTGAATAAATTTGCGGACGCCTCGGTGCTATATGCGTTTATTAACGCGTCCATGCCCTGGCACCAACCTGGCAGCCTGGAGCCGGAAATCTATTGGAGGCTGACCGCGTTTTTGCTGCGCGAGAACGGCTATGTAAACCCTTACGAGGAGTTGGGACCCGATAACGCGGGGTTCATTCCGATTGGCGGCGCCGGTGCCGAATTCGGGACTGAAGAAGTGGCTCAAGCCACTACTCACCCGACCCAGATCGTGCAGGATGAGCTGATCGAACCGGAAACCGGTCACCTGGTGGAAACCGGCCGATCTCTTGTAATTGGGATTGTGGTTATTGTGATGTTGTTATTTGTTGTAGCTGCGATGGCTTTATTGCGACGCAATAAAAGAAAACCACGGAGACACCGAGACATAAATTAAATTTCTCCGTGCTTCCGTGTCGGAGCCTGCCCTGACCCTGAACGAAGTGAAGGGGAACGGGTGGTTAAGGTTTTACTTATGCCAAGCATGGCGGGCAAATCCGCTAGGGTGGCGATTGTCGCGTCCGGTTTGATTGTATCCAGGTGATCGCGGTTGGCCGGGGTATCTGCCCGCCGCGTGAGCCAGATGCTCGTGAGCCCGGCATTTTGTGCTCCCAGAATATCGGCGCCCAGTGTGTCGCCGACCACGGCCACACCTTCGCGCGGCAATCTCCAATGCTCCAGTGCGATCTCGAAGATGCGCGGGTTGGGTTTGCGGATGCCGCAGGCGGCCGAACTCAGGACGAAATCTAGATAGGGACGCAGACCGGCATTATTGACTAGGGTCTGCACGTCGGCGTCGTCACTGGCGTTGGATACCACTGCCAATCGTAATCCGGAATCCCGCAGCGCCTCCAAGGTAGATTGCGCATCCGGCTCAGGTTTCCAATGGGCTTGCGAAACAGCATAAAGTTTTTCAAGGGCGGGCGCCAGCATTTCAGGCGTCACATCTGTGTAACCCAGGTCTGACAGCATGTCGCGCAAAATCCGCGCCGTCGTGTATTCAATGAATTCGGCTTCGCGCTGAGTGTAATATTCTTCCAGCTTTTGCTGGAATTCATCCAAAAACGAATGTCTGTCCAATTTGAATCCCTGTTGATTTAGGTGCGCTAACAATTCCTGGTTGGCACTTTGCATCACCTCATGCCAGGCACCATCGAAGTAAATCAGTGTTCCGCCCAGATCGAAAAGCACGGCTTTAGATACTTGTTTACTTGTTTCCCTGTCTACTTGCCCCACAATCAATATCCCCGCTCAAGATCGATTTTATTAAGCAGTTCTTCTCCGTCGACATAGCGGCGCAGGTTTTCCTTGAATAAAGTGAACGCTCGCTCCACATAGTGCGGGCTGAGACCTGCTACGTGCGGAGAAATCAGCACATTCGGCAGATCCCACAAACGGCTGTCAGCCGGCAATGGTTCTTCCGCAAAAACGTCCAGACCTGCAGCAGCGAATTGCCCCTTTTCCAGTGCATGGATCAAGGCTTCCTGGTCCACAACCCCGCCGCGGGATACATCTACAAGGATGGCGCTGGGTTTCATGGCGGAAAGTTGTTTTGCGCCCAGCATGCCACGGGTTTCCTGGGTAAGTGGTACCGTGACAACGACATAATCGCACTCCTTTAGGAGACTGCGTAATGCCTTGCCCGGGTACAGCCGTCGCGGTAAATCAGCTGCCGGGTCGCCTTGACCGTCAACCTGATAATCAGTGGATTGCGCTTTCAGCAAGTCGCGTTTGCTGGCAAGAACCGTGACGCCGAAGGATTGCAGCAACCTGGCCAATCGCTGGCCAACGCTGCCGTAACCGATGATGCCTACCGTGCTGTTGAGTAATTCTTTAGGGACATAACGTTGTGAACGCTGTGTGGCCCACTGGTTGCGGCTTTGATCGGCAACCATTTCAGGCAAATGGTGGCCAAGCGCAAGCATGAGGGCCAGCGCATGTTCTGCCACTTGCGGGGCATTGGCTCCGCTCAAGGATGTGGCCTGCACGCTCACCTGGCGCAAGATGGGTTGATCCAGATGTTCTTCGATGCCGGCAAGATGAAACTGTATCCAGCGCATTTTCGGCGCCTGCTCAGGCTGCGGCAGGACGCGGATGGTGTAAAGGATCTCTACGGACGCCCACTCCTCCTCAGGGAGTTCTTGTCCTTGTGACAGAGGCCGGGAGACGACTTTGAAATCGGTAGCCAGTGAGTGCAGTTCGTCCAGCTGTTCCTGGCTAAATTGCACGGTGATGAGGATTTGTCGTTCGTCGCTCATGATACAAGTGGGTTAACGATTTAACCCCATAATCTATGAAACGTCGCAATTGCAGATGACAAAAACCCCGGAAAAAAGAGACCGCCGGCTTTGGCGGCGGTCTCAAATTCGGAGCACGTTCGGAGGGGTTTGAAAGACTGAGGTTCTTAGTCCTCTGCCCAGATTTCAACCCAGAACCATTCTGTGCCTTTTGGCCCCAAGCCAAACAAAGTTCCGCCGTCGCTGCGCAGCATCCAATATCCTTTATACGAGCCTTGTTCGTTAGGGGCGCTCATGACCACCTTAAGCGTCACGTGCTCGCCAGGCAGGATCCCCTTAGCAGGCATATCCACTGCCACGTCTTCAAAGGATTCAACGTTGTCGGCGTCCATCTGTTCACCGTCGATGAATACCACTGAGTAGAAAGAATTCCAGGTGCAGGTGCCTATGTTCTTGAAGACCCAGGTCTTTGTCAAGGGAACGCCCACTTCATATTTGGCCCCATCCTGGGGGGTTTCCCACGTAAGCTCGGCTCTCAAACAGCCCAGGCTGCTGCCGCCCGAGGATTGCTGCTGAGTGGGTTTGGGCGTATTGGTAGGTGGCGTGCCTGTGACGCTGGGTGTTGCCGTCGGCAGTTCAGGCGTGCTGGTGGCTGTAGGCGTCTCGGGCGTTGCTGTGGGCGTTGGGGAGGCTGCTGCCGCCGTTTGAGTAAGGCTGTCAGCGAAGATCTGAGCGGCCTGAGTAAGCACCGCAGCAGAAGTTTCCGCTTCGCTGGGGCCGCAAGCGGCCAGCACTAGCCCCGTTAGCAAAATGGGAAGCAAGGCAATTGCATGTCTTTTGGTCAAGTCGAAACCTCTAGCCCTGAAAATGAGCGGACATTATATCCTCTGGATATCTCAATTGTCACACGCCGAAAGCCAACTTAATGTTTGTGAAGACATAGCCATACGGGATCCGCAAGAACGTTAATCTTTTTTATCGGTTGTGCTACTCAATCACGGTATTGATCTGCTCATGCATGTAGAGTTGCAGATAGTAGTGGCCGCCAGCATTTTTGCCAGTTGACCCGGAGCCTTTCCAGCCACCGAACGGCTGGAAACCCGGCCAGGCGCCGGTTGTGGCGCCCTGCGGGCGGTTGGCGTATGTCACGCCTGCCTCAATGTTGTCGAAGAACCACTGCGCCTCTTCGCCATTTCCATAGAAGCCGGCGGTAAGGCCGAAGTCCACATCATTGGCCAGAGCCATGCCTTCGTCGAGGTCCTTGATCTTGTGGATCATCGTGATGGGCAGGAACATTTCGTATTTCCACAAGCGATGATCGGTGGGGACGTTTGCGGCGATTGTTGGCTCGCAGAAGTAACCTTTTCCGCGTTCGCCATCGGTTAACACCTTTCCGCCTGTTAAGAATTCACCAGCCTGCGAAAGCTCTTCAGTAAAATTCTTGAAGTTGTCGTAGGCTCCTTGGTTGATGACCGGGCCTAGGAAGATATCTTTTCCAGTGGGGTCGCCAACTTTAAGCTTGCGTGTAGTTTCCACCAGCTTCGTCACCAGATCGTCATAAACGGGCGCTTCCACGTAGATGCGCGAAGCCGCCGAGCATTTCTGGCCCTGGTTGCCGAACGCCGAACGGTACAGGCCTTGCACGGCGCGATCAAGGTCTGCGTGGCGTGAAACGATGGCCGGATTCTTTCCGCCCATTTCGAGGATGGTGGGGCGCGGATAGCGGCCTTTGGCAAAACTGCGATAGATGCCCATGCCCACGTCGACGGAGCCGGTAAATGTGACCCCGTCAACCAGCGGACTGTCGATCAGCGCCTGTCCCATGACAGAGCCGCGACCAGTAAGGTAATTGACCACACCATTGGGAAAACCCGCGTCGCGGAAGCATTCGGCTAGGAGCCGGGACGTCCAGGGTGTGTCCTCTGCAGGCTTGTAAACAACGGCGTTGCCCGCTACCAACGCGGCGCCAACAGGCCCTGCCGTGAGCGCGGCCGGGAAATTAAAGGGACTGATGACCACCCAAACGCCGTAGGGTTTGAGTTTGGAAAGGTTGGCGGCTTTGTAACCCTTAAGCGGGTCGACGCCCATTTTGACGACAAATCCCTTGTTGGCCTCCATTTGGTCGCAGGCATAACGCATCAGATCGGCAGCCTCGGCAGCATCGGCCAGTGCTTCCATGCGGTTTTTGCCCGCCTCCAGGGACGTCACCGCGCCGAATTGATAAATATGGTCATCGATGAGGTCAGCGGCTTTGCGCACCAGGGCCACCCGCTCCTCCCACGGCCGTCGTCCCCAATCTCGGGCCGCACGTCGGGCAGCCTCGAGTGCATCCTGGGCTTGCTCGGCAGTGGCTCGCTGGAAGATACCCAGCACCATTCTGGCGTCGATTGGAGAGATATTTTCCTTCTTTTCCGTGGAGAAAACATCCTTGCCATCAACGAACATGCCGTATTCTTTGCCAACGGAGGCTTTGGTCTGTGCCACTGCCGCCTCATAGCCCTTATGGAGCTCCTCTGGTGGATCGAACATCGTGGCATATGTGAGCCTGAATTTGCCATTTTCGGCCATGGAAACGTCTCCTGAAATGGTTTAGCGGTCTTTACCAGCACCTAGTATAGCTGAGGGATCGCGGAGTCAAAAAGGGACAAAGGTCAAATAGCGGTGAGATAACAGAGTTGACGATCGCCCTCAGACTGCAGACCCTAAGGGTTCCACCGCGCAGTTCTTTGCAAATGTCCTTCATCGTCACATAATCCCCTTAACGAGGTTAGTAGGCTAAACCCTTAGGGTTTTTTTGCCGCGCCATCAGCTTTGGCCAACTGGAGAAATGGTATTGTCCTCTCTATCCAGGTACGCACCTGCTGCCGCCTTGCAGCACTACGGATAAGTTTCATGAAGCGCAAGGCACGTTCTTCGCGACTGATCTTTGAACGGCTATAGGTGCGGAACTGGTAGTCCTGGGAGAGCGTCTGGATCTCATTGCTCAGGTCAGGGATCAGTTTCGCCAGCGCCTGAGAACGTTGTTCCGGTGTGTCTCCCGACTTGGGTGCAGCGCCCAGCCAACGCAGAGCCTGGTTGATCTGAAGGAAAGCGCGCTCAACAGGCGACAGCGCGCTGTAACGCGCCCATCTGGCGATTGGATCGGGGACCGCGATGTCCAGTCGGGCAAAACCCTTTGTGACGAGTTCAGGAATTCCCACGCCCTCCTGAATTCGCTTCCAATTCAAAAGAAGAGCAGCGCCGATGGCGAATAAAACCAACATCCCGAAGATTGGCCTCAGCGGGTTGGGCAGCACAACTGGCGCCGATGTTTCAGCATCCTCAGCTTTGGCAGCCAGAGCTGGTTCGTCCGCTTCACTGGGAACCAGTGGCCCCGCCAACCCTAGGCGCAACAGGCGTAGCAATTCCTCTTCGCTTAGGTTTTCAATGGGAGTATCTGCCGGCCGTGTTAGCGGCGTCTGGTTGGCAGTCGGCTCGAATTCAACCCATCCAATGTCGGGGAAAAATACTTCCGGCCAGGCGTGCGCATCGCGCAGACGCACAACATACGCAACGCTTCCCTCAGCGGTTTCAGGTTCGCCTTGAGCATATCCAACAGCCAACCGTGCAGGTATTCCCAGGCTGCGCAACATAAGGACCTCAGCAGTGGCGTAATAATTGCAGAACCCTTGTTTTTGATCGAATAGCATCCACTCGATCGGATCGCGGTTTACAGGTGCGATTGGCATTTGATCGACATACTCGATTTCCCTGCGCAGGTAAATGGTAATGACGACGGCGATGTCGTAAGGAGTTTCCTGCCCCTGGGAAAGTATTTGCGCTAGCTCGGCAATTTGCGGGCTGAAGTCAGTAGGAAGTTGCAAGTATCGTTCGCTGACCCATGTGGGGTAAGCGGTTCCGGCCGCTCGCAATTGATCGGATGTGGGCACAGCCACTGAAGCTTGCACCACGTATGTCTCTCCGGGGAGGACAGGAGATTGGGCGAATAATGCGGCGAGGTCCTGATAGCCGTCTTCGTTTTGTGCAAAGGAAAATTCCGCGGCGCGATCCAACGCAATTGGCTGGGAAACCGCGTGGAGCAATTCCAGATTTTCATCAGCCATGACCTGGAACTCAACTAACGTGCGTCCTCTAAAATCCGTGAACTGATCGGGGTCTACGTCGCTCCAGACTTCACGCTTCTCGTAGTCGCTAGTCCAGATTCCATTTTCGTACCGGTCGTAAACTCGGTCGCGCCAATAAGGGCGAACTAGGAACTGAGCACTCGCGTTGACTTCCGCCGTGAAGAGAACGTCTGATGATTGAGGAATTCCGCGCCCAAGCAGGAATTGCTCACCAAAATAATTGCGGGCGCGTGGCAGCCCACCCTGTAATGGGAAAAATACACGCCCGATTTCGTCCCTGACCGAGGTCCATGGAGTTGTGAGGGAAGTCCAGAATGATTCGATCGAATTTAGTGAAGAAGCCAGGGTCGGTGTCCCCCAGGCTAAAAGCACTAGAATGGCAGCGGAAAGAAAAGATAACCGGGTCAGACTGCTGCTCAGTTCAAAGGGAACATAAACTCCGGCTCTCTCCCATCGCATTCGATTTCGTAACAATTGCAAACGGGTCTGTAATAGCAGAAGGCACAGCGAAAAAAGCGCCAGCAACCAGGCCTTCCATAGATCCCTGGGGTCGTAAGTCTGAACCACCAACGCGGCCAGGCCAAAGGGTATCAGCGCGCCCCACAGATCAGCGCGCCGCGCCAGGCGGTAACCTGCATTGAGACCGAAGACCCAAAACAAGATCGCCATGGCCGTAATGAATAACAATGGGTCCTCAACATTTTCGCCATCCCCAAATTGGCTGATGGCAAAACCAAGTCTGTCGCCGAGATCGCGCAGGCGTACTGTCCATTCCTGATCTGCAAAAAAAGCCAGGCCAAGCTGCCAGGGCACGAAGAAGAGCCCATAGAGCAAACCAAAGGCGGTGCTCAGCCAGCCGGTGAACAGAGAGCGGCCAAGGGCAAAGCCGGCAATGCATCCTAGCACGGCCAGAAAGGAGACCAGGAACAGGTGATCCGTGGCCTGGGTAGCGACCAGGCGGGCACCGGCCAGTAGGACACAAGCCATTGCAAGCATGGCCGCAGGCCAATCCCAACTGAGTAGGCGGGGGTGGTTCGCGTTTTTCAAGGGTTCGTTTGCGGAAAGTTGCACAATCGCCAACTTATGGTAGAATGCCGCCGAACTGGGTATGGTGCGCCTTAAGTACGGCCCAGCGGCGCTCGGGTTCATTCTATTAGAGAGTAACAATGAATCACATAGGATGTTTATATCCTCTGAATGCAAATGCGTCCAATACACAACCCGAACTGAAGGATTGGCATGCTGAGTAACTGGATCTTTGTCGGAATTTTCATCTCAATAGCCGCCGTTTTTCCTCTTTTGCCCATAGTGCTGGCCCGCTTTTTGGCGCCGCGCAAGCCCAACCCCATCAAGCTGGATACCTACGAGTGCGGTATGGAGACTGTGGGCGACACCTGGGTGCAGTTCAAGGTGCAGTATTACATTTATGCCCTCGTCTTTTTGGTGTTCGACATCGAGACCGTCTTTCTGTTCCCTTGGGCGGTTGCCTTCGATGTGCTGCCGCTGTTTGCGGTGCTCGAAGGCGTGCTTTTCATCGTGATTCTGGTTGGTGGTCTGCTTTACGCCTGGCGAAAAGGCGCCCTTGAGTGGGCATAATTATAGTGGAGAGAAGGCTGAGGTTCGCGCACCAGCCTTCTGTTTTTGCTGCCTACTGACGGAATAAGCCATGTCATTCATCAACGACCCGATCGGTTTCCTGGCCGAATGGATTACCAACTTCCTGAGTGGTTTCCTGCCAGAGGCTTGGGTTATTTTTATTGTCACATTGCTCGGGGTGATCATTACCGCGTCATTCGGCCTGATCATTGTCATCTTCCTGATCTGGCTGGAGCGCAAGATTGCCGCGCGCTTCCAGGACCGGCTGGGACCGAACCGCGCCGGGCCGTATGGATTGTTGCAGACCTTCGCGGACATGATTAAGCTGATCACTAAAGAAGACGTAGTTCCCGAGAAGGCCGATAAATTGACCTTCAATATCGCTCCGATCCTTTCCGTAGTAGCTGTGTTGCTGATCTGGGCGGTGGTCCCGTTTGCCCCTGGATGGATCGGCACGGATCTCAATGTCGGTGTGCTTTACATCGCGGCAGTCGGTTCATTCGGCATCTTGTCCATCCTGATGGCGGGCTGGTCGTCGAATAACAAATATGCGCTGTTGGGCGCCTTTCGCGCCGTGGCGCAATTGATTTCGTATGAAGTGCCGATGCTGATCACCTTGATGGTTCCGGTGTTGCTGGCACGCGATATGGGCATGATGACTATCGTTGAGTCGCAGAACCTCTGGTACATCGCACTGGCGCCGATCTCTGCGATCATCTTTATGGTCTCGTCAATTGCCGAGGTGGGGCGCACCCCGTTCGACCTCATTGAAGCCGAATCGGAAATCGTGGCCGGATATCACACCGAATACACGGGCATGAAGTTCGGTATGTTCTTTGCTGCGGAATTCTTGCACGCGTTTACTATCGGGGTCATCTTCGCTATCTTGTTTCTCGGAGGCTGGCGTGGCCCCGGCGCAGAAGAGTTCCGTTTGCTGGGTGTTGTGTATTTGATGCTCAAGGGCTTGCTTGGATATTTCATCGTCATGTGGGTACGCAGCACGCTGCCACGCATTCGCATTGACCACATGCTGGCGTTCAACTGGAAGTTCCTGACGCCGCTTTCTTTAATGCTGCTGGTGATGACCGCCATTCTTGACAAAATATTTGGCGATACCGCACTACGCCTACCCTTGCTCCTGGCTGGAAACGTACTGGTGCTTTTTCTGGGTTGGCTGGCCTTGCGTTGGGCTTCACGCCGTCAGACAAAAACACGCCGTGTATTCAAGAAGCGCCCTGTGGCCAAACCAGCCTGAACTGTCGGGGAACATTGAGGAGCTCGCGATCCAATGACAGTTGAACAGGCTGTTTTTCTTTTCACCAGTTTCCTGATCTTGTTTTCCGGCTTCATGATGGTGACGCGCCAAAACCTGGTCCACGCCGCGTTGTACCTCGTCGTGGCTCTATTTGGGGTGGCGGTGATCTTCGTGTTGCTTGAAGCGGGATTCCTGGCCGTGGTGCAGGTGCTGGTTTATATAGGCGCCATCGCCATCTTGATGATCTTCGCCGTGATGCTCACCCGGGGTGACGTATCCCAAGAGCAAGAGCCGGTGAATGCCAATTTTGGCTGGGCGTTGCTGCTGGCCGCGCTGTTTTGTTTCGGGCTCATCGTTTTGATTGGGCAATGGCCGGCGATCGACTCCCAGGCACCTGCACTGGATCCCGAAGCAGATACTGTTCTTGATTTGGGTGCAGCCTTGGTTTCGCCCGATGCTTACGTTATTCCCTTTGAAGTGGCCTCAGTGCTGCTGCTGGCTGCATTGATAGGCGCTCTGGTCGTTGCGCGGCCGCAAAAGAAGAATCCCAGGAGCGCAAAGTGATCCCGCTTTCATGGTATTTGGTGCTCGCGGCCGCTTTGTTCAGCTTGGGTCTGTACGGCGTGTTGGCGCGTAAGAATGCCATCGCCATCCTGATGGGCGTGGAGCTGATGCTGAATGCGGTCAACGTTAACCTGGTGGCATTCTGGCGCTACCTGACGCCTGATAGCGTGAGCGGCCAGGCCTTTGCGGTGATGGTGTTTGCCGTTGCCGCGGCCGAAGTTGCCGTGGGCCTGGCGCTGGTGATCTCGATTTATCGCCGCCGCAAGACGGTGGCTGCCGACGAAATCAATTTGATGAAGTGGTAGGCGCGATTCAATGACGATTGCAACACTCACCTGGCTTATCCCGCTGCCGCCGCTGTTGGCCTTCTTCCTTATCCTGTTGTTCACACGTCGTAACAACGCCATCAGCCATATTGTTGGCGTAGGAACTGCGGCACTCTCCTGGCTGCTAGGCATGATCGTGTTTATAGCCGCCATCGGAGCCGAGCATTTAGGCGAGAACCCGATCACATCCTCGGTCGGCTGGCTGGCGTTGGGCGACAAGATCTTCTCGATTGGCGTGCTTATCGATCCCTTGTCCGCGGTAACGCTCTTTTTTGTTGCCTGGACGGTGCTGATGATCTTCATCTACAGCATCGGCTACCACAACTTCGGACAGCCCAAGGGTGCTCATGATGTCCCTGGCTTGCCACCCGAAGGCGCCGAAGAACATGGTCACAGGGTGCCGTCTGTGGAGCCGATGTACGCCCGCTTCTTTGCCTTCATCGGCCTGTTTGCCTTCGGCATGTACACACTGGTGGTCTCCGATAACCTGCTCACCTTGTTCGTGGGCTGGGAGATCATGGGTCTGTGCTCGTATTTATTGATCGGCTTCTGGTACGCCAAACCTTCTGCTAAGGCGGCGGCCATCAAAGCCTTCATGACCACACGCGTCGGCGATGTTTTCATGTTGCTGGGCATCGTGGCTTTGTATTCTGCCACAGGCACGCTGAGTTTCCGCGAAATTCTCTACAGCCATGAAGTACTGGAAACTTTAGCGAATACTCCCGCGGGTGTGTGGGGGTTATCTGCCGCAGGCCTGATCGGGCTACTGCTATTCATTGGCACCGTAGGCAAGTCTGCGCAATGGCCGTTACACGTATGGCTGCCGGACGCCATGGAAGGCCCGACGCCGGTTTCTGCCATGATCCACGCGGCCACCATGGTTTCAGCCGGCGTGTATATGGTTTTGCGCATGTTCCCGCTGCTGTCTGCCGGATGGGTCGAGGGAGGCGATTTAACGACGACCATGACAGTGATGGCCTTCATCGGTGCATTCACCGCTCTGTTTGCCGCCACCATTGCGCTGGCGCAAAAAGACATTAAGCGTGTGCTGGCTTACTCCACAATATCGCAGCTCGGCTACATGATCGCCGCATTAGGCATTGGGGCGTACGTGGCTGCCGCGTTCCATTTAGTGACGCACGCCTTTTTCAAAGCGTTGCTCTTTTTGGGATCCGGCTCAGTGATCCACGGCATGGAACACGGCGTGCTGCACACCGGCGAGCATATCGATGCACAGGATATGTTCAATATGGGCGGGCTTAAGAGCAAGATGCCCATCACGTTCTGGACCTTCTTGATCGGTGGCTTCGCACTTTCTGGCTTCCCGCTGATCACCGCAGGCTTCTGGTCCAAAGATGAAATCCTGGCAGACGCGTTTGCAAACGGGCGCTGGATCGTTTTTGGTGTGTTGGCGCTGGCCGCGGTGCTAACGGCCTTCTACACGATGCGCCAGATCACGCTCACGTTCCTTGGAACGCCGCGCACTAAGGCGGCAGAACACGCCAGCGAGAGCGTGCGCACGATGACGCTGCCGCTGATTGTGCTGGCGGTTTTTGCCATCGGCGCCGGCTGGGTGGGAATCCCGGAATCCTTCCCCGGGATCGGCGGCGTTTTGCCTAGTTGGTTCCACGATTTCGTTGGTGGGACTCTGCTGGAGCATCCGCCCGCGGCTGTATTCAATGCCACGCCGCTTTTGGTTTCATTTGCAGTGGCGTTAGGCGGCCTAGGACTCGGCTGGCTTGCTTATCGCCGTTCTGGGCAAACAGATCCTCTGCGTCAACCGCTGGGGCCTATCTACACCCTACTTGAACGTAAATATTACTTCGATGAACTTTACGATTGGCTGTTTGTGCGGCCGGTAAAATGGTTCGCCGAGCAGTTCACCTACTTGTTCTTGGATCGCCAGGTCATCGACGGGATTTTGCATCGCATAGCCCGCGCCGCGTTCTCACTTGGCCGCATCTTTCGCACTTATTTCGATGCTCCGGTGGTTAACGGCTTCGGCGACTTCACAGCGTCAGTGACGCAATCCTTCGGGCGCGCACTGCGCAAGATACAGACCGGGCAGGTGCAGCAATACCTGCTCTTCGTGGCGCTGCTGGCATTTGGCGGCCTTTTCTATTATCTGTTGACCATTTTGCAATAGGCGGCGATGGACTTCATCACTGATCATTTGCTCTCATTCATACTGTTCAGCCCGCTGGTGGGCGGCCTGATTGTTTTGCTCATACCGGGAGAGAACAAGGATTTCACCCGTCGTCTGGCGTTGGTGCTGAGCTTGATCCCGCTCGCCTTCACACTGGTGGCCTGGCTGGGATTCGGTGCGGCCCCGGAAGCTAACGGCTTCCGCTACCAGGAGCAGGTGAACTGGTACCCCGCCATCAATTCCAGCTACCACCTCGGCGTGGATGGGCTCTCGCTAAGCATGGTGCTGCTCACTGCGCTGCTGTCCCCGTTAGCAATCCTGGCCTCCTTCAGTGTTGACGAACGCGTTAAGCCTTACATGGCGCTGTTCCTGGCCCTCGAAACGGGGATGTTGGGCGTGTTCCTATCGCTGGACTTGCTGCTGTTCTTTGTGTTCTGGGAAATTGGCCTGGTGCCTATGTACTTCCTCATTGACCAGTGGGGCAGCAAGACCGGAGAGCGCGAGCTATGGAGCGGTATGAAGGTGAGCGCGCGGGGCTATGCGTCATTTAAGTTCATGATCTACACCATGGCGGGTTCGCTGGGTCTGCTGCTGGCCATCCAGATGTTGGGCGTGGTCTCCGGCACATTCGACATGCTTGCCTTGTTCCAGAGTTGGCCGAGCTTGACCGGCTCGCTATTTGGCCTATCGATTGAAACAGTCAAAGCCATCGCCTTCTGGGCTTTTGCCATTGCCTTTGCCATCAAGGTGCCCGTGTGGCCCTTCCATACCTGGCTGCCGGATGCGCACACCGAGGCGCCCACCGCCGGCTCTATGATCCTGGCCGGCGTGCTGCTGAAGCTGGGCGCGTATGGCTTCCTGCGCCTGGTGCTGCCGTTGTATCCTGCGCAGGCCCAACTCTATGCGGGCACCCTGGCGCTGCTGGCCACGCTAGCCATTATTTTCGGCGCATTCGCTGCCTACGGGCAGCGGGACTTCAAGCGCCTGGTGGCCTATTCTTCCGTGAATCATATGGGCTTCGTGGTGCTCGGCATCGCAGCGGCAGCCTTTGCCGCCGGCACCGAGAGCGCCACCATCGCGCTCAACGGAGCCATATTGCAAATGTTCAATCACGGCATCTCTGCGGCAGCCATGTTCTTCCTGGTGGGTGTGATCTACGAACGAACTCATACCCGCGACCTTGACGAGTGGGGCGGGCTGTTCCCATTGGTGCCGGTTTTTGGCGGGTTGCTGATCTTCAGCTCGATGTCGTCATTGGGTCTTCCCGGTCTGAACGGTTTCGTTTCCGAATTTCTGGTGGTGCGCGGCGCCTGGCCGATCTTCACACTGTTCACTGCACTCAGCATGCTCGGTTTGCTGTTCACTGGCGCCTACATCCTCAAAGGGATCGCCAAGACCCTGCATGGCCCGCTGAACGAAAAATGGAAGGGACATATCACTGAAATTAACCGCCGCGAGATTGCCGTACTGGCACCGCTGCTGTTGTTGATGCTATGGCTCGGCCTGTGGCCAGCCTGGCTGCTCAACGTGATCAATCAAGCCGTGGTTACCTTCTTCGGCTGAGTCGTTAAGGTGCATTGATGCAAATACCGAACATCCTCAGCATCATTGTTTTCCTCCCCATTGTGGCCGGGGCCGTGATGCTGTTCATCCCGCCCAAGAACCGCGACCTCATCCATCGCTTCGCGCTGGCCGTCGGCCTGGTCTGCTTTCTGCTCTCGCTGGTCGTGTATTTCAGCTTCGATCCCAATGGGGCGCGCTACCAGTTCCTAGAGAAGTTCGACTGGCTGCCCGCGCTGGGCATTTCCTATTATGTTGGCGTTGATGGCATTACCGCGCCGCTGGTGCTGCTCACCGGCGTGGTCATTTTCACCGGGGTGATCATTTCGCAACGCATCGACGACCGCCCCCGTGAGTTCTTCTCGTTTCTGTTCATCCTTGCTAGCGGCGTGTTCGGCGTCTTCGTGTCGCTGGATTTATTCGCCCTGTTCTTTTTCTACGAGATCGCAGTGTTCCCCATGTATTTGCTCATCGCGCTATGGGGCTGGAAGCAGACCCGCGAATATGCGGCGATGAAGCTGACCCTCTATTTGTTCATAGGTTCGGTGATAGCCCTGGTCGGCGCGCTGGCCATGTATTTTGCCTCGGGGTTGAACACCTTCGACATGATTGCGCTGGAAGGCGCGAATTTCTCGCCGGAATTCCAGAACCTTTGGTTCCCCTTTGTCTTCTTTGGCTTCGCCGTGTTAGGCGGCATCTTCCCCTTCCACAACTGGAGTCCCGATGGCCACGTGGCCGCGCCCACCGCGGTGTCCATGTTCCACGCCGGTGTGCTGATGAAGCTGGGCGCCTTCGCCGCATTGCGCGTGGGCATCATGCTCATGCCTATCGGCGCGCAGACGCATTTGCCTTGGATCATCTTGCTGACCTTGGTCAATGTGGTATATGGCGCATTGATCGCCATGGTGCAGACTGATTTCAAATACATGATTGGTTTTTCATCCGTGTCGCACATGGGGCTGGTGGCGATGGGCTTTGCCACACTGAATTACAACGGCTATCTTGGAGCCGGTGTGCAGATGTTCTCCCACGGAGTGATGACAGCTCTATTCTTTGCTGTGGTCGGCATGGTGTACGACCAAGCACACACGCGCGAAATCCCCAAGCTGGGCGGCTTGGTGAAGTACATGCCGTTCGTTGCGGTGGCCTTCATAATTGGCGGCCTGACTTCAATGGGAATGCCCGGCTTCTCCGGTTTCATCGCCGAGTTCCCCATCTTCATGGGCTTGTGGAACAGCCACCCCTGGATCGCCATCGTTGCTGCGATTTCGGTCGCTGTGACCGCCGCTTATATTATGCGCGCTATAGGCCGGGTCTTTTTTGGCGAAGTACCGTCGGAGCTCGAAGGGCACATGCACGACGTTAAATTTTCCGAGAAACTGGCCTTGAGCGTCCTATGCATTTTTATGGTCGGGATCGGCTTATTCCCGGGGATCATCGTGCCGCTGGTGAACGCCGGAGTCAATACGGTTCTGAGCCTGCTAGGAGGCGCATAAGTGTTCGGTACGATCACGACTGAAATGCTCCTGGCAGTTCTGCCGGAGATAGCCCTCCTGGTGTTGGTGGCGATTGTCTTTATCGTCGACTTGATATTAGTGGAGAAGCAACGCGGCGGGTTAGCTTGGCTGACTGCCGCAGGATTGGCCATCACCTTCTTTTTGACCTTATTCTTTGCCCGGCCGGGTGATTCCAGCGAGCTGGTGTGGGGCGGAATGTTGCGCCACGATTGGCTGGCCTACATCTTTAAGTTATTGTTCCTTGCCACCGCTTTTTTGACCGCTCTGCTGACCGTCGGTTGGGAATGCATTTGGCGAAAGGGTGAGTTCTACGTCCTGTTGCTCACCTCCACACTGGGCATGACCCTGATGGCAGCCTCGGCTGATCTGATCATGCTTTTCCTTTCCATTGAGACCACTTCCATCCCACTGTATATCATGGCTGGTTTTATGACCGAGGACGACAAGTCCACCGAATCCGGCTTCAAGTACCTACTCTTCGGCGCTATGACCACCGCGGTGATGCTCTATGGGCTCAGCTTGCTCTACGGCTTCGCCGGCACCACGAATCTATACGAGATGGCCACTGCTCTCAACGCCGCCAAGGTACCAGGTCCGGTGTTGGTGGGCACGCTGCTGCTAATCCTTCTTGGCTTTGGCTTCAAGGTAGCGCTGGTACCGCTGCACTTCTGGGCGCCAGATGTTTACGAGGGCGCACCAACGCCGGTCACCGCCTTCCTGTCAACAGCCTCCAAAGCCGCCGGCTTTGCTGTCTTGGCGCGGGTGATGATCGCCGCATTTCCTAGTATCCTGGCGGATTGGCAGACGATCATTGCCATCGCCGCGGGGCTCTCTATGACGGTGGGCAATGCGGTCGCGCTGACCCAGCACAACATCAAGCGCTTGCTGGCTTATTCCTCGATTGCGCACGCGGGCTACGCCCTCCTGGGTGTGGCGGCTGCGTCCGAGTTGGGAGTGGTCAGCGTGGTGTACTACTTCCTGGTGTACGCTGTCACCCAGATGGCGGCCTTTGCCATCGTGATCATAGTCTGGCATAAGGTAGGCTCAGACGAGATCGAAGATTATGCCGGGCTGAGCCGTCGCTCACCGATGTTGGCGGTGGCCATGCTGTTGGCGTTCCTCTCGCTGGCCGGGGTGCCGCCTCTTGGCGGCTTCATCGCCAAGATCCTAGTCTTCGCCGCTGCAGTGGAAGCTGGTTTGGTGTGGCTGGCGGTGCTCGGCGTGCTGAATGCTATCGTAGGTTTGTACTATTACCTGATCGTGCTCAAGGTCATCTATCTCTCCGAGCCGAAGGATGAGAGGCCGGTGCCCGTGCTTCGCTCGCATGCCGCCGCGTTGATCACAACCATCGCGTTAGTGCTGGTGCTGGGCATCGTGCTGGCCCCCTGGTTTAGCTGGGCACAGGCCAGCGCGGCGGGATTGTTTTAGTCGATTAATCGCTTGTGATATAATTCTCGAACGACAGCTGACGTGGAACCAAAGAAGCCCAAGCCAGCGCGATATGCTTACAATCTTACGCTGGCCGCGGTCGCCGGGCAGGTGGGCTGCATCACCGTATTCATCATCGCCCTCGCCTTGCTGGCAGGCCTCTGGTTAGATAACCAGTTTGGGACCCGCCCGCTTTTTCTTGTCGGGCTGTTGCTGGCCTCGGTGCCGGTAACCTTGATCACCATGTTTTGGGTGGTTCGCCAGGCGACCTCCCGCATTCGAAACGGAAACTCTTCGCCCAAGTCGGAGTCGGAGGATCAGGATCGTGGAACAGAGTCGTAAATGGTGGCGCTTCGGGGTGAACCGTTGGTTCATCTTGTTGTTCATCGTACTTAATGTAGTTGCCGTTTCGGCGTATCCGCCATTGCGCCCCCACATCCAGCTTCCCGCTGAAGTACTCTCTGAACAGCCCTTATTCGTTTTTCCCGTCATCAACGCGCCGGTCTATTTGACCAACACCCTGGTCGCCACCGTCATCGGCGACATTCTCTTGCTGCTCATCGGCTTTGGCGTCTGGCGCGCCGTGCGCAGTGGGCAATTGGTGCCGCGCGGTCTCTCCGGAGCAGTGGAAGCGTTCATCGAGGTGCTCTACAACCTCACCGAGTCCACCGCCGGCAAGTGGGCCAAACGTATCTTTCCTTATTTCGCCACCATCACACTTTTGGTGCTCGTGCTCAACTGGATGGAATTGATCCCCGGTGTGGACAGCATCGGCATCTATGACCCGCATCATATTGAAAATCCAGCAGAATGTTCCACGGTCTCATTGCCATTAGGTGCTGTTGGTGTCATTGGATCCAGCAATGAATGTGCTAAAAGTGTGATTCCCTTTGTGCGCGCTACCGCCACCGACCTCAACTTCACTCTGGCGTTGGCCCTGATCGCCGTAGTGATGGTACAAGTGATCGGCATCCGCGCTCAAGGTTTAAGCTATTTCAGTAAATTCCTAAACGTCAAAGCTTTCTTTACCAAGCCGGTCTTCGGCGTGATCGATTTTGGCGTCGGTATATTGGAACTGGTTTCCGAGTTCTCCAAAATTCTTTCGTTTGCCTTCCGTCTCTTCGGCAATATCTTCGCCGGGTCGGTGCTATTGTTCGTCATCGGCACCCTGGTGCCGGTGTTCGCCCAGTCGGGCGTTTTGATGTTGGAATTTTTCGTTGGCGCCATCCAGGCCGTCGTGTTCGGCTTGCTTACCATGACCTTCATGGCGCAAGCCACCCAAAGCCACGGCGGCGAGGAACATTAACTTGTCACGTTTGCAATCTCCAAGCCTTTTTGCAAGGCTAGACAATAACATTCGCACTAATCAACACTTTGGAGGATTTCATGGAAGGTGATTTCGTTACAGGGGCAAAAATGATCGGAGCCGGGTTGGCCATGATCGGCGCCATCGGCGCCGGCGCCGGCATCGGTATCGTGGTTAGCGGTGCCGTGCAGGCCATGGGCCGCAACCCGGATTTCTCCGGCACGATCCAGACCAATATGATCCTGGGCATTGCCTTCGCCGAAGCGGTCGCGATTTACTGCTTGGTGGTGGCGCTGCTGCTCCTCTTTGCGGTCTAGGCTGCGAAGGAGTGGAAGGAGCCTGCATTGGAAGCCCTAGGTCTTAATCTCGGTTACGTTTTAGTTCAGATTTTCAATTTCCTCATTATCTTTATCGTCTTGCGCGCCTGGGTGTACAAACCCATCCTCGGACTGCTGGAACGGCGCCGCGAAGCCATCGCTAAAGGCCTGGAAGATGCGCGCATTGCTGCTGAGGCCCGCGAGAATGCGGAGAAGGATGCCGAGAAACTCCTGAGTGAAGCACGCACCAAGGCCACCGCCGAGGCGCGCGAGATCACCCAGCGCGCAGAGCAGCAAGCCAAAGAGATCCGTGCCGCCGCCGAGGTCACCGCCAGCAAAGCCCGCGAGGAAGCCCTGGCGGAGGTGGAAGCCGAGCGTGCCCGAATCTTAAGCGATCTACGCGGTCAAGTCGCCGCACTCTCGGTGGCGGCTGCCCAGAAATTGATCGGGGAGGCGCTGGATGCCAAAAAACAGAAAACCCTCATCGATGAGTTTTTCTCCGGTGTGAAGGCCGGTAAAGTTACTGTGCTGGAAGGTGCCGAAGTCAGCGGCTCCGCCGCTGTGGTCACCAGCGCCCTGCCGCTGGACAAGGAAGAGCAAGCCGCCGTGCAGAAACAGGTAGTCCAGGCTCTGGGCGGCAAAGGCGAAGTCACCTTCAAAGTGGACCCGAATATTCTAGGTGGCCTGGTGGTGCGCGTGGGCGACAAGGTGCTGGACGGTTCCGTATCCGGCCAGTTGGGCGCCCTTCGCCAGTCCATGCGATAAAAGATTCTATGACTATGCAAAAGACGCCCGTATTCGGGCGTCTTTTTGTTATAGAATGAATCGGTAAGCCTTTCGAAGTGCCTGCCCTGAGCGAAGCGAATGGCTTTATTCGCCGAGTGATTGTTTTCCACATCATCCCTTCGCAAGGCTGGGAAGGTCGCACAAACGAAATTGAGGAAGAAATAATGACAGTCAATTCCATTAATCTCAGGGAAAAGCTCGGAAAATTAACCGAGTACTGGCAGCCCAAGATCATCGCTCAGATGAACGACTACCACGTCAAGATCGCCAAACTCCAAGGTGATTTCATCTGGCATAGCCATCCGGTTACCGACGAACTGTTCCTGGTGGTGGCTGGCGAGCTGCGCATCGATTTTCGAGATGGAATGGTGACGCTGAAGCCGGGCGAAATGTGCGTTGTGCCCAATGGCGTCGAACACAAACCGTTTGCTGAGGAGGAATGCTCCATCCTGATGGTGGAACTGGCGGGGACCCTGAATACTGGTGATGCGGGAGGGGAACGTACGGTTCAAGACCCGCAATGGATCTAGATAGAAACCGGGATTGAATGCCAAAACTTACCGAACTATTGAAAGGGTTCCCCACCTCTGATGATGTGCCGCCGATGGAAATTACGGGCATCGCCGTCGATTCGCGCCAAGTAAAACCCGGCGATCTATTCTTCGCCGTAGTGCACGGGGTGGACCGTTACAAATTCCTCGACCAGGTGGTGGAGCGCGGCGCAGCCGCCGTGATTGGCGAACGATCTGGAATCGAGCTCAGCATCCCGCACGTCCAGGTGGCGGATACCAGAGAGGCGCTGGCGCAAGTTTCGGCCGCTTTCTACGGGCAGCCTGCGCGCGAGTTGACAATGATTGGCATCACTGGAACCGACGGGAAGACCACTACGTCGAATTTCGTCTATTACATCCTGCAAGCTGCCGGGCATCCCACCGGGATGATCAGTACGGTCAACGCGCAGATCGGCAATCAAGTTCTGGACACCGGCTTCCATGTCACCACGCCAGAAGCCTTCGATACCCAGCGCTACCTGCGGCAAATGGTGGACGCGGGTCTCACCCACACCGTTTTGGAAATGACCTCCATTGGGCTGGCGCAACAGCGCGGGGCGCGCCCCAAGGAGTTTGATATTGCCGTGGTGACCAACATCACTCACGAGCACCTCAACGATCACGGCACCTACCAAGCCTATTTCGATGCCAAAGCTTTGCTAATCGAGGGATTGGGCCAACCTTATAAGAAGAAACGATCCGTCGAAAAGTTGGCCGTGCTTAATCGCGACGACAAATCGTACGCGGGGCTGGCCGACCGAGCTAAGGCGAAGCAGCTTTCTTATGGCTTGCATCCTGAAGCTCAATTACGCGCCACAGATATCGAGAACCATCCCGACCGCCTAAGCTTTAGCGCAAACGGTCCCGGATTCGAGTTCCGCGTGCAGACCAAGATGTATGGTGCCTTTAACGTATCTAACGCGCTAGCTGCTATCGGCGCAACGGTGGTAGGGCTGGGCGTGGATAGCGAAGCGGCGCAGGCGGGCATTGCTGCGCTTGAAGGCGTGCCCGGGCGCATGGAACGTATTGAGATGGGTCAGGATTTCACCGCAATCGTGGATTTTGCCCACACGCCAAACGCACTCAAAGTGGCGCTGGAAGCTGGCCGCCAGTTGACCGAGGGAAAGGTGATCGCCGTGTTTGGCTCTGCCGGATTGCGCGATAAAGCCAAACGCCGCATGATGGCCGAGGTAGCCGCGGAGCTGGCCGACATCAGCGTGCTGACCGCTGAAGATCCGCGCACCGAATCGCTGGACGGCATTTTAGGGGAAATGGCAGCCGGTGCCAGAAGCAAAGGCGGCAAAGAAGGCCATAGCTTCTGGCGCGTACCCGATCGCGGCGCAGCGATTTCTTTCGCACTGTTGCAGGCGAAGCCAGGTGACCTTGTTATGGTGTGCGGTAAGGGCCATGAGCAATCCATGTGTTTTGGTGAAACCGAATACCCCTGGGATGATCGGGTCGCAATGCGCGCTGCACTGGCGGAACTGGTGGGCACGCGAGGACCCGAGATGCCGAAATTGCCGACGAGTGGGGAGTAGGTTTAAGCAAAAAGACGGGCAAAGCCCGTCTTTTTGATTCAGAGAGAATGTTGTGATTACTTCAGGTCCAAGACTTTGCGCACCAGGGGTAACCCCAACACCAGGATGCCTCCACCCAAACCGGTGAACGCAATGCCCACGCCGATCACGAACTGGGAGAGCTGCAGGCCGATTTTGGCCAGGTAGAGTGAACCCTGGAGCGTCAGGCTCGTAATATAAGTGGCTCGGGCGGGATCCTCGCGGTCCATCTCCGAATAGGTCTTGCCACCTGTGATACCCATGGTGTGCGTGCGAATGACACGCGCCTGGGCTTCAGCTTCTGCTTCGGTGTCGACGAGGATTGTAGGAACTTCAACACCTTCCGGAGCACGGGCCCCTTCGTAGGTTAGCAAAATGGCAGGGTCTGCAACTTCAAGTTTTTCTTCAGCCAGGGACTGGCTAACGGTGCCATAGGCCTGCAGACCGAGAAAGAGCACTGCCAAACCTCCCACAACGAATGCTACCCCGATTAGTGCAACTCCCCAAAAAGTAAACTGTTTATTCATGGCTTCTCCTTTTTCTGAGGCGGTTATCCGCCATTCGTATGCATTGTATTTATCTATTCATATCTTTTTAGGGTCATTAGCCATTTTTTGGGCTAGGCTAGTCATAAGGAATCCTGGGTTAGTTCTTAAAGAAAATAGGTATGTTGTCCCGGGAGTGTTTAGGGTGGTAACCAAACGGGGTGTTGAGATGGGCTGATTGGAGATAAAAAAGGCAATTTGACCTTGTTTTACCGTTGTTTTGGGTGCACCA